>Ga0182027_10001172_pt1 | contig 43990 bp, 31 predicted proteins | sample 712E1DmetaG_FD_121300 | JGI IMG/M metagenome (GOLD analysis project Ga0182027, IMG submission 121300) | Permafrost microbial communities from Stordalen Mire, Sweden - 712E1D metaG (Illumina Assembly) | ecosystem: Environmental > Terrestrial > Soil > Wetlands > Permafrost | place: Sweden...
CGCAGAAACGTAGGAGGTCGCGAAAGCCATTTTGGGTGACCCCAAAGTCCGCATAGCAGGCTCTTGTCATGTATCGTACCTCCTCGCGCTCGCGAACCAGCTTTGCCCGACATCGAGAAGGATACCACGAAGCGCGCTGACTGCTGGAAGCAACTTCTCGCGAGAGTGTGCCGACAAGCAGGCATGGTGAAAAAATCTGTTCTTCCGGCGACGCTGCTCGCGGCGTCCTGGGTAGTACCCTCGTGCATGCCCGCGCTGCCGAATGGTTCGACGGTCAATGCGCAGCCGCCGGCAACAGGCACAACCCAAGGGACCGGCGTGTGCGGCAGCGGTTCGTGGCAGCCCGGCTGGCTCGAGATTCACCACATCGACGCCGGCGAAGGTGTTTCGACGCTGATTGTGAGCCCCGTCGGGCGCACCATGCTCATCGACGCAGGCGAGGCTGAATGGGACCAAAGTGACGGCGCCCAGGTGATTGGCGCTTACGTGCGATCGGTGCTTGGTTGCGCGCGACTCGACTACGTCGTCATCTCGCATTTCCATTTGGACCATGTCGGCTTTCCCGGCTACGGCGGCATCTGGCATCTCGTGCACCAACAGGGTTTTACAATTGGCAAGCTCTTGCACCGCGACCTTAATCGTTACTCCGGCACCAGCAGTGCCACGTTGTCGCAATGGCGCGCCTATTTGCAAAGCGATGACGGGCGCGCTCTCAATCCCGAAATAGCCACCGTGGGTGAAAGCCAAGTGCAACTGGGCGAAGGCGTCTTCTTCGCCTTCGTCGCGGTCGATGGCAACGGCAGTCTGCCGGCCGGCGACTTCGCGTCCGATCCGGCGCCGCCCGACGAAAACGACTATTCCATCGCCGCGGTTCTGCGCATGGGACGACTCGACTATTTCACCGCCGGCGATTTGTCGGGCGAGACCATGGTTTCACTGCAAGGCGGCTATTCGTACCACGATCAAGAGACGCGCGTGGCGCCGCTGGTGAAAGATGTGGACGTGTATCGCGTAAGCCATCACGGCAGTAGCTACGCCTCGAATTCCACCTTGCTGGCCGAAATCGACCCCGAGGTTTCCATCATTCAAGTTGGCGACGACAATCAAGATGGTCACCCGACCCAAAGCACGGTCGACCGCTTGCTGGCAACCTCGGCGCTCTACCTGACCGAGCACGGCGCCCCCAGCACGGACCTGCGCGGTGGCAAGGTCGTGGGCCACGTGGTGCTGCGAACCGCGACTGGCATCGACTACACCGTCAACGGCGACGCATTCCTGGCCAGCGATCCCTGGCGCACGGACAACGACGGCGATGGCTACTTCAGCGAGGCCGATCCCGACGACAATTCCGCGATGGTCGTGCCCGCCTTGAACGGCGGCTGCGACGGCACCTATCAGACCTGTCCGTGAGGAAAGCTACTTGAGAACCACGCCGTAGCGGTCAAGCACGTCGGCGGTGGCGGCGGAGAGCGCCACTTCGGATTCATCCTGGTCGACGGTAGCGCGCAGAAGGCGCGTCTCGGCGTCCTTGAGCTCTTGCTGGCGCAGAAGAACGTCGTTGTTGGTTGCCCGGCCGACCTGGAAGCGCGCTTTCTCCGCATCGAGATTCTGCTTGGCGAAGGCGACCTCTTGTTGGCCAAGCTCGACGCGCTTGGCGGCGGTGTGGATGCTCCTGGCCGTGCGCAGGACGAGGTCGCGCACCTGCACGGCGAAGTCCTCGGCGTCGATGCGCGACAGGTTGATTTCTTCCTCCGCTGCGCGCATCTGTCCGCGCGCCACGCGGTTTTCAACGGGCATTTCAAATGCGAGCCCGGCCGACCACGCAAGATTGTCGAATCCTGCCATCTGCCCGAGCGAATCGTGAAGACTCGGCTTCCGCCCAGCCGGCCCCACCGAGCCGGTGAAATCGAGCTTGGGACGCAGCGTGCTTCGCGCCGTGGCGATGTCGGCCTGGGACAGCCGGATGCCAAGCCTCAGCGCTTGCAGTTGCGGATTGGCCTCGATCGCGCGCGCGATTTCGGCGGCAGGATCGACGCTCGGCGCACTCGACGCAGGTGCATCGGCCGCCGCCAGCATGGGAAGGTTTACGTCCCCCGGCACACCGAACAGTCGCTGCAGGTCCAGACTGCGAAAGTAACGATTCTGCTCCGCGACGGCCAAGTCTTCCAGGCGCTGAGCGATGGCACGCTCGACCGACGCCGAATCCGTGATGGCCAGACGGCCCGCATCGATGAGGGCCTTGGTGGTCCGCAGCTGTTCTTGCGCCAGTTCCACGGCTGAGCTCTTGATGGCGAGATCTTGGGTGGCATAGGCCAACTCCCAGTACGCCACCACGACGTCGCGAACGACGTTGCACGCACGCATCTGCCGATTGAGCTGCACCGCGTCGTGCTGGATGCGCGCCTTGCTCAGGTTGGCCAGCGTGACCTCAGCTCCAAATCCGCGCAACAAGGGGTGGGTGAAGGTCAACGCGAGGTTGCTGGTGTAGAAAGTTCCGATGTTCAGACTTGGATCGAGCGGCGACGAGGCAACGCGGCTGGCAAGGCCCGCTAGCTTGAGCGCGCCTCCGGTTTCCAGATTGCGGGACAAACTCAATCCGAAAGAGCTCGTCGTGGTCGTACCAGCATTCAAATCTATGCACGACGGACACAACGGCAGGGGCGGCGTCACCTCGTGCTTCGTTCCAAGCTCCGAATCGAGCAACACATCGAACTGGCCCTCGGCTGCGATCTGGTTGGCGGCGGCTTTCGCGACCGCGACCCGCTCACGGCGCAGATCGGCGTTGCCGGCCAAGGCACGCTCCACGGTTTGCATCAAAGAGATGGGTTTTGCGTCGTCGGCGACCGCGCTGCTCGCGAGGCACGTCCAGCAACCGAGCGCCAGCCCGACCACGACTCCAGTGCGCATTCCTCGCTTCATTGGAGAGTGTCCCCACTGCGCAGGATGCCGCGGACGAAGTCCGGACGAAGGTAGAACCCGCACTTTCCGATCAGAATGGGTTTCCCGTCGGGACCAAACGCAGGACACAGATCGGCGGAATTTCGCGCCTTCGGCCGCACTTGCATGACTGTGCCGAGGTGCCCCGTGATCTCCGCCGCGCGTCCCATGCGGAAGTAGTTTCGCACGAAAAGCTCGAAGTCCGCGCGCAAGGATCCTTCTTCGTCCGGCGACGGCGTCCACAGCCGGACCGCCACCACGCGACGCTGGCCCACCGAACGGCTGCCGCCTGGTAATTCAAGAGCAATGAACAGCACCCTCGCCAACTTCGTGCGCACGTAGCTGGTGGGCCAGGATTCGCCCGCGATGGCGACCGGATCGATGTGGCAGATGGCGGTCGATTCCAACGGAAACAACCCATCACGAACTGGCACAGTCTTGAGCTCGGTGCCGAGCGCGGCGAAATCCGGGCCGTGGGCGGCGCCGTCCCCCGCTCCGAGCTCGCGTTCGATGATTTGACCGGACCACCCCTTGGTCTTCACCGCGCCCACCGGAACCGGCAGACCCAATCCATCGGCGAGCTCGGCCAGTGTGGCTCCGAGCAACGCCCGGGCATGGCGAAGCAGCGCCTCGTGGCTCACGGCAGGCGTGTTTGCCAGAGCCCCGGAAACCTAGAACCTTCCCCGTGCCGCCAGACCGCCGCCGCTCGGAAGCCAGAGGAAGCTGACCGAGGAATCGTCGTTGTTCGACGCGGAAGATCCACCGGAGCGAAAGAGGAGAAATGTGTCAACCGCAGCGCCCACGAGCGCCACGCCGAACATCGCATAGGACGTGTAAGCCAACGGACGCGCAGAGTTGCATTCGGTGTTGGCAGTCGCCAAATGACTGTTGGCCGCATCGGTATTGCAGGCGTTCATATCGTTGCGGGCGGCGACGTTGAGCGCGATGCCGACCGCGAGCGCGGCCGCGCTGGTGCCGCCGATGACCCACTCCGCAATGTGGGAATCACTGGCTTGGGCTTCGGGCTCCGCGGGTCGAGTGGCCACGGCCACGGGCGCCGGCTTCGGCTCGGGCGGCGGCGTCAGCTCCTCTTGCGGCGGTTGCGCCGGCTCGGCGGCCTCGGCGGGCTTCTCTGCGGTCGCCTCGGGCGCGGGCGTTTCCGTCGCCGGCGCCGTCGCCGCCTCCTTTGCGGCGGCGATCTTCTCTTCCAGTGCCGCGACCTTGTTTTTGACGTCTTCCTTGTCGTTCGCGTCCGGTTTGAGCGTCAGATAGGCCTTGTACATCTTGAGCGCCAGGTCGTAGTCGCCGCTTCGCTCGGCCACGCGCCCGAGGTTGTAGGCGGTGAACGGGTGCGCAACCATCTTGTACGAACAGGCATACGCGCGGGTTGCTTCGGCGTCGTTGCCGGCGTTCTCCGCGGCCTCGGCGGTGCCGAACCATTCCTTGGCGAATTTTCGGCGCTCCTGCGGATCTTCGGGGGACGAAGCCGGGCACTCCGCGGCGCGCGCGGCGGCAGGGCCGAACAGCAAGAGCCCGAAGGAAATTGCAGCGAGAACTCGAGGAAGTCGATGTGCGATGCGCGTGTTTTTCATGACAGTGCTTCGGGGTTAAAAGGGGTTGGGACGTATCTTTTTGTTCTTTCCACCACTCGACCCATCGTTGTACGGAGTGTCACCCGGGTTGGCTGAGCTCTCAGCTTCATCCTGGTGACGTAGTATCGCGCGTTTTTCCGCTGACGTCGTTCTGTTTTTTTTCTTTGCGACCCCGCGCGCCTCACCATGTTCTTGGCTGGCTTCGCGCTCGTCGTCGCGCTCGTCGTCGCGCTTCCCGTCGCGCTTCTCGGCCTTGGCCGTTTCGCCAGTATGGGTGGACGGGGTTCCCGGACCGGCCTTGGCTGCGGAGGGAGCCACGGCCGGGTTCGGCAAGGCTTCCACCGAGGGCAATGTCTCGATTCTCGGATGGGCGGGTGACACGGCCTCTACCTGTGGAACCGGCGAATGCGCGGCGATTTTTCCGAAATACAAAGCGATCGCCAAGACCGCGGCGACGACACCAAAAGAGATCACAACGGGAAGGACCCAGCGCCGTGGCTTGGCGCGCGCTTCGAGCGCCGGTCCGGTGGCCGGCGGGACGGTCTGGGATTTGAGCATCCGGCTGGTTGACTCCCAGCGAAGTCGTTGCCCGGAGCCCGCGGTTTTCGGATGGCTTGTCCCAGTCCTAGAGTGACCGGATCGGCTGGCCGCAAGATCTGGGAACGCCACGTCGATTGGCCCGTCGGTTTCCTGCATGTCGAGGGCAAGGCGCGCGGCGCGCTGCCATTGCGCAAAGTCCTTGGGAAACCACCCCTTCATCAAGGCCGACAGCTCATGCGTGCTGGTTCCGCCAGAAGAAAAGACCCACTGTTCAAGCGCGATGCGCATTTCTTCGGCGGTCTGGAAACGCTCGTTGAGATTGCGGGCCAGGGCCAGCTTGGTGATGGATTCCAAGGCCGAAGGGACTCGGGTGAGCTTGGACGGCAGCGGGATGGGCTCGTAGACCAGCGCCCGCAGCGTCGCGAGCTCATTCTCGCGTAGAAACAGTCGGCGACCGGTCAAGCACTCCCACAGGACGACGCCAAGGGAAAAGATGTCGGCGCGGGCGTCGACAGGCTCGCCGCGCGCCTGCTCCGGCGCCATGTAGCCCAGCTTGCCCTTGAGCGATCCGGCGTTGGTATCGCCGAGGCGGCCGAGAGCGCGCGCGATGCCGAAGTCGATGACCTTCACCGAGCCTTCGAACGAGATCATGATGTTCTGGGGCGAGACGTCGCGATGAACCAAGCCGAGCGGCTGCCCCGAAGCGTCGGTCAGCTGATGCGCGTGGTGCAAGCCGGCGGCCGCATTCGCCACAATCAGCGCCCCCATCTGGTGCGGCAGCGGCGTCTTGGTCTTTTCCGCGTGTTGCAGCAGCGAGGCCAGCGGCTTGCCCTGCACCAGCTCCATGACCAGGAAGTATTCGTCGTCGGCGCGACCCACCTCGGTGATGCGCACGATGTTCGGGTGATCGAGCATCGAGGCGATGCGGGCCTCGTCGAGGAACATGGCGATGAAATCGGGGTTCACCGCCAGATGCGGCAGAACCTTTTTCACCACTACCAACGTCTTGAAACCCGAAAGCTCGCCCTGGCGGGCGAGATACACCTCGGCCATGCCTCCCACCGCGAGCCGCGAGAGAAGTTGATAGCGCCCGATGCGCGGGAACTCCCGGGCCACCGCATCCTGGCCCGTGCCCGGCGCGAGCAGTCCGGCCGGCGCGTGCAATCCCGACGTCAGGCCGGTGTTGACCCCCGCAGCGACACCGGTCGCCGCCATGCCTCCCGTGCGGATTGCAGAATTCGCCGATTCCGCGTCTGTATCCGGGTTGCGAGCCATCGTTCCTGTCCACCCCTGATCATCTCACGTGCAGCTTTTCTCGGCTAGCCCCCCACGCGAGCTCAGGGCATGTTGGCGACGCGAGAGGCAGCCCACGATCCAGGGATTTCGAAGCTGGCGGTATGCGATCGAATCTCGGCCGACCACAAACCTGGGCCGGCCGCGAACCCGCCGCTACCGCTTGCCATCCCGAGAGCATCGACTTGTCCATTTCCGTCGAGGTCGACCACGGGTGCCAGGCCGGAGAGGAAGAAGTCGAGACCATCGCCATTCAGGTTGGCAAAAGCCCCCGACAGGTTTGTCCCCAGGGCAGCGAGTCCCGTCTGACAAGCGGCCACCAGGCAGCCCCGCGGCTGCTGAATCTCGTCACAGACCACGGCGTCGAGAGCGCTGCAACCGGTCAAGAGCGTGCCATGATCGCTTAGCTGGGCCAGGCCAAAGATGAAGGTGACCAGGCTGCCGGCATCGGGCGCACCCCGCGGCGCGAGACTGCCGGCTTCGAACGCGTAGCGCGCGGACGTGCCAAGCCGCAACGTGAAGCCGTGCTCGGGGATCGTGAGCTGATCTTTCTTCAGGGTGGCGAGAATCCACAAGGCGGTCGTCTCGGGCAGGCCGAGCACGGAGGTCGGGAACGAGTTGGGGGCGGGTGCATCGGGAAAGGTCAGGCTGCCGAGGGCGTGACTCACGAAGAAACTGTTGGTGGGACTTGCTTCCGTCACGGTCAGCACGGAATCGAGGCGAACACTGTCAAGGAGCGTGGCGATTTCGGTGGGGAATGCGCCGAGGTTGGCGCCTGTAAGCCGAGCGCGTGCGCCGGAAAACAGGGCATCGACGGTGACCTCGAGGCTGGTTCGGCCAGCACTGTCGGTGCGGTCGTGACACGGGGTATCGGTGGCGCTTGCGACCGTTCCCGAAAGCGGTGCCACCGTCTTGCCCCGGTGAGCAAGGATCAGGTTACCCAAGGTCCCTTCGGCGCCCGGCACGGGAAGGCAATCGTTGGGATCCGTGGCCGGATCCGACGCCAGCGCGGCGATCGTGCAATCGAGCCATAGCCGGGCGGGGTCGAGCGGGCAGCGCGCCCACTGCTGCCACGCGGATTGAATCAGGACCGTGGCCGAAAGGGGCGACGCGAACGCGAAGCTCGAAACCGCCTGGTATGTGCCGAGCGGCACCGGAAACAGGTGATCCATGTACAGCGTGGCTTGAATGGTTTGCGATTCGAGCAACGAGGGGCCCGGCACGTCGACGCAGCCGCCAATGCGCACGACGTTGCTCCCGTCCATTGCCTGGCCGACGACGGCGCTGTTGCCCTGGGCCGCGACGCCGAAAAATACCAGCGACGAACCGATGGCGATGGGGACGTGCGGTGGGCGCGGCCGATTGGGCGCGGCGTTGAGGTTGTTGAGATCGAGCAGCGAACACGTCGTGTTGTCGTAGAAGAGCAAACGAGTGGTCGTCAGGGTTTCCGATCCAAGAAGATCGTAGGCGGGCACGGGAAGGATGGCCACGGAATAGGCGTTCGTGGTTACCAAGATATCGGCCAGGGCGGACGCGCATTCCCGGCAGGAAGCATGAAGGACGAGTGTCACGGAGCTATTGTCGCTGGCGAGGTTGCCGGCGATGACTTCGAGCTCGACGCTTCCGTTGCTGTCGGTCAGGGCCTGTTCCGTTGAAAGCTGCGTTCCCGCTACACCGCCATCGCTGGCATCGCCTGCAATGGAAAAATCGACGAGGTAGTCGGAAACTGGCAAGTTCTGCCCGTCGCGCAAGACAAACTGAAGGCGACCACTGCCTGCGGGGCGGATGACCAAGGAGTCGGGGGTGGCGCTTAACGAAAGGCCGCTCGGAGGCGCGCCATCGGGAGGCTGCACGGGCACGTTGGATCGGCAGCCGGTTGCGGCAACGGCAACCAGAACGCAGACGCCACTGGCAGTAGCCCAAACGTGCATGACACGGCTCATCGGCTCACCGACGGAGTTTACGCTATCACGAGTTGCCCTCGTTGACCTTCGTTCATCGCGCGAGTAAACCCTGTCGGGACAAGCATGGCCGGATTTACGCATCTGCATCTTCACACGCAGTACAGCCTGCTCGACGGCGCCATTCGCCTCGACGAGCTTTTCCCTAAGGCCCTGGCGCTGGGGATGAAGCAAGTGGCGATGACTGACCACGGTAACCTGTTCGGCGCCCTCGATTTCTACCTCAAGGCTAAGGCCCATGGGGTCAAGCCCATTTTGGGCTGCGAGACCTACGTCGCCCAAGATCGATTCGATCGCAGCGAGCGCAAGAGCCATCACCTGGTTTTGCTGGCCAAGAACAACGCCGGTTGGAAGAACCTTTCCTACCTCAACTCGATGGCCTTCCTGGAAGGCTTCTACTACAACCCGCGCATCGATCGAAAGCTGCTGCGCGAGCGTTCCGACGGATTGATCGGCTTGTCCGCGTGCCTCGGCGGCGCGGTGTCGCGCGCGATCCTTTACAGCGGCATGCCAGCGGCAGAAGAGGTGGCGCGCGAATACGACGACATCCTCGGCCGGGGCAACTATTTTCTGGAAGTACAGGCCAACGGCTTACCGGATCAGGAAAAGGTGAACGCCGGCATCATCGAAATTTCGAAAAAGACCGGCATTCCCATCATCGCCACCAACGACTGCCACTACCTCGAACGGCGGGACGCGCGCGCACACGAGATTCTGATGTGCGTGGGGCAGAAGACCACCATCAACGACAGCAAGCGTATGCAGCACCCGACCGATGCGTACTACTTGCGGTCGCCCGAAGAAATGTCGGCGCTGTTCAAGGATCTGCCCGAGGCACTGGAAAATGCCGAACGTATCGGCGAGATGTGCAATGTGGAGATCAAGCTGGGCGAGACCCAGTTGCCGCGCTTTCAAGTACCCGATGGCTACGATGCGGATTCCTACCTGACGGAGCTCGCGCTCAAGGGACTGTCCGAGCGCCTGGCCACGGCGGCGCGTCTCGGGCAGAAATTCGATGCCGACCAATACCGGGCTCGCCTCGAGCTGGAGCTGGGCGTGATCCGCACGATGCAGTTCTCGGGCTATTTCCTCATCGTGTGGGACTTCATCAACTACGCCAAGCAGAACGACATCCCGGTCGGGCCGGGCCGCGGCTCGGGCGCGGGGTCGCTGGTCGCCTACAGCGTGCGCATCACGGACATCGATCCCATCGTCAACAAGTTGCTGTTCGAGCGCTTCCTCAATCCCGAGCGCATTTCCATGCCCGACTTCGACGTGGATTTCTGCATGAATCGGCGAGAAGAGGTCATTGGCTACGTCACGCGGAAGTACGGCAAGAACAACGTCGGGCAGATCGTGACCATGCACCAGCTCAAGGCGCGCAGCTGTATTCGCGACGTGGCACGCGCGCTCGGCATGGCACCCTCCGAGGCCAACCGGGTCGCCACGCTCGTACCGGAACCCATCCAGGGCAAGTCGCCGCCGCTCGCGAAAGCCATCGAAAACGAACCACGCCTGCAGGAGCTCTATGACGGCCAGTACCGCGAGCTGCTCGATATCGCTAAGACGCTGGAGGGATTGAATCGCCACGCCGGCACCCACGCCGCGGGCGTCGTCATCGGCGAAAAACCGCTGTGGGAATACGTGCCCTGTTTCCGCCCCGCCGGCCAAGACACCGAAATCATCGCGTCTCAGTTCAACATGAACGACGTCGAGAAGGTCGGCCTGGTCAAGTTCGACTTCCTCGGTCTCAAGACCCTGACCGTGATCAAGACCGCGGTCGATCTCATCAATGCCGAGCGCAAGCAGCGCGGCGACGAGCTGCTCGACCCCGCCCTGCTCCCGCTCGACGACGGCTCGGTCTACGCCATGATTTCCAAGGCCGACGTCACGGGTGTGTTCCAGCTCGAATCGTCGGGTTTTCGCGACTTGCTCAAGAAGCTCAAGCCCGACTGCTTCGAAGACATCGTGGCCGCGGGCGCGCTTTACCGGCCCGGCCCCATCGAGGGCGGCATGGTCGACGACTTCGTCGAGCGCAAGCACGGGCGCAAGAAGGTCGAATATCCCCATCCCTCGCTGGAAAACATTCTCAAGGACACCTACGGCGTCATCGTCTACCAAGAACAGGTGATGCAAATTTCATCGGCGTTGGCGGGCTATTCGCTCGGCCAAGCCGACCTTCTCCGCCGCGCCATGGGCAAGAAGAAGGCGGACGTCATGGCCAAGGAAAAGGCCACCTTCTTGAAGGGCGCGGAAGCCAAGCACATCGATCCGAAGATCGCCGAAGGCGTCTTCGATCTGATGGAAAAATTCGCGGGCTACGGCTTCAACCGCAGCCACTCGGCCGCGTACGGCCTGCTCACCTACCAGACCGCGTTCCTCAAGTGCCACTTCCCAGTGGAATTCTTCGCCGGCCTGCTCACGTGCGAAAAAGACAAGACCGAAGAAGTCGTCAAGTGCATCGCCGAGGCGCGCTCGCAAGGCATCCGCGTTCTGCGCCCCGACATCAACGAATCGGGCAACGACTTCACCGTGGTCCCCGACGCGGAAGACGCGTCGCCAGAGCCCAAACGCGGTCGGCGCAAAACCAGCGTGGTGGAAGCCAGGCCCGCACACGCATCCAAGAAGGCCATTCGCTTCGGTCTGGCGGCGGTCAAGGGCGTGGGCGAAGGCGCGGTCGATGTGATCCGCGCAGCTCGCGTCGCTGGCGGCCCGTTCCTCTCGCTTACCGATTTCTGCCAGCGCGTGGACACGCGCAAAGTCAACCGCAAGGTGCTGGAGGCGCTGGTCAAGGCCGGCGCATTCGATGGCATCGCGGTGGAGAAGAAGGTCACGCGCGCCAAGATGTTCCTGGCCATCGGCCCGGCCATCGATACGGCGGCGGCGACCCAGCGCGAGCGCGACAGCGGCCAGACGTCGCTGCTTTCCTTGTTTGGCGGTGGTTCCGCAGGACAGACTCCCCCGCCCGTCGAGGATATCTACCTCGACGGTGAAGAATGGACGCCCAAGCAATTGCTCGCCTTTGAAAAAGAAAGCCTGGGTTTCTACATCAGCGGCCACCCGCTCGACCGCTTCACCAGCGAGCTGCGCCGCTTCGCCAACGCCGTCACGACCAATTGCACCGAGCGCGGCGGTCGCGCGGAAGTCGTTTTGGGCGGCGTCGTGTCCGACTACCAAGAGCGCGCCATCAAAAACGGCACGGGGAAATACGCCTTCTTCAAGCTGGAAGATCAACACGGCCAGATCGAATTTCACGTCGCATCGTCCAAGCTGGAAGAGTATCGCGACGTGCTGGCCAAGGGCGATCCGCTGCTCGTCACCGGCACCGTCGACGTTCCCTACGGCGACAGCGAAAACCCTCGCGAGCGCTTGCGCTTCGTCGACGCCAAGTTGCTGACCTCGGTGCGCGCCGAGCGCAGCACCATCCTCGACGTGCGCCTGAACGCCGATTTGCTGAGCAACGACCAGCTGCTGTCATTCCAGAACCTGCTGCGCCAGTTTCCCGGCACCTGCCGCACGCGCCTGCGCCTGGAAATCCCGCAGCGAAGCGAAACCATTTTCGACCTGGGCGAGGATTTCAAGGTCGAGGCCTCGGACGAGCTACTGGCGCGCCTCGAACAGGTGTTCGGCGATCGCGTGGCGGTTTTGCGCTAGCGCTTCGCCAGAACCAAGCGAAAACATGCTTGCTCGCACCGCGCGGGATAGAATGCGCCAGCTTGCCATCGCGGTTTCCTCGAAAGTTCGGCTCCTATGTCCTGCTCAAGCCACTCGGCCAGGGTGGAATGGGCGAGGTGTCGTTGGCCATGTCGGGCCATCGCGAGCTGGAAACCCTGTGCGTGGTCAAGCGCCTGCTGCCCGCGCTGGCGTCGCAGCCTGAGCACGTCAGCGGCTTCAGGCACGAGGCGGATCTGGCGCGGCGGCTCGTGCACAGCAACCTGGTGCACACCCACAACATCGGCGACGTCGACGGCGAGGTCTTCCTGGTGCAGGAATTCGTGGAAGGGCGCGACCTTTCCGCGCTGCTTGAAGAGATGACGGCGGAACAGCGAGTCCTGCCGGTCAGCGTGGCGGTGTACATCGCAGGTGAAATCGCGCGCGGTCTGTCCTACGCGCACGCCTTCGAGAAGCTCGACCTCGTCCATCGCGACATCAATCTTCCCAACGTCCGGCTGACGTTTTCCGGCGAGGTCAAGTTGCTCGACTTTGGCATCGCATCGTCGAACTTGCATGGTCAAGTCTCGGGCGATCATGGGGCCGCGGGCAAACTTTGGCACCTGGCGCCCGAACAAATCCGGCCGGGCGGAACGATCGACTGCCGCACCGACCTCCACGCCCTCGGCGTAGTGCTGTGGGAACTGCTCACGCAACGACCTATCGGTACAATCGTCGAGCAGGGGCACGAGCTGCGGCAGCCTCAGACAGAGGGCGAGATCATGGCGTGGATTGTGCGGGGCGAGCATCTGCCCCCGTCCGCGTTCAACCACGAGGTTCCGCCCGGGCTCGACGCTGTGGTGGGTCGGGCAATGAGCCTTGTTCCCGGCGATCGCCCGGCCAGCGCCGACGAGCTGCGCGCAGCGCTGATGGCCTTCATTCCGTCGGGATTCGACGCCGAAGAGCACTTGTCAGCGTTGATGAAGAGTCTTTTCCCACCTGACAAGGAAAGGGCGGAGCGTCGCGACCTGATCGACGAGGGCCGAAGGCTACTCGACTCCCCGTCCAAGCAGGACCTGCCGAGGGCGAGAATCGCGACGCCAACGAAGGGCGTTCCACGCTCTCGAAGCAAGAAGACCACCTGGATTGCACCCATCGCCATCGGCGCGGTGGTTGGACTGGCGTTGTTGCTCTGGTTGCATCGCGATTCACGGAATCCGGATCAGCCGTCCGTGCCCGCTGCCGTCCCGCCGAACGTGGCGGCGACGAGCCACCAAGCATCACCATCGGCTGTCCCGATGGCTCGACCGGCGCTGGCAGCGGCGCCGCTACCCCCGAGCGCGCAGCGGCCAACGACCGACGCTGACTCGCAGCGAACCGCACAGGAGAAAGCTAAGCGCGGCGATGCAATGACCGCCGCGCCGCCCGCGCCCGAAAAAATCGATCACCTGAGCGCGGCCAGGCAGGCATTCAACGAGCGTGATTGGCCAAGCGCGCTCGGCGAAGGAAAGAAGGCCTTGGCGGCCGGCGGCGGTGCCGACGTGCGTGCCGACGCCCATGCCATCCTCGGCAACACCTATTTCAAGATGGGACGCTTCGCGGATGCGGAGAAGGAATACGCCAGAGCCGTCGAGCTCGATCCGGGAAATCAGTTGATGCAACAGCGTCTGCGTATCGCCCGGACACGCGCCCATGAGGACATCCACGGCGAAGCGCCTTGACTGTGTGGCCGTAATCGTAAAACGTCTCGCCATGCGAATTCTGTTTCTGCGTGTCGCCGCCCTGGCCGGGCTGCTCCTCGGAGCATGCTTCCCGTGCCGTGTCTCGGCCGCCAACGACAACCGGTTGGTGATCGTCGAAGCGCCGGGCAGCCTGGTGTCGAAAAACGCGAAGGAGCGCCTGCGTGCATCGATCGAGAAGGTCGTCGAGGGTCAGGGCATTCAGGTGGTGCCCCAGAAAATCCTGCCCGAGAAACTACTTCGCTGCGAGCTTCCGGGATGCCTGCCTCAGATCGGCGCGGCCTCGGGTGCAACCTATGTCCTGCGCGTGAATGCCCGATTCGCCAAGGAGACCTTCAAGCTGACCATCGAGCTTTGGCACACCGACGACGGCAAGCGGCTGGGCAACGAGGAACGCGACTGTCCCATCTGCGATGAACAGGATCTCTACGCCGCGGCAGGGGATCTCACCCGAGGGCTGCTCGCTGCCGCTGCCAGCGCCGAAACGAGCACGACTGTCAAGCGCGTGCCCACTCCCCCGCCGGTGCCGGCGAGCGCAATCCTCGCCGCACAGCCGGTCCCGCGAACCGAGGCCGAGCGGCGGGGCAACGGGGCCGCGTACGCAGGCCTGGCGCTGGCGACCGCAGGTCTGGCGGCCGTCGTGGTGGGCGCGTATTACATCAGCGTCGATGGCGATCGAACGGGGAAGAACGGTTACGAGCTCCGCGATACACGTAAATTCGGGCTGCCCATGGCCATCGCCGGGGGCGCGGCGGTGGTGGGCGGGATTGGCCTTATCGTGTGGAAGCTCTGGCCCGCGTCTGCTAGCACGAGCGCAACGATTTCACTCTGTCCGACGGGCGTGCAGGTGGCCGGCGGTTTCCAGTAGGAATAGGAAATCCAGCATGTTTCGCTATCTCGCTGTCGCGAGTCTGCTTGTCGCGCTGTTCGCGTCCCAGGTGTTTTCAGCCGACGGGCTGGCGCCACCCACGGGCTACAAGCCCGACAGGAAAACCATCCGACTGTTCGAGGCAAAGTGCGCGACTTGCCACGGCGAGGATGGTCGCGCAAAGACCGAGCTCGGCCAGGAAATGGCCATCGCGGACATGACCCGCGCGGCGTACTGGAAAGATCTGACGCTCGAAAGCGCGCGCAAATCGGTGATGGACGGCATCAAGCGCACCTCCAAAGGTCTGGACGGCAGGGAGGCCGGCAAGGAGCAAGAAATGAAGCCTTTCCGCGACCGGCTCACGCCCGAGCAGATCGACGCTCTCAACCTTTACGCATCTTCCCTCAAGAAGTAGCCGCGGTCAGGCCGGATGCCTGTTACACTGGGCTTCAGGACTTACGAGGAGGCCGCGAGTAGCACACCATGGCGACCCCAGGGGTAGGCGAGGACATCGAGGACATTTGCACGCGTTGTGGCGACACCTGGCACGTCGTCATGGCCAAGCTCGGCGATCGGGTCGCCAAAGTTGTATGCAAGCTTTGCGGCAGCCAGCACAACTACCGCGGCGAGAAAAACGCGAAGGCGCCCACATCGGGGCCAAGCTCGTGGGGACGGCCGCGCCGGCGCAAGCCGGGACGCGGTTCCGACACGGCCGCCGCGCCAACCCCCGACTTCGACCCCAGCAAACCACCGCGCGGCTACTCGCCCAAGGACACCTATTTCCCCGGCGAACGCGTGATCCACGCGACCTTCGGCATCGGCGTGGTGGCCGCAGTACCCGGCCCCGGCAAGGTTGACGTACAATTTCCCGCTGGCGCGCGGACCTTGGCCTGCGCCAAGGCAGCGTCCGCACTTGAGCGGCCGGTCGCCGTGGTCAACCTCGCGGTTCCCGACAGCCCCGGGCCCAAGGCTGGATCGAACGGCGCCTAGTCGGATCCGCGTCGTGGCGCCCCCCAAGATTCTTCGCCCAGGCGACGCGCTCGAAGCCACTTGTGCCAGTCTCGACGAGACTGGCGCAGGTGTGGTGGATGTCCCGGCCGGGAAGGAAATTTTGCGCGTGCATGTGCAAGGCGCGCTGCCGGGCGAGCGTGTGCGCGCACGCCTCGACTATGTGTCCACACACCAGCGCGCCGGGGTGCGCGAGGCGTGGGCCGAAACGAGCGAGGTGTTGGTTTCGTCCCCCCATCGCGTGGCACCGTTCTGTCCGAAGCAGGGGCCGTGCGGGAGTTGTCCGCTCACCCTCGCCTATCCGGCACAGCTTGCGTGGAAACGGGAGCGCGTACGGGAGCGGCTGGCCGAGTATCCAGAATTGGCTGGGTTGGCCGTCGAGCCCTGCGTCCCGTCGCCGCGCACCCTCGGCTACCGCAATCAGGCCAAGTATGTCTACGGCGGCGCCCAGCATTCAGGCCGGCCGACTCTTGGCGCGTACGCCCCACGCTCCCACGCCATCGTCGATTTGTCGGGCTGCCATGTGGTCGAACCCGTGCTCGATGAAGCTCGGCGCGTCCTGCTTGGCATCCTCATCGAGAAAGCCGTCGAGCCCTTCGACGAGATTCGACGAACTGGGATCCTTCGCTATGTTGTCATGCGCGCGACGAGCTCGCACAAGGTGCTGGTCACGCTGGTAACCGCACGTGCCGACTGGAACGACGCCACAGATGTCGCCAACGCGCTAGCCGAGCAGTGCCCCGCGGTGGCCGGCGTCGTCCTCAACCTGAACCCCACCGCCGGCAACACGCTCTTCGGCGACGACGAGCAACCCCTCTTCGGCCAGCCCACCATTGACGACGAAATCGGCGATGTGCGCGTGCGACTCGCTTCCCGTTCTTTCTTCCAAGCCAACCGCGACGTGGCGTCCCGGATTTACCGCGATCTCGTGGCCGCCGTCCCCGAATCCGTCGGCCGTGCCGTCGACGTCTACGCCGGCGCGGGCGGCATCGCCCTTTCGCTCGCGCCCATCGCACACGAAGTCGTCGCCATCGAGGAGAATATGGCGGCTACGGAGGTTGCCCGAACCTTCATTGCCGAGCAAACGGCGCTGGGCGACCGCGTGCACATCGTGACCGGAGATGCCGCCGCTTGCCTCGCACAGGTCAACACCGCCGATCTGGTCGTGCTCAATCCCCCGCGCAAAGGCTGCGCCGCCCAAGTCCTCGCGGCGATGAAGCGCCTGCGCCCCAAGCATCTACTCTATCTAAGTTGCGATCCGCACACCCTCGCCCGCGACCTCGCCGTGCTCGCGCGCGCGGGCGCGACGGTGACACGAGTAACCCCCTACGACATGATGCCGCACACACCGCATGTGGAGGCGTTGGCAGTGTTGCGAATGAAGTGAGCGCCGTCAGCCGGACAGCGCGGAAGCCACTGCTAAGGCGCGCAGGTTCCCTGCGTGCAATTCTGGGTTCCCATCCCGGTGTCGTCCAAGGGGCCGATGATCTTGGAGAGCCAGCAAGCAGCGTCCATGGTGGTCGGAGCGCCGCCGGTGCAAGTCACGGTGGCCTTCGAGCTTCCAACGCCGATAGTCGAGCTGGCGACCTCTTCTCCGGTGGAGTCGCGGTAAATTGAGGAGACAGGCGAGCTGCCGTCATTGACAGTCGTTGTCTCTACTGAAAAAAGAAGCGCACCCGCCTTCCAATACATTTGCTTCGTCGTTGACGTTTGACCGGCAGCCGGAGGCGTCGTGCTCGAAGTGAACACCGACGTGGAACCATTCGCGTAGCATATTGCGGCTGTAGCGGTACCTCCTTGGATCGTTGATTGGTACGTGCAGGGAGCAACGGGCTCGAAGCCACCTACGAGCCGAGCCAAGCAGTCCGGGAGGCTGCAAGAATTCGAGGTCGCCGCGCCTTTCGCGCCGCCGCCGCAGCCGAAAGAGACGATTGGAATCAAGAGAAAGAGCGCCTTATTCATCGTTGCGTACCTCATTGCCTGCCTCCGAGTTGTGATGGAACCCCTACTTGCGCAGCCCGACCAGAAGGCCCACCGAAAAGAGAATCTGGTGCTGCGTCGTCGTGACTCGCTCGCTGACCTGCGCCTGAGGCTCGTCCACCGGCGTGGAAACCACGTCAGCGGACAGGAAGCGCGCCTGGTAACCCAGCTCCACCAGCGTGCCCCAGCGGCGGCTCCAGTAGATCTCCAAGCCGATGGCGGCGCCTGCGCTCAGCCCCGGACGGCTATTCCAATCCTCAGTCACCGCCCTCGTCCAGTTGCGAGACTGATACGACCACGCCACGCCCACCGGAACCGCAAAATAGGGTCGCGCCCCACCACGTGGCCATCGCCGCCATTTCCAGGGAACACTCACCTGGGGAACGACCAACACCTCGACCACGTCCAAGTGGCGCCCCAACATATTGCGAACCGGAAATGGGTGGATCCACCGACCACGGAGACCCAAATCGAAGTGATGGAGAGGCGACCAGTCCATCCCCAGCGCAAGCGCCGGAGTGAAATCGCAAACCCCTTCCGATAGCGGTGGACACGAAGGTGAGGCCCGCACGCCATCGGGCCATTGGGTCGAATCCGAAAGAAGCAATCCTAGCGCGCCTTCCACATGTAGGCGAAGGCTGGGCGGCGCTGGAGGCTGGGAGTCTTCCTCGGCCGTTGCACCTGCGGGTATGGCCAAGCTCAACAACCAGAACGCGGCGGCGGGCCAAAGGCATCGCAGGGATCTCATCGCTCGCCGTTGGGGCAGTCTGTGGGCACCACGTCGAAACCCGCGGGCAACACCCGCAAAAGCGACGTTCCCTGGATGAAGAGGCGGGCGCCGGCGCGTTCCAGAACCAACCCGTGGGGGTCGTTCGCATTGTCTCCGAACATCTCGGCACCACTAAATTGAATCGCGCTCACGCCATTCCAGGTGATCACGACAGGTTCCAGCCCGTCCGCCTGGAGCAGCACTGCATCACAGGTCGGCCCTATGATACCTGCATCAAAGTCGGAGTCGACGGAGAAGGTGCCCAGATCGCTCCACGCGCCCAAATCCTTCCAGCCCTGGTCGAGCGGAAGGATGTTCCCCGGTGCCAAGGATGGGCACGATTGCAGCGCGAAAGCGGCGCGGCCTGGCCAGTCGGCCGGTGCCTCAAGGCTGCGGGAGCAATCGAGCGGACTCTGCAGCCGGTAGAGGCGTAGCGTCTGCGTCCGCATGGTCCCGTTGAAGAGGAATGCTGTTCCCCGGTACCTTTCGGTTGAAACGCTGGTAGCCGCGCACGCGAACACGCCGAGCACCAAGCCCGCGACGCGCAGGCAGGCAAACAGACGCACGCGCGCGCTAGCCCCCGGCTTGGGTTCCCGCTCCGTCAGCCACCAGGCGAGCGGAAGCACCGATAGGGCCACCAGATCCGTCGGGTCGCACCAGATCTTCCAAGGCACCGGGGTGTACGCCGTGATCGTCTCCAAAACGTCGGCCGCGGATCTCGACAGCTTGATTGCCGTGAATGCCCCCGCCACAACGGCGAACACGGCCATTCGACCAGCCCGCCCACGCACCCGGAACAGCGCCACGATCAGCACGGGCGCAACCAGCAGTCCAGCGAAGTCGCTCAACTTGCCAGTAATCGCCCCCGGCAACACATGCGCCTGCTTGAGAACGTGGTCATTGACCAAAAGCAGCGTGAGGGCCGTCCAGAAGAGCGGATGGGTGAGGGTATGCCTTGGGCGTCCAGTATGAACATCCATACTGCTCATGATACTCTAGATCGGATTCCGAAGAGACGAACAATCCTGCTGCGAATCAACATCTGCCTCCGCGCGAATTCAGTGGACGGCTTGCTCACGCCCACTGACGCTTCAGATACATTCTCGTTCGTGGGGACCTCCGAGCTACGGGGGAAGAGGAGGAAAGTTGTCATTGAGGACTTGACCACAAGGGCCACTGTTGTACATGGCTTCGACCTGATACTGAAATCCATACGCTTCGGTCTCAAGTGGGCCCGAAGTGTCGCCGCCGGTACTCACGACCTCGTACAAGTACTGTTCTACAAAAAGGTCAGCCCCCATCTCGCGGTATTGTCTCATATGAACCAACTCATGCACCAAAAGATCAATCGTCCAATGGTACAGGGGGTCCCCCTGGCAATTGAGGAATGCCTCGGGCGTCGGGGCGCCAGGAACCATATTACCAGTCGCAGCGTCCACTCGCTGGCCCAGCAAATCATCGAAGATCACCATGTTCTCCAGAGTCTGAGCCTCATGAGTTACGGGTGGTGAGTTCAGTTCGCCCGTGAAGATCGCGACTGTGTCGTCACTTTTGTGGACAAGCGCTTGATCAAGGTCCATAAGCTGAAATTTGGCCGTCCCATTGTCAAGGAAAGGCTGGATAAGATTGTGGATGATTGCCTTGACATCATCAGACAGCGGGTCGGCGCCCATTTTGCATATATCGAGGTACGTGGACGCGGCCGGGAGAAGGATGTCTGGAAGCCCGGTGGTTTGCACTAGAGCTGTAACGAACTCCTCTTTGAAACTTTTGAGCTCGCATGAGACATTGGTACTTTGGTCCCAATAGGCGGCCGCTGTTTCTACCACTCTATCTATTACGCACTCTGGGAGGGTCAAGCATATCGATTTAGTTACACAACATTCCCATTGACTCAGGCATTGACTCCAGCTCCTGCTGGGACAATCGGGCAGTTCGTCGTACGACGGCGCGTGAAAGAGGTGCTGGAGTACTTCCTCACAAACGTTGACCACGATACCCGTTTCGACCAACACGGGATCAGCCTGGGGCGAGTCCGGTGTGGCGGTCACCACAGCTCCCGCCAAATGCCACGCAATGGATTGACCGTTGGCCGAGGTCACAGAGAAGGAAGAGTACTGCCGGCCAGGTTGGAACGTAGTGGGCTGGCCGCTTGGGGTATTCGGATTCGGATAGACCTTGTTGTCAGCACCCACGTGAAGGTCGATGGCCGCGTCACTATTATTCTGGTATCCGAATGCTGCTTTGAAACCACCGCCATAAGCGGCGGATATGCGGGACAGGGCGGTGAGTTGGATGAGGCCGTCGCTGAGATGTGGCTCACGGTCCACACGACTGTGGTGTTGAATACACCCGGGTTGAAGTCCACCGAAAAGGCGTCGTCAACGGTTCCGACCTTGAACTCGGTCACTTGACCGCCGTCCTTGTTCGAGCTGGGGGCTACTTTATTATCGTCTGAGACTGGTATCACAGTGTCGACGCCGGTTCCGTTTTCATACCCAAAGACGGCCTCGTACTGCCCGGAGCCCAGATCGCGCACGCACTTTACGGTAGGGGTGATCGTAGGCGCGAGAGGGCAGGCTGGGGACGACGGTGTTGCCGTGGCCGTCTGCCCTCGAATCTCCCAGCTGAGCGACGAGCCAGAGAACTCCGCTGAAATGACCGTGGAATGGCTTCCAGGGTCAAAGCTGGTAGGCTGACCCAGGTCGCTCGCCCCGGGCGTGAAGGCGTTGCCCGGACCAGCCGCCTGTGAGACGGTGCTCGTGGATGTGTTCTCATACCCGAAGGTGGCTCGGTAGCCGTCTCCGCCGAGAGGAGTGACGCACTCCACGACCGGTTTCACGGTGCCCTTCAGGCGGAGATTGTCGAGGACATAGGTTCCCGTTGCCCCCCAAGGGGCATTGAGGGCGAACGTCACGCGCAAGTCGTTGAATGGGCCGCCGTTGAGCGCCTGGACCACGTAAGTTGGAATCGCGAACTCCCAGGTCTGGAATACGCCCAGGGGCGCGCCGGTCAATTCAACCTGACCGAGATACTGGTTATAGACTCCACGGGATTGAGAGGTGAGGAACATCTGCAAGGTGCCGAACCAGTACGGATTGGGCTGTTGTTGAGGCAATTGCATGTCGACTAGGAACGACGTGCCATCCGTGATATCGGACAGCTCCGGCCCGTACGACGTGAGCACAGCGCTGATGATGGTCGTGTAGTTGATTGGCGATTGAATAGCGAGGGCAGCAGCGCCCTGTGTTCCTTGCCCGACTGTGGACTTCGCGCCAGAGCTGACGTACCAACGGCCGGCGTCCTCGAACCCAAGAATATCCGCGTTGCTCGTTGCACAAGGCACGTCGTTCGCGAGCTGGTTTTGGCACACCCCCGTAACGAGATCGATCGCAGCCACATGGCAGTCGTCCTGTGCCGGGCAGAAAGCCTGATTCGTGTCTCCGGGACCGCACAGTTGCAAATTATCGATGAGATAGGGTGCGGCTGCATCTTCGGGAACGCTCAGGGCAAGTCTTACGACGAGGTCATCATAGGCACCTCCATCTCGAATCTTTGCCAAAATGTCGCTTGGCACCTGCACCCTCACCGTTTGCCATGCACCAAGTGGCTGGGCGAAATCGACCTGACCAACAAAAGCGTTGAAGAGCCCCGCCGATTGTCGTTCAACAAAGATCTCTAGCGAACCGAGCCAATATGGATTGGACTGGCTCGTGGGCAACTTTATGTCCAAGGATATTTTCGTGCCCGAACCTACTGCAGAGTTCGGGAGCATCCCGCTTTGAAGAACGACGTAACCTTGAGCTGCAACCTGCAACGATGCTGAACCTTGCGTCGCATCTGAAGACAACACAGGCGCCGGAATGGAACCCTGGGTCACTGACCAATCCGAAGTCGACTCGAATCCCAGCACGCGGGCTGTCGAAGTCCCGATGTTCGTGTTGGTCGCAGTGATGGTGTTGGTCAGAGTGACCGTGTTGGTCACCGTGCTGGTCAAGACGCCAGTGTTGCTGCCCGTCGCGGTTGCGGTTTGCGTCTGGGTGTTGGAATTGGTGTCGGTTTGAACCTGCGTGTAGGTTCCGGTGCCGGTCGCGGTCTGGGAATTCGTCGCCGTGCCGGTATTGGTGACCGTCGTCGTGTTCGTCTTGGTGATGGTGTTGGTTATGGTTCTGGTCAGTGTGCTGGTCTTGATGGTGCCGGTGGCCGTGCTGGTGTGTGTGGCGGTTGCCGTCACTGTGCTGGTAGCGGTCGAAGTGGATGTCCCGGTGCTGGTGGTGGAGTTCGTTACCGTCACGGTGGGAACGACAGTGTAGGTTTGGGTCGTGGTCCCGCTCGCCGAAGCGGTGGCGCTGCCCGTGGCAGTGGTCGAGCCGGTGTGCGTAGTGGTGCCTGTCGACGTGAGGGTCAGGTGCCCCGTGACCGTCGTGGTACCAGTGAGCGTCCCAGAATCCGCCGACATCGCGCTAACGCCACCATCGGGTGACAACTGATCCCTCAGATGAGCTGCCAGCCCCTCCCGTGAGCTACCCGCTGGGGAGCCGCCCGTGGGATCGTTCGGTGGCACCCGCGATTCGCAGCCAGCGGCAGACGCAAGAAGGGAAACCACGACGAGCAAGCGAGATAATCTCATCTCTCCTCCAAGGTGATAGGCCAAGGGAACGGTCGACAGCGCTAAGTTACCCCCCCCCCCCGAAACAACTTGCAAATAAATTATTCACGCTCTGAAACTATTTATGTGCGTTGCTGCACACGCCGGCCGTGCGCGTTCCCCGAGCGCAGGCTTGGCGGCGAGCTCAGCTCAGGACTTGATAGCAATTCGCGACTGTGATTTTGGTTCGTAGAATCGTGGGGGGCGAAGTTGCATAGTGCCCCCCCACGTGTAGCGAAGAACCTAACCGCCGGTTGCGACCGCGGTTTGCGCGCGCTTGAGCCGCTCGGCGCGGCCCGGAGCTTGGCGGAGAATCACGAAGCCGATCACGACTAGCAGAACCGAACCGTATTGTCCGGGCGTGAAGCCGAAGTAGCGAGCGTCGTCCCAGCGAAGAAAGTCGAGCAGGAAGCGCACGGGTGCATAGGCGACGGCGAGCACGCCCACGTAGAAGCCGGGCGGGCGCGGCTTGCCACGGCCAAGCCACTGGAAAAGGAGCACCAGGGGAACGGTGTAAAGGGCTTCGTCGAGGCCGAGGTTGTGGCGAACGACGTGGTCGGTGTAGCGCTCGGCCAGGAAGAAGCTGGTGGAAAAGCCCGGGTGATCGAAGGCCACGGCGCAGCCCATGCGGCCGAAGAGCCAGGCGGGCGGAAAGGCGTAGGCGATGAGATCGAGATAACGCCAGCCGAGGGCGCCGGTGCGCTGCTGGCGCACGAACCACACCGCGACCGCGGTGCCGCCGATGAAGCCGCCGAACGAGCTGATGCTTTCCCAGATGTAGAGCAGGCTCAGCGGGTTCTCGACGACGTCGTGCGGGAAGTAGGCGATGCGATCGAACACGTGGGCGACGATGAAGCCGACGACGACCATGCGCATGGCCAGGCGCTCGGCCAGCACCGGATCCAACCCCAGCACGGGCGCGCGCCGGCGAATGATACGGAACGCGAGCAGGATGCCGGTGGCCACCAGCGCGCCGAAGGCGTGGATGGTGATGGGACCGAGATGAAGACTGGGTTGGGCAAAGTAGGGAATCACGGAGAACCTCCGCCGGCGTGGGCGACGTAGTGCCGGCGCGTCCATTCTGCCATGGCGATCCCTGCCGCCACGGTGACAGGGAAAGAATTGTTGATGCCGTACATGGGAATACCCACGACGACGCTGGCCTGGTCGATGAGCGAATCGGGCACGCCGGTGGATTCGCTGCCGAACACCATCAGGCACTGTTCGGGCAGCTCCGCGTGCCACAGATCCATGCGCGCGTGCTCGCGTTCGAAGACCAGCATGGGCAGGCTGCGCTCGCGCGCCCACGCCACCAGCGCGGCTTCGTCGGGCAGGTAGACCAGATTTTCGTAGCGCTGCATGCCCATGGCGGCGCGCTGATAGAAGCGCTCGTCGCCCACCAGGACGATGTCCTGCACCAGGAACGAATGCGCCACGCGGATGATGGCGCCCACGTTGAACGGGTTGCCCGCGCGCAGAATGGCGATTCGCAGCGGGCGGCGCAGCGGTTCGAGGCTGGCTTTGACCTCGTCGAGCGACATGTCGAAACTGGGTACCTTCATGAAGGGGCGGAAGTGTAGCGGTCGCGCCGCTTGGGAGCTAGCGAGTTCGGCCTAGCGGAATTTGCGCCAGAACAGACCGCCCGCGATCCCCACCGCCATGGCGACCAGAATGACGACCCAGAACCAGCGGTTGCGCGTGACGGGCTCGCGCGGCTGGGACTTGTGAATGCTGAGGGCAAGCGCGGCCTTGGACAGAATCTGACTTTGCATTTGCGCCGCCACCGCGTCCTTGGGATTCTCGTCGAGACGCTCGCGGTAAAGACGGCCGGCGGCGGCGAGGGTGTCGCTTTGTAGACAGTGCTTGAGGAGCTCCTCGTGCCGGGCCGAGTCGCTCCAGTCCTCCCGAACCCGTCGCCACAGATCCTCGCCGGCAGGATCGAGCGTGGCCATGGCGACGGAGCCGTCCTCTTTCCACAGAGCGAAGACCAGGCCGCAGCGGGGACACGATTCGGCGTCGCCTTGAAGCTCGTCCGCACGCTTCTTGCCGCACTTGGGGCAAAGCCGCGCCGAGTGGGTCGAAGGCGGGACGGTCATACCACCATGATAGACGCAAAACGGCCGGCCATCCAGATGCGCCAGTGCAGCGGCGGCGCCATCGCAAGGTCTACGACACGCCGGCCACGCGGTCGCGGCCGGCTTCCTTGGCCGAATAGAGACAGCGGTCAGCTCGGTCGAGCCAGGTCTTTTCGTCGTCGCCAATCTCGATCTGGGCCAGCCCGATCGAAACGGTGACGGCGATGGTCTCTTCCGTGGGTGTGGGGACGAGCAGCGCGCGGATTCTGCCCAGCACGCGTTCGGCCAGCGTGTGCGCGTCCTCGACGCTGGTTTCGCGCAGGATCACGGCGAACTCGTCGCCGCCGATGCGCGAGACGAAATCGTTCTTGCGCAAGAACACCTTGACCACGGCATTGGCCACGTGGCGCAGGACCTCGTCGCCGGTCACGTGGCCGTTCGAATCGTTGACGGTCTTGAAGTGGTCGACATCGACGACGAGCATGGACATGGGGTGGCCGAAGGCCTTGAACATCTCCACGCTGCGGGCGAGGTAGTCGTCGAACGCCTTGCGATTCGAAATGCGCGTGAGCGGATCGGTCTCGCCTTCCCGGCGCGCGGATTCGAGCTCGTCGCCGAGGGAGCGGACCTGCGCCCCCAGCACCTGCATCTGTTTGTGCTGACGCTGGCTGCGTTCTTCCAGGATCAGCTTGAGGGTTCCCACCGCATCCAGCACCTCGCGCTTGAGCTCGGCCGTGGCGTTGGCCTCCACCAATTTTGCCAGGCGCTCCATCTGCGCAAGCAGGCGTTCGTCGGTCTGCTCGTCCTGCGAAAAAGCTTGGCTGATGTTGCGGATGAAGACCCAGATGACCTGGCGCAGATCCGTGGTGACGTCGACCACGCGCTTCGAGCTGGCCTGGCAATAGTCGCGCACGAAACGCCGCACGCCTTCCCATTCGCGGCGGCCCTTGCGCGTCTTCGCGTCGTCGTCGGGCATGCCCGGCGGCGCGGTGGCCAGGGTGACGTGCTTGGCCCACGCCTCGGCGGCGGCGCGGAAGGATGGGATGTCGGTGCCTTCCTGCTCGAGCGCGAACTCGGCCATGCTGCGCAACATGCCCGCCAGGGTATCCAGCGCCATGTCGCCGGCAAGCCGATCCTCCGGCGTCCCCTCGGGAGGCTGGTTCTCGGACGGTCGCTGTGATCTCCCGAACATGGCCGCGCGTTGCAGGGGAATGCATCGGCAGCTTGGCGAGCCAGATTGAGGAGAAGCTACGGAGAAGCTGCGGGCGCCAATTTCGGCTCGTTGCGATGGGCGAGGTAAAGCAGGGCCGGTTGCAGCAGGCGCGGCAAGAGGGCAAGGGCAAGCGCGCCGCCGATCACCACGATGGCGAGGGGTTTCTGCGTTTCCGAACCGATGCCGTGCGAGACCGCGGCGGGCAAAAGCCCGAGCATGGCGACGAAGGTTGCCATGAGCACCGGCCGCAACCAGCGCTCGGCCGCCAGGCGCGCGCTCTCTTTGGCGTCGTGGCCGCTCGCGCGCAGCCCGCGCGCGTAGGTCACCACCAGCAACGCGTCCTGAACCGCCACGCCTAAGATGGAAATGAACCCCATGGCAGCGGAGATGGAGAAATCGGTGCCGGTCAGATAGAGCGCCACAATGCCGCCGCTGCATGCCACCGGGATGCCGAGCAACACGATGAGCGTGTCGCGGCCGTTCTTGGCAGAGCTGAAAACCAGAAAGGCAATCACCAGCAGCGTGATGGGAACGATGACGAGCAGGCGCTCCGTGGTCTCGCGCAACTGATTCATCTCGCCGCCCCATTCGAGGTGGGTATCGTAGGGCAGAACGACAGCGGCCTTCACCTTGGCCTGGGCTTCGCCGATGGTGGAGCCGAGGTCGCGCCCGCGCACGGAAAACTTCACCGGCACGTAGCGCTTGAGATCCTCACGGAAAATCACCGACGGGCCTTCCTCCTCGGCCACCTCGGCGATTTGTCCGAGCGGCACCTGCGCGCCATCCGGCGTGGACACCAGGATGCCGCGAATCGAGCGCACGTCGCGCCGGTACTGCTCCACCCAGCGCAGGATGAGGTCGAAATGTTTTTCGCCCTCGAAGACCTGGGTCATGACCTGGCCACCAATCGCCGCCTGGACCACGGCGGCGACGTCGCCGGTGTTGAGGCCGTAGCGGCCGATGCGGATGCGGTCGGGCGTGATGCGAATGGCGGGCTGGCCGAGCGAGCGGAAGATTCCAAGGTCTTCCACGCCCGGAACCTTCTTGAGCAGGTCCACGATCTCCTGCGCCTTGGCCTCGTTGACGTGCAGGTCGGGCCCGACGACCTTCACGGTATTTTCGCCCTTCACGCCCGACATGGCTTCTTCCACGTTGTCGGAGATCGCCTGCGAGAAGCTGAACACGACGCCGGGAAAGGCCGACGCCAGCTCCTGTTGCATGTCCTTGGTCATCGATTCTTTGGTCACGCCCTTGCGCCATTCGCTGGCGGGACGCAGCGGGGCCAACAGCTCGATATTGTAGAAGCCGGAGACGTCGGTGCCGTCGTCGGGACGCCCGAGCTGCGAGATCACGGTCTGAATCTCGGGCCGTCGCTGCTCGCCGCTGGCGCAGGTGGCGCCTTCGTCGGACGGGCAGCCGCGCACGATGGATCGCATGCGACCCACGAAACGCGCCGACTGTTCGAGCGAGATGGACATGGGCAAGGTGGCGCGGATCCAGAAATTGCCCTCTTCCAGCTTGGGCATGAACTCGCGGCCCAAGAAGACCGAAGCAACCAGGGCGACGGCGACCGGCCCGAGGCCCGTGAGAAGAGCGATCTTAGGCCGGCGAAGGGAGAAGGAAAACAGCGGTGCATAGATCCGGCTAACGAAGCGCATGGGCAGGCTTTCCTTCTCGTGCTCGTCGTTGCCAAGGGGAAGCAGGCGCGACGCCAGCACCGGCGTGAGCGTGAGCGAGAGCAGGATGGAGCCGCCGATGGCAAAGGCGTAGGTCTGCGCCATGGGCGACATGATGACGCCAGCGACGCCGGTCAAGGTGAAGAGCGGAATGAAGGCGACCGCGATGATCAGCGCCGACGAGAACATGGGCGGGCCGACTTCGCGGGCCGCCACCAGGATGCGCTCAAAGACCGTTCCGCCCCTGCGGGCGAAGTTGCGGAAGATGCTCTCCATCATGATGACGGTGGAATCCACCACAATGCCGAAGTCCACCGCGCCGAGCGAAATCAGGTTCGCCGCCGTCCCGCCCGCCACCATGCCCGTGAAGGCGAACATCAGCGCCAGCGGCAAGTTGAGCGCGGTGATGAGAGCGGCGCGCACGCTGCCCAAAAACAGCCACAGCACCAGCGACACGAGAATCATACCGACCAGCAAATTCTCCATCACCGTGTGGGTGGTCAGCTTCACCAAATCGGCGCGGTCGTAGATGGACTCGATGGCGATGCCCGGGGGCAACACGCGATTCTGCCGAATGTAGTCCACGCGCTCGTGGATTCCGCGGATGGTCTTGAGCGAATCACCGCCGTAGCGCATGAGCACGATGCCCTCGACGATGTCGGCGTTGTCGTCCTGGCCGACGATGCCAAGCCGTGGCGCCGCGCCCACGCTGACGTTGGCCACGTCGCGCACGCGCGCGGGAACGCCCTTCACCGCATTGATGGTGACGTCGCCGATGTCCTGCACCGACCTAATAAGACCGATGCCGCGCACATCGAAGGACTGCTCGCCCAAGGTGATGCGCTGGCCACCCACGTTTTGGTTGGCGTTGGCGATGGCGGCCTGGAGCTGCGCCAGGGCCACGCCGCGGCCGCGCAAACGATAAGGATCGACGTCGACATGGTACTGCTTGGTCAGCCCGCCGAATCCGACCACATCAATGACCCCGGGAACCTGGCGAAACTGTTTCTCCAGAATCCAGTCCTGCGCGGTTTTCAGATCGGACAGGGTGTACCCCTTGCCCACCACTTTGTAGCGATAGAGCTCGCCAATCGCGCTCCACGGTGACAGTGCGGGCGCCACGCCGGGGGGCAAGGTGATAAAGCCAAGCTGGTTCAGCACGCGCTGCTGGGCGGTTGCGTAGGTCGTGTCCCAACCGAAGTAGCACTTGACGTCGGCCAGACCGAACAGCGACTGCGAGCGAATGTGATCGAGCCCCGGCATGCCGACCAAGCCAGTTTCAAGAGGAATGGAGACATAGCGCTCGACCTCCTCTGCGCTCCAGCCCTGGGGTTGACCGATGATCTCGATCATGGGCGCCACCGGATTGGGATAGGCCTCGATATCGAGTTGCAAATAGGCCCGAATGCCGACGCCCAGCAGCGCCAGGGCGAGAATCAGAACGATGAGTGGCGTGCGAACGGCGGCGGCGACGAGCTTTGCGATCATCGCCTACAACATTCCGGAAAGCAGCACGGCACCCAGCGTAACCACGCGCTCGCCAGCGGAGATGCCACGAATCACGGGCAAATAGTCGCCGCCCAGCTCTTCATTCACCGAGACCGGCCGGCGTTCCAGGCGCAACCTGCCGTCGGACGACTTGCCCAAATCGACGAACACCATGGTCTGGTCTCCCAGGTGCAAAATGGCGCTGCGGGGAAGGGCGAGCGCCCGCTGCTGATCGACCGAAAGCGCGGCGGTGGCGTACATCTCGGGCTTGAGATCGCGGTCGTCGTTGGGCAACTTGCAGCGCACTTTCGCCGTTCTCGTCGTCGGATCGAGCGTGTCGGAAACCCAGTCTGCGATGCCCTTGAACACGCGATTGGGATAGGCCACGACCTTGACCAGGCACTCGGTGCCTTGCTTGACTCGGCCAAGATCCATTTCGAACACGTCCGCCATGACCCACACCGTGTCGAGCTCGCCCACGGTGAACAGCTCCACCACGCTGCCGCCCGAGTATTGCCCCTGCACTTCGGTGCCAGGGTTCACGTTGCGCGCGACCACTTCGCCGGCGATGGGCGCACGCAAGGTGTAGCTCTGGCTGCCCAGGGCCGCCTTTCCGTAGCTCAGCAACTGCGCTTTCTTCTTGGCACGCTCGAGCTCGGCCTTGCTCTTGGAAAAGTTGCCCTGGGCCGCTTCCAAGTCGCGCTGGGAGCCGGCGTGGATGTCGAACAATTCCTTCTGCCGCCTGAAGTCCTTTTCAGATGAGGTGAAGTCGGCGTGGGCCTTTTGCAGATCCGAGAAGGCGCTGCCCACATCTGGCGATTCGATCACCGCAAGCGTGTCGCCCTTTTTCACGCGCTGGCCGGGCTGGGCCTCGATGCGAACGACCCGGCCGGTGACCGGACTAATCACATGGGCCACTTTCAGGTCGTCGAACGTCACCCGCCCGCTGGTCACCACGAGGCCGCCTACCGGCTGTGGCACGAGCGGTTCGATCACCAGCTTGGCGGCGGTCACCTGGTCCTGCCACAGCCAGATTTCGGACAAGGGCGGCTCCACCGCGCGGCGGCCGCTCCGCTGTTCGTCACGTCCGCGACAGGCGCCCAGCAGCGCCGAAAAGGCCAAAATAGTTCCCAAGCGTCTCATGCAGGTATCTCCTCGCCACCGTTTTGCCCATGGCGCGTTTACCTGCGGATGATCGGCCAGGTCCGCAGCCCAGTCCAATTAGTGCAAAAATCGCACAGCCAGTGCAAAAATGGCGAAGCGGTTCGTGCTCGGAGCTACACGACGTAGGAAGCGGCGCCGGCAGCGCGCTTTCGATGCGCGAGCATGACCAGGGCCGGCTGAAGCAAGCGGGGCAGAATGACCAGGGCGAGCGCGCCGCCGATGACCACGATGGCGAGCGGCTTCTGGGTTTCCGAGCCGATGCCCCGGGAAACGGCGGCCGGGAGAAGCCCCAGCATGGCGACAAAGGTCGACATCAGCACGGGGCGCAAGCGGCGTTGGGCGGCAAACCGCGCGCTCTCTTCCGCGGTGTGCCCGCTCTCGCGCAGCTGGCGTGCGTAGGTGACCACCAGCAAGGCGTCCTGCACCGCCACGCCCAAGATGGAAATGAAGCCCATGGCGGCCGAAATGGAGAAGTCCGTTTCGGTCACGTAGAGCGCGACCAGGCCGCCGCTGCACGCGACGGGAATGCCGAGCAACACGATGAGCGTGTCGCGCCAGTTCTTGGCCGAATTGAAGGCCAGGAAGCCGATGATCAGCAGCGTGATGGGAATGATGACGAACAGCCGCTCGGTGGTTTCGCGCAACTGATTCATCTCGCCGTCCCATTCGAGGTGGGTGTCGTAGGGCAGGTTGACCGCAGCCTTGATCTTCGCCTGCGCTTCGCTGATGGTCGAGCCGAGATCGCGGCCGCGCACCGAGAACTTCACCGGCACGTAGCGCTTCAGATCTTCGCGGAAGATGACCGACGGTCCTTCCTCCTCGGCCACCTCGGCCAGCTGACCGAGCGGCACCTGCGAGCCGTCCGGGGCGGAAACCAGGATGTTGCGAATGGAACGCACGTCGCGCCGGTACTGTTCCGCCCAGCGCAGGATGAGATCGAAGTGCTTCTCGCCCTCGAACACTTGGGTGATGACCTGGCCGCCAATCGCCGCCTGCACCACCGCCGCGACGTCGCCGGTGTTGAGGCCGTAGCGCCCGATTTGGCTGCGGTAGGGCGAGATGCGAATGGCCGGTTGGCCGAGCGAGCGAAAGATCCCGAGATCCGCCACGCCGGGAATTGTCTTGAGGACAGCCTCGATTTCCACCGCCTTGGCCTCGTTGACGTGCAGGTCGGGGCCCGTCACCTTGACCGTGTTTTCGCCCTTCACGCCCGACATGGCTTCCTCCACGTTGTCGGAGATGACTTGCGAGAAATTGAACACCACGCCGGGGAATGCGTCGGACAGCTCTTTTTGGATTTCCCGAGTCATGCTGTCTTTGGTCACGCCCTTGCGCCATTGCTTGGCCGGGCGAAGTGGGGCCAGCATCTCGATGTTGTAGAAACCGGAGACGTCGGTGCCGTCGTCGGGGCGGCCGAGCTGCGAAATGACGGTCTCGACCTCGGGCCGGCGCTGCTGCTCTTTCGAGCACGTCGCGCCTTCCTCGCTCGGGCATCCGCGCACGATGGCGCGCATGCGTCCCACGTAGCGCGCCGATTGTTCGAGCGAAATGGAAATCGGCAGGGTCGCGCGGATCCAGAAGTTGCCCTCTTCGAGCTTGGGCATGAATTCGCGGCCGAGGAAAACCGACGCCGCGAAGGCCAGCACCACCGGCACCACGCCGATGGAAATGGCGGTGCGGGGACGGCGAAGGGAGAAAGAAAATAGCGGGTCGTAGATGCGGATGAGCAGCCGCATGACCAAGCCTTCCTTCTCATCGTTCCCTTCGCTGCTCATGGGAAGCAGGCGCGAAGCAAGCATAGGTGTGAGAGTCAGCGCGAGCAGGATGGCGCCGCCGATGGCGAAGGCATAGGTGTGCGCCATGGGCGACATGATGACGCCCGCCACGCCGGTCAGGGTGAACAGCGGAATGAAGGCCACGGCGATGATCAGGGTCGACGAGAACATGGGCGGGCCGACCTCGCGCGCCGCCGCCACCACGCGCTCGAAGGCACTGCCGCCCTTGCGAATGAAGTTGACGAAGATGCTCTCCATCATGATCACCGTCGAATCGACGACGATGCCGAAGTCGACGGCGCCCAGGGAAATGAGGTTGGCGGCCGTTCCGCTCGCCACCATGCCAGTGAACGCGGCCAACAGCGCCAGCGGAACGTTCACCGCCGTGATGATCGCCGCGCGCACGTTGCCGAGGAACAGCCACAGCACGAGCGAGACCAGAATCATCCCGACGAGGAGATTCTCCATCACGGTGTGGGTGGTCAGCTTGACCAGATCGGCGCGGTCGTAGATGGGCTCGATGTCGATGCCGGGCGGCAAAACGCGATTCTGGTGGATGTAGTCCACGCGGTCGTGGATGCCCCGGATGGTCTTGAGCGAATCGCCGCCGTAGCGCATGAGCACGATGCCCTCGACCATGTCGGCGTCGTCGTCCTGCCCCACGATACCGAGGCGAGGCGCCGCGCCCACGCTGACCGTCGCCACGTCGCGCACGCGTACCGGCACGCCCTTGGCCGCGGCCACCGCGATGTCGCCGATGTCTTGCACCGACCGAATGAGCCCGACGCCGCGCACGTCGAACGATTGATCGCCGAGGGTGATGCGCTGGCCGCCCACGTTCTGGTTGGCGTTGGCGATGGCGGATTGCAATTGCGACAGCGCCACGCCGCGCCCGCGCAGCCGATACGGATCGACCTCCACGTGGTACTGCTTGGTGAGTCCGCCGAAACCGACGACGTCGATGACGCCCGGCACTTGGCGAAACTGCTTTTCCAGAATCCAGTCCTGCACCGTCTTCAAATCGGACAGCGAGTAGCCCTTGCCCACGACCTTGTAGCGATAGAGCTCGCCGATGGCGCTCCAAGGAGAAAGCTCGGGCGAAACCCCGGGCGGCAAGGTCACGAAGTTGAGCTGATTGAGCACCCGCTGTTGCGCCGTCGTGTACGACGTGTCCCAGCCGAAGTAGCATTTGACGTCGGCCAAGCCGAACAGCGACTGCGACCGGATGTGCTCAAGCCCGGGCATGCCCACCAATCCGGTTTCGAGCGGCAGGGAAACGTAGCGCTCGACCTCCTCCGCGCTCCAGCCCTGGGGCTGCGCGATAATCTCGATCATGGGCGCGACCGGGTTGGGATAGGCCTCGATGGCGAGCACCTGGTACGAACGGAGCCCGATCCCGATCAGCGCCAGCACGAGAACGGCGACGACGACGGGGGTGCGAATAGCGGCGGCGACCAGTCGAGCAATCATGGTTTGGCGATCACGGCTAGAACATGGCGGACAGCAGAATGGATCCCGAGGTCACGACTCTTTCGCCCGCCGAGATGCCTCGAACCACCGGCAGAAATTCACCGCCCAGCTCTTCGTTGACCGACACCGGCCGGCGCTCGAAGCGTAGTCGCCCGTCGGTCGACTTCCCTAGATCGATGAAGACCATCGTCTGATCCCCCAAGTGCAGAATTGCGCTGCGGGGAAGCGCGAGCGCCCGCTGCTGATCGACCTCCAAGGCCGCCGTGGCATACATCTCGGGCTTGAGCGCGCGGTCGGCGTTGTCGAGCTTGCAGCGAACCTTGGCGGTGCGCGTGGCTGGATCGAGCGTGTCCGAAACCCAATCCGCCACGCCCTTGAACACGCGGCCCGGGTAGGCGACGACCTTGACCAGGCACTCGGTGCCTTGCTTGACCCGGCCGAGATCCATCTCGAACAAATCGGCCATGACCCACACGGTGTCGAGCTCGCCGATGGTGAAAAGCTCGACCACGGTGCCGCCGGTGTACTGCCCCTGAACCTCGGTGCCGGGATTCACGTTGCGCGCGATCACCTCGCCGCCAATCGGGGCGCGCAAGGTGTAGCTCTGGCTCCCGTGATTGGCGCCGCCGGCGCGCAGAAGCGACGCTTTCTTCTTGGCACGTTCCAATTCGGCTTTTGCCTTCGAGAAGTTTCCCTGCGCGGCTTCCAGATCGCGCTGCGATCCCGCGTGGACGTCGTACAGCTCCTTCTGCCGCCTGAAGTCTTTCTCGGCCGAAGTGAAATCGGCTTGTGCCTTCTCGACGTCCGAGAATGCGCTGCCCATGTCTGGCGACTCGATGACGGCCAAGGTATCGCCCTTCTTCACCCGCTGTCCGGGCTGGGCCTCGATGCGCACCACGCGACCGGTGACGGGGCTCATCACGTGCGCCACCTTCAAATCGTCGAAGGTCACCCGCCCGCTCGTAACCACCAGGCCGCCCACCGGCTGAGGCGCCAAGGGCTCGACGACCAACTTCGCAGCCGCAACCTGATCCTGCCACAACCAGATCTCATTGGCCGGCGGATCCGCAGCGTGGCGACTCGGGTTGCTGTCGTCACTTTGGCCGTGACACGCGCACAGCATCGCCGAACAAAACAGAAAAAACAGCAGCGCAAAAGGCCCTCGCTCTTTCATGGGCTCATCTCCACGCCCACGGCTTGACCGATGAGCACGACGGCCTGCCAGTAGTCCGACAGGTCGCTTTCGTAGTCGAGCTTGGTCGAAATCAGAATGCGCTGGGCGTCCAGGTATTCGAGCAGCGAGGCCGCGCCCTTCTGGTATTGCAGTTGCACGAGATCGCGAGTTCGATTGGCGTGCTCGAGCAGCTCTCGTTCGGCGCGCTCGACGCGACCGCGGGCGGACTTGAATTGCGTGAACGCGGTCTGAACGTCGTTCAGCACCTGCGCTTCGGTCTTCGCGAGCTGCGCTTTCTGCGCGACGAGATCCGCTTTGGCTTTCACGATCTCACCTTCGAAACGATTGAAGATAGGCGGGGTCAGGGTCAGGCCGAAGCTGAAGGTCGGGGGATTGATGGCGTTCGAATACGTGCCCTGCCCGCTGACCCCGGCGGACATCTCGATGTCGGGAAAACGCAGGCGTTGGCTCGATCGAACCGACGCTTCCGCGCGCTCGCGGCCGAGACGCGCGCCCGCCAGATCCGGTCGCTGCTTGCGTGCCAGATCGAGGAGCGAATCCACCGACGCACCCTGAAGCACGGACGGAACCAGGTAACCCGGTAGCTGCGCATCGACCTCGAAGACCGGCACGCGCCCGCGCGCGCCGAGGAGAAAAGCGAGCTGTGCCTTGGCCGTGTAGAGATCTTGCTCCGCCCGCTCGACGTCTTGGTCGGCCGTTAGCTTCTCCGTCTCGACTTTGAGCACTTCGACTTCGGAAATCGAGCCGTGCTGGTAGCGCGCGCGGTTCAAATCAGCCACACGCCCCAGGGTTTCCTGCGCCTCTTTCTGCGTCGCCAGCGCTTGGCGTGCGGCAACCGAGCTCAAATACGCTTGGCGGAGCATGCCTTCCAGCGTTCGGCGCGCGTCCGCTTCTCCCTTGCGCGCAACCTCGAGTGCGATATTCGCCACGTTCATGCGCAGCCCGCGCTTGCCGGAAAGCGAATCGAAGATGGCGGATTGATCGGAAATTCCTACGTTCCAGGCCAAGTCCGAACAGCCCGGAATGCCGGCGCAGGCGAACGACCGGCCGACTCCGCCCGAAAAAGCTGGATTGGGCGCCGCGCTGGCAAGCAAGGCATCTCCGCGCGCGCCCTCAACCGCGGCCTCGGCCAGGATGAGATCGAGGCCATGCTCGCGGAACAGGCGCAAGGCATCCTGCAGGTGGAGCTGCGCCGGGATCTCGAATTCACCGTCGGGCTCGCGCGCCGAAGCCGCGGACGGCAAACTGAGGACGATCGCCATCCCGATCCACGACGAGCAGACCAGGCGGCGAAGCTTCACCGATACCGCGGACGTAGTTCCTGTTGGCATGCGCTGGGGGGCTCCGTCGAGAACCTGCACCATAGCCCATTTATTCCATTCATTGTGCCACTACCCCGCCCTGATGGCGGCGCCCGGCGGCCGAAATGATAGAGTTCGCACTATGCAGAAGCTGTCTCGGCCCGCAACCCTCCTCGTTTTGGCTCTGACATCTGCGTCGACGGTGGCCTCCGAGGTGCTCCTGTCGCGCGTCCTGTCCGTCGTCACCTGGTACAACCTCGCCTTTCTCGTTCTGTCGGTTGCCATGCTGGGACTCACGTCTGGGTCGCTATTCGCGCTGTGGACGCGCCGTCTCGGTTGGCCGCTGCGCTCCTTCACAGCCGTCGCCCTCGCGCTTTTTGCCATGGGCCTGCTTGTCGTCACGTACGCGCTGGTCGAGATTCCCATCCATCTCAGGCTCGAAAAGGCAGCGCTCATCTCGCTCTTCGAGGTCTGCGCCGCCGCGACCCTCCCGATGATCGCCAGTGGAGCGATCGCGACACGGCTTATGGCGGAGTCGCCGGTGCGAGTGTCGTTGCTCTACGCTGCGGATTTGGCAGCGGCGGCGGGCGGAGCACTCCTGCCGCTCGTGCTGCTCGGGCCGCTGTCCGGCCCCGGCGCCCTGCTTTGGCTCGGCGCCATCGTCGCCCTCTGCGCGGTGTTCGTCTCGCCAGACTTGCGCGAGCGGATCCCAGCCTTCATCGTCGTCGTGCTGCTCGTTGCCGCGGCGAAACGGACGCAAGACGGCGCCGAGAACGGCTACCTGATCAAGAACTGGAAAGGCCAGCCGCGCACCGTGAAACCGATGATCGAGGCGTGGAATGCCATCTCGTACATCGATATCGGGCCGTTCGGGATCGCTCGCCCCTATATGTGGGCTCCGTCGCCCAGAGCTAGCATTCCCCAGATCAACGCGGCGTGGGCCGTGATTGACGGGGACGCCGCCACCCCTTTCAACGGCTACCACAACATCAGCGATCTCGATTTCCTGAAATTCGACGCCACCAACAGCGCGCACTACCTGCGCCCGCACGGCACCGCATGTGTCATCGGCGTGGGCGGCGGGCGCGATATCGAAAGCGCCCTCGTCTTCGGCCACGACCACGTCGTGGCCGCGGAGATCAACCCCGATCTCGTGAAAGCCCTTCACCAGGTGCACGAGACCGAGCCGCTCACCGACGATCCGCGCGTGACCCTCATCAATGGCGACGGACGTGAAGTGTTCGCCCGTTTCAAAGGCAGGTGCAGCGTCATCCAAGCGTCGCTTGTGGACACCTGGGCCGCCACCACCGCGGGCGCCTTCGCCCACGCCGAGGCGAGCCTCTACACTCGGGAAGCTTGGTCGATCTTCCTCGATCGTCTTGAGCCAGGAGGAATCCTGACCGTGAGCCGCTGGTACACCACCAACGACCCCATGGAATCGGGGCGATTGATATCGCTCGCGGTGGCTTCGCTGCTCGACCGCGGCGTCACCGATCCGGCGGCACACATCGCCATCGTCGCCGCCCAGCCGAACAGCCCCAGCTCCTCGGTGCTGACCCTGCTGCTTTCCCGCGACCCGTTCAGCGCGGACGACCGGGCGACCATCCGCCGACTGCGTGACGACATCGGCTTCACGCTGCTGGTAGCCCCCGGCGAGCCCTCGCTGGATGCCCTCTACGCGCGGCTCCTCACCGGGCGAAGCGACCAAGAGCTCACCAACATCGGTCGCGCCGCAGGGCTGGAGACTTCGCCCACGTCCGACGACAAACCGTTTTTCTTTCAGGTGCTAACGGCGAGCGCGTGGCTACATCCGCGCGAGATCCTCAAACTCACCGACGAGGCTGGCGCCCGTGCCGGCTCGGCGCGAGCGGCGGTGACGTTCATGGTGAGTCTGCTGGTGGTGTCGGTCCTGGCGATCCTCTTTCTCGGTCCCACGCTGTGGCGCTCGCTGCGGCGCAAGTCTCCGCCGCTTCCCGGCTGGCGCCCGGCTGTCTACTTCGGCTGCCTGGGCGCCGGCTTCATGGCCGCCGAGATCGCGCTGGTCCAGCGCATGCACGTGGTGCTCGGTACGCCGACCCACGCGTTCATCGTCGTGCTCGCCGGTCTGCTGGTTTCCACCGGTATCGGCAGCGCCCTGTCGCCTCGCTACGCCGGCACCCGCGCGCGGGTGGTTAAGCTAGCGCTCGGCGCCGCCGTGCTCCTCGGCCTCCTGCCCTTCGTGCTCATCGGCCCGCTCTCGCACCTGACGCTCGCGGCACCGTTCGCGGTGCGAGTCATGTGGACGGGCGGGGTGGCCGGACTGTGCGGTCTCGTCTTGGGCATGCTCTTTCCGGCAGGCCTATCGTTCGTGCACCGGGAGCACGGAATTCCCATCGCCCTGGCGCTTAACGGGGCGACCAGCGTGGTGGCGAGCGTGCTGGTCACCGCACTGTCGGTGTGGGAGGGAACGAGCGCGAGCTTTCTCTTTGCCGGGTCGATGTACCTGCTGGCGGCGCTGGTGGGGCCGACGCGCTGGCGAGAGGTCGCGGCCGGAGAAGGCTGAAGACTTGACACGCGGCCGGGCGTCTCCTCTATTTGTGAACGAAGTGGCGCCACAGCAGACCGAACAGGGCGACCTGCGTGACGACCGGTAACACGGCGACCATGGCGATGTAGCGGGCACGACGCAGACCGCGACGCCAGCTTGTGGCGGGGCACAGCCGGTCGCAAAGGCCAGTGATCACCACGCTTTCAGGACTGTCGAGGTCCGCTTTCATGGCGGACGCGCTGGGATAGCGTTCGGCCGGATCGCGGCGTAGCGCGCGCAACGCGATCTCTTCCGCTTGGCGCGACAATTTCGGGTTCAAGCGGCGCGGAGCCTCGGGATCGCCCACCATCCGGGAGCTCGCCACGCCCAAGGCATCATCGCCGGGATAGGGCTCCTGGCCGGTCAGCATTTCGTAGAGCACGGCGCCGATGCCGTAGATGTCGACGCTTCTGCGCCCGCGCTTGCGTCGAATTTGCTCGGGGGCGACGTAGCCGGACGAAGCGATGGCGGGCGGGGCCGCGGAAAATGAAAAGCGAGCCGTCAGGGCGGCATGGGCGAGGCCAAAGTCGATGAGGCGGATGGTTCCATCCGGGCACAGCATGATATTCGCCGGCTTCAAGTCGTAGTGCACGAATCCCTGGTCGTGGATGTATTCGAGCGCCTGGCAAACCTGGCTGGCGATGGACAGAGCTTCGGCTTCAGGCAACGGGCGGTGGTCCATGTGGTCCGCCAAGGTCGGGCCGGGCACGTACTCGGTCACGATGTAGGCGCGCCGCTTGTCGGCGGCCAGCCTCAAAAATCTTAGAACGAAGGGATGGTCGAGCCGGCTGCCGATCTGCTCCTCCTGTTGAAAGATCGACCAGCCACCCACGCCGCTGGAGAACATGGGCAGCGGGACCTTGACCACCACGGCTTGGTCGCTATCGTGTAGGTCCCGAGCCTTGTATAGGATCGACATTCCCCCGCGCCCCAGTTCGTCGCCGATCAGAAAACGGCCATCAAGGACCTGCCCGGGCGCTACTTTCAGAATAGCCATTGGCCCCCGCAGTGCAACGATGGGACCAAGCGAGAAAGCCACGCCGGACGATGGCTCAAGACTACCGCGTCGTGCATTTCGCAATGTCGAGCATTGCAAGCAAGGTGAAAGATGGCAAGCAAGGGCGCAAAGAGAGTTGTCTAGTATCCGGGTGATTGGGGTCACTCGCGTCGCCCAAGACGACGATTGAATCGTTTGTGCGCATGGTGCAATCTAAACATGAGCGAGTAAATGCTCGCCGGGAGGGTTTGATGTCCCCATATAGGTGTTTTGCCCGGGCAGCTGTCTCAATCGCTTCGCTGGGAATTGCGGCCTTTGGGTGCAATCCTGGCACGACCGGCGCCGCGCTCGGAGGGGGCGGCAGTGGCAATCAGACCAATCCTGGTGGCGGCACGGCCGGCGGCGTAACCATCTCGGTATCAAGCTCGGGCGGAGCCACCGCCGAAGGTGGCTCGACCGGGGCAACAGCTCCAGTGTGGCCCCCGCCTGGCTACAACAACGTGACCGATGTTTCATTCGGCGCGTACGCGCTTGGGCCTCTCATCTCTGGCGGACTGGACGGCGGCGCCGCACCGGATGGGGACGCGGGCACGTCGTCCGGCCAGTGCGGCGGCCTGTTTGGCGTGGTGAGGGACTTCAAAATGGGCACGACCGCCGGTGGCCATCCCGATTTCCAATCTCCGCCATCCGTCGACGATCGCGGCATCGTGACCGATACCCTCGGCAGCGACGGTAAGCCCGTGTATGCCCACCCTGGCGGAACCACGCCGACGACCTCGGGACAAGCAAACTTCGACCAGTGGTACCGGGACGTGCCAGACGTGAACATGACCTATGTTCTCGGTCTGCACTTCGTTCAGAACGGGAACGTGGTGACCTTTGCCGCCTCACTCAAGAATACCGGCGCCGCCTTACCTAACACGTCCTATTTCCCTCTCGACGGATATGGATTCGGAAATCAAGGCCAGCAACACAACTTCAGCTTCACCACCGAAATCCACACGTCGTTCACCTACAACGGCGGCGAGGTCTTCACCTTCCAGGGCGACGACGACGTGTTCGTCTACATCAACCAGCATCTCGTCATCGATTTGGGTGGGATCCACAACCAAGAGACCAAGTCCGTCAATCTGGATACATCGGCGGCGACGCTTGGGCTCACCAAGGGGAGCGTTTACCCGCTCGATGTCTTCAATGCGGAACGCCACACCAGCCAATCCAACTTCCGCATCGACACGACACTGGCGTTCACGAACTGCGGTGTGGTGAACGGCATCATCTACTAGCCACGCCCGACCACCAAATCCAACCTCTGGGCTTGCGATTTGGGCGCGGATTGTCCAAGACTGCGCCTGATGTCCCCGCCCGAAATACGTCAGCTCATGAGCGGCGATGAAGCCGTAGCTCTCGCTGCCCTTCACGCCTCCGTCCATCTTGGCACCGGCTATCCCGGCACGCCGTCGACCGAGATCCTGGAACACTTCGAAACCCTAGGCGGCCGCGCGCAGTGGGCGCCCAACGAAAAGGTAGCCCTCGAAGTCGGCATCGGCGTCTCGTTTGCTGGCGGAAGAGCCATTGTGACCATGAAGCACGTTGGCCTCAACGTAGCTGCTGACCCGCTGTTCACCGTCGCGTACACCGGCGTGGAAGGTGCGCTGGTCGTGGTGTCCGCCGACGATCCGGGCATGGCGTCCAGCCAGAACGAACAGGACAACCGGCGCTTCGCCGTGGCGGCAGGCGTGCCCATGCTGGAGCCTGCGGACTCGCAGGAAGCCTATGACTTCACCCTGCTTGCCATGGAAATTTCCGAGCGCTGGCGTATGCCGGTGCTTTTGCGGATGACCACGCGTGTGTGCCATTCCAAGACCATCGTGGCCACGCCCGGCTATCCTGTGCCGCCCGCGCGCGTGCCCGCCTTCGTCCGCAGCGTGCCCGAGCGGGTGATGATCCCGGCCTATGCACGCCCGGCCCACCTGCGCCTGCGCGCCAAGCTGGCCGAGATCGAGGCGTGGAACGAGCACAAAGGCCCAATGGTTCGTGTCGACGGCGACCGCAAGCTTGGCATCATCACTTCGGGCATTTCCTACCAGCACGTACGCGAGGCGGCGCCAGACGCGTGCGTGCTCAAGATCGGGCTGACCTATCCCCTGCCCATGGAAGCCATGTGCAAGTTCGCCGAGAGCGTCGAGCGTTGCTTCGTGATCGAAGAAGGCGATCCGTTCCTCGTCGAAGCCGTGCGCGCGGCCGGCGCCAAAGTGCAGGGCCGGCCCGCCATGTACCGCTGTGGCGAGCTCAACGTGAATCGCGTACGGCGCATCTTGGCTGGCGACCTTTCGCCCGAAGCCAAGCCCGTGCCCGGCAAGCCGCCCGAGCTGTGCCCCGGCTGCCCGCACCGGATCGTATTCGAGATCCTGCGCGACCTCGACTGCATCGTAGCGGGCGACATCGGTTGCTACACGCTGGGCGTGCTGCCGCCATTTTCAGCCATGGACACCGTGGTGTGCATGGGTGCGTCGGTGGGTGTGGGCCTCGGCATGCGCCACGTGCTGCCGGAAAAGGACGCACGCCGGGTCGTCAGTGTCATCGGCGATTCTACCTTCGTGCACAGCGGAATCACCGGTTTGGTCGAGATGGTCTACAACCCGCCCAAGACCGGGCACGTGTTGCTCATCCTCGACAACGGAACCACCGCAATGACGGGTTTGCAGGAACATCCGGGCACTGGACGAACCCTCGGCCACCAGCCCACGGGCCAGATCAGCTTCGAGGCGCTAGCGAGTGCTTTGGGCGTCAAGCACGTCACGGTGCTGGATCCCACCTTGCGCCCGGCCGAGCTGCGCACGTGCATCGAGGAGGCGCTGGCGCGCCAAGAGCTTTCGGTCATCATCACCCGCCGCAACTGTCTGCTGGCGGCCGGGGCCATCAAGCGCTACGAGAAGAATCATGAAAAAGGTAATTAGCGTCGTCATCGCCGGACTGGGCGGCCAGGGCGTGCTCAAGGCGTCGGATATCTTGGCGGACGTCGCCTTTCGCACCGGCCTGGCAGTAAAGAAAAGCGAAATCCACGGCATGAGCCAGCGGGGCGGATCGGTCACCAGCGACGTGCGTTTCGGCCGCGAGGTGTTCTCGCCCATGGTTCCCGAGGGCGAAGCCGATTTCCTGATTTCCCTCGCCTCCTCCGAGATCGCGGTCAATCGCGCCGTCCTCGGTCCGGCTGGCATCGCCATCGGCCCCGACGCCGTCGACGAGAGCAAGCTGACCAACAAGAAGAGCCTCAACGTCGCTCTCTTGGGCGCGCTCGCCCGCCACCTGGATCTTCCTGAAGAAAGCTGGCGCGCGGCCATCCTGGCCAGCTTGCCCGAAAAGCTGCACGAGGCGAACCTGCACGCCTTCGCCGTCGGCAAAAGCGGCTAGACAGAAGCGCACCAAATGAAAACGCGGAAGAGGTTTCCCTCTCCCGCGCGTTTTCGTTCGATCTTACGACCGAGAACTATTTCTTCGCTTCGGCCTTGATGTTCTCCACGGGAATTCGCATTCCGTAGAACGAACGGTACACGAACACGAAGGCCACCATGAGGAAGCCGGCCGCCAGCGCGCCCTTGAGGCCGCCGTTATCGAGCTTCACGGCAAGCTCGACCGCGAGAAGGCCGAACAGGGTGGTGAACTTGATGATGGGGTTCATGGCCACCGACGAGGTGTCCTTGAATGGGTCGCCGACGGTGTCGCCAACCACGCACGCATCGTGCAGCGGCGTGCCCTTTTCGTTGAGCTCGGTCTCGACCAGCTTCTTGGCATTGTCCCAAGCGCCGCCCGCATTGGCCATGAAGATGGCCTGGTACAGACCGAAGAGCGCGATGGAGATGAGATAGCCGATGAAGAAGTACGGCTCGACGAAGGCGAAGGCCAGGGTGCTGAAGAAGACGACCAGGAAGATGTTGAACATGCCCTTCTGCGCGTAGATGGTGCAGATTTCCACGACCTTCTTGCTGTCTTCGAGAGAGGCTTTTTCCACGCCTTCCAGCTTGATGTTGGCCTTGATGAACTGGACGGCGCGGTAGGCGCCGGTGGACACGGCCTGGGTGGA
>Ga0182027_10001173_pt1 | contig 43960 bp, 51 predicted proteins | sample 712E1DmetaG_FD_121300 | JGI IMG/M metagenome (GOLD analysis project Ga0182027, IMG submission 121300) | Permafrost microbial communities from Stordalen Mire, Sweden - 712E1D metaG (Illumina Assembly) | ecosystem: Environmental > Terrestrial > Soil > Wetlands > Permafrost | place: Sweden...
ATACTTACAAAAGGATTTCTCAAGCAATTTCGTTTTTGGAAGTAAATGGAGAGGATTTGGGTGTAAAAGATAAAGATGAAGTTTGTAGACGCTTAGCGTCGGAGGCGATGGAACGAATAAGGAAATATATGATGATGAATGACACAACCGAACAATTTAATGACTACGCTGCCCTATTGATTCAGTCTGGATTAGAGAAAGAAAAGGTGGTCGAAGAACTAAAACGGGTTTTTATGGCAATAGATGGAGATGAAATTGACTTTCTGAACAAAGCTTTTTCGGTACCGGTGTTATCTTATCCATATGATTTTCAAAACAATAGATTTATACGAGAGCAATTTTTGCTACAAATTGTGAACGAAATTACGAAAATTGATTTCAACGAAAATTACTGGAAAGGAGAAAGTTTAGAAATCTTAAAGGGAAAACTAGATACAAATGTGAGTGCGATACACTTGGATTCGATTACGTCACTGAAGTCGGTCAAACATGGTGAAAGATATAAGATGAGCGAAGTGGATGGGGGATATTTAGATATGATCAATGAATTGATGAGGCTTTGCGTGGAACTTAATTTGCAACCTTCGGAGAAAGCTTTGAAAGTAATTAGTTTGGCTGCAACTGTAGAAAAAGATGAAAAATTTGGCCATATAAATTGGGAATTGGCGGAAAAATTGCAGCAAATGGTGGTAGAAAATGGAACTAAATAAGGAGAAGTGGAGTGAGAGTTTGAAGCTGATCAAGCCGAAGGTGGAGAGGATTTTGTATAAGGGGAATGTGGATTTGCTTTTGGACGAGGCGCCGAAACTGGCCATCGTGGGGAGCCGGCGGATGACGGATTATGGCCAGAAAGTAATTGAGAAGTGGATGCCGACGCTGGTGCAAAAGGGAGTGACGATCGTGTCCGGCTTTATGTACGGCGTGGATCAGGCGGCGCATAAAGTGTGCATTGAAAATGGCGGGAAAACGATCGCGGTACTGGGGTGGGGTATTGATCGAAAAGTGGTGGCGGAAGATGCAAAACTGTATCAGAAAATATTAGAAGTTGATAGTTTGATAGTGTCGGAGTACGAAGGCGAGCAGGAGGCAGAGTTGTGGATGTTTCCTCAAAGGAATCGAATTGTGGCCGGAGTGGTCGACGCAGTGCTGGTGGTGGAAGGGGCGGAAAAATCGGGTAGTTTGATCACGGCGCGTTTGGCAGGGCAGTTTGGGAAAAAATTATTGGCGGTGCCGGGGCCGGTGTTTTCCAAAGTGTCCGTCGGTACCAATGGGTTAATTAAAAGTGGCAAGGCGGTGGCGGTAATGAGTGCAGAGGATGTTTTGGCGGAGATGGGGTTGGTTAAGGGGCAGCTGAAGATGAGTTTTAAAGACGTGTCGCCAAATAAGCCAATTTTGGAGGCTCTAGAAAGTGGTGAAAGGAGTGCCGATGAACTGGCGAGGATATTGAAAATGCCGGTGGCAAAAATGATGGAGGAAATTTTTAGTTTGGAGATGGACGATCTGGTGGAGGAAAAAGCGGGTAAATATTTCAAGGTATAAGGCCTATATTACTTGACTTTTGGCATAAAACATGATAGGATACACCGTTGTTTAAAATTCAAACTTTAGTTGTTCCGGAGGAGAAATGAAAAAAGGGTTGATCGTTTTGGTTTCGCTTTTGTTGGTGCTTGTCTTAGCAGGATGTGCTAGGAGCCAGTACTTTGGTCCCGGATATGGTTATATGTACGACTGGGATCACTTTACTTGTCAGAAGATCGACTCTGTGCAAACGGGGAAGACCCAGTATTGGCCGCCAACGGAAGATAGAAATTTCAACCAGTCATTGTATATTTTGGAAGATGGCACGCCGGTAACGGTGGTGGGTACACGGCAGTTTGCCCCCGGTTGGTACATCCGTGATACTTCGGAGGATAAAAATCCGGCAATGATGGGTCCGTCGAGCACTCAAGAAGAGTGTTTGGCGAAGGCCAAGGATATGTATGATCATTTTGGGTTTTTCGAATATATCCCGGAAAGTTATTATTGATCTCGGAAGTTTTAAGCCTTGGGTTTTTACCCAAGGCTTTTTTTGCGGCAAAATCTTGGCAGGGAGCCGGGGTATACTGAAAGTATGCTTGCCTGCATTAAGAGTGTGGCCTGTGTGGGTCTGGAAAGTTTTCCGGTGGACGTGGAGGTGGACGTGGCCGAGAAAGGCTTTCCGGGATTTAATATGGTGGGTTTGCCGGATAAAGCCGTGGGCGAAGCGCGAGAGCGAGTACGGACGGCCTTGGTGAACTGTGGTTTTACTTTTCCGCAGAAAAAAATTACGGTCAATCTGGCCCCGGCCGATCTGCCCAAAGAAGGTTCGGCTTATGACCTACCGATTGCCATTGCAATTTTGGTGGCCAACGAAGATATTACCTTGAAGGAGACGGGATTATTTTTCGGGGAGTTGTCGCTGGACGGCACACTGCGGCACACTAAGGGAGCCTTACTTTTGGCAATTTTTGCCAAAAAAATTGGACAGAAACGGATTTTTGTGCCGATCGAATCAGCTAACGAAGCGGCGGTGGTGGAAGGGGTGGAAGTGATGCCGGTCCGGGGTTTGAAAGATTTGGTAGAACATTTGATGGGAGTAAAGAGGATCGTGCCTTTGAGAACAATTGAGGTGAAAAATCTGGTGGAGACGGCGATGGTGGACTTTGATATGGCGGAAGTCGTGGGCCAGGAAACGGCTAAAAGAGCTTTAACAATTGCGGCGGCCGGTGGGCATAATATCTTGATGTCCGGGCCACCGGGGTCGGGGAAAACGATGCTGTCGCGGGCGCTACCGGGCATTATGCCGATGATGACGGAAGAGGAGACCATGGAAGTGACTAAAATTTACTCGGCTTCGGGACTGCTGGAAGCGGGGGAAGCGATTGTGCGCCGGCGGCCTTTCCGATCACCACATCACTCGACGAGTTTGGCCGGTTTAGTGGGTGGTGGCAGCCATCCGCAACCGGGCGAGGTAAGTTTGGCTCATTTGGGTGTCTTATTTTTGGATGAAATGGCCGAATTTCCACGGGGAGTGCTGGAGGCGATGCGTCAACCGATGGAGGATGGCAAAGTGGAAATTAGCCGGGCGATGGGACGGGTGACTTATCCGGCGGCTTTTCAATTGGTAGCCGCAGTGAACCCTTGCCCCTGTGGCTATTTGGGGCACCCAACTCATGAATGCAAGTGTACGATACGGGATATTGAGAGGTATAAAAGACGGATAAGCGGGCCAATTTTGGATCGGATCGACTTGCATATCAATGTGCCGGCGGTGGAGGTGGAAAAGATCATCGGCGAGGTAGAAAAAGGAGAGAGTTCGGCCGAAATTCGGAAAAGGGTGGAGGCGGCTAGAAAAATCCAAAGTGAAAGACTAAGAAAAACCGGGATCTTTTGTAACGGCTTAATGAAAAATAAGCAAGTCAAAGAGTTTTGCCGCTTGGATCCGGGTGGTGTGCGGGTGTTGCGCCTCGCCATGGAAAAGTTTGATTTATCGGCGAGGGCCTATTTCCGAGTGCTGAAAGTGGCCAGAACCATTGCGGATCTGGAAAACTCGGCGGACATTTTGTCAGTGCATTTGGCGGAGGCGATGCAGTATCGGGAAAGAGTATTTTAAGGCTGTGATGTTTGACACTTAGCCTATAAAGAGATAGAATAGCCACCAAAGAACGTTTAAATTTTGTTCAACGGGAAATATTTCCCAAAAGGAGAGTGTCAATGTCACAAGGACTGGGTTTTACTACGATTTTGGGCTGTTTGCAGGCTGGCGAAGAAGTAGCGGGCCTTAGGCCGGAAGACTGGGTTCGCGGTGATAAAGCGAGCTCTGAGATGGTAAGGTTTCTTCGGGAAGAAAATATACCCTGGAGACAGTCTTTGAAGTATTTTGATGAAGATAGTCTACGATCATATGCGACGCTAGCGATACTTGATCTAAAGAAGAAAATGCAGGAATGGAAGATGCATTTGGATGATCTTCCCGATGGCGGTTTGGGAGCAATTTACATGATTTCCCAGCTAAGAGAAAATCTAAAATGGCTGAAGATGGGAACAATTGCCGACCCAAGAATGGAGTGGCCGGAGTTTATTCTGAAAGACCATGTCATTTTTTCCCGATTCAGGGAACACACTCTCAATCCTGTAATTGGCATTGAAATGGAAAATGGTGATCGCGTTTACATGATTCGGCAGTTTGATCCGGTGGCCAGCATCGATTTACGTTTTACAATTGAGATGATCGAGAAGAGAATGGAGCCGTATTACGGGTATGATTATGCCGGAGTACAGATTCCCTGTGTGTCTACTGATATGGAAGCAGATTTGTCTTGGCTTGTGGGGATAAAAAATAAAGAATACTTCGTTTCGTATGCCCAACAAAAAATCCTGTTCGGGATGAATCAAACGGGGTTCGCTGTGCGTGAAGAAACCGCAATGACAATGAGGAAGACATGTATTGTGCTTAATGAACCATATATCTTGTCTCCTAACGGTGAAGGATTTCTCTTCTGGCGCCGCCGCCCCGGTGTTTCTTATCCGATATCGATGTTTTGGTTATCCAAAGAAGACTTTAAAGATCCCGGTGATTTGACAAAGATCGTTGAATAGTTTGGTTTATTTACCCCGTGGAGACACGGGGGTTTTTCTTGATTTGTGAGATACTGAAATTAGTGAAAAGCCAAAACAAAGTTACGGGAAATAAAGGAGAAACGTTGGCGGCGGAATACCTGGAGAAAAAGGGTTACAAGATAAAAGAGCGCAATTTTCGTACTCGATTTGGGGAGATCGATATTGTCTGTTCAGACGGCCCAACCTTGGTATTTGTGGAGGTCAAGACGAAAATAGGGCATGATTTTGGAGAACCGGAAGAAATGGTCAATAAAAGAAAATTAGCACAGGTAAAAAAGATGGGAGAGATGTATTTACAAGACAAAGGTTTGAGTGTTGCTTGTCGGGTGGACGTGGTGGCGATTGTGTTGGCGAGTGATAACGAAATCGAGAGATTGGAACATTATCAGGGAGTGTATTAACAGTTTTTGAGGTAAAATTGGTTTATGTCGATAAAAACAAAAGTCCACGAAAGGTCGCTAGTCCTCATTAAACCTGACGGTGTCCAAAGAGGTTTGATTGGGGAGATTATTTCCCGATTTGAGAAAAAAGGTCTAAAAATTACAGCCATGAAGATGGTTTGGCCGACTTTGGATATGGCTAAAAGGCATTATGATCAGCCGGAAGCGGCGGCCATTGCCTTGGGAGAGAAATCAATTGCGGCGTACAAAGAAAAAGGGATCGAGATGAATAAAACTCCCTTGGAAATTGCCAAAGATGTACAAAACAGGTTGCTGACGTACTTGGTGGCCGGGCCGATTGTGGCCATGGTTATCGAGGGACCTCATGCGATTGCTCATGTGCGCAAAATTCGGGGCGCAACCAATCCTTTGGGAGCCGACATCGGCACAATTACCGGAGACTACACGATTGATTCATATTTTATTGCCGACGATGATAACCGGGCCGTGCGTAATTTGGCTCATGCTTCCGGATCGGTAGAGGAAGCCGAGAACGAGATCAAGATCTGGTTTAAGGAGTCGGAAATTATGGATTATGATTTGGCGATTGATAAAATTCTTTATTCCATGGAGTGGGAAGCCGGGAAGTAATTTTTTGGAGATTGAATTGGTGAATTCAAGGCGGTAAAATAATGACGACTAAGTACGTTAAATCTTTTCATGGAGGTGGCGCATGCCCACGTGGTTGAGAATAATTTTGGGAGTGATCGGACTGGGGATGATACTACTGGTGGCTTTTTTATATATCCCCAGAGGTTTGGTTTTTCTGGGCGTGGTTTTCTGTTTGGTGGCTGTTTTATTTCCGGAGAAAAAGCCGAAGGGCTCATGAAACGAAGAGAATCTGTTGATATTTTGCTATAACCCGGTGAAAGCCGGGTTTTTTGCGCTTCGAAATGGTAAAATTTAGCCTATCGGGGTGTAGTGAATCGGTATCACGCCCCGCCATGGCGGGAAGACAGACGGTATTATATCGGGGTATAGCGCAGATGGTAGCGCGCGTCGTTCGGGACGACGAGGCCGTGAGTTCGAATCTCACTACCCCGACCAAATGGAAGGTATTGAAGACGAAAAAACAAAAGAAAGAGAACCGGAACGATGCAGTTGGTGTGGAGAAACCGATCGGAAAGAAAAGGTTTATGCCTCGCCAGGGGATGACATTGAAAACCCCAAAGCCTATCATAAGCAATGCTTTGAAGCCTTGCGGGCTTACCGTACTTTGGTTTGGAACTATCCGGAAAAGTCCATGAAAGAGATGGTGGAGATGGCCAATGACGTGGCCGGGATAAAGATGAAAAAGAAAAAGTAGTTTGGCGTTTGGTGTCCTGGGGCGGAGTTGAACCGCCGACCTTCTCGTTAGGAGTGAGATGCTCTATCCAACTGAGCTACCAGGACATATATGAATTTTATCTTATTTTGACGACCTCCCCGCCAGGGCGGGGTGCTCTATCCAACTGAGCTACGTCGACGTTAGCTATATTTTACATCTAGAGGGTGATTACTTCAGATCGAAAGAAATAAGATTGTAAACGTCGGCCTTTTGGTTAATGTTGGTGAGAAGCACCAGGTTACTACCATCGGGACTGCCAACAGCGAAGCCGTAAAGAGGTTGAACGTAGGTAATGTTGGTAAGATTCAGGCCATCGTAGTCGGCAATATTGACACCGTCGGAGTTGGTGATGATTATTTGGGTGGAGTCGGAGTACCAGGAGAGGTTGCTAACGGTATAGCTTTCGGTTTGGGTCTTGAGTTGGCGGAGAGTGGCGACATCGGCGGAAGGAGTGGCTTCGGCGACCGTGATAATGATCTTTTTTAGATCGGCGGAGTTGGAAGCGAAGTTGAGTTGGTAGTTGGTGCCTTCTTTGAGATCAAAGAGATAGGTTTCATCCTTTTGAAGAGAGCGAGTTTCTAGAGTGGAGTTGATATTGGGAAGAGCTTTGCCAATTTCATTTTCGGGAAGATTGATATCGGTGGTGGGGGTATAGAAGACCTTCTCTTTGTCCGGTGAGAAATAGACATTGACAGATTTGTCGGTAAGAATGTCGGAGAGGTAGGTGGGGTAGAGAGCAAGGATGGGCTTGTTGATCTTGGCGTATTGATCCTGCCATTGGTTGATGATGAGAGGCAAGCGGAGAGTGACATCGGAGATTGTTGTCATGTTGTTCATACCCCTGGTGGAGAGAAGATAAGCGGCACTAATCTTTTCGGTGGTTTTGGTTTTGTCGGTGAAAACGGCCAAAATTTGAGTGCTATCCGGTGACCAGATGAGAAGAGCCTTGGTGAAGTCTTTGGTGGTATTATCAGTCAGCTGAATGTACTGGGAAGTAAGAAAGTTGCCGGAGAAGGAGTGAATATAAAGGCCATCGGCCGTGTCGACCGGAGAGTTGGTGAGAACATAAGCAATTTTGGTACCATCGGGGTTGATGGCCGGATTACTGACCTGATAGAAAGTGAGCGGGGAAGTAGCAGTGATGATGGGAAAAAGGCGGGCGTCGGCATTGGAAACGAGTTCGGACTTGACCGGAACCGTTTTGGTCCAGGGGTGAAAGCCATCCTTTTCAATTTTGATATTGTAACTGGCCGGATAGAGATAAAGCTTGTCGTCGGTGACCGTCGTGAGCTTGTCGTTGATATTGACACGGGCGGACTTGGGGTAGGAAGTAACACTTAATAAACCGGAGCCTTGGAGCGAACCTTCTTTGAGGTTGGGTCGGTAGCCTTTGGCGTAGAGAATACCGGCTGTCGTGCCGCCGGCGAGGAAAAGGATAATGAGGATGTTGATGATAATGCGCTTGGCTTTCGGATTATTGGTCAGGTGTTTGGTCATCAACTATCTATTATATCAAGCACATAAGACTAATGTACTATTTGTAGTGAACACCTGGTAGAATGTGTGCAAATGCCGTTCTCATTTTCGAAAAAAATTGCAATTGATTTGGGAACCGCCAATAGTTTGGTATACGTGGTTGGCGAGGGAATTGTGCTGGAAGAACCGACGGTGGTGGCCGTATCCATTAACGACGGCAAGGTGTTGGCCGTGGGTAAAGATGCCCAAAGTATGCTGGGGCGAACTCCGGGAAACATCAAGGCCAGCAAACCGATGCGCGACGGGGTAATTGCCGATTACGCCGTGACTGAGGCTATGCTCAAGTATTTTCTGCGTAAAGTAGGTGCCTATGGCCTGGTAAAGCCGGAAGTGATGATCTGTGTGCCGGCCGGAGTGACCCAGGTAGAGCGCAGAGCCGTTCTGGGAGCAGCCATGGAAGCCGGAGCCCGCAATGCCTATTTGATTGAGGAACCTTTGGCCGCGGCGATTGGGGCCGGAGTACCAATTTCAGAGCCGTCCGGGAACATGATTCTGGATATGGGTGGCGGTGCATCGGAAGCGGCGGTAATCTCCCTTGGCGGCGTGGTGACTTTTAAGAGCGTCAGGGTGGCCGGCAACAAGATTGACGAAGCCATCATGAGGTGGGCCAGGAGAAAACACAACTTGGTGATTGGCGAGCAAACGGCGGAGCATATCAAAATAAAGATTGGATCGGCGATGCCGGTGTCGAAAGAAGAGACAATGGAAGTCACCGGGCGCGACAGTATTGCCGGGTTGCCAAGACAGGTGACTGTTTCATCAACGGATGTCTTTGAAGCCATTAGAGAGCCATTAGGGAAAATCATCAATATGCTAAAGACAGTCATGGAAGAAGTACCGCCGGAGCTTTCTTCCGACATTATTGATAAAGGAATTGTGATGAGTGGGGGAACATCTCTACTGCGCGGGTTTGACAGATTGATCACTGCCGAAACGGGTGTGCCGGCCTTTGTAACCGAGGATCCACAGAGGTGTGTAATAAAAGGAATAGGGATAGCAATTGAGAATATTGATGTTTATAGGAGTAGTTTGAAGCACTAAGAAATAAATATTTTCTGTATCAATCTTTTTTATTTGTCTTGTCAGTATGTTATATAGATTGCCAATTCTTTGATTAGGTTTAAATTTTGAAATTATCTGTATTTGTATATAAGTTAATCGATTGATAAATATGACGAATATAATATTTGTATACGGGGGGATAATTTGGAGGGGTAGTCTTCGTAAGATATTTATAGATCACATGTCAATTTGAAATATTTCGACAATTAGACCAAAAACAAAAAGTTGGTTACCCGGAGGGTAGGGAGTGAAAATACATAGTCGGAGTAGAACTACAGATAATTAGAATCAAGTTAATAATCGACTGTAGATTAGTTTTCACGAAACACAAAATACCCCCCCTTCTTTTTTTGGTAATTGTTTTGCGATAAAGAATTTAGTAGGGTGGTAGGGTATCCGTAATTCAATCGCTATCGAGTTTTGTGCGATTAGCCAGCAGGGATGGGGTATACAAGTTATGGGTATCCGGTATATAAATGTTTTGAAACAGCAGTTAGTTTTTTTCGATTACTCGAGATATATGTAAATATTATTACATTGATGAGGCTATTTTTATGACATTTAGACATATTTTTTTTATAAAACATTATATTTAGTCTATATGGTTACGGAGTTGTAACATGTGTTGATTCCGGGATACTTTGGACAGTATTCTATTGAAACTATTTAGAACGTTCTATATCCTACTGTAACTAGATAAGTGAGTGAGATTTGTATGTTGTTTTGGTGAACTCTCTAAATTATAGCTTAGATATTTTTGGCGATCATGATGAATTGTCAGTAATATTATTTCCGGAGGATTTCCGGCCAAACTCCGGGATTTTTGAGACAGAAAGGTATTGTGTGAAAATGGTTACATTATATGTATTGGAGGGTTGAACACACTATATCAAACAATTTTATGATATAGGTTTAAATCATGAAAATTTATCAATAATATTTAGAATTATAGTAGGGGTATTAAGTGGATTCATAGCGGATAATATAAGTTTGATGATATATTGACTATATTTTAAGTATATATCGTATTTAAGATATATATTTGTACAAATAATTTATACAATAATGACAATATTGTTAGGGATAATTGTTTTTCGAGAGAGCTAAATAACTATTTTTCCGTAAAATTGAGGCATTTGTATTTATAGGTCTACCTGTTATATCTTATATTATAGAGGTTATTTAACTATTTTTGAAAAAATGACAAAAAATGTTGAGTTTGGAGTTTTCACTGGGGGATTTTTGGACCACTTTTCCGCAATAGTTCTGATATTTTGACATATAAAAGCTTGATATGAAGCACCAAACATTAAAAAATGTCTGTTTGGCAGATTAGTTTGAAGAGTGATAATTTTTTGAGAGAATAGGCACGATTTTGGAAAAGGTTTAGAAGGGGTTATTTTTGTGGTTTATATCTGTCGTGCTGGTACAATATTATCATGAGAAAGATTGTTTTGGGAGTGCCGGTAGATGTAATGTCTGGTGAAGAAACCTTGAAGCTTCTTAGTGAGTGGATTGAGGGTTCATCCCGAATGAAGCTGGTGGTGACGGCATATAGTGAGTTTTTTGTGAGAGCCCAATCAGACCTTGAATTTAAAAAAATACTGCAGTCGGCGGATCTAGTGACCCCTGATGGGGTGTCGGTGCCGGCGGCAGTGAAGTATTTGAATTCGGTTAAAGGAAAGTCGACTGTCGGGCGGGTGGCACAAGGAATAAAAGTGGGGGCCGAGATATTGGATGGAAAAGTGGGGGAGACAGTGACGGGGGTATGGCTTTTTGAAAACCTGACAAAAATGGCGGCCGACAAGGGTTGGAAGGTATTTTTATTGGGTGGATGGGATAAAGTGAGCGAGAGAGCGGCCAAAAGGCTTCTAAAACGGCTTCCGGGGTTAAAAGTGGCTTATGACCAGGGTGAAGAACAGGTGGGGACGGACGAGGCGACCAATAAAAGGGTCATTGAGAAAATAAATCAGTTTGCGCCGGATATTTTGTTTGTGGCCTACAATCCGGTGAAACAAGAAAAGTGGCTGGCCCAAAACCGGGAGGTTTTGAAAGCAAAAATCGGTATCGGAATCGGAGGAACGTTTAATGAGTACATGGGAGAGTTCCGGAAGGCACCACGATGGATGGAGAAGATGGGCCTAAAGTGGCTCTGGCGGGTTCGAGTGGAGCCCAAGAGATTGGGGAGGATCATGAGGGCAGTGTTTGTGTTTCCCTGGCTGGTGTTTCGGGACAGGTAGAATTTGACTTTTTTGACTTATAATGATATATTGCGCCATGCTTTGATTCATTTCTTGTATGTGATTGTTTGGGAAATGGGAAGCAAATAGCACTATTTTTTGCTATAACGGGCTCTTTAAAAAATATTTACGGAGGTGAAGTTTGAAAATTAAGAGAATTCTAGGTTCGTTGCTCTTGATTGCAGTGATTTTGTTTGTGGCTTTGGGGAATATCCACACGTCGGTTCAGGCGTGTCACGCCGGTGATGTAACTGTGGTTCCCGGAACTTGTTCAACTGGCAGTCTGGGGATAACAACCATTACGGGACTGTTTAACGGCGGTAGTGGTTATCGCGGGACGGTCACGATCGATGGAGTTCAAGTGTATCAGCAAGTTTACTCCGGAAGCGACGTCGATCATAACTACGACGAAAGCCGTGCCTTGTCCGCAGGAAGCCACACAATTGTGGCAACCTTGGAACAAGGTAGCGGTAGTAGTTGGACGTTAGTTGGATCTCCGGTAACCAAAACGTTTACGGTGATTGCTTGCCCAACGGCCACTCCAGTCACGCCAACCGTGACGTCGACCTTCACGGCAACGCCGACCAATACCGCAACATTTACGCCAACGGCCACAGTGCCGACGGCAACGCCGACCAACACAGCCACGTTCACGGCAACTCCAACGAATACGGCGACTAATACTGCGACCAACACAGCCACGGCGACAGCAACTGTGCCCACAAACACGCCAACCGTGACGTCGACCTTCACGGCAACGCCGACCAATACCGCAACATTTACGCCAACGGCCACAGTGCCGACGGCAACGCCGACCAACACAGCCACGGCAACAAATACGCCCACCGGAACATTGAAGCCATCACTAACTCCTACCAACACGTTGACGGCAACTCCGGTTACCCCCACGGCAACCCCAGTCACACCGACGGCAACATCAACTGTGGCCACAAACACGCCGACAGCAACCCAACCGGTAGTGATCACAACTACGGCCACTCCGGAACCACATACGCCGATTAAAACCGGTGCCGGTGATTCTGAATCGCCTCTGCGATATCTGGCTTTTGGTGTGTTAGGTTTGGCTTTGATCGCGTTGGCAATAGTCTTGGGAAAATAATTGGTTTATGGCTGGAGGTAACACTCCAGCCTTTTTTTGAAGAGGAGGTCTGTCGATGCGGATAATACAGAGAGTAATTCTGACAATAGGTATTTTGGTGATGGGTTATGCCGTGATTGCCGGTTTTACATCTATTTGGCATGAAACTGCTTTAGCCAAGGCAATTGACGCATACAACCAACCACTGAACTATCAGGTTCAACAAATGGTGACACAAACACCCCAATCGACGACGGCACCGATGATTACTTATATAGTGATTACTCAGGTACCATCGGAGGACACACCGGTGCCGATACTACCAACAATAGTACCCACACCCACTTCGACACCATCACCGGTGGAGAACTATGTCCTGAATGGAGTTGATCTGTCGTCCGGAAACCCTTTAGCTTTGACGATTGATCTGCCAAATGGCAGTCAGTTGCAGACTAATTGGGCAGGAACGGTGCCTTACAGCGGTGCCGACGATCCAGCGAAAGTATTTTCACCCAAAATGGGAGTCATTTATTCCTATTTGGGTGACGTAACGACTACCTGGGCACATTCGGGATCAAGTAAAACAGGACAGCTGTTTTTTGCGTCGAATCTGGATCTATATTTGCGAACGGTCAATCTGGGAAAAGTGATAAGTATGCCCGAGGGCATGGCCAAAGCAAATAGCCTTAAAGGGGCGACGGCTTATCTTTGCCAGACAACCGCCGGAACGGTGAATCTATTGACCGATTACAACGAGGCTGTTTGCCCCGGAAAAGTAATCAAATTGGAGCTGGTGGCGGCGGTAATTGTGCCTCATGAAATGCAATCGGGATATGACGCGGCCTTTATGGATATAAATCAATGGCTGACGACCACTTTTCCGGATGCCGGTTTTGACCAATTGAACAAACAAAATGGTTGGCTAATCCGCTTTTGTGTAGGCAAGTTTGCCGATCAGAAATCCGACGGAACTCCCGGGTACTTGTACAACAGGGGAGTGATCGGGTTCAAAATTCTCGATGGGAGTAGCTAAAAACTACTCCCTTTTTTGCGTCAAAATGGATCTTTCTGATACAATACAGGCAAAGAACTTTAAAAAGGAGGCAAAAATGATTGGTCAGGTTTTAATGGAAGCTAGCTTGGGAAGATTGGTCTTTGGCTTGACACCCGAAAAAACCAACAAAAAATTAACCTATCAGGACAAATATTTTCATCAAGTATTGGGGACTTGGGAAAAGATATATCCATCATCCATAACAAAGGTAACAGATATCATTTTAAGAATTGAGACTACATATCAATTCAAAGGGTTGGACAAGCGACCGAGCGGTGGTTACATAGCCGTGTTTCGACCGGACTTTTGGATATATAGAAGCGATCGTGATTTTGGTATCGGATTCCAGGGGATGGACCCACGTTTGGATGAATTGATAGAAATTACGCAGTGTAAGGTGGTGGAAGCCGATATTCCGGACATCGGAGAAATGAAAACTTTGCGGATCACAGGCCTTGGTTCCGATAATCTGGTGGAAGGAGATTCGGTTTGGAGAATCAGAAAATAGACGTATCGACCCTGGGGAACCGGGGTCTTTTTTTATGAGAAAAAACTTCAAATGATTGAGATTGCCACGTCCCCCGCCTGTGGCGGGATCCTCGCAATGACAAAAAGTTTAGGAATTATTTTGAGTAGGGTTCATGCCGAGCATCCAAAGAACCTGCTCTTTTTTGTAGCGGCGGTCACCACGGGAGTTGATACGGATGGCGGGAAGTTTGCCGCGTTTGCCCCAGCGCTTAATGGTAAGAGTGGAAACACGAAGAACCTCAGCTACCTCGGAAACGGTTAAAAGGTCGGGGAGGTTGTTGAGATTAATCTCTCTCTTGGCTGGTTTAACGATTGGGTTTTGGTCTTGGTTGTCCATGTCTGATACACAAATTAGCAGAAAGTTTCAGTAACGTCAAGGGGGAGTTTTACGACCTATATAATTGACATTCAAGAAAATTAGTGGTATATTGTCGGCTGTAACGCACTTTGATAGATGAAGGTAGTACCCATACTGAATACTGATTTGGAGGTTCTAATGGAACAAAAAATTGTATTTGAGCCAATTCGAACGAAGTTGAAGCCAGGGGCGTATTTTAGAGATTTGCAGGAGCGTATGGAGTTTGACCGGTATGAGAAGGTCAAAGCCGGCGAGATGGTAGAGATTCTTCTGCCTGCAAACAGACAATTTACGCTCACGTACGTAGGGGTGAAACCGGAAAAGTTCGATGTTTTTAGCGGAATTCTCAAGGTAGAGATGACACGTTCTGTACTAATATTTACCCGCAAGATACATGACTGTGATCTCAACTGCGAGGTTGCCTGGATGGAAGTGATTAACGCTTTATAAACAAAGGCCCTCGAAAGAGGGCCATTTTGATGGTTTGAAGCTAAGACTTGACAATTGGTACCTTATATGGTATATTATAAGTTGTTAACGTGTCCTTTTAAACAAGGCACGCGATTAAAATCTTGATCCTGGAGGTGAAGGCCTGAACATTATCTTATTTCTTCGAGCGTCTTTACGCCCCAATTGATGACCGCGGGTATAAGCGTCCCGCTCTAATCAGTAGCGGCAAAGATCACATCCGGCATCAAACTAAAAGCAGAATTTGTTCGACAGCTGAGATAGGTACATTTCCTGCTCAGCCTAAATTCTTACAAGGAGTTCCTTAAATGGACCGAAATGTTTTACTGCTTTTCGTTCGGCGATTAGTTTATCCCGGCTTAATACACCGGGCTGAACCCGCTGTATAGCCGTGAGGCAAAAATTAGCCCTCCAGAAATGGAGGGCTTTAATTTTGGGAAAAGGCACAAAAAACCCGCCTCACGACGGGTTTTTTGTTTGAAGTTTCAATCCCGCCTGTGGCGGGATTTCGTTAAAGACTACTTTAACTCAACTTTGGCACCAGCTTCTTCCAATTTATTCTTGGCTACTTCGGCGTCTTCTTTCTTAGCACCTTCGAGAACTAAAGCTGGGGTTTTCTCAACTAAGTTCTTGGCTTCGACCAATCCTAAATCGGATTTGATCTCACGAACGGCTTTGATAACAGCAATTTTGTTAGCACCGGAATCGGTGATAACAACGTCAAATTCGGTCTTTTCCTCTGCGGGAGTAGCGGCGACGGCGGCAACAGCGGCGGTAGCAACTGGAGCGGCGGTGACACCGAATTTTTCTTCTAACGCTTTGACGAGTTCAGCCACTTCCAAAACGGAAAGTTCACTGACCTGGTCGACGAGTTTGGTTATTTTCTCGGACATGTTTTTTTATTATTTATTAATTGACGAGACTAATTAAGAGAGTTTGGCCCGGAGAGCTTCCAAACCGTAAACGAGGTTTTGCATAGGAGCGGCGAGTTGGCGAACCAAGGCTTCCGCAGGTGCTTGCAACTGGGCCATGAGCTGACCAAGAAGTTGCTCGTAGGAAGGAAGTTTGGAGAGAGCAGAGATGTCGGCAATGGTAATGACTTTGTCGTCCATAACACCGGTTTTGATGACGAGCTTTTCGTGATCCTCCTGAAATTTGGAGAGGGTCTTGGCGGCAGAAACGGCATCGGCACCAAAGAGAACGGCGGTGGGGCCATTGAGGAAGGAGTCAAGAGCGGTGACAAGCTCGGGGGATTTGTCTTTGAGAGCCAGACGAAGAAGGTTGTTTTTGGTGACAAGGAAGGTAGAATGGGTTTTTCCGGCTTCTGAGCGAAGAATACCTTGCTCGGCGACGGTTAGACCAGCGTACTCGGTAAGAATAATAGCTTTGGAATCAGCCAAGGCTTTGGTGATCTCGGCAAGTTGATGGACGTTTCTTTGACTAGGCATGTTTTTTGGTTTTTGATACTAAAAAGGCTCCATTCCAAGAGAGCCAGTATTTGGTTCTGCAAGGGGCTTAATGATCGCCCTTGGTCTGGGAACTGTCTGTATTATACATGGGGAATGGGAATATACAAGAGGATGTGGTAGAATATGGGCTAGTTTGAACCTTAAATTCGAAAAAGGAGAGTGTTAAATGAAAATGGTTTCGAAGAAGGCAGCCGCCTTAATGCGGAAATTGCTGGACAAACCGGTACTGATGCCGGAATGGGAAATTATCAAGAAAAAGCTGGTGCTGGACGAGTTGCAAGCCAACGGGCTGGCGAAGATCATTGGCCGGCCGGAAACCGGGAGGTTTGTGATTTGTCCGGAGCAGATGAATGACGTAGGGGCTATCGAAGAGGTTATCGAAAGACTGATGATGTTGGCGATGGTCGGCAACAAAGCCGGGATTCGCCGCGTTGACCTGCTTGCTTGGGCCAAAGATGTCGGTATTCTGGTTCCGGAAGAAACTCTGGACGATCTGGTAGAACTGGGTGTGCTTGAGATGGTGGGGGATGTCGTTAAATCGGAAGCTGATGGCTGTGCCGAAGGCGAGAAGCTGGTCGGAGAGTTGGAAGAAGTGGAGTACTGTGAAAAAAACGGACTGCCGGTAGAAGTGCCCGATGCAGGTAAAATCATGGAAGATACACCGGTCGAAACTGAGCCTGCGGAAGACGAAAAAGCGAAAGAGATCGAAGAAAAAGTTGAAGATCCGGCCGTAGTGCGTTTCCGCTAGACGTTGGTCTTGACAGAAAACACCCACAATGATATTATATGGGTCTTAACTGTAAGAGCACTATAAAATCTTATTGGAGGTAGAGAAAGTGAACAAATCACCCGATGACCCAAGCAATGTAGATTTGTTAGGACTGAATCAAAACCAACTTAAAGTGTTGAAGGTAATTACACACAGATGGTCTTTGCCAAAACATTTTGTGCCTAAGGCGAAAAAAATGGGGGTTGAGGTGTCTGATTTGATACCAACGATCAATGAATTGATTGATCTTGGTTTTGTTGAAAAAAAACGAATTAATCGAAAGATCGGTTTGGCCTACAGGAATAACCGCACTTAGATTATTGTTAGTATTTGGGCCCTTGGCAATTGCCGAGGGCTTTTTTGTGGTCAGATGATGTCTTATAGACTTGCATTTTTGAGGGAAGTGTGATATATTATGGGGCAATGACTCTGTTGGAGTCGAACCTTGAAATTGTTTTATTCATATTCAAAAAGGAAGAATAGGAGGCTATCATGCCTGCACCAAAAACTAGTGAAGAAGCTCTGGCAAGAGCCAATAATTTGACACGGGAAAAGTATTTATTACGGTTGGCAAGCAACGGTTCGGCGGAACTTACGAAACTGTCAAAAGATTCGCTGAAAGAACACCAGGATATGCGAGCTTTAGCAGCTCCAGATTTGATTGGTGTTGAAGAAACGATCGAACTGGCAGAGTACTCAGAAGATGAGTTTGTGACCAATATCGGCAAGCTTTTGAGTTCAACCTCAGGGTTATCTCAGCTGTCGCTATTGCGAAAAACTTTGATTTACATCTCTTCAAACACCGAGTGGGTCAATGTTTGGCATACGCTCCAAGTTCTGGCCTGGTTAAAACCGGCGGAAGAACAAAAAGCTTTCGGTAACCGGATGCTGATCGCCTTGTCCAAAATGGAACAACTGCCGGCAGTGATTGCCCGATCTGTGCGGACACCAGCGAAGTACTGGTCGACCGAGTCGAAAGAGTTATTCGACATTGCCGGCGGTCTAAGCTTGCTGAGAGCCGACTTTAGCGGAACACCGGTCGGAATGTTGTTTCAGGTAGCGGAAAGATCCTTGGTAGACTCTTTGAATCTCTACGGACAGTCTAAGAAGATGGGCCGATTGAAAGAAGATGCCCGTTTCGAGGCCGCCATGTTTTGTCGCAAGACCGAACTGGCGTCACATATTGGAGCAAGCGACCTGGATTCGTACAACAGGGCAGAAAACGCATACCAGACTTTTAGTCGGGAACTGCAGAGTCTGCAAAGTGCGAGTGAGCCGGAAAGACTGTCGGCCGACTATATGAAACGTTTGGAAAGACTGACCCGAGCCAATAGCCGGGCACAGGAAAGATACCAACGTTTCCAAAAGAAAGTGGAGACCAATCCCGGGGTGATTCAAAACGCTTTGGGTAGTCTGCGCGAGACTCTACAGATTGCCGATAGCTACGCGGCTAACGAGATCCGACTGTTGGAACTGGCGGCTCAGTCTCGGCGCAATGCTTTGATGAGAGTTAACCAAGCAATCCTCTTAATCTCCAACATGGCTAAAGCCAACAGCGATTTTGTGTTGTTGACGAACCGGCTAATGCAGGAAAAAGTGATCGCGGATTACGCCAAACTCTTCAAAGAGATCAGTGATGGTCAGTTCGAAGATGGTTTGGCGATCGTGGACGCCGAGATGAAAGAAGAAGTAAACGAATAAGACAATTGAATAAAAGAAAACCCGCCATTATGGCGGGTTTTTTACGGACTATTTCTATTTATTTCATAAGTTAGCCTTAATGGCCAAGACCTTATCGGCGTAGTAGTAGCCGATGTTGTAAGGGCCATAGGCTTTGAGAGCTTCACGCTCGCTACCATTTTTTGTAATCAGGTTGGCGAGCATACGGACGCCGTAATCGACGTTGAAGGCCGGGTCCAGAAGCTCCTGGGTGCTGGGTCGGCCAGCAAAGCAGGGGCCGTTAGCGCACATGAAGCTAGCGGCAAGGCCGTCACGGGGCATAACCTGAAGTAAGCCGACGGCGCCGCTGGCACTAATGACGTCAGCTTGGCCACCACTTTCTTGAAGCATAACGGCCGCGATCAGTTTAGGATTGACACCGTATTTGGCGGCAGAAGCTTCGATCAGACCGCACCAGGGTGCGATGTTGTCCGGCAAGGCTAAAGTGTAGCTGGTTTTTGCTTCCGAGTTGGAAGAAGAACCGGCCGGAGTAGTTGCTGGTGAGGCCGTTACAGCAGGAGCGGCAGCTTCGACGACAGGGATACTTTGTTGATTTACCCGATCCCAGGTGGCGATGAAGGTAATGACGAGGAGCATAACCGCCATACCGATCAAAATGCGGTTATTGTCGGCACGAAGACCGAGGAAAAAGAACCCGATGGCCATCATGACAAAAATAAACGGCCAAATGGTATGTACGACCAGTAGTGAAAATAACAATAAACCAACGACCAAGCTACTACAAATACCAAGAAAGACTTTTTTTCCCGTGCTCATGATGAGCCTCCTTTTTAGGAAAACAAAATGAATGTTATTTAGCCAAATTTCAAGGTTCCAAAACTGGGTGTATTGTATCCTATAACTGGGTAAAAGTCAAGTATTGGGCTAGCCAATAAGGGCAGATTGAGCACAAAAAAAGCCCCCGTGGTGGCGGGGGCGACGATCATTTATTTGTCGGTGGTTTTGTCGGCTGAGCGGGTAACAGGTGCAAGGTCTCCGGCGAATACAGCAACGGGGCGCGGGGTGGCGGAGCCAGGGTGGCTGTGGGGACGTAGCTGACAGCGGTGTTTGGCTGGCTCATGCGGGGCAGGGTCGGCAAAGTAAAGATAGCCATGACCAGTACCAAGACAACGAGCAAACTGAAAACAACTTTGAGTGTTTTGCTCAAGCGGCCTCCTTTTTGGGCTGACAAAAATCAAAGAGCGTGGCTTTATTGTAACGCTACTTTGGATTTTGTCCATATACCAAAAACCCTCCTGGCGGAGGGCTTTGGAATTTGAGATTGCCACCCCCGCCTGTGGCGGGATCGCAATGATGGGAGCTTAGATGTTGCTGATGGAGAGCTTGATGGAAGGAGTGTGGGTACAGGAGAGGTAAGCAGACTTGATCTTGGTGACGTTGATGCTACGAATAGCTTCGTTGAGGTTGTCCACGAGATCCTCACTCTTTTGAGTGATAGGGCCAAGGTTGAGGTGAATGATGGGAAATTTGGCTTCGGTCTTGTAGGGCAGAGTGCCACCGGAGGCAAGCTCTTGTGCACGCTTGTCAGGATGCTCCGTAACCGTACCGGACTTGGGATTTGGCATAAGTCCTTTGGGACCGAGGATCTTGGCAAAACGGGCGATCTTGGGCATGTCAGCGGGGGTACAGAGAAGCATGTCAAAATCGATCTTGCCGGCGTTGATCTTTTCGGCGATTTCGTCGGAGAAAATGGCGATCTTGACATCTTTGCCGGTGGAGTGCTGGAGTTTAAGCTCACCACGGAGACCCGTTTCACGAGTATTCAGATGAAGTTCGACGGTTTTGAGTTTGGTGGACTTGGCCAGTTTGACTAAAATAGCGACGGCGTCCTCGACGGAGTAGAGCTCTTCTTTCTTAACTTGTTTGGCCATAGCCTTGTACTTGTTGGAGCGTTTGCGAGGGACAATTTTTTTGGCTTCTTTTTTCTCTTCGGCAACTTCGACCTCGGCCTCTTCTTTGGTTTGGGCCTTCGGGAGGTTGACGGAGTCAGCGTTGTAGATAGCTCTGATGGCGGTAACGTCTTCTTCTTTGATGCCTTCGATAGCCATGAGTTCACCGTCTTCTTTGGCGATGACTTGTTCAGGCTTGAGACGAGCGGCGCGAAGAGCGACGGCTACGTGAGTCGGCAAGTCGTTGTAGAGATTATCCCAGATTATTTTTGTAGCCATAATTATTCTTTAATAGTAATGCCCATTGATTTGGCGGTACCTTTGATCATCTGCATGGCAGAGTTGAGGTCGGTGGTGTTCATGTCAGTCATTTTTTTCTCGGCGATAGCCTTGATCTGTTCCATGTTGATCTCGCCAACTTTAACTTTGTTGGGAGTACCGGAACCGGCTTTGAGGTTGAGGGCTTGTTTGATAAGAGCGGAGACGGGAGGAGTTTTGAGCTCGAACTTGAAAGAACGATCTTCAAAAATAGTGACCAACGCAGGGATGATTTGACCACGCATGTCGGCGGTTTTAGCGTTGTACTGAGTGATAAATTCCATGATGTTGACACCATGTTGACCAAGAGCCGGACCTACGGGAGGAGCGGGGTTGGCGGAGCCGGCCGGAAGGTTGAGCTTCAGGATGGCTTTGATTTTTTTTGCCATGTTTATTGTTTATATGGTTTGTAATGGCCCACAAAAAGAGGAAAGTTGAATAGGTTTGATGTACTAGTTTGTAGATATACCTATTTCGCTTTACCTTTTGGTAAGCTCCCTCAAACTGGTCGAGGTAGGCATATTGTAGCACATCCGCCAGAGACGGACTGGGTACAGAAAAATCCCGCCTGGTGAGGCGGGATTGTCAGGATATTTGCGCTTTTATATGAATAATGGTAATATCTATACATGATTAATACAATAAATATTTCTTTACCCACACAATTGAAGTCAGAGGCAGAGAAACTAATTGAGGGTGGTTACTTCGTATCCTTTAGTGATTTGACGCGTACAGCTATCCGAAGACTAGTGGAATCAAAGTACGATTTTTGGGCTGACGAAGCCAAGGCCGACTTTGCCAAAGGAAAATTAACTCAGATTTCTGATGAAAAAGACATCGGTGCATATTTAAAAAGCGTTAAAGGGTAAATGAATTTAATCTTTGGCAAAAGATTTGAAACGGATTTAAGAAAATTGTTGAGGAAGTCACCTGATTACGAAGAAAAGGTTAAAAAATGCCTGAGGCTTTTGATGAGAGACACGAGACATCCATCTTTGAGGTGGCACAAATTAAAAGGAAAAGAGGTGTTTTCTGTCTCAGTAGATATGAAAATGAGGATTATTTTGCATGTAGATGGAGAGCAGTTGTATTTACTTCGTCTGGGTAATCATAGCGAAGTGTATTAAAAATCCCGCCTGGTGAGGCGGGATAAGTTTAGAGAGCGTAAAGCAGAGCGGCGGAATGATCAAGGCCACCGGTACAGATGGGAATCTGAATACCGCAGAGATCAACAACTGGGCCGTAGACGTCAAAGATGTGGTCAAACATGGCACGCATATAGAAAACGCGACCGCCATGAGGAACCCCGGAAAGAAGAAGGTTGCGGGCGGCATTGATGAGGCAGTCAGGATCGTTTTCGTCAAGGGTGATATCGGGGGTGGTGTGCAGATTTCGGGGGGCAAAAAGGGGTAAGGGGATACCATCTTTGAGATTACGGCAGATGACGGGACGGTGATTTTCCTGGGCATTTTTGGCGCCGTAGTACATGCCGGTGGAGACTCCTCGATCCAGATAAACAACGGTGGCTTCAGCCATTTCACCCCAAGCTAAGCCAGCGTCGATACCAAGTTGACGTTCTTCCGGGATATTGTCATCAAGAATGCCTGGCTGAGTATAAAGAAGATGACTCAGAAAGGGAGATTCTTGATGATTAACAAGACAGTCACGGGCGCAAGCTTGAGCGAATTCCAGATTGCGTTTCAAATCTATTTTTGACTTGGCCTTGTAGGGTGTTTCGACAATAACACGTTTTAAATTCAATATTGCCTCCTTTTAGTGTGCGAAAAGATGGCTTATTCTATCACGTTAGAAAAAACGAACAAATTAGTTGGAGGCGGGAAGAACTTTGGGAGTGGCAGAGGCTTTGGCCTTGCAAGCACCTTGAGTAAAGGCGGTCACACCGGCCTGATTGGCTTCACAGGCATTGGCATAGGTGACGCCGGCCTGACTGCAGACAGGAGAGTAGAGAGAAGAGCAAACAACCTCAGGGCGTTGGGTGGTTGGGGAAGCGGTAGGGACAATAACTTGAGTAATCACCGGAGTCGGGGTAGAGGCATGAGAGCTGGTTTTGGTTTGAGTATGAGGAAGAATGATGATGCTGGCGACCAAAAGACCAACCACAATCAGTATGGGAAGGATAACCCAAAGTGTTTCTTCACCATTCAAGTTCTTCACTAAGAATAAATATGGCAGAAACGGACGGGGGAGTCAAGTAAGGTAGTTGACTTTGAGGATAAAAATTGGTATTATAGGGTTCGTAATAATTCTTTGACGTTCAAAAATGGAGGCAAGATGAAACTGAGTGAAGAACAAAAGGCACGTGCTCAAGAAATCGCTGACGCCGTTGGCGATGATCCGGGAAAATACTTTTCCAATGCCTTAAGAGCCTTAGCCAAGAAAAGCAATGACCAAATGATAGCGTTGAGGGTCAATGCGAAGCTGAAACTGGGAGAAAAATATGCCCAAATTTTAGCCTTAGCCAAGCAGGCTAAAGCTGATACCAAGGTCATTAAAGAAGCTTACCGTCTTTGGTATGAGAAGACAGGTAAGGACTTAATTGTAGAAGAGAGAGATCGACTGAAGGCCTCATTTGACAAGCAATCTGGCGATCTTGAAGCGTTATGGACAGTGCTGAAGAAAGACGCCAAAGAAATTGTCGACATGTTAAAAAAGAAGAAGTAAAAAATAGGAGCCGAAAGGCTCCTTTTCTTTTGGTTTAAATTTGACTTTGAGGGTAAGGTGTGGTATTATAGGATTTGTAATCATTCCTTAACATTCATATTTTCTTTCCCAATGGAGGCATAGTGTGGATCTTGATGAAACAATACAAGGAAGGGCGAAAGAAATTGCCAGTAACGTAACCGTGGGTTCGGAGATGGAATATTTCCATAATCATTTAATGAAGATTGTGGACGACGATATTTCTCAATTTAAACTGATTAAAAATGGTCCTTTGCAGCCAAATGACACGAGGTTTATTAACGAACTTTCTGAACAAACTGAAAAGGCAAAACGAGAGGTTGAAATTCTCCACGAAGCCATTCACATTTGGTCAGAAAACAATGGGAATTGTTTGGTGCCCGGTGATTTTGTAGTGGTAGCACTTGACTATCAGATCAAATTCTTTACTGCAACTTTGGAATCAACACTTAGTATGGTGATGAACTAGACATACGTCAGTAAACTTGCATAGTCAACTGGAAATACAAAAGGGGCCGAAAGGCTCCTTTTCTTTTGGGAAAAAGAGAATTAAATTTTGGAGATTTGGAGGAAGTCGAGCTCGACTGGGGTTTCACGACCAAAGATACTGACCAAAACGGTGACTTTGCCCTTGGCATCATCGATGGCGGAGACAGTACCGAGAAGATCGGTGAAAGGTCCTTCAATGATACGGACGGCTTCGGTAACAGTAAAGGCGGCTTGGAACTTGGGCGCGGCCTGCTCACCAAATGCGGTGATGGCTTTGACTTCATTTTCGGGAAGAGGAGTGGGCTGATCGGCAGTACCGACAAAGCCGGTGACACCCTGGGTGGTGCGAACAGCGAGCCAAGAGTCGTCGGTGACGATCATACGGACCAACATATAGCCGGGGAAGAGCTTCTCTTTGATGGTGGACTTTTTGCCTTTGTTGATCTTGATTTTTTCTTGGGTGGGGATGAGAACCTCGTAAACGTAGTTTTCGAGGGCCATGGACTCAACTCTGGCCTTAAGGGTGATCAAAACACGATTTTCGTGACCGGACTGAGTGTGGACGACATACCATTTGGCCGAGGCGGGAGCGTTGTCGGTGATGACCACATGATTAGGATCCGCAACTTTGAGTTCGGTATCGATTTGTTTGGTTTTTTCTTCTTTTAGTTTCATTTTAGCGATTGATTGTTTGGGCCAACATGGTCGTAAAGAGATAGTCTAGACCGCCGGAATAGATGGCGACAATCAGACTGGTAATGATAACTAAGATGGTCATCTTCAGGGCACTCTCGTGAGAGGGCCATTTTACCTGCTTTAATTCTAGTCTGACAGATCGTATAAATTCAAGTGGACGAGGCATACGGGATATTTTAACACGAAATGACCCTACAAAGTGAGAGGAGTTGTTAACTTGACAAGAGTTTTCACGGCGTGATTAAATGAAAGGGCTCTGAAACTTGATGGATTGGGAGGTTTTTCCTCTACAAGCTATCTATAAGGGGGACGGAGTTCCCGCCTATAGCGGGGCAGTCCACCCACCGTGACGTTTTCGGGGAAAGATCCTAATTATCGGGATCAGGGCAAACATAACCGGCGTCTTCGTGACCATCTTTTTTTCACGCAGGTACAATCCCTAACGGGAGGATCCCACTTCGCTCTGACGAGCTACATGGGACGGGCAGCCTTGAGTAGGGTAGGTCGAAGCATAAAATGTCTTTTAGAGAGGCAGCTATGTTGTATTTAGATGCCTAGGTGAGCTCCTTGTGGAGGAGCCAGCCAGTTAGAAGACACCAAATGAGTTGACTAAAAATTTTGTTTTATTGATGCTTGGTTGCAGAATGTTGTTTTTTACCTTACTGCACGGAAGTATAGGTTTTTGTTATGTCTTGTAGTAAGATATACACAAAAGTTGGCACGTTGAGAGATTGGAGGAAAAATGTTTGAAGCAATTACGATTCCGAACGAAGAAGGTGTTTTCTCACCACCGGATGGAATAAAACTAGCCGGTCACGGTTATCTAAAATTGCCGAACGGGAAGCTTTATAACTACAGAATTTCGACTGTGGAACCGGTTTTTATCTTTATTGAGGTCCACGAGAACGAGATTTTTATTGATGAAGAAATATTGCCGATGGTTTCAGTACCATTTGTCGAGTTTCAAGGCAAAAAATACATTCGGGAAGATAAAAAACCTTTCCAAACGTGTGAAGATTATCGCTTCCCGGACCGTAAAACCTATTTCTGTTTGAGACTCGAACCGGTAGTGTCATTTTTGTCCAATTTTGATAATTGGCCGACACCACTAGTTTTTGGTCATGGGTTTAAGCCGGTGTATACGGTGATCGAAGTTTCATAGTTTGTTGACCCGCTGTAATGGCGGGTTTTTGATGCAAATATTTTTATTATGCCTATCGTCTACACACTTTTTTGCCAGACGAAATATTTCGCCTGCGTCGAAATTTTCTGGTACGCAGTGCCTAAGGTCCAGTCTGATTACGACTGGACACCATGCCTTAGGCACTTTGCTTAATCCTGTCGAAAAAGGAGTAGACTCCGGCACTTGTCATAAAAATATTTGGCACTATTTGATGAACTTGGAGAAAACGCGGGAAAGTTTGCGGGGGTCGTGACGGAGACGGCTGAGCTGGGGAGTGATAGAGAGAATATCAGAAGTCAGTACTTTGATACCTTTATCGGTGTATTTTTTGAGGTCCGTTTCCGACCAACCGAGGAAATGGGCGTGTTCGAGGGCGTAGGATTTGGCTATCCGAGGATATTTTTTTTCAAAGGTCTTTTGAGAGATGCTGGGACAGATGATGATGTCAAAGGGATGGTCAAGTTTGGTGAATTTACGAAAGACTTGGAGATATTTTTCGGGCGTAAAGTGGTGAGTTTGGTTGCGGTTGCTGACGAGGTTGGTGATGAGGATTTTTTGGGCTTTGGAGACAGCTAAAGCCTTGGTAATGCCCACGGGGAGGAAGTTGCTAATAACAGAGCCGTAAAGACTGCCGGGGGAATAAATAAGGTAGTCGGCTTTCTCAATGGCTTCGATGGCTTGGGGGGTGGCGGGGACTTTTGGATCGAGCCAGATGTCGGTAATGGTGTTTTTGGACATGGACTGTTTATCGAGCTCGTGTTCGCCATGGAAAACCGAGCCATTTTTGGTGACAAAACAAATATTGCTGGAGTCGGTAGTGACCGGAATAACCGTGCCGTCGAACTGGATACCGAGGAGATTTTCGAGGTGCTCTTGAACTTTGATAAAGTCGTTGTGATATTTTTCCAGGAGAGCGTAATAGATAGTATAGCCGAGGTTGCGGTCACGGCCATCGGTGAAGGAAACGAGATCAATGAAGGCTCGAATGTTCTTTTTGTGGTTGGCGCTCCCGATGAGAGAAATGAGAGTACGGAGAAGATCGGAGATGGCGATGACTTGATCGCGTTCGTCGGAGCGGATGATGCCGGTTTTACCGCCGGAGTCCATGGAAGCGGCGATACAAGAAAGGTTTTTGAAGCCTGAGAGAAGCAGGGCTTGGGTGATGATGGGGGCGCCGGTGCCGCCACCGATGGTAACAATCTTTGGCATTGCTTAGATATTAGCAGATTTGGTGGTGTTCAAGAAGCCGATTGTAGTTTATGATTTGGAAGAATGACGGAAAGTGAATTCAAATTTGAGTATCCGGATGACGACGGTAGGGCAAAACGCCCTTGGATTAAAAGTGGAGAAAAGAGAGAAAAGGATGGTTGTGATCGAGTTTGCACAGTTCTGAAGGAAAGACCGTGGGTAGTCGGTGAAGTATTTGAGACAAAGAAGAATGGTACCGATGACTGTAAGGGAATTGATATGTTTGTGCCGATGGATAATAGGTTATTGGAGTATTTGGATATCAAAAAGGGGGAAGAGGGGGTACCGTTTCAGATAAAGTCATCATATAAGGCCGGTAAAGAATTTGTTCATAGTCACGAAATATATAAAAAGGGGGTTTATTGTTTTGCCAATAAGGAGTACGCCTTCGTAATCACCGGTTTGGATGCAAGGGAGATGATTGTGGCGGACTTGGTCGGGCAGATAGTGAACTTGGCTAAGAGTAGAGGCATGCCGGAGGAAGACACCTTATCTTTTTTAGCCGAAGAATTGGGAGATTGGGAAGCGGTAGAAAAGTATTGCGAACAAAAAGTGATCCTGCAGGAGGTGGCTTGGTACATGAAGCCGGCTTCTTGAGATAAAATAGAGGCATGAAAGTAGTCAAAGAAACAGATTTGGATATTAGTGAAGCAGTCAGGGTCCTGGCTGAAGGCGGTTTGATCGTTTATCCGACGGAAACGGTGTACGGATTGGGGGTAGATGCGACTTCCGAGACGGCAATGGAGAAGCTGTGGGTTTTTAAAGGCGAGCGGGGAGACAAGCCGGTGCTGGTGGCGGTGGCAGATATGGCAATGGCCGAAAAATATGTCAATTTGAGTGAATTGGGTAAGAAAGTGGCGCAAAAATACTGGCCGGGGGCCGTGGCTATCGTAGCTTCGAGTAAAAATCTGGTGGCCAGAAAAGCGCAGGGAGAAACGGAAACACTCGGACTGCGCAATCCGGATAACAAAATGGTACTGGGGATAATTGCGACTTTGGGAAAACCAATTACCTCGACATCGGCTAATATCTCCGGAGCACCAACAGCCAGAAGTTTGACAGAATTTGAGGCAACGGTGCCTGCCGATAGACAGAAATTGATTGATTTATTTATCGATGCGGGAGAGCTGCCACCCAGATCACCCTCGACGATCGTGGATGCGACGGGGGAGGAAGTGAAGATTTTGAGGCAGGGGGAGACGGAAGTTAAGGTATAAATATTTTCCTGATTCCTGCCGTGCATATCCATATAAAAAACCGAACGCTATTTTGCCTGCGCAAAATCCGTTCTTTCTATCAGTGAAATTTTTCTTGAGTACAAGAAAACCGGGCAATTTCACTTTGCGCGATATTTTTTATATTGGACACACACTACGGAATCTGTCGGGAAATATTTAATTATTTGCAATAAAAACCCCGCCGGATGGCGGGGGCGGGTGGAGTTTATTTGGATTTGAACATTGCCAGTTTTTGTCTGGCACGCTGCGCAACATCTGAAACAGGTAGTTCGAGATTGTATGTGTATGAGTAGTCAGCAAAACGAATGATGTCTTTCCACTGATATTTAAACTTGGCAAACTCAAGCATTTTTTCCAGGGCAATGGTGCGTGCTTTATTGACTTCGGCACAATAGGTATCTGGTTCCATAGCCCATTCTTTTTCGGATCGTTTGAGAATGTAATAAATGTGTTGGACAACATACAAAGCTTGATGATAGTTGCTTATCAAATTGGCTAGTCCATTTAGAGAGCGAGCTTCGAGTTCTGAGTAGTCATCAGAAAAAAGAAATATCTCATTCCAGTCATGGGTGCTGACAGCGTTTTTGGCACGTTCGTACCAATCTACGGGTTTAACCATTTTTCCTCCTTGAATATTAAAAGTGCACTTGGCCCATATTTTAGCATGGTTGGTGTTTGGAAAATATATGAGTGTGGACAAGCGGGGGGAAAAGTGGTGGCAGATCTCAAAGAAGGTAGAAATCTTTAGTACATCCGCCATAGGCGGGCTGAATACAGAAAAACCCCGCCGGATGGCGGGGCAGGTGGTTATTGTTTGAACTTGGCTATTTGTTCTGTGGCAATGGCCTTCAATTTTCCCCAACGAACATAAAGTTTTACCAATTCCCAGCTTTCTTGGGTATTAGCTAACTGGACAATTTCAGCGATGATTTGCTTGGCTAATTCCGATTCATCGGAAACATAGCTATAGAGGTCGACAAGCCTTTGAATTGCTTCATCCTTGCTTTTGAGAATTTTGGCCAGTTTAACTCTTTCTGCGATAGTACGAGTTTCCAACTCTGAGCCAAGGGGTGCGACACAAAAAATGGTATCCCATTCTTCACTTGATTGTGCTTTGTTAGTTAATTCTTTGATGATTTTTGTCTTTGCTTCTGATCCAACTGTGGTGGCATAGTAATCTTGTACCAGATCAACAAAGGTTTTTGTTTCATCTGCGGGAATTGCAGAAATCTCATCACTCATGTTATTTCCTCCTAACTTAATTTAATGTACTCGATTGGGAAGAATTATATCATTGGGTGCGTTGGATGAAGACGGACTGAGTACATCCGCCTCATCGGCGGATTATGAGTACATAAAAAAGCCCCCGCCGGATGGCGGAGGCGGAGGCTATTGTTCCTATTCGAGGCGTTCGAGCTCTTTTCGGGCTTGGATACCAACCTTTGATCTTTTGGGAGCCCACTCGGCGACTTTTTCCCATTGTTCTTTGGACTTGGTTTCTGCGGCAATGGCGGCCATTTTTTGGAGAATATATCTTTCGGCCTTTGTGCCCTCACGGGTAAATGACAAGGCATATCTACATTCAACAAAGCTTATGGCTTTTCTGACTATTTTCCCGACGACAATGGATTCTTTTCTGGAGCCAATTTTTGCCGTCTTCCATTCTTCATGCAACTCATCAAAGGTTCTATTATTTTCGATTGGTGTGTATGACTTCATTCATACCTCCTGTGGATTAAAGTACTTTAGACGACGATTTTAACACAAAAACCCCCGCGATAGCGGGGGAGAGAAGCTAGCCTGGCAGAAAGAGAAGCCAGAGAAAGATAGGAGTGAAGCCGAAGACCAGAAAACCGAGAAAGGAACTTTGGAAGATGAGTCGGTATTTCTTGGTTTGGACTTCGGTGGGTTTGGCTAGCTTCTTGTACCAGACTGAGGTGATGATCATTCCGATGGCGCAGAGAAGGCCAATGGCCAGAAGAATCCAAAAAACTGTAGAACTGACGAGAATCATTCGACCTCCTTTTAGAGTGCTTGAAGTTGATTGTATAGCGATTTGCCGATTACGCAAGTGGCTTATGGCGCGAGTAGGTGGCATAGAGTTGGCCGCAAGCGGCATCAATGTCGACACCGAAATCCTGGCGTAGTGTATTCTGGACACCAAGTCGATCCAGCGTAGCTTGAAAAGCCTTGACTTTGGCCGGCTCGGCACGCTCGAAGGGAATTTCGGAAGGGCAGGGATTGTAACGGATGAGATTGACGTGATAGAGATAGGCGGTGTCTTTTTGGGCTCGAATAAGATCGGCGAGAGCCTGGGCGTGCTCAGGACTATCATTGACGTCTTTTAAGAGGGTATAAGCGATGAAAACGCGGTTTTTAGTGGCCTCGATATACTCGTTGAGGGCCGTAAAGACGGCTGCAATGGGGTAAGTTTGATTGACAGGCATAATTTGGCTGCGTTGAGCATCAAACGGTGAATGGAGGGAGTAGGTGAGGTTGACTTGAGGATATTCCCGGATAAGGCGCTCTATACCGGGGATGAGGCCGACAGTGGAGATGGAAAGACGGGAAGGTGAGAGGGCAAAAAGATCGGGATTGGTGAGAGTGTGGAGGGCTTCAAAGAGGTTATTTTCGTTGGCGAAAGGTTCACCCATACCCATGAAGATCAGGGAGTCGATGGAATCGCCTTTTTGCTTGAAATAGAGATACTGACCAGTAATCTCGTCGGCACTTAAATTTTGTTTGAAGCCGATGGCGCCGGTGGCACAGAACTGGCAGGCCATGGCACAGCCGGACTGGGTGGAGAGGCAGAGGGCAGTGTGCGTGGTTTTGCGTTCGGCATTGGGGAGATAAGTGAGCTTGACAGCCTCGATGAGGTGGCCGGAAGGGGTCTCGAAAAGGACTTTTTCGACCTGGTCGCCGGTGACGGTGTGGAGGGGTTTGAGAGGGTTAATGGGGCCATACTTGGTTTGGAGCGCCTCACGGAGGGTTTTGGAGAGGGTGGTGATATCGGTAAAGTTCCGGGCATATTGAGTGTAAATGGCTGTGCGGAGCTGCTTGAGCCTGAAACTAGGTTCATGAATTTCTTGGAGATAGTTGGCGATGTCTTGGAGGAGCATACGTGTATTTTCTCATAAAATAGACAAAGAAAAACCCACTACATTTGTAGTGGGTTTTGTTTGAAACTCGAGCGGATCTAGAAGCCAAAAAGCTTGGCGGCTTCCAGTTCACGTTGGCCACGGGCTTTTCGTGCTTCTCCAGCATCGATCTGAGCTTGACCTTTTTGAAGGTCTTCGAGGCCTTTGTTGCCGGTTGAGGCCGCTTTGGCAAGGATTTCCGGATCAATGATGCCGGCGGCATTTTTGGCGGCTTCGAGGCCTTCTCTGTAGCCTTTGATTCTGTAGGCGACGGCGAGGGCCTCTTCGCGTTGGCGGGTTTCTTCAGCCAGGCGGGTGGCTTCAGAGGCGGCGAACTCTTCGTCGATTTGTTTGTTACTGACGAAAACTGCTCTGCCATCTGACATACGACGCCTGATTCCGATTTTCTTACCGAGGAGGTTGGTTACATAGGTAAAGGTAATTATGGTAGCAGGGGAATCGTTTCGCATGAAAAACTCCTTTTGATCTGAAATTGGGATTTGAATTTCAAATTACAGCCTATATACTATCACACGGCGTACTATTTGTCAAGTGGTAGCTGTTTTTGCCAAGAACTTTCAGACCTATATATTTGACAAGTGGTGGATATAGGGGTATGATATGCCTGCACGTTGAAACAAATTCTATTTGTGGGAGGCTGACATGAGAAATACGGTTGAAGAAGCGTTGGAAGAAATGCAAACACTCGTCGAGATAATTGAATCATATCGTCGAGAGATCCCAGACGAGGCTAAAGTTTTTCTGGCCGAGCTGGAGGATTTACGGGTGAGCATGACTGAAGAAAAGAAAAACCCGGTGGCCGTCATTAAGACCTTGCCGGAGATCAAAGCGAGGCTAACCAACGCCCGCAGACTGGCAGTGATCGCACTTGTAAAGAGAACTGATGCCGGCTGGTCAAACGGAAAATACGCAGAGCCGTATTTGAAATTGCCCGATACCGAGTTTGCAACAGCCTGGCTGAATCGCTGTCCAGCTGTCGGTAAGGGTTCCAAAGCAATGATCGAGTGGATCAATGAAGGACGCGGAATTTATCTGCGTTTGATGATCCCGTGGGGGCGGTGCAAGTGCGGCCAAAGGCTTTACCCAGTCCGAAGTCGGAGTGGGGTATGGAAAGTCTTTGACACTTGTAATAACTGTTTCGCCAGGGCGAATTTTGTCCCGGCAAAAACATTCAATTTGGCTAAAGACTTTGCGGAATAGTAGAAAAATGTTAATAATCCCTATCTCGAAAGAGGTGGGGATTTTTTTGCAGGGGTGGAAGGTGTTGAGCCTTCGTCACAGGTTTTGGAGACCCGGATACTACCGTTGTACTACACCCCTATGGTCTGTCGTATTTTAGCAGAAATGAGGGCGAAGCGGGTACAAAAAACCCGCTCAGAGGAGCGGGGAGTAGAAGGTTATTAAGGATGATTGTTTATTTTAGGAACTTTATGCTTTTTCTCCATTTTTTTAAGAAAACGGCCGAAGGCGGCGGAAACTGTACGTTCCAACGGAGTTAGATAAAATTTGCCATCACAAAAGACGATTGGCTGATACGGTTGATGAGGTGGAGCTGGTTTTCTTGGATTTTCCAATTTTCCTCCTAAAATTAAGGTTCTTTAATATGGATTATAGCATTTTAGTACAAAAAACCCTCCGGTTGGGGAGGGTTAGGTTATTTTTCGCCGGCGTATTTTTGAATTTCGTCGAACTTGTAGTCAAGCTCGCAGCCGACTTGGGCGAACATAACTTCGGTTTCGAATCCAGTGCGATAGCGGCGCTCACAAACGACGCGTTTGATGTCGCAAGCGATGATAAACATAGCACAAGTGCGGCAAGGGGTCATGCGGCAGTAAACGGTGGCACCTTTGATGGAAATGCCGATGATGGCCGCTTGGAGAATGGCATTTTGTTCAGCGTGGATAGTGCGGACACAGTGCTCGCTTATCGTACCGTCAGGGTCAATGGTTTGGCGCAGGTCGTGGCCAACTCCCGGATCGTCACAGTGCGGCAGACCCGGCGGTGAACCGACATAACCGGCAGTTAGGGGTCGGTTATCTCGGACAATGACACAGCCGGAGTAGCCACGATCACAGGTAGCCCTTTGAGACATTGTGTCGGCCACATCGATCCATAAATCGTCCCAACTTTTTCTTTCTCCTTGCTTTGTGTGGATATATGTCAAGAAAACCTCCTTTTAGGTTTTTAGGGTACGTTGGTGAAAGTGTACTGCAAAATTACCCTAAATATTGGGGAGATATCTATAGAGTGGGATTGCCACGTCGAGTACTCCTCGCAATGACGAACTATTTCAGTTTGGAAACTTCCTTATGTTCGGTGTGCTCACGACAGGTACGACAGTATTTGCTCAGAACGAGCTTTTCGGGAGTATTAGTTTTGTTGCGTTCGGAAATATAGTTGAAATGCCCGCATTTGGAGCATTTTAAACCCATACTTTGTCTTGGACCTTTTTTTGCCATGTTTTGAGTCTTTTAGTTTATAAGAAGCAACTGGTATTTTAACATAAAACTACCGGACCAACATATTGGGTCCGGAAGACGGTGGCCCTTGGCGAAAAAAGAGGGGAACGACTCAAAAGAAGTGGGCGATTTGACGTGACGGAAAAAGATAGCGGACAGCGACAATTTTGCCCAATAAATGGCTTATAAGAGTGAAATTTGCTAAAATATTTATCCTATAGACAGGGCTGAAAACGCGCTGTGAAAATATAAGTGAAGCTAAATGTCCAAAACAGCTCAAACTCAGAAGGGGATTTTGTACAAAGAGTTTACTCATTGTTGGATGCGAAAAATATGAATAGATGAGTTCAAAATTAGACATCAACCTGTTGAAGGTAGGATGGTGTACGAAAATAGGTATGGTGAAAAGGATCGATTAGAGATAACAAAATGAAATATGTCCTATATTAAATCATCTAGAAAATTGAGCTAGGCAATAGGGACAAAATCCTGGGGGTGTCCATTACCAAAGTTTACCATCCTTTACAACCTTACCAATAATCTTATAATAGATTGCATTTTTGGGGCTAAATTAGCAATCAATTTTTGGGATATTTTGGGTGGCTTTTTTGAGATACCCCCTTGGGGGGTATATTTTTTAAAAATAAGTTTGAATTTTGCTATATTTCTTGATTATTCTTATTTATGAGGAGAGAGGCAGACCGATGGTAATTTGCGGTCGATTACCTATAGTTATTTGGACATACCCTGGAGACTTATATCATAGGCTATGGGCATTTATTGGTCCCATTACCAAAGTTTACCAAATTTAGATGATATTGGTACAAAAATGGTGCCTATTTCTAGGCACCATTGGTACTATACCGATTATCTGGGATGAATTGTCTTGGTATGGCCTTTATAAATTTGGAAAAGCCAGTTACGGATGACCCCTTCAACTTCTTCAGATTGATAATGTTGGCCCTCAATATAGATCATTGGTTGATATGTGCTACAGACAACATTTAGCGTTAGAAAAATGTAGAGTTTTTTCTTTCTGATGGGTTCAGTAATCTTAAATTTATAGGAGTAGATATTTTGGCCGATGGGTGCCCTGTTGTAGTTTTCTAATCCCAGATTGGCTCTTTCGGTGAGGAACTTGTTATTGATGCCGTCATTGAAGTTGACTGAAGAATGGAATCTCTCCATGCCGCGATCATCAACCCAAAGTTTTTCAGTTTTGGCTTTGGCTAAAAGAGTCAGAAGAGATTGCTTTAGACCCTCAGTTTGGGTATGAAAGATCTCTATTTGGCCGTCAACAAGGCTCTTTTTTAGAGGGTCGATCACAGTTGCCTTTCTTAGTTCTTCGGTTTCGTCTGCTATTCTAGCTTTTTCTAGGGATTCGTTGATCCAAGCCATGTATACCTCCTTTAAGGTGCGTGGAATGGACGGAGTATAGCATTGGAGGAGGCTATATTCAAGCTATGGGGTAGTGATCGAGGTTATTGGGTTTCGAGGTACTGGGTGTTGATCCACCAGTCTTTGTTTTGATCTTTCTCGAAGAGGCCGACCTGAGCCCAGCTGTCGACGACTTTGAAGATGTAGACCTTTTGATCGGTGGACAGGCTGAGGATTTCCGGTGAGCTTAAGGAAGCACCGCTACGGACGGGGATTTTGTCGGAGCCGGTATTTACCAACTGGCTCTCGTAGGGGTACTTGATGTCGGTGGTGGTACCGAGGACGGTGGCTGTGGGAGAAGATGGGGCAAGAGCCACAGAATGGCTTTGAAAGCCTTTGATGGTATAGGCGGCACCAATAGAGCCTAGACCGCCGGCAAGGAGGGCGATTGAGGCAATTCGGGCCACGCGGTGGCTGAGAGTGTGCCTGGTTTCACGATGATGGTATTTGTGGACCGGATGGTAGAGATCATCGTGCTCGACGAGAGCCGTGGCGACAATTGCCTTTTCCTCGGCATTTTTGAGCCGGTTTTCGGAGCGAAGGGCGGAGACATAGATAAAAAGGAAGACAAAGCCGGCCACGACAATGAGCACGATGCCCCAGATAGTGATGGCGCCAACGCCACCAAGGGAGTTGAGGAAGCCGGTGGGGGTATTTGCCTGGAGAACGAACTCTTTGAGGGAGGTGATCTTTTCCTCGACGCCGTTCATGACGAGGGCGGACTCGCGGTAGGTGCGGATGCGGTTTTCGGGGGTGACCGCTTGGCTTTGATCAAGCATGATCTTGTCGAGGGCGACGTCGATATCGGTTTTGGTGGAAGTGGCTTGAGCGTAATAGGAGGTGTTTTTGAGGACGTTAACGAGGTCATTGGTCTGGGTCTTGAGGCTGTCGATCTCTTCCTGTTTGAAGCTCCAGATATCCTCCGTTTCGACCAGGAAGGTGCGGGTTTGGCCGGGAGCAAGGGTAATGTCGCCTGAAGCAAAAAGGGAATTTTCGGTGGGATCGAAGTCGACGGTGAGCTCGGGATCGATCTTGATGATCTGTTCCTTTTTTAGCTCGGTGGGCAGGAAGTATTTAATGGAGACTTTCTGAGTGAGAGTTTGGCTGGGATTGGTAGCCACGGTGCGGAAGACGATACTGCCTTCTTCGAGCCAGATATTGGTGACGGTTTGGCCGGTGCTGGCCGCTAAGAGCCGCTTGTTGGTGTCGACGAGGGCGAGTAAGCCGAGAAGACGATTGGCGGGGGTGAGGTCTTTATTAAGAGTGGTGGTGAAGAAAGAGTCGGATTGGGGGACTTCGTTGGAAGCCAAAACGCCACTTTGGAATTGGGTGATAGCGGCGGATTGATCTTTGGCGGCGTCGGCTTTAACGGCAGTAAGGATTTGCAGACCGGCAGTGGATTCCTGATCTAGGAGGGCAATTTGGTCGGTGGTTTTTTTGATGAAGCCGTAGAGATTGAGGTCGGTGGAGGTGGCGAGCGAGGTGCCGACAAGGTCGCTCATCTTTTGGATGGCGTTTAAAGCAGGGGAAAAAGCGGTAACACTAGTCCCCTTTCCGTATAAATTAATGTCGCTGGTGAGATTATCGAGGCTATTTTGGGCGGCTTGGGCTTGGTCGGAGAGGTTGAGAAAAATGGGACTGTCCCAGGAAGTCTTGAGCCAAGTAGTGGTGGCCAGAAGGTTGGAGTCTTTTTGGTTGAGGTCCTGTTTGAGGATGCCGGAGAGGGTAGTGAGCTCGGAACTGATCTCGGCCGGGGAGAGGGTAGACCATTTTTCGGAGAGCAACTCGCCGCGGCTTTTGAGGTTTTGGACTTCACTATAGAGATTGGCGGCGGCAGTGTTGGTTTGGGTGACCTTGTCGGAGAGGCTGGGAAGCTGGGTGTCGTCGATGTAATTTTTGACGATAGGCTTGTTGATCAGCTGTTCCAGAAGAAGGCGGTTTTCGAGGGTGGTTTTTTTGATCTGGGCAATGTCGTCGGCGGTACTTTGAAGGGTGGCAGAGTCGGTGCCGGAAAGAGTGCGATTGTCCCCTGTCCAGACGTTGGAAACAAGATCGCCGAAGGTGGAAAGAGAACGAGTACTGTTGTTCCAGATGTCGGCTACCAGGGTACCAAAGTCGGTAAGCGAACGGTTGGGGTAGCTCCAGATGGCGGCGGCGGAGTTGCCGGTGACGACTTGAAAGGTTTTGTCGAGACAGAGGTAATCGGAGACAGTGGTACAGCAGATCTGGGAGGGATAGACACCTTCGGTGGAGCCGATGGAGGCAGAGTAGGAGTACCAGCCGTTGGGGGAGGCGGTCATGGCGACGGAGTTTAGGAAGACGGTGCCGTCGGGATTGTGGCTGGTGAGAGTACAAGAGGCTGTGGCATCGGGGGTATAGCTGTCGTCATAGAGGAACTCGCCGAGGGTGCAGGAGGCACCGGTAGCGCAGTTTTGGTAATCGGCGGCGTGGGCGACGCTAGAAAACCGGCACAGAATACCAAAAAGCAACAAAAAATTAAGTATGGTCAGGGCAGATAATTTGAGCTTCATTCGTCTGTTTTTTCTTTTTTTTCGTCTTTTTCGTTTTCTCCATGGAACGCATTACGAAATTCTTTGATAGCCTGAGCTAGACCTTTGGCAAGCTCGGGAAGTTTTTTTCCACCAAAAAGAATTACGAGAACGATTGCGACGACTATGATTTCAGATATGCCTATATTTTGGAACAAGTGACTCACCTCCTTTCTTAGTTAAGAATACAGTTTACAGCCTAAAAATGCTAGTAGATTATCACTGACATTGAGCCTGGAGGGGACTGTGATCGGCGGGTTGGTTTTCGGAGATCAATTGAAGGTAATTGCGACCGGTTAAATGTTTGGCGACACGGCCGGTGTTCACGATGAAAATGGTGTCGAGAGGCGAAGGGCTGGGGGAATTACTGGCGGACTCGGAGGAACTGGGGGAATAGGAAGAGGAAGGTGAAAGACTGGGTGATTCGGAAGGACTGACCGAAGAAGAAGGCGAGACAGATGGGGATTCGGAAGGCGAGACAGAAGGAGAAATTGAAGGGGAGATAGAAGGTGAGGCACTAGGTGAAACAGAGGGTGAAACAGAGGGACTGATACTAGGCGAAACAGAAGGCGAAACTGATGGAGATATTGAACTAGAAGGAGAGAGACTGGGTGAGACGGAAGGACTGACGGATGGTGAAACAGAAGGCGAGACAGAAGGGGAGACGGAAGGACTGACGGATGGTGAAACAGAAGGCGAAACTGAGGCTGAAGGAGAGATAGAGGGGGAGACTGAGGGTGAGACGGAAGGACTAACGGAAGAGCTGGGGGAAATAGAGGGGGAGACTGAGGGTGAGACAGAAGGACTGATGGAACTGGATGGCGAAAGACTGGGCGAAACGGAGGGACTGACACTGGGGGAGATCGATGGCGAAACGGAGGGAGAGACCGAAGGGGAAACCGACGGGCTTCTCGAGGGTGAGACCGAGCTGGAAGGGCTAAGACTGGGTGAAACAGAAGGAGAAACCGACGGACTGACCGAAGAACTGGGTGAGATGGAGGGAGAGACCGAGGGCGAAACGGAAGGACTGACCGAAGAGGATGGGGAAATGGACGGCGAAACCGAGGGCGAAACGGAAGGACTGACCGAAGAGCTGGGGGAAATGGAGGGAGAAACGGAAGGCGAAACAGACGGGCTGACGGAGGCGGAGGGAGAAATCGAAGGTGAAACAGAAGGCGAAACAGACGGACTGACCGAAGAACTGGGGGAAATACTTGGAGATACAGAAGGTGAAACCGAGGGTGACACTGATGGAGAAACCGACGGAGAAACCGAAGGGGAAACCGACGGGCTTCTCGAGGGTGAGACCGAGCTGGAAGGGCTAAGACTGGGTGAAACAGAAGGGGAAACCGACGGACTGACCGAAGAACTGGGTGAGATGGAGGGAGAGACCGAGGGTGAGACGGAAGGACTGACGGAAGAAGAAGGACTGAGACTGGGTGAGGCAGAGGGACTGGCAGAGGGTGAAACCGAAGGTGAAACCGAAGGTGAGGCAGAGGGACTAACGGAGGCACTTGGTGAAATTGAGGGACTGACGGAGGGTGAGATTGAGGGCGAGATAGAGGGCGAAACGGAGGGACTTCGTGAAGGACTGACCGAAGAACTAGGGGAGATAGAAGGTGAAACGGAGGGTGAAACACTTGGTGAAAGACTGGGTGAAACCGAAGGGGAAACCGACGGACTGACCGAAGCAGAAGGAGAGATAGAGGGCGAAACCGAGGGCGAAACGGACGGGGAAACCGAGGCGGAGGGTGAGATGGACGGCGAAACCGAGGGCGAAACGGAAGGTGAAACAGAGGCGGAGGGTGAGATGGAAGGCGAGACGGAAGGCGAGACCGAGGGTGAAACAGAAGAAGAGGGAGAAATCGAAGGTGAAACAGAAGGGGACACAGAAGGGCTAATGGAAGAGCTGGGTGAAAGGCTGGGGGAGACGGAAGGAGAGACAGACGGACTGACGGAAGCACTGGGTGAAATGGAAGGCGAGACGGAAGGTGAGACTGAAGGTGATACGGAGGCTGAAGGCGAGACGGAAGGCGAGACCGAGGGTGAAAGACTCGGTGAGATAGAGGGCGAAACGCTAGGTGAGACACTAGGTGAAACTGAAGGTGAAATAGAGGGTGAGACGGAAGCAGACGGAGAGACGGAAGGTGAGACTGAAGGTGAAATAGAGGGTGAGACGGAAGGCGAGACAGAGGGACTGACCGAGGGAGATAACGAGGGTGAAACAGAGGGTGAAACAGAGGGAGATCTGGACGGCGAAACCGACGGGCTGACCGAAGCAGAAGGAGAGATGGACGGCGAAACCGAGGGCGAAACGGAAGGTGAAACAGAGGCTGAAGGCGAGACGGAAGGCGAGACCGAGGGTGAAAGACTCGGTGAGATAGAGGGCGAAATGGATGGGCTAACCGAGGCGCTGGGTGAAATGGAAGGAGAAACGGAAGGCGAGACCGAAGGGCTAACCGAGGCGCTGGGTGAAATGGAAGGAGAAACGGAAGGCGAGACCGAAGGGCTGACCGAAGAGGATGGGGAAATGGAGGGCGAAACGGAAGGCGAAACAGACGGGCTAATGGAAGAGCTGGGTGAAAGGCTGGGGGAGACTGAAGGAGAGACAGATGGTGAGACGGAAGGCGAGACAGAGGGAGATTTGGAAGGACTGACCGAAGAACTAGGTGAAACACTGGGTGAAACACTGGGTGAAACAGAGGGTGAAACGCTAGGTGAAAGACTGGGTGAAACAGAGGGTGAAACGGAAGCAGACGGAGAGATAGAAGGAGAGACAGATGGAGAAACCGACGGTGAAACGGAAGGCGAGACAGAGGGACTGACCGAGGGAGATAACGAGGGTGAAACAGAGGGAGATCTGGACGGCGAAACTGATGGACTGACGGAAGCACTGGGTGAGATCGAAGGCGAGACGGAAGGCGAGACCGAGGGTGAAACAGAAGAAGAGGGAGAGATCGAAGGTGAGACGGAGGGCGAAACAGACGGACTGACGGAAGCACTGGGTGAAATGGAAGGAGAAACGGAAGGCGAGACTGAAGGACTAACTGAAGAGGAAGGACTGAGACTGGGTGAAACCGAGGGAGAGATAGACGGAGAAACCGACGGTGAAACGGAAGGGCTATTAGAGGATGAAGGACTGATTGAGGGCGAAACGGAAGGTGAAACGGAAGGTGAAACAGAAGAAGATGGGGAAATCGAAGGCGAAACGGAAGGGCTGACCGACGGCGAAACGGAAGGGCTGACAGACGGACTGACGGACGGTGAAACGGAAGGAGAGACGGACGATGAAGGAGAAATAGAGGGCGAAACAGAGGGTGAAACTGAAGGGCTAACTGAAGAGGAAGGACTGAGACTGGGTGAAACCGATGGTGATAGAGATGGTGAAACAGAGGGTGAGACGGACGGACTAATACTGGGAGAGACAGAGGGCGAGACTGAGGGTGAAACGGAGCTGGAAGGCGAGACACTAGGTGAAACAGAGGGTGAAACAGAGGGTGAGACTGAGGGTGAAACCGAGGGACTAATAGATGGTGAGACGGAAGGAGAGACAGACGGACTGACGGAAGCACTGGGTGAGATCGAAGGCGAGACGGAAGGCGAAACGGAAGGTGAAACAGAGGCGGAGGGTGAGATGGAAGGCGAGACGGAAGGCGAGACCGAGGGTGAAACAGAAGAAGAGGGAGAAATCGAAGGTGAAACAGAAGGACTAACGGATGAAGAAGGAGAGATAGAAGGACTAATACTGCTTGATGGCGAAATCGACGGCGAGACCGAAGGTGAGACGGAGGGACTAACGGATGAAGACGGACTTAAAGAAGGTGAAACAGACGGAGAAACAGAAGGGCTAACCGAAGAACTGGGTGAGATTGAGGGTGAAATAGAAGGCGAGACAGACGGACTAACGGATGAGGAGGGCGAGACTGAGGGTGAAATAGAAGGCGAGACAGAAGGGCTAACCGAAGAACTGGGTGAGATTGAGGGTGAAATAGAAGGCGAGACAGACGGACTAACGGAGGCGGAAGGAGAGATTGAAGGAGAGATTGAAGGCGAGACAGACGGGGAAACCGAGGGCGAAACGGATGGACTGATAGAAGACGATGGTGAGATGGATGGGGAAACGCTAGGGGAGACAGAGGGCGAAACGGATGGTGATCTGGAGGGTGAAACTGATGATGATGGTGAAATAGAGGGCGAAACAGACGGGGAAACCGATGGACTAACGGAAGCAGATGGACTAATACTAGGCGAGGCTGAAGGCGAGACGGATGGAGAGATTGAGGGGGAAACAGACGGGCTAACACTGCTTGAGGGCGAAACGGACGGGGAAACCGAGGGACTAACAGACGGACTGACCGAGGCTGAAGGTGAAACAGAAGGCGAGACCGAAGGCGAAAGACTGGGTGAAATAGATGGAGAAACAGACGGACTGACCGAGGCTGAAGGTGAAACAGAGGGCGAGACAGACGGACTGACCGATGGACTGACCGAAGCAGAAGGAGAGATGGAGGGCGACACTGAAGGGCTAAGACTAGGCGAAACGGAAGGTGAAACCGACGGGCTGACGGACGAAGAGGGTGAAATAGAGGGCGAAACGGACGGGCTGACGGAGGCGGAGGGTGAGATGGAGGGAGAAACAGAAGGCGAAACCGACGGGCTAACACTGCTTGAGGGCGAGATGGAGGGACTAACGGAGGGTGATATAGACGGGGAGATTGAAGGTGAGACTGACGGACTGACCGAAGCACTAGGCGAGATGGAGGGTGAAACCGACGGACTGACAGATGGACTGATTGAAGAGGAGGGGCTAAGACTAGGCGAGACGGAAGGCGAGACCGAGGGTGAAAGACTAGGTGAGGCAGAAGGGCTAATCGAGGCGCTGGGTGAGACTGAGGGAGAGACCGAAGGGGAAACGGATGGACTGACCGAAGCACTAGGTGAAATTGAAGGTGAGACCGAGGGTGAAAGACTAGGCGAGATAGACGGGGAGATGGAGGGACTAACGGAAGAAGAAGGAGAAACAGAAGGCGAAACCGAAGGACTGACAGACGGGCTAACGGAAGACGATGGGCTAAGACTAGGGGAGACAGACGGCGAAACTGAAGGTGAAAGACTAGGTGAGACAGAGGGACTAATGGAAGAGGAGGGCGAGATGGATGGACTAACTGAGGGACTAACGGACGGACTAACACTACTTGAGGGTGAAATAGAAGGTGAAACGGAAGGACTGACGGATGGACTGATAGAAGGACTTACAGACGGACTGACCGAAGAGCTGGGTGAAACTGACGGTGAAACTGACGGTGAAACAGAAGGGCTAACGGACGAGGAAGGACTTAAACTGGGTGAGACAGAAGGACTAACGGACGGCGAAACGGAAGGAGAGATAGAGGGTGAGACCGACGGACTGACGGATGGACTAACGGAGGGTGAAACAGAGCTGGATGGAGAAAGACTAGGCGAAACGGAGGGTGAGACCGACGGACTGACAGACGGGGAGATTGAAGGTGAGACAGAGGGACTGACCGAAGAAGAGGGGCTTAAACTGGGAGAAACCGAGGGACTGATGGATGGCGAAACCGAGGGGGAAATCGATGGACTGACAGAAGGAGAAACAGAACCGGATGGTGAAAGGCTGGGTGAAACAGACGGAGAAACAGAAGGGCTAACCGAAGCACTGGGTGAAATTGAAGGTGAGACCGATGGTGAAATAGAGGGACTAACTGAGGCTGAAGGAGAAATGGATGGAGAAACACTGGGTGAGACGGACGGTGAAACCGAAGGGGAAACGGAAGGACTAACCGAAGCACTAGGTGAAATTGAAGGTGAGACCGAGGGTGAAATAGAGGGACTAACTGAGGCTGAAGG
>Ga0182027_10001174_pt1 | contig 43958 bp, 37 predicted proteins | sample 712E1DmetaG_FD_121300 | JGI IMG/M metagenome (GOLD analysis project Ga0182027, IMG submission 121300) | Permafrost microbial communities from Stordalen Mire, Sweden - 712E1D metaG (Illumina Assembly) | ecosystem: Environmental > Terrestrial > Soil > Wetlands > Permafrost | place: Sweden...
ATGGATGATGCAGCAACAGGATCAGAATCCAGAATAGTTGCTTAATTCATATCCGTTCGATGTGGTTTTGGAGCACCTGAAGTAGAATTTCTGATTAGCCCTTTTTCTTTGGAACTTTGTCACCTTCATGTCGGGCTTCACTTATTCCAATCGCTATAGCTTGCTTGCGACTTTTTACTATACCACCTTTACCACCCTTTCCAGATTCCAATTCCCCAAGTTTAAATTCATGCATTACAGTTTCAATTTTGTGCTGGGCTTTCTTTGAATATTTGACCATAATTAATAGTTATAAAATTATATCATTAATCTATCATTATCCGCTGAACACCATAGCAGATCGCGCATATCTCAACTAATTCATGTTTATAAATGGCCGAAAGTAATATTTCATTTTACTCTGAAATTTCAACATCTGAATTATAGTCTGATTTGAACCCAACCAGCTTCAAGTTTTGTTGTATAAGTGCGTATGGATTCTGTACGAACATGCTTCATTAGCATTTCGATGTTTTGCAGGTATTTGCCGAGAAACGGTGGGAGAATCTCATGTCCGATATCCGAAGGAACCGGGCCGGAGAGGGCTTCACCGTCGGTAATATCGAACTGGGCACAATGCATAGGGCATGTGAGATATATACCATCAAGTGTACCTAATTCAAGAGGAGCATTCATATGGCCGCAGCGTCGTTGTACAGCATAGAATTTTCCGTCACAGTTGCAGATAATAATCTCGTTTCCGTCAAGTTCCACGGCTTTCATTCCGCCGGGAGCAATTTCACCGGCACTTATTGCTCTGATAAATCTTTCACTCATTGTTCACCTCCTTTGGGGGCAGTTGCGGCAGTTTATCTGGATCAAAAACATCTTTATGCACGAATAGCCCGCACCAACAGCGTTTAATATCGTCGAAATGTTTCCGGTGAAAAGGAATGCATGGACATACAATCTGCATATCACGCGCACGGTCATTTCTTAATGGCTGGCAAGGACAGAAAGGGATTCCATGCCTGCCTTCCAGTATCACCTCCTGTGCAAGCAGAAAATTCATCATCTCCTTGTCTGGCGTAAATTTGAACCCTAATGGCCCGACCACCTTTTCGAAGAAATAATGAAGAGATTTCTTTCTTGATTCAATATTAATTACGTGCTGGCTCATATTCCAAGTGCTTTAGAATAGCGTTCGGGCTGGTAACCCACAATGACTTCATCGTTGATCCTGACATACGGAAAACCATTTGCACCAGCCTTATCAAGCTCTTGTGAAATGCTTCTTTGGGTCGGTTCATCGGCAAGGTCATAGTCGATATAAGTGTATGGAATTTTATGCTCGTTAAAAAAATTCTTTGTTTTTCTGCACCAGGGGCAGGTTGAGAGAGTATATACAGTAATCTTTGCCATTGCAATTTCCTCCGTTTAGTTATCTGTTATTTATAAGAGTTTCGGGTCTGTTTTTAATTTAAGGTCGATGAACAATCGGCCATCTTCGGATCTAGTGGAATAAATCACAAGGCCAAGTTCAGATGCATCAAGGAATTTGCCGGTCCGAACATCAAACCTCCAGTCGTGGCACGGACAGGTAATTATGTAACCCTCCAATTTTCCTGTGAACAGCGGGCAAGCCATATGTGCGCACATACCTGAAACAGCATAAACAATGCCCCCGACGCGCACCAGTAAGACATTCACTCCCATTGGATATGATGGCATCATATGATTTTCCAACAGTGCTGTATCGTCCAGAACATATGTCCAATTTATCTGATTCTCTGTCCTGGTTTCTTTAATTGTCGACATTGATAATTGCTATTTTTATTTCGAGGCATTTATGATTAAAAATAATTTATACCATTCACGCACTAAACAATAGTTTTTTTGGTGTTAGTTGATTCCAATTGCATCTTTAAGTCATCCTGAGCAACATTAATGAGTTCTACTTCACATGAAATTGTTACTTCGTCACTTACCATTAAACCTCCGGTTTCCAAGGATGCATTCCAAACGAGACCCCAATCACTTCTATTGATTTTACCGGTAACTGTAAATCCGGATTTTTCATTTCCCCATGGATCTTTTACAATCCCTCCGAATCTTACATTTAATTTTACATTTTTAGTAATGCCTATCATGGTCAATTCTCCCCATAATTCACTGTTGCCATCTGAATCTGGTTTACCCATTGTGCTGGACGTGAATGTTATTTGCTTATGGTTTTGTGTATCAAAAAAATCGGCACTTTTTAAATGCTCATCACGTTTTGCATCACCCGTGTTTATTGAGGAAGGATCTATCCATAGATCAATTTCGGCTGTTGTAAAGTCTTTAGCATCTGTATAAATACTTGCATCAAAAGTTTTAAATACCCCTTTAACATGTGCAATCATTAAATGACGTACTTTAAATTCAATTTCGGTATGAGCCTGGTCTACCGACCATTTTGTTTTTGTAGTTACAAGAGTTGTTTCCATTTTTATTTTTATTACTTATTCAATTATTATTATTTGCCTAATCCAATTTGATTCATGTATGATTGGTTATCCCAGAAAAGATACTCCTCAATCATCACGCCGTCTTTCCAGATTCCAACGGTACACATTGGAAGTGAAAATGTTTTTCCAGTCGGTTTAATGAATTTTCTGTTTCCGATTGGCATTGGTGCAGTAAAAGTTCCGGTCATAACACCAATAACGCATGTCATATTATTAGAACCAAAGCGAACTGGATGCTGCTTAATGCTGGTATTTGGAGCATAAACAAACATGGCTTTCAAATCGGCAATATGTCGTTCAATACCAGTTGTAAAATGTCCGTCGGGCCAGTTTACTTTAATGTCTTTGGAATGGCTTTCATGTAATCGTGTCCATTGTTGATTCGTGAAGACAGTATAGTCCAGTGTGTCAAATGTTACAAGATTTTTTGCAATCATTTCATTTCCTGCAGTGAGTTCTTTGATTTGATTGCGGAGTGAATCAATTCCTGACTGGCTTATTGAAACTTTACCACTTTGATTCGTGCAACTTATTAAAATTGCGATTATTGCAACAATAGTTAATTCTGCAATTAGTTTAATAATAATAGATACACTTTTCATTTTTCTTTGACTTTTATTAATAAGGACCAAAGGTGAATAGATTAATAATGGGGAGTGTTACACAACTTTTGTAAAAAGTTACATTATTCACACATTCTAAATTCGTGTCTTACAACCTCAATAATATTTTGAGTTTTTTTTGAAAGACCTGCCGTGATTCATTTTTATATCACAGAATCTCGCCCAAATGCTTATAGTTTGAAGAAATAATATTAAAAACCTCATCCATCCGACCACCTAACATCATCTTTCCTATATATTTTGCCATACCTTTCAATTGGTCAAATTCCAGTTTTGGGGGCATGGCAAGGGCATTAGGATCAGTATGAATATTAACCAGTACGGGACCTTCCTGCAGGAAAGCCTTTTCTAATTCTGACTTCACATCACCGGGAATATTAATAGTAATTCCTGGCATTCCCATTGCTTCAGCTAGTTTATTGAAGTCTGGGTTCATCATCTCCGTCTCCAGATCAGGAATTCCTGCTACTTCCATTTCCAGTTTCACCATTCCAAGAGTCCGGTTGTTAAAAACGATGATCTTCACAGGCAATTTATACTGCATAATTGTCATCAGGTCTCCCATCATCATTGACAGGCCTCCATCACCACAGAATGCAATCACTTGTTTGCCGGGACAGGCAAATGATGCACCGATGGCCTGAGGCATTGCGTTTGCCATTGAACCATGATTGAATGATCCAAGCATTTTCCTCGCCCCTGTTCCTTCAATATACCGTGCAGCCCATACACAACACATCCCGGTATCAACAGTAAAAATAGCATCTCTGGCAGCAAGCTCATTAATCATGGAGGCCACATATTCAGGATGAATAGCATCTGGTTTCCCGGGATCGTTTACATAGATCAGTAATTTCTTTTTGACTTTTTCATAAAACTTCAATTGCAAATTGAGAAAAGTTGCATCTTCCTCTGTTTCTATCATAGACATAAGCGCCTGCAAGGTATCTTTCACGTCTCCGCAAAGTCCTAGATCAAGTTTAGCTCTTCGTCCGAGGGTTTCGGGCTTTATATCAATCTGTACAATTTTATTTTTAACGGGCATGAAAGGTGTATAAGGAAAATCCGTTCCCAGCAATACAAGCAATTCACATTCATGCATGCTATGATAAGCCGATGGAATCCCCAACAATCCTGTAAGCCCAACTTCATAAGGATTATTGAACTGGATAGCCATCTTTGCTTTATAAGAATAGGCTACCGGAGCTTTTAGCTTTTCTGCAAGCTGAATGATTTCTGTATATGCCTCAGCTGCGCCCAATCCACAGTAAATAGTTACCTTTTTATGGGAGTTTAACAGAGCAGCCAGTTTTAACAGCTCGTCTTCCGATGGTCTGACAACAGGTCTGTTCCGGAAAAGTGTAGTAGTAGTTTCAACTGCTGCTGCCGGAAGGTTGGTAATATCACCTGGTAATCCAATGACAGCTACGCCTTTGTTATGCACTGCATGCTGAAGTGCCGCCTGTAACATACGTGGCAATTGTGCAGGTGTAGCAGCAACCTGGTTGTAGCAACTGCAATCGTCAAAAAGTCTGATAGTATTTGTTTCCTGAAAAAAATCTGTTCCAAATTCTTTTGTAGGTATAGTAGAAGCAATGGCCAGTACGGAAGCCGATGAGCGGTGAGCATCGTACAAACCGTTTATCAGGTGGACATGTCCTGGGCCACTGCTGCCGGCGCAACATGCCAGGCCGTTCAACTGGGCCTCTGCACCGGCTGCGAATGCAGCTGTCTCTTCGTGCCGTACATGGATCCATTTGATCTTGCCATTGCGGTGCACTGCAGCATTTACGTGATTGAGACTATCTCCTGTTACAGCATATATCCTTTGAATACCTGCTTCAGCTAAAATTTCTACTAGTTGATCCGATACATTTTTTTTCATTTTTGTCTTCGCTTATCCAGAAAATGATCAAGACTAAACGCACCAGAGCCCTTGGATGCGATGAACAAAAACAGAAAGCAATAAATAATTGCCAGCTCACCACCATTCACAAATGGGAGTATACCGTGGGTACCGTGTACTGACCAGTAAGCAAAAGCCATTTCTCCAGTACAAATAAATGCTACCCAATGCGTCCAAAGACCAATCATTATCAGCAGGCCGCCCAAGAACTCAATAGGGCCAGCAATCAACATAATATAGCTGGGCATTTCATGTCCTGCAGGTGGGAAACCGAATAGTTTTTGTGAACCGTGCCATAGAAAAAGAAATCCAGCAATTATGCGCAATATGGCATAAATCTGTGTCTCATACTTTGAAATAAACATTGTCGAGTTCATTTTTCCTGGTTTTTAATTGATAACTATCATTTCACAGCCTTCTTGACTTATTGGCCTGCAAATTTTATCAGTTCCGTATTAAATTTCTGAGTTTCCTCCAGAAATAAGCTATGACCACTCTTCTCAAAAACTACAAGATGTGAATTTAAGAGGCTGGCTTTCATTTGTTCTGCCAGATCGAAAGAACATATTTTGTCTTTTTTACCATGCATAATTAAAGTTGGTATAGTTATTTTCGCCATATCAGCTCTCAGGTCAGTATCGCGCAAGGCTATTAAACACTGAGCGGTAGCATAAGATGAAGCACTCAGATTAATCCCGGTTAACCAAACACCAATTCCTTCATTTAATGAAGTTTCGGTAGCTGAAAAAATCTTTGCAAAATTGGATAAAAGCTTTGGACGATCCTTGTAGTTCAATGCAATCAGATCGTCAACTGCACTTTTTGGCAGATTGAATTTGAAATCATCGCGTTGAGTCCAGATTGGGGCTGCTGCTCCAAACAAAGCCAATTTTGAAATATGGTTTCCATTATCCCCGGATGCATAACGAACAGCGATGGATCCACCCATAGAAAATCCACCTAACACAGCATTTTTAATATCCAGTTTATCCAACACCTTTTTTATATCCGTAACATGAACATCATAATTATACGCTCCGTAAGGTTTATCCGACTTACCAAATCCTCTCAGGGTAATTCCGATTGCACGAAAACCAGCATTAATCAAATCATTGTATTGATATTCGTACATTTCATCACTTAATGGCCAACCGTGTATTAATGTAATAGGCCTGCCTTCGCCTGCATCTGTAATATGAAGGCGAACATTTGGCTCTACTTCAATATATTCCGCCCTGATCATTCCTCGCTTTGTTTTATTAATTGTTTTTCCCATCGGTTTTTGATATTAAATTATTGTTATTTTTAATTCGTTGTCAGTACGCTTAAGTGAAATGCCTTTCTAGTAAACTGACGCAACAAACTTATTAAGATATTCATTGAATTCTTCTGAATTCTCCATATTGCTTAAATGTCCGGCATGATCAATTAAGTGAATAATGGAACCCTTAATTTTTTCATGCATCAACAAGGCAACATCAGGTGGAGTAATTTCATCTTCTTTCCCCACCATGATGAGCACCGGCACCTTTATTTTATACAGCTTGGTGCAGGTTTCTGTGCGCTCAGCTAAAGCATGCAAGGTTTTGTAGAGTGATTGTTTGGACGTTTTCATGATCATTTCCCTCACAATAGCTATTTCTTCTTTATGTTTTGAAAAAGATATTGGAGCAAAAAGTTTTTTCAGACTTTCTTCGGCATATTGTTCAAGCCCTTTTTCCTTGATAATTTCAATGGTTTTCATCCGTTTTTCTTTTGCTTCGGACATATCGGCTGCACAATTTGTATCACATAAAAGAAGTGCATTAAAACGCTCAGGATAGTTTTCAATCGCATTTAAAGCAATGTATCCGCCCATTGAAAAACCACATAGTATCGTTTTGTCAATCTTCAGGGTATCCATCAAACTTAGCAGATCATTTACAAAGAGCTCAATCGAAAAACTATCATTTCCGACATCGGTGTTCCCATGCCCACGAATGTCATAGACAATTACACGGTAATTCTCCTTTAATATTTCGATCTGCTTTTCCCACATCAATTTATTCAGTGGAAATCCGTGAATGAAAATGATTGTTGGAGAATTGGTTGGTCCTTCATCGATAAAACTAACTGTCAGATTATTAATAGTTATTGTGAGACTTTTTTCCGAATAGTGCATAAAGTGTTATTTATTAAAATGCTTCTTTTATTATTTGTTTCTCTCTCTTCAAATCTGGAATTTTCTGATGATGGAAGACCATGAGGTCTTGATGCTAAAACAATTTGTTTACTCTTCATATTCCATTTTGATTATGTTTCACTCAATATATCTGAAAACTTCCAACGGGCAGTTTTTTGCTGCTTCCTTTATTTGCTCTTCATAATCAAAGTATTTAAGACCCTTAACGACGGTAGCCTAATCTTTCACTACAAAGATTTCAGGACAAATATCTGAGCATAACCCGCACGAGGTGGAATTTTCCATCCAAACTTTTATTATGGCCGTGATTTTATTTTTTTACTTATTGTGCTAAATAACCACCATCAATCTCGAGTGCCGTTCCTGTTATAAATGAACTATCATCAGAAGCAAGAAAGATAAATCCGGCAGCAACCTCTTCGGGTTTTCCTAAACGTTTCATCGGGTGCAGGCCAATGACATATTTATGAAGATCAGAATTATCGCTGATGCCTGCTTTTGAAAGCAAAGGGGTTTCAATAAACCCCGGGCAAATTGAATTTATTCTTATTCCTTCAGTCGCGTATTCAAGTGCAGCAGATTGGGTAAGGCCTATAATGCCATGTTTTGCTGCAACATAATGTGATGAAGTAGCGAAACCTACTTTACCCAGGATTGAGGACATATTTACGATAACTCCATTTCTCTGTTTGACCATCTGTATCAACTCATGTTTCATTCCATTGAAAACGCCGTTTAGATTAATACCAATCACTTTGAGCCATGCCTCCTCAGTCATATCGCCTACTTTATTTGATTCACCCCCGATTCCTGCGTTATTAAGTGCAACATCAAGCGTTCTAAATGTGTTTACCACTTTTTGAATTGACATTTGCACCTGTGTAAATACCGATACATCACATTCAATAAAAATGGCCCTGGGATTTTCTTTTTTAATCTCAAGCATAGCTTTATCACCATTTTCCTGTTTGAGATCAGCTACTGCTACATTAGCTCCTTCTTTTGCAGCTGCAATGGCACATGCCAAACCAATTCCCGATAATCCTCCGGTAATAAATACCGTTTTATTTTCAAGTTTTTTCATTCTATTTAATGTTTTATTAAATACTTCTTTGATAATCATTTTTTTCAAAATGTAAATTGGAAAAGAGCTTTTCAACCAAACCTATAAGAGAAACAACACCGTCTTTTGCTGTAGCTCCAATCTCTGCCGCATTCAATAACGGTTCCCATTTAATGGTGTATTGAACGTCTCCTGTAATTCCGAATTAGTCTTCATTTTTTTAAATAATTTAATTATGCAGCAATAATTGTCACGGGCACAAAATTATGTCCCATTATTACTATAAACGTTACACATTAAATGAAAAGAGTTACATGATTCACACATTCTCAGCGGTCCGAATGTTACTGAAGGATGAGACAATAAGTTCTTTGGAACGTATAATCCAGAATAGGATAATCCTAATGGGAATTATTATAGCAGTAGTTGGTAGACATAAAGAACTCCAACGCATAATCTGGTTCTGTGATTGCCCTGCCTAGTTCTTGTTAATAAATTATATTGAAGTATTATCTTTATTCCAAATTATTGAAATAGCACTAATCTCATTATCAATAATTGACTTTAACATATTAAAACAACTACAATATCCATTACGTTGGTCATTGTGGGACCGGTAATGATATGACCTCCGGCTTTTTTGAAAAAATTGTATGAATCAAATTCCTTTAGGTATTTTCCAGGATCAATATTTTTCGCCAGGGCATCATGCACAGTTTCAGAATCAACCACAGCGCCTGCTGCATCTGTCGGACCATCAGTACCATCAGTCCCAGCAGTTAGAATTGTTATACCAGGATAATTCATGAGAAGAAGGCTGCACAATAATGCAAGATGCTGGTTTCTTCCACCTAATCCTTTACCTGTCATTTCAAGTGTCGGCTCACCTCCGAATAACAGACAAACAGGTTTGGTAACTTTTTTGTCATTTTTATATTTTAGAGATGTCTTTAAAAGAAATTCGGCAACAACCGAAGCATCTCCCTGAAGTTTATCATCAATAATGAAGGTATTAAATTTGAGTTTAACAGCTTTCTCTTTACAAGCTTCCAGCGCAATACGATTAGTTCCAACTAAAAGATTAAAGATCTTCTCAAAAACAGGATCACCGGGTTTTGGAGTCTCGGGTCTGATCCCTGTCTCACCTTCATGCAAATATTTTAAAATTGCCTCCGGTATAGAGTCTAAAAGATCATATTTCCCCAAAATACTCAAAGCCTGACCGAAAGTTGTTGGATCGGGAGTCGCTGGTCCCGAGGCAATTACGTCAGGGGAATCACCAATAACATCGGATAAGATAAGGTTTACAAGCGTTCCCGGATAAAAAGCCCTTGCCAGCTGACCTCCCTTTATCATTGACAAATGTTTTCGCACGGTATTAATCTCATGGATTGAAGCGCCACAATTTATCAGGAGATTATTTACTATGTTCATCTCTTCAGGGGAAGAACCTTCAGGACAATCAGGAAGAAGCGCTGAACCGCCACCCGATATAAGGCATAAAACAAGATCATTCTGCTTTACTCTATTTGCAATTTTCAAAATAGATTTAGCTGACTCATATCCATTTGAATCAGGGAAAGGGTGTCCGGCTTCCGTAACTTTAATATATTTCAATTTACAGGAATGCCTGTATTTAACTACTATATACCCGTCACTAATCCGACTGCCAAGAATTCTTTCAACTGCTGCGGCCATCATTGCACTGGCCTTTCCTGCTCCTATGACATATATATTATTAATTTGCTTAAGTGAAAAGTGAAGAGTTCCAATTATGAGACAGTCATTTTCTATGGCCATCTTTTCATTTATCAGCTTACCCGGGATGACACTATCAACTCCTGCCAAAAAAATATGTTCAGCTAATATTTTGTTATTCATTAACTTCCTGTTTAACTAAAAAATTGAGCTAATATTTATAAAGGGCATATTTACAGAATTCAGGAAAAAAAGAGGTAGGCGATAATGATGGCAGCTGTAAATCCAACAAGATCAGCCAGTAAGCCGCAACCAATTGCATACCTGGTATTTTTTATTCCGATAGAACCAAAATAGACCGCAATTATATAAAAAGTGGTGTCGGTTGTTCCCTGCATTGTACATGAGAGTCTTCCGACGAAAGAATCTGCCCCATAAGTTTTCATTGTATCTATCATAAGACCTCTTGCCCCGCTTCCGCTGAGAGGTTTCATAAAAGCTACAGGTAAAGCTTTTGTAAAATGAGTATCCACACCGATCCATGCAAAGAAAGCTGTGATTCCACTGATCATAAAATCCATTGCACCTGAAGCCCTGAAAATGCCAATTGCAACTAAGATTGCCACAAGAAAAGGGATAATTTTAATTGCGACATTGAATCCCTCTTTTGCTCCTTCAATGAAAGCATCATAAACATTAACCTTTTTTATCAGGGCCATAACAATAAAAAGTACGATTATTGAGATAAGAATAAAATTTGCCGTTAATGTGGAAAGTATAGAAATTTGCTCTTTAGGCAGTTGACTGAAGTAAAGAATAATCCCTGTTATAATTGCTGTCAATCCCCCGAAATATGCGAGAATTACTCTGTCAAAAATATTGATCTTCTGAATAATTGCAACGCTAAGAATACCGGTCATGGAGGCAAAGAATGTTGAAATCAGAATCGGAATAAAAATATCAGCCGGATTAGCAGCGCCAAGCTGAGCCCGATAAACTATAATACTAACCGGGATAATGGTAATACCAGCTGCATTGATAACCATGAACATTATCTGTGCATTTGAGGCCGTATCTTTTTTGGGGTTCACCTCCTGCATCTCACTCATAGCCTTAAGACCAACCGGTGTTGAAGCATTATCCAACCCCAGCATATTGGCTGCAATGTTAAGAGTTATTGATCCATATGCCGGATGTCCTTTCGGGAGTTCAGGAAAGAGCTTCTGAAAAAGGGGCTCCATCAAACGTCCAAGAATACTTACCACACCTCCCTTTTCTCCTATTTTAAGCAATCCCATCCATAGAGTAAGAGCTCCGGTAAGACCTAAAGATATTTCAAATCCTGTCTTTGCATTTGAGAATATAGAATTTACCAGTTCATTAAATATCTGGGTATTACCTGTAAAAACCAGTTGGCCTAATGCAAAGAGGAATCCGATAAGAAAAAAGGCAATCCAGATGTAGTTTAAGACCATAACAAAGGTTTCTGAAGTGAAGATAAATATTTATAAAGATAACAGACAAAAGTTTAAAGACAAAAGTTGAAGATGTTGAAAAGGGTGAAAACGTTAAAAGGTTGAAGAGACATAACAAGAAAGAAATGTTACAACTCTCTGCTTACTTTGCATACAACTTTGCGTCCTTTGCGGTTAAAAATTTTTATACATTTGTGAAGAAACTCAAAATATATGGCAAAATTTACCAGAATAGATGTAATTATCAGGATGCGGGAAGCGGGAATTGTTCCAGTATTCTATCATAAAGATCCTGAAGTATGCAGGAATGTAATCAAATCCTGTCACGATGGAGGTATTAAGGTTTTTGAATTCACTAATCGTGGCGATTATGCTCATGAGTTGTTCGGAGATTTGAATAAATGGAGTGAGAAAGAGGTTCCTGGTATTGCTCTGGGCGCCGGTTCAGTAGTAGATGCCCCAACTGCTTCTTTGTATATTCAGCTTGGAGCTAATTTTATAGTTTCACCTGTAATGAACCCGGAAATGGCAAAGGTCTGCAACAGAAGGAAGATATTATGGGTTCCAGGATGCGGATCACTATCTGAAATAAGTCAGGCTGAAGAACTTGGAGCTGAGATAGTTAAAATATTCCCGGGATCATCTGTCGGTGGACCTGATTTTGTGAAAGCTATAAAAGGGCCTTGCCCCTGGACAAGCATTATGCCTACCGGTGGTGTGGAACCGACAGTGGAGAATCTCAGGGAATGGTTTGAAGCAGGTGTGACTTGTGTCGGAATCGGATCGAACCTGATAACAAAAGAGCTGGTTCTGAAAAAAGACTGGAAAGGACTTACCAAAAGAATTGCAGGAGCAGTGAAAGTAGCAAGAATGTTCCAGATAATTTAATTTTTTATTTTTAAACTGACTAAATTGATAGGTATTAAATATTTAAACTCTGTTAGTATGAAAAAGAAGGTTCTTATTTTTGTAGCTTTTGTTCTTTCAATTACTTCATTCGTAACTATTTCAGCACAGGATATATCACTTCCTGCTCCTGATAAAACTGGCGGTAAGCCTCTTATGCAGGCACTTAGTGAAAGGCAATCAACAAGAACTTTCACAAAAGATAATCTGACTCCACAACAGCTTTCTGGCCTGCTATGGGCCGGTTGGGGGTTCAACAGACCAGATCAGAAAAAGAGAACGGCTCCGTCGTCAATGAACGTTCAGGAGATTGATGTTTACGTTGCACTGCCTGGTGGACTTTATCTGTATGTTGCTGAATCAAATACACTGAAACAGATCAATAATAAGGATCTCAGGAAATTATGTGGAACACAGGATTTTGTAGCAGAAGCAGCACTTAACCTTGTATATGTAGCTGATCTTGGAAAACTTAAAAAGAAAGAGGGTGATCCAATTAAGGAGTCTGACCTGTTATCATCATATGCAAATACCGGATTTATAGCTCAGAATGTGTACCTGTATTGTGCTTCGGAGAATCTGGGTTGTGTTATAAGAGGTTCAGTTCCAAAGGATAAACTGGCTCCGGAAATGGGATTAAGATCTAATCAGGTAATTATATTGTCGCAGACTGTCGGGGTTCCAAAGAAATAGTTAATAATAAGCTGTATTGGTGCTGGTTGCTCGATACTCGGTGCTTGGTACTGGTTGCTCGGTGCTCAGTACTTTATTACATTGACGATCATAGTGATCCCGCAAAGCGGGAGAAGCAATCTCAAATAAGCTTCTACAAGATTCTCATTTATCTGATGTCAATCCGATACTTTAAGCAATATTTTAAGATTCTTCCCCGGTTCTTTTTCAAGTAATTCGAATCCCTTCTGCGCATCTTCAAGATTTAAAATTCCGGTTATCATTTTATGCGGGTCAAGTGTTTCATTGTCCAGAGCATCAATGGCTTTTGCAAATTCGCCATGACTGACACGGGATGCGATAATTCTAGCTTCCTTCCAGATCAGTTCTTTCATCAGGATTTCTGACGGATGATCAGATAGTCCAAGAACGCAAACTTTGCCACCACCTTTAATGGCATTAATACAGGTTCTTACAGGATTAAACTTTCCTTCCACCTGAACTTCATGACCCACAGCTTCGAAAGCAATATCAACACCCTTGCCATTTGTGAGCTCCTTTATAAAAGCAATCGGATCAGTACGAGTAATATTTATAGTAATAATATCAGGAAAAGCAGATGAAGCGATAGCGAGTCTTTCATCAAGAATATCTGCAAGAATTATCCTGCCATCAGTGATCGTTTTAGCAGCATGAAGAATCGAATTCCCGACTTTACCGGATCCGACAATAAGAATATCATCATGCTTTTCCAATCCTGCTCTGGCAGAAGCATGAAATCCAATAGAAAGAATTTCGACAAGAGCGGCGTATTCATCTGAAACGTGTGCCGGAACTTTGAAAACCATATGTGAAGGAGCTGAAACATATTCAGCAAATCCACCATCAAGATCTATTCCAATAAGTTTTAATGAAGTACAGGCAGGATAATGTCCCACTTTGCATGCAGCACATTTTCCGCACCAGATAATAGGATCAACAGTAACTTTCTCACCGGGAGAAAGGTTTTTGACATCCTTACCAACCTCTTCAATCACACCGGCAAATTCATGTCCCGGGATAAGCGGTAATTTTGTACGAGGGTGAAATTCACCTTTAAAAATATGCTGATCCGAGCCACAAATACTTGCATACTTTACTTTAACCAGAACATTATTATCCAGTAAGGCTGGTTTTTCAACCTCTTCCATGGCAATCTTCCCATATTCTCTTATAACAGCTGCTTTCATACTAATTCGTTTTAGATTATTCTTTTTGTGTACTAATGATCCGAAAAGTTAGGAATTTTTACATCCCCAGCCCCCTTCAAAGGGGGATTTCTTCCCTATTATTCTCCAGGAGATCTATATAATTCGATATTTGAAATAACCGGACAAGCCTTTGATTTACTTATTGTTATTTTAATTTTTGAGGTTTTCACAACAGGAAATTTTCTGATTACTTTATGACCGATTGTTGTGCCATCAATAAGTGGGTTCCATTTGCCATTTATAAAAGCTGAAACCTTGAATTCCTCAACTCTTTGTCCGAGTTTAATATATTCCTGAAGTATTATCCTGTTAACTTCAGTTTCAGTTCCAAGATCAATTATAATATCTCCGGTGGTTTGATAATCATTTGTAGTCCAGTATGTCTCGGGATTGCCATCATTAACCATTGATCCATCATATTCTTTACCTCTTTTTGATGTTACATATACCTTCTTGCCTTTTGCAAGGTCTTTTTCAAATTCTTTGTTCAGAAGTTCTCTGAAACCCAGAAGAGCTTTAACATCATTTTCATATAATAAACCTTTTCTATCGGGTGGAACATTTAAGAGAAGATTGCTGTTTCTTCCAACTGAGGAATAATATAATTCCAGTAAGTTTTCAGGAGTTCTTACCAGCGAATCCTGTTTCTGGTGATAAAACCAACCGGGTCGTATTGACACATCCACTTCAGCCGGGACCCAGTAATTTCCATCAATATGACCTTCGCCCAGGATTTTGGCAAAGTCGCCACCAGGATACATTTCATCCCTTTTCAGAAGGCACCAGTTTGTAAGACTTCCCATTCCGCTTTCATTGCCGACCCAGCGTACATCAGGTCCGGCATCACTGAACATGACAGCCATGGGCTGCAACTCTCTTACAATCTTTTGAGTATTTGGCCAGTCATAATAGGTTTTTCTGTCAATGGTTCTTTTTTCCTTTGCGCCACCATAGTATCCATCACCTCCATTAGCGCCGTCGAACCAGACTTCAAAAATATCACCGTAATTGGTGAGCAATTCGCGGAGCTGGTTCCTGTAATAAATTATATATTCAGGCTTGCTGTAAAAAGCGCTGTTCCTGTCCCATGGTGAAAGATAAACACCCATTTTCAGACCATATTCATCACATGCCTTTCTGAGTTCGAGAAGAACATCTCCCTTACCATCCTTGCACTTAGAGTTTTTAACAGAATGGTCTGTGAATTTTGAAGGCCAGAGGCAAAACCCATCATGATGCTTGGCAGTAATAATTATTCCCTTCATTCCAGCTTCCTTTGCCACTTTTGCCCATTGCCTGCAATCAAGTTCTGAAGGATTGAACACAGACTCTTTTTCATCACCAAAACCCCATTCCTTATCCGTAAAAGTATTAACTGTAAAATGAACAAACATGTAATATTCCATTTCATGCCATGCAATCTGACGATCAGAGGGCACTGGTCCAAAAGGCTTAGGCGGCTTTACCTGAGAACAGGCATCCAGAGTTACAATTAAAATTAAAAGACCAATAAATTTTTTCATAGTGAAAGATCCTTAATTCTTATATTTCTGAATCTTACAAGTGAATCATGGCCAAGGAATCCGATATGTCCGGTTTTGTTTTTTAGTCCGGGGTGCTGGTTATGGTCCATAGCACCATTATCTCTTGCATTGGCTATATCACCATCGAGAATAACTGTCCCGTTAAGAATAATTTTCACCTGTGTTCCTTTGACATAAACGTCTTCATAGTTCCATTCACCTAATGGTTTAAGATAGCCTGTCTTTGCAGGAATGACCCCATATACCGAACCATGATACTGATATGGCTGAAGGTCAGCGTAAACAGGTGCAGTATTGTCGAGAATCTGAAGTTCCATACCAACATAAGCAGCATCTCCTTTAAGAGGAGCACGGATTCCGAGGCCATTGTTAGCAGCAGGTGTAAGCTGAAATTCAAATTTAATATTGAAATCAGCATACTCTTTCTGTGTAAAAAGATTACCTATTGTTCCTTTTGAAGGTATAGTAACGATCATCCCATCTTCCACTCCATAAGCCACGGTATCTCCTACCCAACCAGCCAGATTTCTTCCGTTGAAAAGAGAAACGAACCCGGCTGATTTTTCCTCAGGTGTAAGATTGTAATCCTTTTCACTGATCTCTTTAACATATATATCTCTGAATGCCAGATCTGTCCCATGTGCCTGCAATTCAATCGGACCTTTCGGGAAAATAGGAATTTTGCGATCCCAGTAGTTCTCCAAAGTAACATTATCCACAACCAGAATTCCATTGAGCCACACTGAAACTTTCTCCCCGATCATTATGATTCTGAATGAATTCCAATCACCAATTGGATTATCTGCGACCTTCAGGGGATTTCGTTCATTTTTTGTATTGTTATACAGTCCACCTGATCCTACCTGGGCACCGACATCGACCCTTGAAGTATCCCAAATCTGCACCTGGGGAGAACCCCGGAGATAGATCCCGCTATCTCCTTTTTTTGTTATCTTCCAATCTACAAGCATCTCAAAATCACTATAATCCTTAATTGAACACAGGTTATCACCATTGCCATTGAACCAGATGCAACCATCCTTGACGCTCCAGTTTTCAATCATTTTTTTATTAGCTTCAATCTGCTTTTTTGCCAGTTCAGCCGGTTTCATCTTTGATCTTGCGATCGGGTTTTCGACAAGCCCCTGCCAGCCTGAAAGATCTTTCCCGTTGAACATCGGGACAAAACCATCATCCTGAGGCATAGTTTGAAGATACTTGGATATGAGCTCTTTGTTATATTCACTTTCAGGACCTTTCAATTGATTTATTGCTTTACTGAGAATATCCCTGACATTTGATCCATACATTCCGGCTTTCGAATTAATACCGGGTAAGGCGATAAACATGACTGCCTTAGCAGCTGCAGCGCTGGTTAACGGATCATTCAGGTATCCTGCAACGAAGAAGAGAGACTGGTAGGTCTTGATTCCGGCTGTCTCATTAATTATCTGATTCCTGCGATCTGCACTCATTGCGAACGGAATAATCTTCCTGAAGAGCAGAAGTTTCTGGTCGTCTGTCACAAGTGCTGATCTGACCTGCTTCACATAACCATCAAAAGCGGGTCCTTCATAAGTTTTATTGCCTGATGCACAAATCTCGTACAAGGCTGATGATGCGGAATAATCCTTCCAGGAAGTCAAAGCTTTAAAGCAAACATCGCGTATATCAGCATCGCCGTTTTCGAATTCTTTTAAAACGGCAGATAATGCCTCTCTGCCACCAATATTTGCCAGAATTGGAATAATCTTGTTTTTTTGTTTTATTGTAGTTAAGGCTTTAAGAAGTGCAGAAGATCTTTTTTCCGGGTCATTAATCTGATTCGCAGCATTAGCTAGCGCAAGCTGGACATCAGAAACCAGAACCTGATCATCGGTTTTATTAAGTAATTCAATAAGTTTGTCCTGATCAGCTGGTCCTGCAAGATCACTTAGCGCTTTATAAGCAGAAGCTTTTACATTCTCTTCACTCGATGCAGTAAAAGGAAAAACTGTCGCAAAATATTCCTGTTCTCTCCCCCAGGCAATAAGTTCAATCGCACTTTTTCTGGCAGCTGCTGGTCCATCATTAAGGAGAGATATCAGTATTGGCATCCTTCGATCGTCAATAATAGTTTTCAGTGCAGATTCAGCAGATTCCTGGTCATCAGGATCCGTGAACTTTTTCATATAATCAATAAGCAAGGGAATTGATTCTCTTCCCTTAATTTTAACTATAGCTGAAGCAGCTTCTCTTCTAATATTTATATCACCATCTGATAATGATGCTGATATAAGAGGAATTGCAAGCTCATCTTTTCTTAAGCCCAGCATATTAATTATTTCAGGTTTTGAAGCTGGCAATGCCTGAGGATAATATTCAAGCCATTTTCTTGTTACAGGAGCACCCTGGATTGATAATGAAAACATGAAAGCAGCATTCCTGTAGGTTTTATCCGGATGATGAGCAGCCTCAAGCAGATAAGGCATTGCTTCATAACCATAATAATTAACCAGAGTCTCAAGGGCTGAAGTCTTATATTGTATATCATTTCTGTCATTGCAATTTGCGATTATCGTTTTGCATATTTTATCCATAGTTTTAATGTCTCCTTTTGCTCCACATGTTTTTGCGTAAGCCAGAAGAGATGCTGTTGCTCCTGATTGATCCCATTTGTAAGAGACTGCTTTAGCTGCTTTTAACAGGACAGGCATTACCAGCGGACTATTGGTTTGTGCCAGTGCATTCAAGGCAGACGCCTGAATGCTTTTATTCTTGTCTGAAGACCATGCAATGAATTCATTGATCGCAATATCCGACTTCATTGAAGCAAGTGTGTTCATTACTCCTGCTGCGCAGGGCAATTTTACATTCTTCAGTGCTTCAGATAAAACTTTTTCTGCCAGTATACCACCCACAGAACTTATCACTGCCAGGGCAGGTGAACATATATCCGCATCAGTAAGATATACTTTCATAGCATCAATAGAAACATTTGTTCCAACAAGCTGAAGTTGCTTCATGAAAAAATCTTTAACAGTATAATCCTTTTGGTCGGCGACATAGCTGATACAAATCTGTTCCCAGAATTTTTTCTCCGGATCTTTTCCAAATTGTGAAAGATAGCGAGACATACTTTCTACAGCAAAACGCGGACGTGTATCATCTCCGGCTCCGACAGGAATTATCTGGTTGCATATCTTCCTCATTCCGGCTTCACCAAGAGATAACATTTCAGACATAATCTTATTTGTATACTGAACATCAGTTGCAGGTAGCTGAGCAAGAAGATCAGCTACTTTAGTATCAATTGTTCTGATATCCTGTGAGTAAGACGTCAATGAGATCAACAGGAGACTAACAACAAGTATATATAATTTCACGACTTTCATATTTTCATATTTTCAAATTAATCAGATTTTCCAGGGACCGCGCATTGGCTGATTTATAAGCCTGTTCGCCCCATCATCATCTATAAACTGCTGTTTGACAGGATCGTATTTTAGGTCACGCCCAAGCCTCAGGGCAATTACACCCAGATTTACCAGGGTGCAAGATCTGTGTCCGTTTTCCTCGTTAAGTGCAAACTTTTTCCTGGTAAGAACCGATTCAGTGAAGGTTGTTATTTGTGGTTCCGGATCGGGAAGATTGGCGATTACTTTCTGTATATCAGGAATATCAGATCTGAATCCTCTATACACTTTTCCATAAGGCCCTTCTATATAAGCTGCATCTTTATCGCGGTTTTCTCCGTCAAGAATTATTTTACAGCCATCAGAATAGGTATAAGTAATTCTTTTCCATGATCCTACGGCATCATAGTGTTGCTGGGGAGCATCGATCTCCACATAGATAGGGCTGGTGCTATCTTTGCCCAGCATATATTGAACCGGATCAAGATAATGTTGACCCATATCTCCCAGCCCACCTCCATCGTAATCCCAATAACCTCTGAATTTGGTATGAACTCGTTCAGGATTATATGGTTTATATGGAGCCGGGCCAAGCCAGAAATCGTAATCCAACTCAGGCGGAACAGGCATGGGTTTAAGATTGTAAAGTCCTGACCAGTAGAACTTCCAGTCATATCCGGTTATTCCGCTTACCGTTACTTTAAGCGGCCATCCTAACACCCGACTATCAACGAGTTTCTTGAGAGGCTTAACAGTTGTCCCCAATCCGTAGAATTGATCTTTAAATCTGAACCAGGTGTTAAGGCGAAACATTCTTCCGTGTTTCTGGACAGCTTCAGTTACTTTGATCCCTTCACCAATCGTTCGGGTCATTGGTTTCTCACACCAAATATCTTTACCGGCTTCAGCGGCCATTTTTGAAATTATTCCATGCCAGTGAGGTGGAGTCGCAATATGTACAATATCAACATCTGTTCGGGATAGAAGTTCCCTGAAATCGTGATATGCGGCTATATTTCCACCACCTGCTGCCACTGCCTGGTCGAGGTGAATTTTATCAACATCGCATACTGCAAGAAGTCGTGTTCCCTCATAATCGAAATGGCCACGTCCCATACCACCAACTCCAATAATAGCTTTTGTAAGCTGGTCACTTGGAGCAGTATAACCTTCTCCTCCAAGAACATGCCTTGGAACAATAGTAAAAGCCAGGGCTGCAACACCTGTTTTTCGGAGAAAATCACGTCTGCCGAGATTGTCTCTTTTCATATTAATAATTGTATAATTGACATTTATAATTTTTATTAGCCTTAAGACTCATGCTCTGGGCTTCTATATTCGGACCGTAATATTAATACTGCAATTTGCAAGTTTTGCATTCAAAATACAAGCGGAAGAAGTTCTATTTTTAGAAAACTAATAAGAAGAAGTTGAATGAAGAGTTGATTTAGCTCCTATATGAAACTGTCAGCTTTTATGAAAGAAAATGCCCCTTTCGTTTCTGTTTTAGATTTCAATAATCAGATAAACAGCGAAAGGGGCGTTGGTATCCCGGAGATTTTTTTTGGGAAAGGGGAAAGGGGACTCCGGGATGGAAGGGAATTTAACCTAAAACTGATTTTTCATCTGAAATTTCTATTTTTTGTTGTTATGCCCATACTATCTAGTTCTTTTTCATTTACGCTTTCAGGCGATATATTTGTTTTTATCTTTTTTATTACAAGTTTAGCTGCCTTCATAGCATCGTTCTCAGATTGAAATCCAGTAGCGGCCTTTAATCCAGGCATGACCTGCTGATATATATAAATTTTGCCGTTCATATAAATAGTGAATCCCCATGTTGAATCGGAGTTTCTGAAAGACAGCGCCTTTAGATCAGCAGTACTTCTATCAGGAATGATAGCTTCTGTTGTAGTTCCTAGCAACCCCTTGTTTGTCAATTTTGCTGCTTTCTTTCCACAACCTGAATTCGAAAACAATAGAGATATAGACAGTAACAGAAATGTTAAATGTCTAAATCTATACCAGGCTGAAACTCTTTTTTTCATTTACGGACGACCTTCCAAATCCTTTACTAATGTATGAGGATTATTTTTTAGAAATCAGACCTTAATCCATATATGTATGAAACTGAGTAAAAACTGTATGAAGGATAGTATTTAATATATGAATTGAAGAAAGGATAAAGGAGAAAGGAGAGATAAAGAGCACCAGGCACCCATAATAAGGTATCTACTCTAATATCCGATTAAACAAGCCGTCTTATTTTACAAAAGCCAAAATCAGAATGGCATGTTTATCAGATTCATTATAAACCTTATAATTATTAACTGCGGCAGGAATGACAAATGTCTCTGCATAGTTGAATCTTCGGCCAGTATTTTCTCCGGGTACAACAAAAATGGTCTTACCCTCAACAAGGCTCAATACATGACATTTATTATGTGTTGTTACTTCAATTGACGATTTGAAATGGTATCTGACAACATCATACAATTGTGAAGAATGTGTCGGTAAATGAAATAATTGCCAGTCAGTACCTTCCTCAAGAAGCATTGGTCTTGAGATAAATTCCCGTAAAATTTTATTTCCTTTTCTTTCAAAATATAGATTATCTATGCCTCTTTCAATATTAAGCGGTCTCATTTTTCCTTCAAGATCAGGTCGAAGCCAATCGTACAATTTAAATGTGAAAATATACGGAGTGCTGCTTATTTCGAGAACAAGATTGTTCTTTCCCGAACCATGAATTGTTCCATAAGGTATAAGAAATAAATCGTGTTTATGTGAAGGATGTTTCTGAACAAATTTCTCAATGGTAACAGATTTCTTCAGCCTGAAACTTTCTTTAAGAGTTTCATAGAATTCCTTCTTGACAATATCCTCCGTGAATCCCAGATAAACTTCAGCATTATCTTTTGTATCAAGAATATAATATGTCTCTTCCTGTGTGAAGTTTTCACCAAAATTCTCTTTCATGTAATCCGGCCGGGGATGACATTGAATTGAAAGATTTCCGCCATCGAATGTGTCAAGGAAATCAAACCTGATAGGAAAATCTGTTCTGAATCTTTCATAGGCATCTCCAAGAATTGCTTCGGCTTCCTGAAACATCAGAAAATCAAATGAGAACTCCAGAATCAACCCGGAACTTTCAAAAACCAAACCATTTTCAGGAGTGATAAGCTCGAAAGACCAGGCATAATTGGGAACATCACGGTTGATCCCGGGAATATTTTCACAGATCCAACTTCCTCCCCATGCTCCTGGCTCAAACCATGGACGAGTCCTGATTGAATTCAAACCAAGATCATGAAGCGATTTCCTGAAATCATCACCATTCATCCATGTTATGTCATCAGCTCTCTGCCCGTCAACCAGAATATCAATCCTATCAAGAATTGTTTGTTTATGCCTGCCAATAACAACCCAATCAATAAAATAGAATCTTTTGTACATAATTCCCGGATCATTCGGAAAAACAGATCCGAGATTTGTAACATCTCCTGCTCTTGACCTGTATTGAAGCTCATTCTTTGGAAGGTCAAAGTAGACCAGAAATCCCTCATTTGTTAAGAGACCAGCACCTATACCATATATTATTACAGGTTTTGAATAATCAGAAAGATGAATTTTCTGAAGCTTTTCAGTTGAAAAGAAATCGATAAGGGAGAGTGTAGTCCTGGTTCCAAAAAGTGGATCATTTCCACCCAGGAAGGGCAGAAGCATTTCAGTTATTTCATCATCAGTCTTTAGAAAATCTTGAACATTTATCCATTGGCCCACAATATTGTAAGTATCATTCAATAATAAATTAATCTGATTTCTCAGAAGATCAAATAACACACCCGAAAACCCATCGAGTATTATAATTTCTTCGTCTGAAATTTTTTCAACAAGACTATCAATGCTCCTATGGATCTTTTCACCTCCAATATTAAATGCAGGATAAATATCATATTTACCCTGTTCTGCCTCAGGTTTAACTGCAGGCATCAGGGCTTGTGAAGTCTTCCTGTAAGAAAAGGCCATCTAAGGGGCTATTTCTTAATACAGTACAAGGATACAAAAAAGAGATAACAAAGGCAGAGCAGCAAAATTGACATCCCAAATACAACATTACTAAGGTCGCTAATCCAGCCTATTAGCAAAGGTATTACTGCACCTCCGGAAACGGCCATTATCATAAGTCCTGAAATCTCGCTGATTCTGGTAGGAAATTTTTCTATAGTAATTGAAAAGACAAGCGGGAAAATATTTGCTACTCCCAATCCGATCATAAAAACGAGTATCCACGCAACCAACTGTGTAGGGATCAGAAGTATAGCAACAAAAGCGATAATTGAAAGGATGGAAGTCCACATGAAAAACTTCCGTGATGATATTCTTGTAAGCATAATTGCACCAGCAAATGTACCTAACATACGTCCGAAGAAATAGACACTTCTCCCCGATTCTGCTGCAGTTTGTGCAACTCCGAAGTGTTTCATCAGGAACTGTCCTGAATTGGAATTAAATCCAACATCAACCCCAACTACCAGAAAGATTGCAAGAACCATCAAAAGGATGAAACCATTTCCAAGCAGACTGAAGGATGATCCGAAAGTGGCTTTAAACCCTTCCTGTTTTGTCTCTTCAATCTTAACTGAACCCAGCCATACAACAGATAATATCGAAACAATGCCAAACACCAGAAACAGGAGTTTCCAGTCGCCAAATTGCGCAGCAAACACTGCAGCCAAAGGCGCTCCGATCATGGATCCGATTGCCTTGATAAATTGAGAAAAACTAAGAAAGCTGGAAGTCCTGTTGCCCGGGACCACATCTACCAGCAGCGGATTTGCCGAGACCTGGACAATTGTATTTCCTATACCGAGCAGGGCAAAACCAATCAGTACCATGGCAAATGAATAAAAGAAAAACGGGACCAGTAATCCCAGTGCGGTGATCACCATTCCAATATTCAAAATGAACCTCTTCCCAAGTCTTGATTGCAGGATTCCAACCGGTACTGATAACAAGAAAAACCAGAGGAATACTGCTGAAGGAATTAGCTGGGCAAGTGTAGCGCTCAGGTGCATATCGGAGCTGACCCTGTCGACGCCTATTCCAACAAGATCGCAGAAACTCATGACAAAGAATGCCATAAGAACAGGGAGTATTTTGGAAATATTGATTTTTGTATTCATTTTTTTGGTTTTTGTTTTATGGTTCGTGCTTGTATTTTTTCTAACTGATGACTGATGCCTGTTTTACATTAATGGAAGTGCATGTTGAACTGCTTTCCAGAAATCATCATCGAAAAGATAAGCACTTCCCAGCAATGCAGCATCCTCCTTTAAATCAGAAAGTTCAACTTTGCAACTGCATTTTTCCTTTTCCAGCCTGGCTTCAAAAACCTTCCCGAAAAGTCCATAAGCATATGAGATATTCCCTCCGATCACCAGCATTTCAGCTTTAAACTTATTTAACCATGGGGCTATGAAAAGTCCCATATTGTCGCCATATTCTGTGAAAAGATCATATGCCACCTTATCAGTTAATGCCATTTCAGCAAGTTCTTTCACGCCTTTAACATCTCTCCCTGTGATCATTTTATAGTTTCGGATAAACCATCTTGTCGAAAAAGACTCATCTGCAATATCTCCTTTGAACGGCAAGTGATACACGCAACCAAGTCTTGGTACTTCGGAACCATCAACAACAGGAATCTTGTCTTTTATGAAAGCTGATCCGAATCCAGTTCCAAGAGTGAGAGATATCGACCGTTTTACCTGTGATGCTTTTCCAGCCCATGCTTCACCAACAGCAAACGATGAAGCATCATTCATGAAACGGGCATCAATATTTTCTGCGACATCAAGGCTGCTGACTATTGCATCGCCAATATTGAACCCATAAAGGTTTTCGTATTTTGCTACACCTTTTATCAGGCAGATTCCATTTACATAATCAAAAGGACCTGGCATAGCAAATCCTATTCCTTTGACCTCATTAGCTGGTATTTTTGTAAGTACATCAGACAGACACGAAGCCCAGACAGAAATTATTTCAGTGGCCTGAGCCTGGTTATTGACCATCCTCTCAGAAAAGGTTTCCCTGAGCACTTTCCCTTTTAAAAGATCAACAGCGGCGCAACTGATATGACTGCCTCCAATATCTGCTCCTATAGCAATATTTTTATTCATAATTTATTACGGTTTTGCAAATTAGAGGTTAATACTGGTAAATATTTGGTCATGAAAGTATTTAAATTTGTTAATAATGCAAAATATTTTTACCGGCAAAGCATGAAAGGATTCATTTTTCAAAAGATTCATGATTAACTTAGCAAAAAAACAAGTTACAGATCATTAACCCCTAATTCTTTAAAGATGAAAATCTCTTCAAAATTAATTTTGAGTTTTACAATTATATTTTCCTTTTCAATCACACTTTTCAGTCAGGAAAAAACTGCAAGTACTGAATTTCATGACTGGGCATTGACACCCCCGATGGGATGGAATAGTTGGGATTGCTTCGGACCAACAGTAAATGAAGCTGAGGTTAAAGCCAATGCAGATTACATGGCAAATAACCTTAAAGCTTATGGCTGGGAATACATAATAATTGATATTCGCTGGTTTGTTGCGAACGATAAAGCTCTTGGGTATAACCAGACTAACCCTAAATATTCAATAGATGCTTATGGCAGGTTTATGCCTGCAGTAAACCGCTTTCCATCATCAGCTGACGGAGTGGGTTTCAAAGCTATAGCGGATTATATCCATAATAAAGGTCTTAAGTTCGGAATACATGTTATGAGAGGCGTACCTGTTATTGCTGTCAGGAATAACCTGCCTGTATTGGGAACCAAAGTTACTGCAAGGGACATCTATTCTGAAGAAGGACAATGCCGATGGCTGAAAGATATGTATACAGTGGCTTCAGAAAAGAAAGGATCCCAGGAATACTATAATTCCATAATGGATCTTTATGCATCGTGGGGTGTAGACTTCCTCAAAATTGATGATTTGTCTTCACCTTATCATTCACCGGAAATAGAGATGATACGTAAAGCTATCGACAGGACAGGAAGAAAGATTGTTTTAAGTACATCACCGGGCCCTACTCCTATTGAAAAGATTGACCATATAAAACAAAATGCCAACATGTGGCGCACTGTGGGAGATTTCTGGGATAACTGGCCGCAACTGAAAGAACAATTTGATGTTTTCAATAAATGGTCCAAATATGTTGCTCCCGGCACATGGCCCGATGGTGATATGCTGCCACTTGGTCATATAGGAATCCGTGCGGAAAGAGGTACTGACCGTATGACTAAGTTTACCAAAGATGAACAATACACTCTGATGACCCTTTTTTCAATATTCAGATCACCGCTTATGTTCGGGGGTAATCTGCCTGATAATGACGCTTTTACTCTTTCCCTTCTGACAAATAGAGATGTGATGGCTGTTCATAACCGAAGCATTAACAACAGGCAGCTGTTTGATAATAATGATAAGGTGGCATGGATAGCTGATGACCCAAAAACAGGTGACAAGTATGTTGCACTATTTTATATTGCTGATCAAAAAATGACGGATAATAAGGTTGATCCCAATAGTCCAGTTCCATCAGATTCAATAAAGATCCCGATAAAACTGAACGAGTTGGGAATCTCATCGAATGTCAGAATCCTTAATTTATGGACAGGCAAAAATCTGGGTATTTTTTCAGAGGAATTTTCACCGTGGATCAGAAAACACGGTACCGGTTTCTATAAACTATCAAGAGAATAATTTTACCCAATCGGGCATTCACAATATCTTTTCATTGAACATTTCAATGATATATCTTCAGACCCTGGTATGAATTGTAATCTAAAAAAAATCAAATCAGGTAAAGATATCAGATGTATTTAAACTTAAAATTTCACATTTTATGGAATAAAATACATCAACTGATTTAATTCATAATAAATCTGATTTATAAGTTGTAAATTTGATGAAATCATTCTTGATTCTAACAATAATACATTGATAATCAGATTATTAGAATTTCGAGATGATTATAACGTTATAAACTTCAGATTATGCATAAAGTCACAAAAGAAGACGCTTTGCTCTATCATAGCAGGTGTAGGCAGGGAAAAGTTGAAGTAATTCCAACCAAACCATATTTTACACAGAATGATTTAAGCCTGGCTTATACCCCCGGTGTGGCTTATCCCTGTCTTGAGATTCAGAAAAATCCTGAAGATGCGTACAAGTATACGGCAAAGGGGAACCTGGTTGCAGTAATTTCCAACGGAACAGCTGTTCTGGGGTTAGGTGATATCGGCACACTGGCCGGAAAACCTGTAATGGAGGGAAAGGGTCTGCTTTTCAAGGTTTTTGCTGATATTGACGTTTTTGACATTGAGGTTAATGAGAAAGATCCGGCAAAGCTCATTGAATTCTGCAGACAGATTGCGCCTACGTTTGGAGGAATAAATCTTGAAGATATTAAGGCACCAGAATGTTTCGAGGTGGAAACAGAGCTTAAAAAACTTGTTGATATTCCTGTATTTCATGACGACCAGCACGGAACGGCAATTATATCAGCAGCAGGTCTATTGAATTCTCTGGAGATAACCGGCAAAAAAATAGATGAAATAAAAGTAGTAGTTTGCGGTGCAGGTGCTGCGGCAATTTCCTGTTCAAAATTATATGTTTCTCTCGGAGTTAAAAAAGAGAACATTGTAATGGTTGATTCTAAAGGAGTTATTAACAGTAAAAGGAAAGATCTTAATAAATATAAACAGGACTTTGTTACAAGCAGGGACCTTGATACTCTGGAACAGGCAGTTGTGGGCTCTGATCTTTTCCTTGGACTTTCTACGGCTAACATGATGAGCAAAAAGATGCTGGCATCAATGGCGAAAAATCCAATTGTTTTTGCAATGGCTAACCCAAATCCGGAGATATCTTTTGAAGATGCAATGGCCACAAGGGACGATATCATTTTTGCTACCGGAAGATCCGATTATCCGAATCAGATCAATAATGTACTTGGCTTTCCATTTATTTTCCGTGGTGCTCTTGATGTCAGAGCTTCAACAATTAATGAAGAGATGAAACTTGCTGCATCAAAGGCGCTTGCCCAACTGGCAAAAGAGCCTGTACCTGAAGCAGTTGTCAAAGCCTATGAAGTTGATAAACTGGTCTTTGGAAAAGATTATATTATTCCCAAACCACTTGATCCAAGACTTATCTCAAGAGTTGCCTCTGCTGTAGCCAGAGCTGCTATTGAAACCGGAGTTGCAAAGCACATTATTGAAGATTTTCCGGCTTATGAAGCTTGTCTCGATCAGCGAACAGCCGAACATATAAAAAGGATTGGGAACATAAGTGTGCTGGAAGATTGTGGTTGCGTATAAAAGTTCCTGAATCGCATTATTTTTGATTTTTCCTGGCAGCAATCTGTCCGGCGACTTTCTTCTCATACATTGCCATAATTAACTCGGCAGTTTCATGTATCGGGAAGGCATTACGGTTAATTGTAGCATCAAACAGATAATCGATATTCAGAGGTTTTTTTTCAAGAAATGTAAGGATAAGGTTGTACCGTTTTTCATCAGTATCAACAACAAACTCTTCGGCAGTTTCTATGTCAATATTTTTTTTCTTCATTACATTTTCCACACGCCAGTAGAACGGGGCAACCAATCGTATATGAAGTGCATCTTTAATTTCCCTGGCAATAGAGACCCCTCCTCTTCCGACAATAACAAGGAAACCTTCCCTGCACATAGTCAATACAACATCTTTAATCGCTTTTTTAACTCTGAGATCGCTTACAAAATTCCCTGAAAATGCCATAATCATTTCAGAAACATTCGATAATTCTATTCCTTTATAGAAATTCTCAACACGAAGAGCATCTGTATTCAACTCCGCTGCAATCTTATAGATGATATCCTTATCGACCCATTTCCACTTAGTAATTCCATATTTCCTGTTCAGATTGTCAACAATATTTTCTGCAACCTGACGGGCGTCACATCCTGTCTGCCTCGATATTGTGATGACGGGACCATCTTCCTCGGGAGGCTTATTCAAAACTGATTCCCTGTAACGGGAGTCGAAGTAATCAAAGAATTTTTTCATGGATCCGATTCTTTAAACTGGTTCTTGATTGACAGATTTTAAGATAACATGATGTCACTCCCTATATCTGAATTACTTATCCGGTATTTTATACGGCTGAGATACAAAAAATCCCGAATCAGCTTCATTGATGTAAAACCGATATAATTTACAAAAAAAATCCGAATGGTGAAAATTTATTTTGTCCCTGGCAATTATACCTTTGCAATGATATTTCTAAAATAGCTATTATCGATCCGTTTTTTTTAATTTTGGCTGTTATTAATATATTTGCAATCTGAGGATATTTCAATTAAGATGCGCATTGTAAATTTGTTTGTTGTATTTTTAATAACCGTTTTCATTAGCGGGTGTGAAAAAGTTTATGTGGTTAGCAAAGGCCAGGAAATCTTGTTCCAGCAGGAATATGTAAATTATACCTGGGGATTTCAGCATAATGGTTTCATCATTGATATTGAAGGGAATATATTGACGTTTGAGAACCCTGATAAATGGAATTACCCTGATAAAGACGGAAAGCTTACTGAACAACAAATAAAGGAAAACATTGCATCCTGCACTTTGACCGGCATGAAAATATCAAAAACAGATTTGCAAAAGTACATAAACTATATTGATAATATTTCATCGAGCAAGGTGACGGCACCAAAAATTAATGGGGCTGATATGGGTTCGCTGGTATATTATTGTTTTCAGTTCTCAGGAAACAGCTCAACCTATAAAGCAACTAAAATAAAAATGGAGGGAGACTACCAGTGTGAAAACCTGAATTTCTATTCAAAGAAGGTTGTCCATTGGATGAAAAAAATAAATGCCAGTCTCCCAGGTTAGGTTTCTTTTCATTTCAAATTTCACGATATTAATTATGTACCTGAATGATAGATGAAAATAGGTATACCAGTAATGTTTTTATACTTTTTATTATATCTTTACTATCTGCTATAGTTTTCCGAGTGTTAATCATTTAAACGAATCACAATTATGCAATCAATTTTCTCCAGGCCAGAACTTTTATGGTTTCTTGTCGGCCTTGCTCTGTTTTTACTTGAACTTGTTATTCCAGGATTTATCATCTTCTTTTTCGGCGTAGGGGCATGGGTAACAGCTCTCATCTGTCTCATTGCAAACCCAGGAACTAATCTTCAGATAATAATATTTGCACTGGTATCTGCTCTTTCACTCATCGCTCTGAGAAGGATGATCCAGAAAAAGTTTTTTTATAGTAAAGGAAATCATTCAGAAAATATTGAGGATGAATTTACAGGGAAAGAAGGTATTGCCAAAATGGACTTTGGTAAAGAAATTAAGGGCAAGGTTGAGTTCAAAGGGACCGTTTGGAATGCAGAAAGTGACTCGGAGATAAATGAAGGTAAGTCTGTTATTATCATTAAAATAGAAAATTTAGTTTTAAAAGTTAAACCAAAAATAAAAAATTAAATGTCAACATCAAGTACAACTTTTATTCTTGTGGGTGTAATCTTTCTTGGATTCATCCTCATCATTTCAATGATAAAGATAGTCCCGCAGCGGACTGCAATAATCGTTGAAAGACTAGGTAAATACCGGGCAACATTTACTGCCGGATTTCAGATCCTTATTCCTTTTATCGACAAGGTAAGATATAGGCAAACTCTTAAGGAACAGGCAATTGACGTGGCTCCCCAGATTTGTATTACTCGCGATAACATTGCTGTGGAAGTCGATGGGATCTTATATCTCCAGATACTTGATCCTGAAAAAGCTTCTTATGGCATTGATAATTACAGATTTGCATCAATACAGATTGCTCAGACAACAATGCGAAGCGTGATCGGTCGTCTGGAACTCGATAAGACATTCGAAGAGCGTGAAACTATTAACGTATCTATTGTTGAAGCTGTCGACAAAGCAAGCGAACCATGGGGCGTAAAAGTGACAAGATATGAAGTCAAGAACATTTCACCGCCTCAGAGTATCAGAGATGCAATGGAAAAACAGATGCGCGCTGAAAGGGAAAAAAGGGCAATTATTGCTGAATCTGAGGGAACCAAACAGGCTAAAATTAACAATGCTGAAGGAGATAAGCAGGAGCTAATCAAGAAATCAGAAGGTGAGATGCAGAAACGTATAAATGAAGCTGCAGGCCGTGCCTCTGAAATTGAGCAGCTTGCAAAGGCAACCGCCAATGGATTGAGAGCAATATCATCAGCTATATCTGAAGAAAACGGATTAAATGCTGTTAACCTGAGGATAGCTGAACAATACCTGACTGCTTTTGGAAATCTTGCAAAAACCAACAATACATTAATTATTCCATCGAACCTTACTGATATTGCTGGTGTTGTTTCAACAGCTACTTCAGTATTTAATGAAATAAAAGACAAGAAGAAATAGACAAAATTATCTTGATACAAAAAGAGTTTGTGCCATGGAGCCAAACTCTTTTTTATTGATTTCAGGATTGTTTAGATACTAAACAATTTCATGCTCAGTCCTTCGGATAATTTCATTCTGAAGGTCTTCCCCAAGGTCATTAAAATAATCACTGTATCCGGCAACACGAACAATCAGGTCTCTGTATAATTCGGGATGTTTCTGAGCATCCTTCAGTGTTTCTGCATTGACCACATTAAACTGGATATGGTGCCCGTCAAGGCTGAAGTAGCTGCGAATCAATGCAGTGAGATGGTCATAACTATCTTCATCCTCAAAAAACTGGGGAGAAAATTTCTGATTAAGCAATGTTCCGCCAGTTCGCAAATGATCAATTTTAGATGCTGATTTTATTACTGAAGTGGGTCCCTGCCTGTCAACTCCCTGAAATGGCGATATCCCCTCAGAAAGAGGAAGATGAGCCTTACGTCCATCGGGTGTAGCACCTATTACACTGCCAAAATAGACATGAGATGTTGTCGGCAGCATATTGATTCTGTGAACGCCTCCCCTGGAATCAGGTCTGCCGTTAACCGCATCATAATAGATTTCAAAAACAGCCACTGCATTCTTATCTGCATAGTCATCATCATTACCATATTTCGGACTGTTATAAATCATTTGGTACTGCATCTGTTCAAATCCTTCAAAATTGCTGCCTAAAGCCTTCATTATCTCATCCCATGTATAATTCTTGTTATCATACACATGAAATTTTACAGCTGTAAGCATATCCGTTATGCTTCCGAGTCCTACACCCTGGATATAAGAAGTATTATACCTTGCACCTCCGCAGTTGTAATCTTTCCCATTTTTAATACAATCCTCGACAAGCAAGGAAAGGAATGGCACCGGAAGGTAAGTAGCAAAAGTTTTTTCAATAATATTGTTCCCAAGGATTTTAATATCAATAAGGTGCCTGAGCTGAAGCCTGAATGCATTCATCAGATCTTCAAACGATTCATAATCTGACGCAATTCCTGTTTGCAGCCCTACCTGCTGATGAGAAAAGTTATCGTACCCATTGTTTATAGTCAGCTCAAAAACCTTGGGCAGGTTAAAATATCCTGTGAGCCAGTAGCTTTCAGTTCCGAATGCTCCTGTTTCTACGCATCCCGAACAACCTCCGTTCCTGGCATCTTCAAGGCTTTTTCCCTGTCGCAGCAACTCCAGGATAATAGCATCGGTGTTAAAGCAGGATGGCTGTCCGAATCCGGTTCTGATAATATCGAGAGCTTTATGAATGAACTGATCCGGATTCTTTTTGCTTATCTGAACCATGGAACTCGGCTGAAGTATTCTCATCTCTTTTATGACTTCAAGGAGAATGTACGACATTTCATTCACAGCGTCCGTTCCGTCGGGTTTGAGTCCGCCAAGGTTGATCAGGCAGAAATCAGTATAGGTATTACTTTCCTGTGCTGTTACTCCTATTTTGGGAGGTGAAGGGTGATTATTAAATTTCACCCAGAAACAACCAAGCAGTTCATACACATCTTCTTTCGTAATTGTTCCATTCTCAATCTCTTTTGTGTAAACAGGAAACAAATGCTGATCAAGTCTGCCAGGATTAAATGAATCCCATGGATTCAATTCTGTAACAACACCCAAATGAATGAACCAGTAATGTTGAAGCATTTCATGTACACTCTCAGGTTTATTGGCCGGAACCTTCCGGCAAACTGAAGCCATTTTAATAAGTTCATTCCTCCGTGTCACATCTTTTTCAAGAGCAGCCATCTTTTCCAGTTCGTCTGCGTGTCTGCCGGCATACATAATTATTGCGTCGCAGGTAATATCCATTGCTTTCAACTCTTCATGTTTCTCAAAAGCCAGGGGGTCATTAAAAAAATCAAGCTTGGACAGACTATTCTTTATTTCATCTTTAAGCTGAAGAAATCCTGTTGTGAACATTTTATAACCAAGAACGGTATGACCCGGGGCCCTCTGCTCCTGAAACTCGGTGAATACTCCTGCCTTATAAGCATTTAACCATTCCGGGGTCATTAATCCCATGATTTTGTCCCGGTTACTTTTGCCTTTCCAGAATGGGATTATTTCATTTTTATATATTCTTTTTACCTCATCATCAACCTTGAAAAAGACCTTTTCCCTTGAATTCAATATCTCCAGATCCTGCAGCGAATGAAGACTTATCTCCGGATAAGTAGGTGTCTGTTTTGGTCCAGGCCCACGTTCACCGACAATGAGTTCGCCATCATTTATGCATATCTTTTTATTCCGGAGAAGGTATTCGAAAGCTTTTGCCCTTTTTACAGGAGCTGAAAGCTCCCGTGCCTCATCACTTTTGTAAAATCTGGTCATGAGTATAGCCCTTTCAGCTGAAATTGTCTCAACGGCATTTAGGCTCTGCTCCCTCAGTTTTCCGACTCTTTCATTCATTTTCATAATCGTTGTTTTTAATCTCAATTAATTGAATTTATTGTAATTACAGCCTTGAGTATTACCTATTTTTACCCTCCCACCTTTACTTTTACACCCATCGCCGAAAAATATGTTTTCAACTCATTCATTCTTTGAGTCGAAGGCTGTTCAATATTTCCCATCTTATAAGGTATCTTAAACCTTTTATATTTTGAAGAACCAATCTTATGGTACGGAAGGAGGTTGATCATTTTCAGATTGTTATTCTTTCCCTGTAAAATAGAATCTCTCAGTCTTGCAAGATGATCGTGATCATCATTAAACCCGGGTATGATAGGAATCCTTACCATCATGTCGTTTCCACTTTCAATTATTAGACTGTAGTTTTTTAATATGAGTTCATTTGTAACGCCAGTATATCTTAAATGTTTCTGATTATCAAGATGCTTTATATCAAAAAGGAAGAGATCTGTAAATGGAATAATTTTCTTAAAGTTCTCAGTTGCAGAATACCCTGACGTATCCACCGCAGTATGAAACCCATTTTCTTTGCAAGCTTTCAGAGCTTCCAGAAGAAAATCGAATTGCAGCATTGGCTCGCCTCCTGAGAAAGTGACACCTCCCTTTGACTGATTAATGAAGATTCGTTCTCTTTCGAGAATGGACAGAATATCGCCTGTTTCGTAAGATTTACCTACTATCTCATTCTTCCGGAATTCCTTCTCTCCTATTCTGTCAACCTGCTCGATAGTAGAAGGTTCAGATGAAATGCCCTCAGGGTTATGACACCACCAGCAGGAAAGCGGGCACCCTTTCATGAAAAATGTAACCCTTATACCTGGCCCATCGTGTATTGCATAACGTTTAATACTGAAAATGATACCTTTCATTATGAAGAGGTTTTGAGACTTAATTAAGAGTTTAAAATGACGGAGAAATCCGGAGCACCGGAAAGAGTTCTGAAATCAGAAACTGTAAAACATCAGACATTCATAAAGTCTGCGTCCCAACCGGCGCATCATGAAACGATATTTAAGTTTTGCGATCATCCAGATTCAATGATGGGTGCAAGTTAAATATTTTTTTGATTCAATTTTCAACTGAAAGTTATTGAATTCAAATCTACTGATAATCTGTTGCTTAACATCTGGCATTAAAATATTAATAATTTTCTTTGCAGCATTAATGATGTAAGCACGTCTATTATTTAAAAAGTAAGAACAGTAGATAAAAGTATTTTTAAACAGTTTTTTAATCAGATTCGTCCAGCCATGGAAAGAGTTTTTCAATAACTTCTCTGAAGCCATCCGGCTAATATTTCGATCAGGTTTTAGGTTAAGAAAGAGGCTTCCCAAAAAGCTTCTTTCTTCTTTTATTCATTATCATTTCCCGAATCCTGCAGATGAAATATCTGATCTGTTTTAATGCGATTACTAAAAAAGTTTATCTTTATGCCAAGGGATTGTTTATCGAAAACTATGTTATTAAGGAAATTACTATTTCTGGCTTTTGTGCTTCTGTTTGCCTCCTGCATGAACCTATCTAGCCAGAATCCAACTGCAATTAAAGGTGTTCTTGACCTCAGACAAATTCATGATAAAGATAAATTTCTTGTAAGTCTGAACGGAGAATGGGAATTCTACTGGAAAAAAATGCTTTTCCCCCGTGATTTTAAAGGGCACAATCTTCCAAAGCCAGATATTTATGGAAAGGTGCCTTCCTATTGGACTGAATATTCCGGAGCTGCATTCAAAACCGGGAAGTATGGTTATGCAACCTATCACCTCACAATCCTCTTGCCCAGGAATCTAAATAACAGACTTGCTTTTGATGTTCCGGTATTTGATTCATCTTTCGATCTTTGGGTAAATGATACATTACTGGCTTTCAATGGACAAACAGGTAAATCAGAAGAGGAGACTAAACCTGGTTATGCGCCTGGATTCCATAGATATATACCAACCGGAGATACCATGAGTGTAGTAATTAATGTTTCTAATTTTCAGCATAGAAGAGGTGGTTTCTGGATCCCAATGAAATTAGGAACATTTTTAGAAGTCAATAAAAAGAAGGCAAATATGTGGGCCGGAGAATATGCAACTGTTAGTGTTCTGCTGGTATTTGCCCTGTTTTTTATGATTTTTTTCTTATTATATCCGAAAGACAGAATCATGATATTCTTTAGCATGGCGTTATTCGGATTGGCTCTCAGACCCTTATTCACTTCACAATTTCTGATATATGATTTTTTTCCTGTGGGATGGCAATGGACTGTAAAGATGGAATATCTCTGCCTTTATACTGCAATGCTGGGATGGGCATGGTTTGCTGACAGTCTCTATCCATCCAGGCTGATAAGGTATGTTGTATACGTTGTTACATTTATATTCTCTGCAGCAACAATTATCACACTGTTATTTCCTGTAAAAGTATTCAGCTATTCGGTGATAGCATATTACCCGTCTATGATGTTTCTAATTATGTATGTGTTATTTTGCAGCTTCAAAAGGATCTTACAGAAGAGGTACATCGATGCGGCGTATTTTGCTGCTTTTTTGTTGTTGACAGTCGGTTCTGTTCATGACATCCTTGTCTCGCTTGGAAGAGCTTATTATCAGGTCGGATACATAATGTCATTCGTTGTAGTTGTATTCGTTTTCATCCAGGCTGTCCTCCTTCTATATAAATGGGGCATGACATTTTATGAAAAAGAAAGACTTCATAATGAACTCGAGTTCCTGAACAAAAATCTTGAGAAGCTGGTTAGCGAAAGAACCATAGATTTGAAAATCCGGAATGAAGAGATTGAAGAACAAAACAGCAGAATTGCACTCCAGAACAAGCAACTATCTGATACACTTCAGCTTAAAAATAAAATATTTTCCGTCATTGCCCATGATCTCAGAAGTCCGGTGGTAAATATTCTGTATATGCTGAATCTGCTGAAAGAAGAAGAATATAAAGCTAAGTATGATACATTTGCCAACTCGAGTATCCAGTACGCACAACTTGTAATTAACCTTCTGGAAAACATGCTTGTATGGGGTCGTGGCCAGGAAGAAAAAATTAAGTATTCTCCTGATATACAAGATCTTGCAAACATTATCCTCACTAACCTCAGTATTTTAAAAGAAACTTCTGACAGGAAAGATATTTCAGTCAATTTTACACAGATTGGCAGTTCCTTTGCCTATTTTGATAAGGATCTAATGGATATTGTTATCAGGAATCTGTTGTCCAATGCAGTGAAATACACATACCGGGGAGGAAGGGTAAGTATACTGGTAAAGGACAGATCAAATAACGGAGAGGGTGTTTTGCTTAAAATCTGTGATAACGGGGTCGGAATTTCTGAGGTGAATCAAAAACATCTCTTCACTTTTAACGAAATTGAAAGTACTCCCGGCACCGAGAATGAGAAAGGAACGGGGCTCGGTCTAAAACTTTGTCAAGAGCTTATAAGGATCAATATGGGAACAATTTTGGTTGAAAGTACCGAAGGTGAAGGCACATGCTTCATGATTGTTCTTCCGGAAGAGAAACCTGCAACTGCCGGGAAAGAAGAATCATCCCAACCTGATAAATAAAAAAGGGTGCTAAAAGTTCAAAGCACCCTTTTAAGTCCATACACATCATTTATAATCAAGGTATTCCTTAAGAGCTTCAACATAAGTTTTAAATTTTTCTCTTCCAAGGTTGGTCATCCGGCAAAGTGTATGCGGATAATTTCCTCTGAATGATTTTTCGATTTCAATATAACCGGCATCTTTCAGTTTATTCAATTGAACACTCAGATTACCTGATGTTGCTCCGGTCTGTTCCTGAATCCATGTAAATTCAGCCTCTTCTGCAGTCATAAGCGCTGCAACAATTGCAAGTCTTAGCTGAGAATGCAATAAGGGATCAAGTTCTTTGAACATGGCAGGTTATTTTTTCATTCTTAACATGTATCCCGGAATCAGATATCCAAATAATAATGCAATTGCTGTGACCGCACTTCTTATGTAATCAGTCTGTACATTGACAGCTATGATGGCAAACAATATAAACAACAGACCACCAATGATCAACGGCCTGAAACGTACCATCACTCCTGTAATTACGGTAGGAATTGATATTGCTGCAAGTATGTATGGTTCAGGTGATTCATGCCGAGTCAATGCAAGGTAAACAATCAGAAAAATTGTACATCCGGAAATTATCCACAAATAAGAGATTACCTTTCCGAAAAAAGTTTTATATCCCCTTTTCACATATTTTTTCTTTATATAAAAAAACTGTACAATCCATCCGATAAGTACTAGTCCACACCAGTTTAGTCCACTTAATAAACTGACGTTTCCCCATTCATTCATCCTGTGAGCATTCCATAAAATTAAAGCTTCGACAAGAGATGCAACAGTGATTAGCCATCCCCATAAAAGAAAGAAAAAGCTATCTGTCTTTAAATTGTTTCTGGTATTTGAGATCACCTCACCTATCAGGTTCAGACTCTCTTCAGGAGTCATTTGTTTTTCAGAATTTTCCATTTTTCAGTTTTATTAATTAAATATATCACAAATATAAACTACTTTATATTACAAACCTAATTAAAATGAAAATATTTTTCAGAATAAATATTTTCCAGATTTTTTTTTCAGAATTAGGGTCTATTTTTGCCTGGTGAACAGAAACTATTAAAGTGCTGACAATTTATCGGTTATATCATTCAATTATCAAATCAGACAAACCTTTTCTGTCAATAATTTTTATTTTCTTTCTATCAGCAATTACCAAACCCTACTCCTCCATTTCACCAAGTGCTTTTGTAACCGAGGGTCTGGCAACACCAAAATAATCTGCAAGTTCATGCTGAAGAAAGAATGGTTGTAAAGAAATGGTGTAAGGCACAAAGGTAAAAAGGTTCTACAATTTGAAAGTGTTATGGAAATATTGCGTTATGCCCATGAGCCGTTGAGGCTCATTATATGACATTTATCACTTTCTTACTTATTTAAATTGATTCTAAACTAATAAAACCATATTTTTGAGTTGGACATGATTGTTCTCTTCAGATAAATTCTATCTGAGCTTTTCTAAATTAATGTTCAGGTATGACTTTAAATTCTTCTTCATATACCTCTGACCTAAACTTTTATCTGGGTTTTGATATTGGATCGGTTTCATTGAATACCGTCGTAATGGATGAAAATCATAATATCCTTGAGAATTATTATGATTATGTCCATGGAAAGCCATTCAATATCCTAAAAGAGAGGCTGACTTCAATTTTAAGAAATCATGATTCCGGATCAATTAAAGGAATTGCTCTGACAGGAACTGGTGGGAAACTGGCTACTGGTCTGATTGGTGGAACATTTGTAAATGAGATAATTGCACAGGCAACATCAACAGGAAGATTATTTCCTGAAGCTCAAACAGTTATTGAAATTGGTGGTGAGGATTCCAAACTGATTATTCTCGAAAAAGATCCTGTAAAAGGCTATTCCAGACTTGTGGATTTTGAGATGAACAGCATTTGTGCTGCGGGAACTGGTTCTTTCCTTGATCAGCAGGCAAGAAGAATTGGTGTTCCGATTGAAACTGAATTCGGACAAATGTCATTGAGGTCTGTCAATCCTCCAAGGATTGCAGGACGATGCAGTGTTTTTGCAAAAAGTGATATGATTCATCATCAACAGATTGCCACCCCTCTTCATGATATTGTGGCCGGATTATGTTTTGCCCTTGCAAGAAACTTTCGCAGCAATGTCGCAAGAAGCAAGGAGATTAAAAAGCCGGTAGTGTTTTCAGGTGGAGTAGCTGCAAACATAGGTATGGTAAGAGCATTCAGGGAAGTTCTCGATCTGAGTGAAAATGAACTCATTATTCCAGATTATCATGCTTCTATGGGCGCTATCGGAGCAGTGATGTATGCGCATTCCAATAACCTTGAAATGAACCATTTTGCAGGTCTTGAGAAGTTGGATGATTACCTTATAACAGATTCCACATCATTCGTCAGTCTGCCAAAACTTACCGAATCGCGTGCTGAATATAAAAAATATATCCATCGGATTACCAAAGGAATAGATAAGACAAAGGTTTATCTCGGTCTCGATATCGGTTCCCTGAGTACAAATGTGGTTCTCATTGATGAAGAGCATAGGGTCGTTTCGCGAAGGTATCTTCCGACTGCAGGTAAACCACTGGAAGCAATTCAAAAAGGCCTGACCGAGATTTATGACGAAATTGGTGAAGAAGTAGAGGTAATCGGAGCAGGAACCACAGGGTCGGGACGATACCTTACCGGCGATTTTATCGGCGCCGATACCATTCAGAATGAGATAACTGCCCAGGCTACTGCTGCTATAGATTATGATCCAACAGTTGATACAATATTCGAGATTGGTGGCCAGGATTCAAAATATATCAGTATTGAAAATGGTGTTGTTGTTGATTTTGAGATGAATAAGGTATGTGCTGCTGGTACTGGTTCATTTTTGGAGGAACAGGCTGAAAAGCTTAATATTAATATAGTTGATGAATTCGGATCGATGGCTCTTGGATCTGAATGTCCCGTTAAGCTTGGGGACAGGTGCACAGTATTCATGGAATCTGATCTTAATTCATTTATGCAAAAAGGTGCAAGAAATGAAAATCTTGTTGGAGGTCTTGCATATTCAATCGTCTATAATTATCTGCAGAAAGTAGTTGGTGACAGAAAAGTAGGCGAAAAAATATTCTTTCAGGGAGGGGTAACAAATAATAAAGCAGTTGTTGCCGCATTTGAACAAGTACTTGGAAAGAAGATTATTATTCCTCCTCATTTTGATGTTACCGGTGCAATAGGAGCAGCAATTCTTGCCAAAAGATCAATGGTAAAAGAACAGAAAACCAGATTTAAGGGTTTCGGTATGAGGAATGTTGCTTATGATATTTCCAGATTCGTCTGTCAGGAATGTACAAATCATTGTGAGATTAGGAGAGTAAAAATAGCCGGCGTAAAGAAATCCTTATTTTATGGTGGCCGTTGTGAAAAATACGAAACAGACGACAGAAAAAAAGTAGCAAACAACATACCTAATCTTTTCGAAAAACGGTTGGAGATGCTCCTTGAAGGCTACATTGAACAGGATGTATGGAAAACCACCACTATCGGAATCCCAAGAGCATTAATGGTTTACTACAAGCAATTCCCATTCTGGCGCACTTTCTTTGAAGAGTTGGGTTTTACTATAGTTGTCTCGAGAGAATCTGACAAATCGCTTGTTACTGAGTCAATTGAGACCATGACTACCGAAACTTGTCTTCCGGTTGAATTAATGCATGGTCATGTAATAGATTTAGTAAACAGAGGAGTTGATTATATTTTTCTGCCATTCATTGTAAATGGGAAAGAAAAGGAAGGCAACAAGACTTTTAATTGCAATTGTCCATGGGTACAAACCTATCCTTTCATGGTAAAAGCAGCTCTGAGAGGGAAAATTGATGAAACCAGATTATTGATCCCCACTCTGCACTTCAGGTTTTTTGAACGGGCCCTCGTGAAGGAGATGACCGGATATTTCAGCGAAAAATTCGGACTTGATAAAGATGAGATCAAGAGAGCCTTATATAAAGCTGACGATGCTCAGACAGTATTCGAAAGAAAACTGGTTGATTATGGCAAGGAAATTCTTAATAGTATCCCTCCAAATTGCCGTCCTGTCGTCTTGTTAGGAAGACCATATAACAGCGCAGACCCTCATTTGAATCTCAATCTTATTGAAAAGCTTATCAGCCAGAATGTTATGCCTATTCCGGTAGACATGCTGGACCTTTCACCATACAATATTTTCAAACACTATAGAAATATGTACTGGCCGAACGGTCAAAAGATGATAGCTGCAGCCCAACTTGTTGCAAAAACCGAAAATCTATATGCTGTTTATCTGAGCAATTTCCGTTGTGGCCCTGATTCCTTCATATGGCATTATATAACAGAAGAACTCAAAGGGAAACCTTTCCTTCATCTTGAAGTTGATGAGCATTCTGCGGATGCAGGTATGGTAACAAGGATTGAAGCATTTCTGGATAGTCTCAGAGGTTCAGAAAGAAATGAAAAGAAGGATCCTGAGATATTCAGACCAAGACCAAGCCCTTCATCACCTCAAAAAAACAGGGTAATGTACTTTCCATATATGAACGATGGAGCATATATGCTGGCTGCTGCTGCAAGAAGCTGCGGAATACCTTCAGAAGTGCTTCCAAAGCAGACAGAAGAAGATCTTGCAATCGGAAGGAAATATACTTCATCAAAAGAATGTTTCCCAATGATCTGTACCACAGGAAGTTTTATAAAGAAGCTAATGGAACCGGGAGCAGATCCATCCAAAATGAGTTTCTTTATGCCGGATCATAACGGACCATGCCGTTTCGGCCAGTATAACCATTTTCACAGAATTTTGTTTGACAGGCTGGGATTTAAAGATGCTGAACTGATTACCCCTTCAAACGATACATCCTATGAAGATGTGGCCGGGGAACATGGGCAAAAATTCAGAATTAATGCCTGGAAAGGTTTCATAGTTGCCGATTATCTAAGAAAGATTCACCGTGAAACAAGACCATATGAGATCAACAAAGGTGACTCTGACAGACTATATGAAGAATCTATTGGAAAGCTTGAAGGATGTATCGAAAAGGGCTCAAAAGGTCTTCACAAAGTACTGAAAGGAATTGCTTCGGATTTTCTCACCATTAAAGTCGATAAAAGTGAAAGAAGACCTGTTGTGGCTATCATCGGAGAAATATTCATGCGTGACAACTCACCATGTAACGGAGATATTGCCAACAGGCTTGAAGAACTTGGAGTCGAAGTAATGATAGGACCTTTCTCTGAATGGATTTATTACTCAACATATCGCTTTACGCGTGACAGCAGATGGAAAAATGATAAAAAGGGTGTCCTTAAATCGAAGATTCAGGGCTTTGGACAGGATCTGATTGCCCACTCACTTTTAAAAGGAATAGATGAATTTACAGATCATGCAAAGGATGTTTCCCTTCATGAAATGCTGAATTTATGCAACACCTACATAAACGAGTTTTATGATGGGGATCCCCCAATTGCGATGGGTACATCTGTCGCTCTTTACGACAGGGGTGTTTCAGGTCTGGCGGCAATTCTGCCATTTACATGCATGCCAGGAACAGTTGTTGCCTCAGTAAGTGATACTTTCCGAAAGGATCATAATAACATTCCTTTTATTAATATAGCATATGATGGTCAGGATTCGGTTTCACTTGATACCAGATTGCAGGCTTTTGTCTTCCAGGTAAAGGAATATATGATGGCAGGAAAAGAGGTTCCGGTAAGCCATTAAAATCATTCAGATGACTATTTTGAATCCAATATCCTCAAGCATCTTCTGAACTTTTTTTGTTCCTCCTATCAGGTTGATGATGAATGCAGGAAACTCCCTTCTCACAGGATATTCGTCCCGGCTTTTTTCAAAATCCGACGGCGAAAATCGCAGTTTGATATCGTCCTCATTAATATTATATGTATTAAAGACAGCTTCCCTGATTATATCTTCAGGATCTCTGTTTTTAGCTCTTATTGTTATTTCACAAATATGAGGCATGGGTATGACTTCAGGATACCAGTCAGTCAAAGGAATATTGAAAGTATTACCTAAATCATTCACAATCATTGCTGTACCATTAGCTTTGCCATCAGTGGAATATCCTGCAATATGAGGTGTAGCCAGAAATGATTTATCAAGCAATTCGTGGTCAATATCAGGTTCATTTTCCCAGACATCCATTACAACTCCTCCGATTTTACCTGAACATAATGCC
>Ga0182027_10001175_pt1 | contig 43948 bp, 31 predicted proteins | sample 712E1DmetaG_FD_121300 | JGI IMG/M metagenome (GOLD analysis project Ga0182027, IMG submission 121300) | Permafrost microbial communities from Stordalen Mire, Sweden - 712E1D metaG (Illumina Assembly) | ecosystem: Environmental > Terrestrial > Soil > Wetlands > Permafrost | place: Sweden...
GTACCTTCTGAAGGTATTTCTATTAAGGCTACAACCACTGAAAAGTTAGGATTTACTGGTCGGGAAGAAGGTATGGCAGCATTTGCAATTGTGCTGATTGAAAATCATAAAATTCTCGGATAATTAGAAAACCTCATCAATAATTTTATCATCGGCAATATATGGGAGTGTTATTCTCAATTCAGGAGTGTGTTTCATCTCCCTTTCAATTGAAAATCTTGCTCCTTTATTTCTTGCCCAGCAGCGACGTGCAAGGCCGTTGTTTACATCCCAGTAGAGCATCATTTTAAGCTTTTTCTTTGATTCATCCGTACCATCCAGAACCATACCAAAACCACCATTTATTACTTCACCCCAGCCAACACCGCCACCGTTATGAATCGAGACCCAGGTTGCTCCACGGAAACTGTCTCCGATAACATTTTGGACAGCCATGTCTGCCGTGAACCTTGAACCATCGTATATGTTTGAAGTCTCCCTGAAGGGCGAATCAGTTCCTGAAACATCATGATGATCTCTTCCTATGACAACAGGAGCTGAAATAAATCCTGAAGCAATAGCTTTATTGAAAGCATCAGCAATGGCAATTCTTCCTTCAGCATCGGCATAAAGTATTCGTGCCTGGGAACCAACAACAAGCTTATTTTTTCCTGCTTCATTAATCCAGTGGATATTATCCGTCATCTGCTGCCTGATCTCTTCAGGAGAATCCTTCATGACATTGCAGAGTGTTTCCGAAGCAATCCTGTCGGTTTTTTCCAGGTCAGAAGGATCGTTTGAACAACAAACCCATCTGAATGGACCGAAACCAAAATCGAAACACAATGGGCCCATAATATCCTGGACATAAGATGGATACTTAAACTCACCATCAATCCCCAAAATATCGGCACCAGCTCTGGAGGCTTCAAGAAGGAAGGCATTGCCATAATCGAAAAAATATGTTCCATTTGCAGTATGCCTGTTAATAGCAGCAACTTGCCGGCGAAGTGACCCCTGAACCAACTCTTTAAATTTTACGGGATCGGCTGATATCATTTTATTGGATTCTTCAAATGTAATCCCGGCAGGGTAATAACCTCCAGCCCATGGATTATGAAGAGATGTCTGATCTGAACCCAGATCGACTCTTAAGCCGGCATCTGCAAACTTCTCCCAGAGATTCACAATGTTTCCCTGGTATGCTATGGAAACAACTTCATTTTTTTTATTTGCCTGCCTTACTCTTTTAATAACCAGTTCAATATCAGAAAAAACCTCATCAATCCAACCTTGGGAATATCGTATACTTATTGCTTTGGGATTAACCTCGGCAATTACTGAAATAATGCCAGATATTTTTGCAGCTTTTGGCTGTGCACCCGACATGCCTCCCAATCCTGATGAGACAAATAGCTTCATATTATTGCCCTTTCCTTCGATCATTCTTCCGGCATTAAGAAGGGTAATTGTTGTACCATGGACGATACCCTGAGGCCCAATGTACATAAATGATCCTGCAGTCATCTGCCCATATTGTGACACACCAAGCGCATTAAACTTCTCCCAGTGGTCCTGCGAAGAATAATTTGGAATTACCATACCATTTGTAACGACAAGCCGTGGTGCATCTTTATGTGAAGGGAAAAGGCCCATTGGATGTCCTGAATAAACCACAAGTGTCTGTTCATCAGTCATTTCTGACAGATACTTCATTATTAACCTGTATTGAGCCCAGTTCTGAAAGACAGCTCCATTTCCTCCATAGGTAATTAGCTCATCGGGATGCTGAGCTACTGATCGATCTAGATTGTTGCTAATCATCAGCATAATGGCTCCGGCTTTCACTGATTTGCAGGGGAATTCATCAATATGTCTTGCCTTAATTTGATAATCTGGTTTAAAGCGATACATATATATTCTGCCATAATTCACAAGTTCAGATGCAAATTCACGTACCAGGGTTTTATGAAATTTTTTCGGAAAATACCTGAGCGCATTTTTTAATGCAAGTTTTTTCTCTATAATGGAGAGAATATCTTTTCGTTTCGGAGCATGGTTAATATTGAAATCGAGAGGTTTTGGCTCCGGAAGTATGTCAGGGATACCTTCCTTTATCTGTCTTTTAAATTCGTCTGATGTCATAATTGATTAACAAATTGAATAACAAAGTTAGCCAATTCGTGAAAACAAAAAAGCCGGTAAATTGACCGGCTTTAATATTGAGTTAAGTTGTTTTTAAATATGACTTCCACTAATAATTTCATCATCCACAAGGATACGTCCGCAATACTCACACACAATAATCTTCTTTCTTGATTTGATATCAAGTTGGCGTTGTGGGGGGATCTGGTTGAAACAGCCGCCACATGCATCACGCTGGATCGATACAACTGCCAGTCCATTACGTGCATTTGAACGTATCCGCTTGTAAGCTGTAAGAAGCCTTTCTTCGATGACTGCCTGGATTTTATCAGATTTTTTATAAAGTCCCTCTTCCTCTTTCTGAGTGTCAGAAATTATTTCATCGAGTTCGGACTTTTTATTATCAAGGTCGGCCTGACGATCAGCGAATACAGCCTCAGATTCAGCAATCACAACTTTCTTTTCATCTATCTGAAAATTGAATTCCCTTATTTTCTTATTAAATAATTCGATCTCAAGATTCTGATATTCAATCTCTTTACTCAGAGAGTCAAATTCTCTGTTGTTCCTGACATTTTTCTGCTGTTCCTCATATTTCTTAATCAGGGCTTCTGCATCAGTAATTTCATTATTCTTCTTTGCTACTGCTTTATCGAGATTGGTAACTTCATCCCTCAGGTTACCCAGCCTTGTCTCCAGACCTGCTATTTCATCTTCCAGATCTTGTACTTCAAGAGGCAGTTCACCTCTCAGAGTTTTTATTTTATCAATCTCTGAATCAACGAGCTGCAGACTATATAATGCTCTAAGTCTCTCTTCAACTGATATTTCAGACTCATGTGATTTTACTTTTTCCATTGTTACAAATAGTTTATCGGATTTGTATTCGTTTCTGAAAACCGGACTGCAAATGTAGGGAATTTTTTAATAATTAAATTGTATAATATTTCTGTAGAATATTTTTCACTTTCATAATGACCTATATCTGCTAATAATATTTTATTTTCGGCATTGAAAAAATCATGATATTTTATATCAGCAGTGACAAAAACATCAGCACCAGATTTTAATGCTTCACCTAGAAGAGTCATACCCGCTCCTCCGCAAAGTGCCACTCTTTTTATTTTTTTTCCAGTGATCTTTGAATATCTTATTCCTTCAGCTTTGAATATTTCGGCAAGATGCAATAAAAATTCCTTTTCTTCAATCTGCACCGGGAGTTCCCCTACACAACCAAAGCCTGCTTCATTATATTCATTTTCAAGAGAATATAGATCATAGGCTACTTCTTCATATGGATGAGTAGACTTGAGAGCTGCAATTACCTGATCCTTAATATGAGACAATAGTATTGTTTCAAACCTTACTTCTTTTTCAATATGGAATTTCCCCTTCTCACCGGCAAATGGATTTGTGTTTTCTCCTCCCCTGAAACTTCCTGTTCCAGACTGACTGAAACTGCATCTATCATAGTTACCTATTACTCCTGCTCCGGTCTCAAAGAGTGCTTCCCTTACTTTTTCCAGATGACTTTCAGGAATATATGTAACAAGCTTAAGCAGTCTATTTTTAAGAGGGGATAATACTTTTATATTCTGAAGATTAAGTTTATCAGCCATTTTTCTGCTTACGCCATCCTTAAGAATATCAAGGCTTGTATGCGAGGAATATACGGCTATTTTATTTTTAACAGCCTTCATCAAAATCCTTTCGATATAAGTTTTACCCGTAAGTTTTTTTAAAGGAAAGAAAATGAGAGGATGATGAGTTATTATGATACCGCAACCTTTCTCAATGGCTTCATCGATAACATCTTCAGTAACATCGAGCGATATAAGAGCTGTATCAATCTCATTATCAGGATCGCCTACCTGCAGTCCGGAATTATCATAACTTTCCTGGTATGCGATTGGAATTTCAGTATCGAGGTATGAACTTATATCTTTGACTTTCATTTTATTCTGATTTTCATATACTATCGCGGATTTCAAGGAGTGTTCCTTTTATATTCTCGAGAGATTGGCGGATCTCATATTTGTAATCTGTCTCTTCCCATTTTGCGGAAAGCTGTTTTTTAGCTCCCGCCAACGTCATTCCTTTTTCCTTAACAAGATGATGGATTATTTTAAGGTTTTTTATATCAGCTATAGTGAAAAGCCTGTTTCCCTTTTTATTTTTATGTGGTTTCAGAATATCAAATTCGTTCTCCCAGAAACGGACTGTCGAGATAGGTACGTTAAGCATTTCTGCCACTTCACCGATGGCATAGAACAGTTTTTCGACTTTCTTCTCCTTGTAAGGCATGGTTTTTATTTATAGAATATTTTACCATCATCAGATACATTTACCTCACTATCAGGGATATCAAGAGCATCAAGTTCCCTGATCTTTTTTATGGCACGGGACTGAATGTCAAGTCTAACAAGACCATCCTGTCCCTGGTATATCGGTATAATTCTCCCATTCAGGAATTGCCCGGTTTTATCAACTTTCAACTTAATTACAGGGGCATATCCATTGGGACCCAGAATATTAAAACGACCATATGTGCAAAAGTTACCCAAACTATAACCTATAAACCTCTTTTTGTAGACTTCAATTGCCCTTGTAACATGAGGCCCCTGACCAAAAACAACATCTGCACCGCAATCTACCATACTATGTGCAAATCTGTATACATTCCCCCTGTTTTCTCCATGAAACATTTCGTCTGTCTTTGGAACTCTCTGAAAATCTGCTCCTTCAGCACCGCCATGAAATGAAACAATTACTATATCGCACTTTCCCGAAAGTGTTTTCACAATAGATTCAGCTTCAGCAGTATCAAGAAGATTTAAAGATCCGGCAGTTGGGGAGAAAGCCACAAAACCATAAATTACAGAATCCTTTTTAAATATTGAGTACGGATGTTCAATTAATCCTGCATAATTAATGCCAAGGGAATCGAGAAGTCTTTTTGTTTTTGTCGCTGCTTTCAAACCGAAATCGCCAAAATGATTATTCGCCAGGCTGATAATATTGAATCCGGCATCGGCTAGAAGTCCCGAATAGCTCTCAGGCATCCTGAAAAGGTAACAGAGTGATGTATCACGGCATTTTTTAATTGGCTCACCTTCGTTCAGGAATGAGCCTTCAAGGTTACCGAAAGTAATATCTGAGGAACGTAATGTATCTATCAGATTTTCAATTAGCCGGTGTGGATTATTCCCCGGAGGAAGAAAACCTGGTGAGGGGAATAATGTTCCAAACATCATATCTCCTACTCCAGTTATGGTAATTGCTTTTACAGTGAGCGAAGAATCAGTCCTCTGAAAAAAAGAAGCTGAAAAAGAAATGCATGGATAAACAACTGTTAAACAGTTTACTACAATTACTATGATTAAAAAAAATAATATTCCCTTCCTCATAATAAAATTTAAGATTCCTAATCAAAGGATTGTCCGCTTCTTGAAGCTATTTCAACCAATCTTTCATAATCTGCAGCAGTTAAGTCGTTGAAATAATAATTTGAAGGATCTACCGGTACGTCATTAATATGAACCTCATAATGAACGTGAGGAGCCAGTGATAATCCTGTACTTCCCACATACCCAATCACATCGCCTCTCCTTACTTTCTGCCCCTTCCTTACATTGAATCTGTCCATATGTGCATAAAGTGTTTTATAGCCGAATCCATGATTAATTGTAATATGTTTACCATAGCCTCTTTGATCTGTAATTACACTTTCAATTACACCATCGCCTGTGGCATAAATATCTGTTCCCAGCGGAGCAGTGAAATCCATTCCGTAATGGAACATAGATATTTTATATATAGGATGAATCCTTAATCCGAAACCAGAGGCCGTTCTTGTCAGGTCCTTATTTGATATTGGAATGATTGCAGGGATACTTGCCAGCATATCTTCTTTCTTCTTTGCCAGAAGGATCAGATCATCAAAAGATTTGGATTGCACATAAATCATTTTTGTAATTTTGTCGAGTCGCCTTGCAGTCTCTTCCACAACTTTTGAATTATCATATCCTTCAAGCTCTTTATAGCGGTTAACCCCGCCGATTCCTCCTTCCCTCAATGAAGTAGGGATAGGTTCAGCCTCAAAAATAGTTCTGTAAAGATTATCGTCTGTCTGCTCAAGATGGCCCAGCACCTTTTCAACATCATCCATGCCTTTATTCAATAACTCATACTGAATTGTCATCTGGGCAACTTCACGTTTGAGGGCTTTCTCTTTGGGTGAATCCACAAATGATGTAAAAATTATACCATATACAGCTGCAACACACACGGAACCGATTAAATAAGCCAGGAACCGAAGAAAGACAGCTCTGAATCCAAGCCTGATTTTATCAAAACTGAGTGATTCGGGATTGAATTTATATTTTGCTGGTGCCATGATGAGGCAAAGATAGTCAATTTAGAAAAAAAACGAAACTAAGGATACTGTTATAGATCCAAATTAAACTGGCAGTAAATGGAGAAAAGATTATCTGAATTTTGATTTTGAGGCAAATGCCTGGATCATTTCATTGAATTGTTCAACAGTAAGATCTCTATTAAAATAATAAATAGGATTCACGTGCTGACCAAACTTTTCAATCTGATAATGAAGATGAGGTCCGTTCGATAATCCGGTGCTTCCGCTAATACCGACAAGATCACCCCGTTTTACATTCGTTCCTTTTGCTACCCTTATTTCACTCAGGTGTCCATAGGTAGTCTGCAGACCATATCCATGATCTATTACAACACAGTTTCCGAATCCTCCGGAGTTCCATCCTGATTCAATAACCGTACCGTCACCTGTTGCATATATATTTGTACCATACGGAACTGTAAAATCCTGCCCCTGATGCATTCTTGGTACGTGCAGAACAGGATGAATCTGACGTAATCCAAAACCATCACCAAGACCGTATTTTGGATTAACAGGACTCATCCATGGCATATGATCCATTTCAGTTTTCTGCTCAACAGATTTTTCATTAATTGATTTGAAAGATTCTTCCTGAACGTTTACCATATTATTCAGATTATCAAGCTTTTGATGAGTAGAGATCAAAAGAGAAGAATTGGAGAACCCTTCAAGATCATTATATCTGTCAACACCACCATAACCAGGTTTCCTGTACGATTCCGGCAGACTGTCCATATTTAGAATTGGCCTGTAACGTTCCTCATCAGAAAGCTTCAGATAATCAATTGTCTTAAAGGCATTTTCATACCTCCTGTCAAGAATGGAATATCTGAGCTTCATCTTTTCGATATCCTCTGAAAGTTTCCTTTCTTTGGGAGATCCAAACCTGTTTTCTAACAATGTCAGATAGAAAACAGAAATTACAAGTGAAGCTGAAAACCATAGAAGTGCTCTTAACAGCTTTTGCTTCCAGTGAAGCCGAACAAGCTTGTACTGAAGGTCAGATGGGTCTAGGATGTATTTTCTGTGCCGCATCAGGGAATTTTACTTTCCGATTTTTATAATGGTTTCGGACAAATCTAAAGTAAATAAATTAATTTTACAAACCAAAATTCAGGTATATTTTAATAATTCAACTATATTTTAAAATGAAGGCAAAGGAGCTGAGGCAGAATTTTTTTGACTATTTCCAATCAAAACAACATGAGATTGTGCCCTCGGCGCCGATGGTGATTAAAAACGATCCTACTCTGATGTTCACAAATGCAGGGATGAATCAGTTCAAAGATATTTTTCTGGGAAATCAACCCCAAAAATTCAAAAGGGTTGCCAATGCACAAAAGTGTCTGAGAGTGTCTGGCAAACATAATGATCTTGAGGAGGTCGGACATGATACTTTTCATCATACCATGTTTGAGATGCTTGGGAACTGGTCTTTCGGTGACTATTTTAAAAGAGAAGCCATCAACTGGGCATGGGAATTTCTAACTGATATCCTGAAAATTGATAAAGATCGATTATATGTTACAATTTTTGAAGGGGATGAAGAAAATCTCTTAGAACGCGATCTAGAATCCTACAATTATTGGACATTTAATATTGACAAAAATCGTATTCTTGAGGGATCAGAAAAAGATAACTTCTGGGAAATGGGAGAAACCGGTCCCTGCGGTCCTTGTTCAGAGATCCATGTTGATATAAGAGATGACAAAGAAAGAAAGGCAACTCCGGGTCATCTGCTTGTTAATAAGGGACATCCGCAGGTTATCGAAGTATGGAACCTGGTTTTTATTCAATATAATCGAAAAGCAAATGGAGATCTAGAATATCTGCCATCCAGGCATGTCGATACAGGAATGGGATTTGAAAGACTTTGCATGGTTGTTCAGGGTAAGAAATCAAACTACGATACCGATATTTTTCAGTCTATTATTAAGGAAATATCTGAAATAACGGACAAAAAATATGGTGAAAAAGATTCATGGGATATAGCAATGAGAGTAATTGCCGATCATCTGCGGGCAGTTTCTTTTTCCATCGCCGACGGACAGCTTCCTTCAAATAACAAGGCAGGATATGTCATAAGACGAATATTAAGACGGGCAATAAGATATGGCTATAATAACCTTGGGATTGAAGAGCCATTTATATACAAACTTGTTCCTGTCCTATCAAAAAATATGGGAGATCAGTATCCCGAACTAAAATCAGGAAAAGAGCAGATTGCCAGGATTATACATGAAGAGGAAACATCCTTTCTGAAGACACTCGGCAAAGGTCTTAAAATGATTGAGAAACTGATTCAGGATAACCTAAAAAACAACGTTAAATTTTTCCCTGGAAAAATTGCATTTGAACTCTATGACACTTTCGGATTCCCGGTAGATCTGACCCAGTTAATCCTCAGGGAACATGATATATCGCTGGACATCGAAGGTTTTGAAAGTGAGATGCAAAATCAGAAAGAAAGATCAAGGGAAGATGCTTCGGTTGAAGCTGGGGACTGGCATATTGTCAGTAACGTTGAAGGGACTGAGTTTACCGGATATGAAAAAACTGAAGATACGGTCGAAATAACAAGATATAGGACTGTCAAGCTAAAAGGGGAAAATGTTTTTCAACTTGTTTTGAACAGAACACCATTTTACGCAGAATCTGGTGGTCAGATGGGAGATACAGGAGTCTTGACTGCAGGAAATGACAGAATAAATGTCAAAAATACAATTAAAGAGAATAATCTGATTATTCATATAGCTTCAAAACTGCCATCTGATCTCACAACACAATTTAAAGCCTTGGTAGATAAGGAGAAACGTAACATGACAGCAAACAATCACACTGCCACACACCTTCTCCATTTTGCACTTCGTTCTGTTCTTGGAACTCATGTCGAGCAAAAAGGTTCACTCGTCACTTCGGAGAGGCTCCGGTTCGATTTCAGCCACTTCAGTAAAATGACCAGGGAAGAATTAATGAAGGTCGAAGAAACAGCTAACAGAATGGTACGGGAGAATCATGGTTTGAATGTCATTGATGGAATTTCTCAGAAAGAAGCTCAGAAAATGGGTGCAATGGCCCTTTTTGGTGAAAAATATGGAGACAAAGTAAGAGTCGTTAAATTTGGAAGCTCAATTGAACTCTGTGGCGGGACACATGTTCATGCAACAGGTGAAATTGGCCTGATAAAGATCATTTCTGAGGGAGCAATAGCTTCAGGAATAAGGAGAATCGAGGCTGTAACAGCTTCTAAAGCGGAAGAGTATATTAACAACAAATTAGATTCTTTGGATGAAATTGCTATCCTTCTAAAGAGCACCGGAAATGTCACTGAATCAGTTGGTAAGCTTGTAAATGAGAATTCATTATTGAAAAAAAATCTTGAAATATTTCAGGTTCACTCTGCTGCTTTAATAAAAAAGTCTCTTGAAGAAAATGCGGTCAAAATGGGAACATTCCGTTTTATTGCTGCACAGGTTGAAGTCGATTCTATCGAAATGCTTAAAACAATTGCACATCAGATAAGGAATTCAGGAATTGATACAGTCCTTGTAATGGGCTGTGAGATTGATGGAAAAGCAAACCTTCTGGTAATGGTTAGCGACAACCTGGTAAATCTGAAAAGGCTCAATGCAGCTTCAATAATTAAAGATATTTCATCTGAAATTAACGGTGGTGGAGGTGGTCAACCATTCCTTGCCACAGCTGGGGGCAAAAATCCTGCGGGGATTGCCGCAGCTCTGAGCAAGGCTGCTGAAGTCCTCAAAAAAGGCTGAATCCTTCATATTTTAAATACCGGTCGAAAAATATAATAAAACATACTTTTCTATTTATCTGATTATATAATACTTAATCAGTATTTATCTCTTATTTACAAAAACTGGTTTTAATTGTTCGAAATTAATTATTACAATTGGGGACTAATTAAATCAGACTTATCATGGATATTAAAAGAACTTTTGACATAATTGACTGGAATTATGAGAAGTATCCAAGGGAGGACATGTATTGCGGGAAACAGGACAAAGATTGGATAAAGTATTCTACTGAAGAAGTTAGGAATTATGTCAATTGGGTGAGCTATGGTCTTATGGCCAAGGGCTATAAAAAAGGTGACAAAATTGCCACTATTACCGGGAATAAACCGGAATGGAATTTTGTCGACATGGGTCTCGCTCAGGCAGGTATGATTCATGTTCCGATTTATCCGACAATAAGTACAGATGAATATGCTTACATTCTGGAACATTCCGAAGTAAAGGCTATTGTGTTGGGAAATAAAATGATATATTCTAAGGTAAGCCCAATTGCTTCAGGCTTAAAAAACCTGAAGGAAATATTTTCATTTGATAAAGTCGATGGTCTCAGATCTCTTAATGATATTGTTGAAACAGGAAAAGAAAATGCCTCGAGATTTAAGGATGAACTTGAGAATATCAGGAATAATATCAGGCCCGAAGAATTGGTAACAATTATCTATACATCAGGTACAACGGGTAATTCCAAGGGAGTGATGTTATCACACAACAACCTTGTAAAAAATGCGCTTACAACTTCCAAAGCTCATCATCTTTGTTATGGACACCGGGCGATAAGTTTTCTTCCTCTTTGCCATGTCTATGAAAGAATGGTCAACTATCACTTTCAATATAAAGGGATCAGTATTTATTATGTTGAGAACATGGGGACAGTCTCTGAAGTGGTAAAAGAGGTTAAACCACACATTTTCAATACAGTACCGCGTCTTCTCGAAAAGATTTATGACAATATAATCGCAAAAGGGCGCAATCTTCCATGGCTCAAGAGAAAAATATTTTTCTGGGCTGTAAACCTTGGTATGAAATTCAAACTTAAAGGTAATTCAGCATTTTACAGGTTCCGTCTTAAAATAGCCAGAAAGCTTATATTCAACAAGTGGCTTGAGGCTCTTGGAGGTGAATTACAAGTACTGGTCTCTGGAGGTGCAGCTCTCCAGTCGAGACTTGAAAAAATATTCTGGGCGGCAGGTTTACCTGTTATTCAGGGTTATGGGCTCACTGAGACTTCTCCTGTGATATCTGTTAATCCTTTACGGATTGACGAAATTGGATTTGGAACATGCGGACCTGTTATCGAAGATGTTGAAGTTAAGATTGCCGATGATGGTGAAATTCTATGCCGCGGAGTTAATGTTATGATGGGTTACTATAAAGCTCCCGAACTTACAGCAGAGATGATTGATTCTGACGGATGGCTACATACAGGCGATATCGGCGTCATTGAAAAGGGAAAATTCCTGAGGATCACAGACCGGAAGAAAGAGATATTTAAGCTGTCAGCAGGGAAATATATTGCACCACAGCCAATTGAGAATAAGCTCAAGGAATCATTTTTTATTGAACAGGCAATGGTTATTGGAGAGAATGAAAAATTCGCCGGTGCATTGATCTCTCCAAACTTCGGTTTTCTTCATGACTGGTGCTCTATTCACAAAATACAATTCAGGGACAATATGGAACTTATTGATATTCCTGAAGTTATCGAAAGATTTTCAAAAGAGATAAAAGAGGTAAATAAATCACTTGGAGAGCATGAGCAGATTAAAAAATTCAGGCTTGTTACCGAAGAATGGACTCCCCAGAGCGGAGAACTATCCCCTACCCTGAAGCTAAAAAGAAACCTTGTGGCAAATCACTACAAGGACCTTATTGCGGATATTTATTTACGCAACGAAAAAGATCTTAAGGTAATTGCGTTTATTAAAAACGGGATTAACGGTATTCTGAAGAACCTGCCCAAATTCTAGGCTGTTAGGTTGAAGAGGATGTTAAAGCTGAAGCTGCCCTGGAGATGATAGGATTTTTACAAATAAAGCTTCAAAAGATGATAACGCCTTTAAACCTTCCAAAGCCTTTCATTTTGTTGATAATTCGTTTTTTTGGAGATGAGACAGTAATTTTTGTAATTTTGATGCTTTCAAATCAAAATGAAAATTAAGGTTCCAAAACTGTACCGTCCTGTAATTCTGCTGATAATTATTAAGATTATTGCCTCCTGCGCTCCGGACACCTGCATTCAGGAAACGACCTCATTTCTGAATGCGGGATTTTATAAAACAGGTACAAACACGCCGCTACCTCCTGATAGTGTTACAGTTTTCGGTATCGGTAATGAAACCAACATACTATATGGTAAAGCACTGAATCCGACCAGTGTAAGTCTACCCCTGAATGCATCCTCAACAACCTGCGGTTTCGTGATGAAAATCAATAATATGACCGATACCCTGAGATTCATTTATACCAGTTATCCTCATCTCATCTCCAAAGAGTGCGGCATTACTTTCTTTTTCTCGCTGGATTCAGTCATGGTAAGTGGCAATGTGATAGATACAGTAGCAGTTATTAATAAAAATGTTGCAATATTTAATGCAGAGAATATCAGGATATTTTATTAGCATATTGATCATATCCTGTAGTCTGCCAACCAGGGCACAGGATAGTATCAAAGTGAATCTGAATATCAGGGCAGGATTTGATATTTATGGTCCTGCAAGCTATTTGACTGACCAGAAAAATCTAAATCTTGAAGGATATATTTCTATTGATCGCGACAATAAAAAATCATTTATTTTAGAGGCCGGTCATCAGAACTTCCAATACTCACAGTACAATTATAGTTATCTTTCAAATGGATTCTTTGTAAGAGCTGGAATTGACTTTAATATGATTAAACCATTTGAGGCAGCTGGAAAGTATTATGCAGGTTTTGGCCTCAGATATGGCATCAGTCTTTACAATTCAGGATTTCCTTCCTATGAGCATGATAACTACTGGGGAACAGGAACCGGCTCGGTGCCATCTTCCTTTCATGTAGCTCATTTTATTGAGGTTAATCCAGGAATCAGGACTGATATTTTCAAAAATATCAGCATCGGGTGGAATATAAGATTGAGATTAATGGTTTATTCGGGTACCGGTAAGGATCTTAAGTCGGTTTTTGTGCCCGGATTTGGTAATGGAGCCAAATCTTTCAGCCCGGGAATTAATTATTATATTATATTAAATATCCCCTATAAATCTTTATATGTGAAACCTGAACCCGAAAAAGAACCTGAAAAAGAGACTGAACAAAGCAAACATTGATACCTGTTCAGTTATCATTTTCCCTCTTGCTGAATATTAATAAACCACAAAATGTAATTAGCCCGTTCAGAAGAAGTAATTCGAATCCAAATTTATAGCCATTAAATAATTCAACTGAATATTTACTAAGAACATAGCAAATCAAAGGAGAAAGTACAGCTATGCAGGGTGTTACTTTGTCCAGTATCTTTCTTTTAGTAAACAATCCGAATGAGAAAAGACCCAGAAGTGGTCCGTAAGTATAACCTGCTATTGTAAACAGCTTGTCAATCACTGCTTTATTGTTTAGATACTTAAATATTAGTATACACACAAAGAAAATAACAGAAATAGAAATATGCACTATATAACGTATTCTGGTTTTCGATTTTTCAGACAACTCTTCTCTCTTGTCAAGCCCGAGGAAATCTATACTGAATGATGTTGTAAGAGAAGTAAGAGCTCCATCCGCGCTTGGAAATGCCGCTGAAATAAGCCCGATCAGAAAAACAATTCCTGCCATAGGACCAAGATAGTTTAAGGCAACTGCCGGGAAAAGAACATCTGTTGAAGTGACATTTACATTCATCTTCTGTGCGTAGATAATCAATAATGCTCCCAGGAAAAGGAAAAGAAAATTTACAAAAACAAGAATGCCGCTGAAAGTGAACATATTCTTCTGGGCTTCTTTAATATTCCTGCAGCTCAGATTTTTCTGCATCATCTCCTGATCCAGACCTGTCATGACTATCGTAATAAACATTCCGCTGAAGAATTGTTTTAGAAAAAACCTTTCATGATGCCAGTCAGTAATAAACATCCTGAAAGTACCATCATGTTTAATTTCAGGTATTAGGTCTGTCAATGGTTTTCCCAGACCCTTACATATATATATAATTGAAATAATTACAGCCAGAAGCATGAATGTGGTCTGTAAGGTGTCTGTCCATACGATGGTTCTTATTCCTCCTTTAAGTGTATAAAGTACAATTAATATGATGAATATCATAACGTTAACCCAGAACGGGATACTCCATGAATCAAAAACAAACACCTGCAGAACATTGATAACCAAAAACATACGAAGAGAAGCTCCTAATATTCTTGATAGTATAAAAAACCCGGCTCCGGTTTTATACGACCAGAAACCAAACCGTTGTTCAAGGTATGAATAGATTGAAGTAAGTTTGAGTTTATAATAAAGCGGTAACAAAACCAGGGCAATCACAATATAGCCAAAAAGGTAACCCGAAACTACAATCATATAGCTGAACTGGGTATCCTTCACCCAGCCCGGGACTGACATGAAGGTCACACCTGAAAGTGATGCGCCGATCATTCCGTATGCCACAACAAACCATGGAGAAACCTTATTTCCCAGATAGAATGAACTGCTGTTTGCTTTTTTTGAAGTGAAATAAGTTACAACAAATAATACGGTTGTATATATCAGGAATATACCAAGAATCAGGTAGGGTGACATTAGTCTAAGGTATTTTTTACAAGAATAACAAAAAGAATGCAGGACAAAAAATCCTTCAAGAGTTTATTAAAAGGAAATATTGAGCTAATTTTACAGAAAGTACATTTCAATGAGTTTCAACGGATATCCTTCAAAACTGCTTGAAAATGCAGTGAACGAATTTGCTTCACTTCCCGGTATAGGAAGGAAGACTGCTTTCAGACTGGTAATGAATTTATTAAGAAGAGATGCTAATGAAGTAAGAAGATTTGGTGAAAGTCTGATAAAACTTCATGAAGAGATCCATTATTGCAAAATCTGTCATAACATTTCTGATACTGAAATATGCAACATCTGTAACGATAAAAACAGGGATAGGGCACTTATCTGTGTAGTTGAAAATATTCAGGATGTTCTTGCTATTGAAAATACAAGGCAGTTTAAAGGCTTATATCATGTACTTGGTGGTATTATTTCGCCTATTGACGGAGTCGGTCCGGCTGATCTGAAGTTCGACACTCTTGAGGAGAAGGTTAAGTCGGGTGGAATCAATGAAGTCATTTTTGCTCTTAGTACAACAATGGAAGGCGACACTACCAATTATTACTTATACAGAAAGCTGAGTAAATATAATGTACAGCTTACTATTCTTGCTCGCGGAGTTGCTATCGGAGATGAGCTTGAATATACTGATGAGATTACTCTTGGTCGATCAATTATGAATAGGACACCATTTATAACTCCGGTCTAATTAGCTTTTAAAATAATTCGAACCTACAAACATGATAAATTCAATTGATCATTTCCTTTCGCAGTCGGCTAAAGGCATGAAGCGTTCAGCAATAAGAGAGATCCTAAAACTGCTTCAGAATCCTGGAATGATATCATTTGCAGGAGGTCTTCCTGCTCCTGAAACATTTCCAGTAAATGATCTTAAAGAGATAACTCTTGAAGTACTCGAAAAAGATGGTGCCTTCGCCTTACAGTATAGCACTACCGAGGGAGATCCGCTTCTTCGTCAGATGCTCGTCGAAAGGCATAACAGGAATGGACTAAATATTAATATTGATAATCTCATTATTACAACCGGTTCGCAACAGGCTCTCGATCTTATTGCCAAGATATTAATTGATCCTGGTGATTATATTCTGTGTGGGCTTCCATCCTACCTTGGCGGATTAAATTCGTTTACTTCTTACGGTGCCAGGATGAAAGGTATTCCTCTAGACGACCATGGAATGAAACCTGAAGAGCTTGAAAAGGCAGTGATAACGCTGAAAGAACTGGGTAAAAAAATAAAATTCATTTATGTTATACCCGATTTTCAAAATCCAGCGGGTATTACATTACCTGAATCGAGACGTCTGAAGATAATTGAGATTGCTGAAAAATATGATTTACTCATTTTAGAGGATAGTCCCTATCGTGAACTCAGGTTTGAAGGAAAATCTCAGCAGATGATGTACGGACTAGATACGTCAGGGAGGGTGATTACTCTCAGGACTTTCTCAAAAATATTTGCACCTGGATTCAGGGTTGGTTGGGTAATAGCTCAACCCGTAATTCTCGATAAAATAGTTCTTGCAAAACAAACCGCTGATCTATGCACTTCTGCTTTTGTGCAAAGAATTCTTGCCCGCTACATTGAGAAAGGTCTCCTTGAGATCAACCTCCCAAAAACTATTGCCCTCTATCGCGAACGACGTGATTTTATGCTCTCTTGTTTCTCAAAATATATGCCTGCTGAGGTGACATGGACCAAACCTGAAGGAGGATTATTTCTTTTTGTGACAATGCCTGCAGGACTCAAAGCTGCATCTGTTCTGAAAAAAGCAATTAATAATAATGTGGCTTTCGTTGATGGATCTACATTTTTCTGCAACCATAAGGGTCAGAATACAATGCGAATCAACTTCTCCTATTCCCACAAAGAAGAGATCGAAGCCGGAGTCGAGAGACTTGCAAAAGTTATAAAGGATGATTTAAAAACCAACTGATTATCAGATGGATCTTTCCATAATTATTGTCAGCTATAATGTGAGGCATTTTTTGGAACAGTGTCTTCATTCTGTCAGAAAAGCGTCAGAAAAAGCTGATTGTGAGATCTTTGTTGTCGATAATAATTCTACCGATGGATCATGTTCAATGGTAATCGGACAATTTCCTGAAGTCAAGCTCATCAGGAATCAATTTAATGCAGGTTTCTCTGTAGCCAATAATCAGGCAATCAGGCTTTCAGGAGGTACGTTTATTCTGCTCCTGAATCCTGATACCTTAGTTGAGGAAGACACTTTCGCACAATGTATTGCATTCATGAATGGGCATCCCGATGCAGGTGCTCTGGGTGTAAAAATGATAAACGGGAATGGGAAACTATTGCCTGAATCAAAAAGGGCCTTGCCTACCCCCAGCACAGCTTTTTTCAAAATGTCGGGGCTTTCAGTTCTTTTTCCCAGATCAGGCTTATTCAACCGATATTACCTCGGGCACCTCGACAATTCAATTACCAGTGAAGCTGAAATTATTTCTGGCGCTTTCATGTTTATCAGAAAAGAAGCTCTTGACAAAACCGGTCTGCTTGATGAAACCTTCTTCATGTATGGAGAAGATATTGATCTTAGCTTCAGATTCTTAAAAGCTGGCTTTAAAAACTATTATTTCCCTGAAGTCAAAATAATCCATTATAAGGGTGAGAGTACAAAAGGAGATATTGATTATATAATTCACTTTTATAATGCAATGATAATTTTCGTGAAGAAACATTTTATGGAAAGCAGACCAAGAAGTTTCTTTTTCCTTATCCGGACTGCAGTTTATTTATGGGGGCTCATCGCGCTCTTAAAAAACTTCTTCAGAAAGATTTTCATGCCTGTTTGTGATGCAGTTGTCCTTTATGCGCTTTTTATTTCTATCATTCCAGTTTGGGAGAATTACAAGTTCGGAGGAGGATACAGCTACCCAAATCTCTTTCATAAAAGCATTGTTTTGGCTTACACTCTGGCCACTATGTTGACTGTTTATCTGGCTGGTGGATATAAATTACCATCCAGGCTTACTGACGTAATTAAAGGTATTGTACTTTCAACAATTGCAATTTTTGCCATTTATTCAATGCTTCCTGTAAATTTAAGATACTCCAGAGCAATTGTTCTTCTGGGAGGGGTATCTGCACTAATAATAATCCCATTATACCGTATAATTCTTTCATTTACCAGATTTGAATTTATGATAAATCCCCTCGCCCGAGTGAAAAGGACGGTGATTGTCGGGGAGGAAGATAGTTTGAATAATATCAGGAATCTTCTGAATGATTCAGCAGTTGATTTTTTTATTATTGGTCGCGTGAGTGCAATACAGGACGACTTTGGAGCGGATGTTCTTGGTAATATTGGCCAGCTAAAAGAAATCATCAGAGTCAACAGGATAGATGAGGTCATACTTTCTGCAAGAGGTTTGTCTGCTTCCCAGATAATTAACTCTATGCAACTTCTTTCCGAAAGCAATATCAAAATCCATATTGCTCCTGCAGGCGAAAAGTTGATTATCGGAAGTAAATCAATTAATCAAAGGAGGGATATCTTTGCATTAGATAGCTCTATTTTCAGATCCAGATCAAAAAACAGCACAAAAGACTTTAACGAATAAGATCATTCTGACAGGTCCTGATTAAACAATATCGGAATAAATTTGTTTTCTGAATATAGTTATAAGCATCTTGAGAAACATTCAATAAACAAATAATTATGTCCAGAATTAACATTTTACTACCTGCAATGGGTGAAGGAGTCATTGAAGCAACAATAAACAAATGGCTCATAACTGCAGGAACCATGGTAAATGAAGATGATCCGTTAGTTGAAGTGGCGACAGACAAGGTCGATTCAGAAGTGCCATCGCCGGCAGCCGGAACAATAGTTTCAATAATTGCTGGGGAAGGAACAACAGCCAGAGTCGGAGAGGTTATCGCCATCCTTGAGAATAATAAAAGTTACAAAGCTGAAGAACCTGTCAGAGTTGCAGAGGAAGTTGCAAGAGTAAGGGAAACAATTGATTCAATTAAACTGGAAAAAAAGGTTGAGGAAGATCTATCCAAAGGGATGAAGAGCAGGACTCCTTCAGGAAAATTCATTTCTCCCCTTGTAAGAAGTATCGCCGCAACGGAAGGAATAAGCTATTCTGAACTTGATACTTTGCCAGGAACGGGTATGGATGGTCGAATAACAAAAGATGATATCCTGAAAATGACGGAGAAAAGGAAAAACAATGAAGATGAGAAGAAAAGAAAAATAACATCTGATTCATTACCTTCGGCTGAAAAAAAATCTAGCGGATTAAAATCATCTGACAAAGATGAAGTGATAGAAATGGACAGGGTACGCAAACTAATTGCGGAGCATATGGTAATATCCAAAAGAACTTCACCGCATGTCACCTCATTCATCGACGCAGACGTAACCAAATTGGTTATCTGGAGAAACAGTATCAAAGATAAATTCCTCGCCAAAGAGGGGCAAAAACTGACGCTGACTCCTGTATTTATTGATGCTGCAGCAAGGACTCTTAACGATTTCCCGATGATAAACATTTCCGTGGACGGGACAACAATTATCAAGAAGAGGAATATCAACATAGGGATGGCAACAGCCCTTCCTGACGGTAACCTGATCGTACCAGTTATAAAAAATGCTAATGAAAAGAGTATTACCGGACTTGCAAGAGCAGTAAATGACCTTGCTGACAGAGCAAGAAATAATAAGCTTAAACCCGATGAGATTACCGGAGGAACATTTACTATTACAAATTTCGGGTCATACAACAACCTTGCCGGGACGCCAATTATTAACCAGCCCCAGGCGGCAATTCTTGGAACAGGTGCTGTAAGAAAAATGCCTGCAGTGCTTGAGACACCTGAGGGAGACGTAATAGCAATAAGACATATAATGATACTCTCCTTAAGCTATGACCATCGTGTAATTGATGGCGCCCTTGCCGGAAAATTTCTGAAAAGAGTAAAAGAAATCCTTGAAGATTATAATGCAGATTTATAAACCTATATAAATACTTTATGCATTTTTACACTGATTATATAAAACATTTAGACACATATTTTATTATTTTGGCAAAAAAATCATAACGTTTAGTAAAAAGGCTTTAAGCATTTTGTCCTATTTCCAATATTTCTGCTATATTAGTAGCTTTGAGTAATGAAACCAGTTTTCCAATGAAAAGGATTCTCTTTCTGTTTTGTTTTTTATCTGTAACTATTGTTAAAATATTTCCACAATCTGCAGCTGAAAACAAAAAAAATTTCTATGCCGCAGAAAACTATGTGCTGTATGAAGAGTACAAAGAGGCGTTAAGACTATACCAGGACCTTCTTAAAATTGAACCGGATAACTCTAATTTAAAATACAGGATAGGACAATGTCTGATCAATATACCTGGGAGCAAAACTGAATCTATCAGTTACCTGGAGGATGCTGTGAAAAACATTAATCTTAAGTACAAAGAAGGAAAATACAGGGAAACCAAAGCACCTTATGATGCATATTATTTTCTGGCAAATGCTTACAGAATAAATAATCAGCTTTCAAAGGCAATTGAGACATATGAACTTTTTAAAAAGAATCTTGATCCTAAAGTTTATGATACTGCTGTTGTCAATCTTCAGATAGAATCCTGCAGAAATGCACAGGAGCTGATGAAAGTACCCATTTTCATTAAGAAAGTAAATCTTGGCGATGTCATCAATGGCAGATTTTCTGATTACAACCCGGTTGTTTCAGCAGATGAAAGCATTATGGTTTACAATAAAGCTGAACAGTTCCAGGATTTCGTGTACTTCACTAAAAAAGTCAATGGGAAATGGACAACCCCTATAGATATAATTCCCGACTTTGGGCTTGGATTTGAAGAGAAAAACTATGTTACTTCAATTTCGGATGATGGAAGGGAACTTTACGTTTACAGACCCGGGACCGACTACGATGGTAATATATATATGTCACGACGGGACAAAAATGACAAATGGTCTAATCTCATCAAGTTAAACGATAATATCAATACAAAATATTGGGAATCTCATGCAACAATAAGCCATAGTGGCAAAAAACTATATTTTACCTCTAACAGGAAAGGTACCTATGGAGGACTTGATATTTATGTATCTGATAGGGACAGTACAGGAGACTGGGGTCCGGCAAAAAACCTTGGACCGGTTATCAACACTATCTATAATGAAGAAAGCCCATTCCTGGGGAAAGATGATAAAACATTGTTTTTCAGTTCAAGAGGGCATTTTAATATCGGTGGTTATGATATTTTTTATTCCACTCTTATGGACAACGGGGAATGGTCAGTTCCTCTGAATGTAGGATACCCGATTAATTCAACCGATGATGATATTTTCTTTTATCCTGTTCACGATGGGTATCAGGCATATTATGCCATGGACATTCCTGGTGGCGGTGGACTTCTGGATATTTACAGAATCGAAATCTTTTCAAAAGATCATCCCAGAAAGTTCTTTGTCAAAGGGATAGTTAAAGTTAAGGATCTTTTATCTGTTTTTAAAGACAGTGTAAAGGTCAGCGCCTTAAACCTTGAAGATCCGAACGAATCAGTTATTGTTTATTCAAACCCGGTTACTGGTGAATATAAATTTGAACTTCCACAAGGCAAATATGAGGTTAAATATGAAGCGGACGGAGCTCAAAAAACCATTAAGAATATCGAGTTGCCAATCACCCAACCAACCGACAGTTTTGTTCTTCCCGGGACAACTTTACCCAAGACCGATTTTGTTGCCGATATGACAGTTGAAAGCAATAAAACGATTTCTGTGGTCAAGGCTGATACAATCTCATTTCCAATTAAAGTTGAACCTAAATCAGTACTGGTTATTGAACATTGGCTCGGAGATTCACTACTCAGTTCAGATAAAATTATAATTAATGATTCTTTATATATTTATAAAACTTCTCCCAAAAACGGAGATAACAGGATCGTCTTCAAGCTGACCGACAAGTTCAGCAATACTACTACGGCTGATGTCTTTATCAAACGTGAAAAAGTGGTTACCGAGCAACCTGTAATAAGACCGGAATACAACAGGATTATTGCTCAAAAACAGATCAATGCATTTGTCAATATGCTCAAGAAAAGAGCAGATGATAAAATGAAAAAGATAATCCAGCATTCCAGACTTGATAAACAGAAATACGGAAGAGTTGATGATATTATTTCATATCTTGAAGACGAAGCTGCTAAAAGCAGTATTAGTCCGATTATAGGAGACAAGCTATCGCTCAAAGTGGCTGTGATGGATAATGTTCTTTCCCAGACAGCCGTTAACCTGATGGCCCACAACACATGGGGCGATATGAAAAATATTCTGAGCAGTCTGAATATTTATGATGCAGGACTTAAAACATGGACTGACCTTCAAAAATATATTACTAACAAGAGCAAAGGCAAATTTCAGCCTGAAGATCTTAATAAGATAGCTGCTGATATACTTTCAGATATTGATACTTCAATAGCAAAGGTCAGAGAAGAAATTCTTTCTTATAGTAATAAAAATATCGATGGAAATTTGATTAAAAAATCCGTTGGTACTACTGACAATAAGAATATCAAGAATGGAGGGAAATGGCTGCAATCAGTTTATAATGAATCTATTACTTCTGGTTTAACTGACCAAGAGATGACTAATTTGCTTTCAACCATAAGCTCTTTCCCTGCTACTGAAGCTGGTAAATATATCGAAGAGCTGGCAAGCTTTTCTAATGATGGATTGAAAGATTATCTTAAGAACATTAACCTGAGAAAGGAAAGATTAAAGACCTCCGGTGATGTCATTCTTTATCTTTTAAGGAATAAAGATAAGGGTTCTTTCTCCGAAATATTAATGTATGATGCTCTTGTAAACCTTATTATTTCAAAAGACATCCCAGATGACGTAATCGCTTCACATCCGATAAAACCTGAAGTTAATAACCTCTGGATTCTCTGGGTACTGATAGGAACCTGCCTGCTTACTATAGTCTTTTTGTTTTTCAGGAAAAGGAAGAAGGACAAAAAATAGATTTGATAATGACCGGAATATTACCGGTCATTTTTTTTAAATATGTAAATGATTATTAGCTTATTTAGCGATTTTTTTAATAAATTTGTTTTATAATCTGATCGTTATGAGCAAAAAAATTGTCTGTCTGATCTTTACAATATTATTTTCTTTAACCATTTTATCACAGGAGGTTAAAAATCTTCAGGAGAGTTTTCTGGAAGCTGAATATTTTTTTATGTATCAGGATTATTCAGATGCTCTTCCCACCTATCTCCAATTATATGAAAAAATGCCTGAGAGCGCAAATCTTGCTTTTAGAATAGGTGTATGCTATCTCAATATTGTAGGCAAAAAAAACCTATCAGTTAAATACCTTGAAGCTGCTTCAAAAAATATTTCGGCAAAACATAAGGAAGGCACTATAACGCAGCTTGCTGCTCCATACGATGCCATTTTCGAACTTGGAAATGCTTACAGGATAAACTACCAGTTCGACAGAGCGAAAGACGCTTATATGAAGTATGAAGAAACCCTCCTGCCCGATGATAAAGAGAATATTAACTTTATTAATCATGAAATTAAGGTTTGTGACAATGCAAAAACACTGATTGCAAAACCGGTTGATTTTACCCTTGAAAACATGGGAAGTCTTTTTAATGATGAGAAATCGAATTTTAATCCTCTCATTTCAGCCGATGGAAAATCTTTCGCATTTATGGTAGGATTAAAATTCTATGATGCTGTTATGTTCTCAAGAATGGTCAATGGTAAATGGAGCACTCCGGTTAATATTTCACCTGACCTCCAGACCGACGGAGATGTATATATATCATGTCTCTCTGCCGATGGAAATATACTTTTCCTCTCAATGAGCGATAAATTTAACAGCAACCTGTACAGCAGTACATTTGATGGTACCAAATGGGGCAAAGTTGTTAAACTGAATAAAAACATCAACACAAAAGCATGGCAGTCTCATGCATTTATTTCGGAAGATGGCAACAGCCTGGTTTTTGCGTCAGACAGACCTGGAGGTTTTGGCGGACTGGATATTTATGTTTCCAAAAAAGTGGACGGGGACTGGGGACCGGCAGTTAATCTTGGTGCTGAAATAAATACGCCGTTTAACGAGGACAGACCATTCCTAATAAATAATGGAAAAACACTCTTCTTCGCATCACAGGATCATAATAATATTGGTGGCTACGACATTTTCAAATCTGAAATGCAACCAAATGGAATCTGGAGTAGTCCTCAAAATCTGGGGTATCCGCTTAACACACCTGATGACAATATTTTTTTCATGCCGGTAGGAAATGGGAAATCAGGTTATATTTCAATATATAAGGAGAATGATGGTTTCGGGAAAGAAGATATTTATAAGGTGACATTTAAATAAAAACCATTGATAAAGAAACCTTTGTATTTTAAAAACCTTATATTTGTTTATATGTTTGGTACAAGGGTAAAAATATTTCGGTTCAAGTTACTGCTCCTGGCTTTAGTGATTTTTCCGGCAGTCGCTTCAACACAGTCCTCCCAGGAGGTAAAAGAGATGTTTGCTCAGGCAGAAGCTTATTATCTCTTTGGAGATTACGAAAGTGCCAACCCTCTTTATCTTTCAATCGCAGCATTTATACCTGATAATTACAATGTAATATATAAAATAGGCGATTGCTATCTTAATATCCCGGACGAAAAATCAAAAGCTATTGAATTTCTTGAGAAAGCAGTAAAGAATTCCAGCTACGATTCGAATTCCGATCAGCTCAAAGAGAAACGTGCACCCCTTGATGCCTATTTCTCTCTTGCCAAAGCATATATGATTCAGAATAACCTTGAAAAAGCCATAGAAACTCTTCAGACATTTCAAAAGCTGGTGGGGGAAACAAAGAAAAAGGGCGGTATGAAAAATGCTGAATTTATCAATCAGCAATTATTGGCTTGCAACAATGCCATTAAACTCGAAGCTACACCTGTGGAGATTTCAAAAACGAAACTTCCTCCCGATTTCAGTAATGGGTCATTCAACGTAGATCCTGTTATAAGTTTTGATGGCAATACGATAGCATATACTGAACAAAGGGGAGTCTCTAATGCTATCTTCTTCTCAAAAAAAGAGAGAGGCAAATGGCAGCCACCGGTTGAAATAACTATGCAGATAAATGCAGGTGAAGACTGTTCAACAAGTTCACTTAACAATAATGGGACTGAATTATTCCTTTACAAAAAAGATAATGAAGATGGGAATATCTACTCGACAACATATGTCAATGGCGCCTGGACTCCCATAAAAAAACTGAATAAAAATATAAATACAAAATTCTACGAATCTCATGCAAGTATCTCTGCAGATGGGAAAAAACTTTATTTCACCAGCAACAGGGATGGTGGACAGGGAGGACTCGATATTTATGTTTCTGAAAAAGATGCAACCGGAGACTGGGGACCCGCAGTAAACCTTGGTGCCTCCATTAATACACCATATAATGAGGATACACCGTTCATTACAAAAAATGATTCTGTCTTGTATTTCTCCTCCGAAGGACACTCATCAATAGGCGGTTTTGACATTTTCAAAAGCCAGAAAATTGGCAATGTATGGAAAACACCACAAAACCTCGGATTTCCTATCAATACTACCGATGATGACAAATTCTTCCAGCCATTTAATAATGGACTGAATGCATATTATTCGATGTCAACTGGTTATAAAAAGAAAGAAATATTCTATCTTGGAATAGGTGTAGCCGCAAATAAACAAACATTCGAGATAAGGGGAACTTTCAGCCTTAGTGACACTATGGTAAATTTCGACAAAGATTACAACATACGTCTTGTTGAAGTTTCTTCCGGAGATACTCTTGACATCGGATATCCAAACAAATATACAGGAATTTATAGTTTTATTGTGAATCCTGGGTCATTTAAAATAACCTATTCCGGTGTTGGATATTTATCACAGACAATCGATACAACAATTTTACAGGATCATCCATCGCTGGTTGTAACTCTCGATGTCAAACTTACCAAGGATCCGAATTATGTCAGAGTTCCTGTTCCGGTCTTAATTAAAGCCCCTGAACAACCAATAGTTTATGAAAAATTGAACCTGACAGCAATACCCTCAGTGGCGAAGATTGATTCTAATATGCTTGTAATGAATATGAAAGTAAATGATGTCAGCGATCTGAATATTAAAGATGCTGATGTTCTATATTACACGGTCCAGGTTATGGCTCTTCATAATCCAGTTGATGTCAGTTATTTCAAATACATAACTGACATGAAGGTTCTTTATAGTGATCAGGATAAATTCTACAGGTACACAACAGGCAGATTTGTAACGAAGGAAGAAGCTTCAGTCAGAAGGGCAGAACTTATCCATAAGGGATATCCTGAAGAAATCTTTATCAAGAAAGTATCAAAACAATGAATATTCTGATCAGAAAGATACTTCTTCTTTCTCTTCTCAGCCTATGTTTTCTCTGTTATCCCCTGGTCGCGCAGACAATATCAAATAAACAATTTATCAGAGCTGTTCAAGACGCAGACCTGTTCTTTTATTTTAATGAAGATTATGAAAAAGCAGCTTCGCTTTATGAGGTTCTTCTTAAAAATAATCCTGCTAATTCAAATATTGAAGCTAAATTAGGTATCTGCTATCTTAATGTTGATGGTAAAAAAAATGATGCTCTGAGACTTCTTGAAAAAGCTTCAGTAAACATTGTTAAATCTGATAATGAATATGTTGAATATGGAGAAAAGGCTCCACTTGATACATGGTTTTATCTTGCACATGCATACCATATTAATGACAGTCTTGAGAAGGCAATAAATCTTTATATCGATGTCAAGAAAAAGGTTGGCCCAACGCAGGCCTTCCGTATCGAATATATAGATAACCAAATCAAAGCTTGCAGATATGCTTTGGAAATGGAAAAAAATCCTGTAAACACAACAGAAGAACTTTTAATCCCATGGCTCAAGGATTGGCCCGGGGCGACAAATCCTGCAATCTCTGAAAATGATTCGGTTTTTGTATTTACCCGGAAAGATGGTGGAAGGAATCATATTTTTTGTTCGTTAAGAACTAACGGTTGGCAAAGACCTGTCGATATAACATCAGAGTTGGGAGGATATGATAACCTGTGCACCAATTCTATTACTGCAAAAGGAGATATGCTCATTCTATATATGGATGACGGAGCTGACGGCAACCTGTTTGTAAGCTACCGGAAAGGAACAGAATGGACAAAAATGAGGAAGCTAAATAAAAATATTAACACAAAATATTGGGAAGCATTTGGATTCATCACTCCGGATGGGAAAAAATTATATTTTTCCAGCAACAGACCGGGTGGGTTCGGTGAGCTGGACATTTGGGTATCTCAACTTGACGAAAACGGTAACTGGGGACCCGCTGTGAACCTTGGGAACACAGTTAATACTCCATTTAATGAAAATACACCATTTTTTGTTCCAGCTACCGGTACATTGATGTTCAGTTCGCTCGGGCATGACGGAATGGGAGGATATGATGTTTTCACTTCATCGCTTAAAAACGGCAAATGGACAAAACCGATCGGAATGCCTTTCCCGGTTAATACAACATCAGACAATGATTTTTTTATAGAGGACCCTGAACAGAAGGGATACATTACCAGTAAGGTTGATGACAAGACCCGGATCAGAAACATTTACAGAATAATACAGGTTGATTTGCCTTCCTCGTCAATTGCAGCAAAAGGATCCGTTGGACTGCAGGATGGAATGAATATTGTGCCGGGACTTGCTGAGATAAGTTTATCACGAGCTGATACTTCCAAAGAATGGAAGAAAATTGAAATTAACGATAGCGGTTCATATAAGTTTAATACAAAATCCGGTGACTTTATAGTTCAAATTAAATATCCAGGTTATAAAACTGATACATTCAAACTGAGTATTCCAAAAACTTTTACAGGTAAATCTCTTTCTGTAAGCACTTCGATGGTCCCTGACAAAGTTTATTCAGGTGATTTTCTTGCAATCAGAAGCATTCTTTTCGAATTTAACAGCAAGGATTTGAATGAACTGGCAACAATTGAACTTGAAAAACTTAAGCCCTTCCTCAATGATCATTCGGAATTGAAAATAGAGGTTACAGGCTATACCGATATTATTGGTGCCAAAGACTACAATTTAATGCTGGCTGATTTAAGAGCTCAGACTGTAATAAAATATTTTACTTTATCGGGAATCAGCGAATCAAGGTTCATTAAAAAAGCAAAAGGTGCAACAGATTTCGTAGCTATAAACAAAAACCCCGATGGATCCGACAATCCTGAAGGGCGACAATATAATAGAAGAGTAACACTCGGGATAATCAATCCACAGACAGGTATTACATTAAATCAGGAATCTTATACTCCATCCGGACTAAGGCAACCATATTCAAACAGATATAATATTGTTCTCATGAAATCACGGGAGAAATTCTATCCCGATTATTTCAGCGATTTCAGCATGAATGAGCTCTTTTTTGTTCACCCAGTCTTAAGGGACTCATTATATCTTTACATTCTGGGAGAGTTCAATAATAGATCTGACGCTGAATCTTACTTAAAGTTTGCAAAAGAAAAGGGATTTAAGGAAGGGTACATTATTGATCAGTATGAATTACAGGAACCAGCCCGCCAACTTATGAATCAACCTGAAGCAGGCAGAAGAAACGGAGTAGGAAAAATTTATATCATTCAGCTAAGTGCTTCAAAAGTACCTTTAAATATTAGTCAATTCAAAGTTCATGAAAAGGTTAAAGAGATTAAAGGGAATGATGGTTATTACAGGTACATTTTTGGTGAATTTGAAGGTTTCTTGAAAGCTAAAACAGCTCTTGAAGAGGCTCAGAAATCAGGCTACAAAGATGCTTTTATAAAAGAGTATAACCAACTGATTAGACAATAATTAACTGATCATTATCCAAAATGAACTTCAAAGAAATCAAACTCAGGGCGTTAGAGCCGGAAGATCTTGAACTTCTTTATGAATGGGAGAATAATAATGAATACTGGATTATCAGCAATACTGTTTCTCCGTTTTCAAAATATACCTTAAAAAGATATATTGAGAATTCACATAAAAACATCTATGAAACTGGTCAGCTGAGGCTTATGATTGACCATATAACTGACAGACAGACAATCGGAACAATAGATATCTTTGATTTTGATTCCTATCATAAGAGAGCAGGTATAGGGATACTCATTGCAAAAGAAAACTACAGAGGGAAAGGTTATGCCACTATGGCCCTGACCTGCCTGACTGATTACTGTTTTAAGACACTTCTCCTCCACCAGCTTTATTGCAATATACTGGAAAACAACTGCGAAAGCATAGATCTCTTTATAAAACTTGGATTCAAAGAGATGGGGAAAAAGAGAGACTGGATCAGAACCAATGAAGGGTATCTGAGTGAAATTATGTTTCAACTAGTTAAAGAAGAATAAGTTTCTATGTTGCCTGAAGTACTTAGAATACTTAAAATTATATCCACTTAAAACCCGAAGTACTCGAAGTACTTTAAACTCCTTACTTCCTTTCAGTCCTTGTGTTTCTGTACTCTCCCTTAAAATAATTTATTCCGATTTTATCATATCTCAGGCTCAGAACCTTTAATCTGGCAAGAAAATCTTCAAAATCCTTTTTTGGAGCGGGGGTCCATCCTATCTCACTTATGGCAAACATCCTCGGATATGCCATGTATTCCATTTGCCTGGGAGTATATAGGTACTCCGACCATACATTCCCCTGGAGGCCAAGAATATGCTTCTGTTCATCACTACTAAGTTCAGCAAACTGAGGATCAAATGAATATACATCTTCAAGCGGCAGGTATCCTCCTATCGCCAACGGTTGTCCTTCAGGTTCACACTGATAATAATCGAGATATACATATTTATTTGGACTCATAATTACATCATGTCCCAGTTTTGCAGCTTCAATACCGCCTGCAACACCTCTCCACGACATTACAGTTGCCTCTGGAGCCAGACCACCTTCAAGTATTTCATCCCAGCCAATAAGTCTCTTTCCTTTTGAGACAATAAATTTTTCAATACGTTTGATGAAATAACTTTGCAACTCTTTCTCATCTTTTAAACCTTCATCTTTAATTCGCTTCTGGCACAAGGGACATTTCTCCCATCTTTTTTTTGGACATTCATCACCGCCGATATGAATGTATTTTCCAGGGAAGAGATCTATTACTTCAGAAAGAACATCTTCAAGAAACTTGAACGTTTCTTCCTTTCCTGCACAATATACATCTTCGACAACCCCCCATGTTTTACCAACTTCGAAAGGACCTTTAGTGCATGCCAGCTCCGGATAAGCGGCCAGAGCAGCAAGCGAATGGCCTGGCATCTCTATCTCAGGAATAACTGTGACAAACCGTGATTTGGCATAAGCTACAATCTGCCTGACCTCATCCTGCGAATAAAAGCCACCATAAGGTTTTCCATCATACACGGGATTTTTGCCGGGATGACCCACAACTGTTTCCTTTCTGAAAGCTCCGATCTCGGTAAGTTTTGGATATTTCTTGATCTCAATTCTCCAGCCTTGATCTTCAGTAAGATGCCAGTGAAATGTATTCATTTTATGAAAAGCAATCATATCAATATATCTCTTGATGTATTCAACAGGAAACATATAACGACCGACATCAAGATGCATACCCCTGTATCCGAATCTTGGTGCATCAGTTATTTCACAGCATGGAACCTTTAGTGTTAATTTATTAACAATAGAATCTTTTTCTACATCGGGTGGCAGGAGCTGCCTTAAGGTCTGAACCGCGTAAAAAAGGCCGACTGCCGTTCTTGCTTTAATATCAATTCTTTTCGTAGTCACCTTCAGAATGTAACCCTCATCATTTGCGATTGTTTTGTCGATTGACATCAATATAGAACCTGATGCAGCCCTATGTCCCTGAATAACAGGAAGAACGAGTCCAGTTGGATTCTTTACAAGTCCTGCAAGGAAATCAGAAGCCAGTTTGTTTTCATCATTAAGAGTCGAAAGAACAATTTTGCTCTTATCAGTGAAAATAAAATTGCCAGGCATCTCCTTAAGAGAAACAGGTGCAGGAATTATTGCATATACGTTCCCTTTATCTGATGATGATCCGGTTTCACATCCTGATAAAAATGAAGAAAGAACTAAAATCAAAAAAATTGCCAGTTTCATAGTTTTCACTTTTAGTTAATTTGCCATACAGAAGTTCCAGCTATATCAAAAACCTGTACAAGTATAAAGAAAAAAAGATTACTTTTTACTCAAACCAGATGCCAATAATCCACATGCTGCACAAATATCTTCACCTCTTGTTTTCCGTATGGAAGCAGATATTCCGGAAATTATCAATTCATGTTTAAAATATTTCATTCTTTCTTCGGTTGAGGAACAAACCGGTTCATGGTTAATTCTGTGATAAGGAAGCAGATTTATTCTTATAAATGAATCATGAAATAACTTTTTGAGAGCTTCCAGGTGCCTTTCTGAATCATTAATGTCCTTTAACATAACATAAGCAATGCTTAATCTTCTCTTTTTTTTAATAGGGTAAGATTTCATTATATCAATTAAATTATGAGCCGGATATTTTTTTTCAGAAGGAACAACCAGCTTTCGCTCTTCCGGGAAAGGTGAGTAAAGACTTAATGTAAGATTACATTCTGATCTTTTGAGAAACTCAGATACACCTGGTAGGATACCGACAGTCGAAATAGTTATATTTCTGCTGCTGACTGACAATCCCCAGTCAGAAACAAGGATTCTGCATGCTTTAATGACCTCCTCCAGATTATCCAGAGGTTCACCCATGCCCATAAAAACAACATGAGAAATAGCTTCATGTTGAGACAAACTTATGACCTGGTTAATAATATCACCTGAAGATAGATTTCCTTTGAATCCGTATCGTCCAGTCAAACAAAAATGGCAGCCCATCCTGCAACCAGCCTGAGTAGAAACGCAAACTGTATTTCTTTTCCTGTCAGGAAGAAAAACTGTCTCAAATTCCAAACCATTTTCATTCCTGAATAGATATTTAACAGTATTATCAGAAGATATCTGCAAATTGACAGGCAGGTAGGTTCCAGCTATAAAATTAGTCAATAGAAGTTCTTTCAGAGGTTTTGGAATTGATGAAATCAAAGACATATTTTTCACACCTTTCCGGTAGATGTTCTGCAGGATCTTTATAGCATGCGATGAATCAAAGCCATAAGGTTGAATAACCTTATAAAGCTCCTCTGGGGTCATTCCGATAAGCCTGTGTTTCATTCTCTGCAGAATAATTTTGTAATTTCAGCTCGTGCTTAAAGATAAATTATTTATTGATTATTATATTAGGACCTTATCAGGATTCAGCTTTGTTCTTCCTGAGACTTAAACGGATATAATAATAGAAATAAATAGGTTATTTAAATATTTTCATATTTTTGTGCCTTCCCGATTGAATTCTTAAGTTTAAATTAGATTCTTAATTTACTGGAATCTTAAACCTAAAAGACAATGACACTTTCATCTCAATCAAAAATGGAAAGGCAGAAAACAGTTCTGCTTGTCGAAGATCAGAAATATAATCTCCTGGTTCTAAGAAAGATGCTCGAAAGATCAGCAATTAAAGTGATCCCTGTTGATAACGGGCTGGATGCAGTCAGAATATGCCGGGAGAATTCAGATATTGACCTTGTTCTGATGGACATTAAAATGCCTTTTATGGATGGCTATGTAGCTATGAAGGAAATAAAAAGATTTAATCCAGCTATGAAAGTCATAGCTGAAACAGCTTACGCTCTTGCCGGTGACAAAAACAGAATTCTTGACGCAGGTTTTGACGGATACCTTCCAAAACCGATAACCAAAGAGAGCCTTGAAGAAATAATAAATGTAAATCTTAAATAGTTCCCGGACAGATCCCGCAAATTATGTTCAAACAGATTTTTTATTAGACTCTATTCTATGAACAAAATAAATTTTCTGATTGTAGTTATCCTGATAGCATCATCCTGTGGTGGTTCCAGGAAGGAAAACAAATACACTAAAGCCGAAAAATCTATGGCATCAGACAGTACAAAAACATATGGCTATAATAAGGTCTTCCTTAAAAAGCACACAACTATAGTTGAGTTGAAGAATGAAGAATCTGCTCTTCTTGTCGCTCCTGCATGGCAGGGAAGAGTAATGACCAGCACTTCCGAAGGAGATAAAGGATTTAGTTTCGGATGGGTAAACCGGAATCTTATTTCTACGGGGAAATTATTACCTCATATAAATGCTTTTGGTGGGGAGGAACGTCTTTGGCTCGGTCCTGAAGGTGGTCAGTTTTCAATTTTTTTCAGCAAGGGAAAGGAATTTACTTTTGATAATTGGCAGACTCCTGCATTTATTGATACCAAACCATTTGTAATTACGTCACAATCTGATATATCTGTAATACTGGAATGTAATGACGTAATAAAGAATTACAGCGGATCAGTTTTTTCATTCGGCATTAAAAGAGAAATTATACTCCTTTCCGGTAAAGATCTGCTCAAAATGACAGGAATAGATATTTCAGGATTAAATTGTGTTGCCTATACTTCAAAAAACACTCTCTCTAATAAAGGTAAAAATAAATGGGAAAAATCAAACGGACTGCTTTCTATATGGATGCTTGGAATGTTTAATCCTTCAGATTCTGTTGTAATTACGATACCATTCCGTGAAGGAGATGAAAAAACTCTTGGTGTAAAGGTAAATGACAACTATTTCGGTAAGATTCCCGGAAGCAGGTTAAAAGTTGAAGGGAACCATATTTTTCTCAAAGCTGATGGGAAAAGCAGGGGAAAAATCGGTTTATCGCCACTGAGGGCTGCAGGTGTTGTGGGAAGTTACGATGCTGAAAATAATGTACTTACACTCCTGCTGTGCAAGCAGCCTGAAAATGTAACTGATTATGTTAATTCATCATGGCAGATTCAGAAGAATCCTTTTTCAGGAGATGCACTTAATTCTTATAATGATGGACCGCTTGAGGACGGAAGCCAGATGGGTCCATTCTATGAACTTGAGACATCTTCACCAGCAGCAGCCCTGGCATCAGGTGAGAGCATTTCTCATATTCAGACAACGATTCATCTTACTGGGGACAGAAAATTACTTAATAAAATATCTGTGAATATATTGGGAGTTTCGATTGAAGAGATTGAGAAAGCATTTAAATAATAATTGAAAAGTTGAAGGAGAAACGAGATTCTTTTAATTTATGCCTTTATCTTAATTCTCACCGCTATCCTCTTTTCTCGTCTGTCATTCACAAAAAGAGCCACCCTAAGGCAGCTCTTCATATTCTGTTTCAATTGAATTTCAAATCAAACCTCTGTTTTTAAGAAGAGGGCCGATAACGGGTTCTCTTCCACGAAAGTTAATGAAACTCTGTTTAGCATCAGTTATTCCCATTGGTGCGAGAATATTTTTACGAAAAGATCCAGCAGTGTTTTTATCAAAAATACCCTTCTCTTTAAACGCTTCAAAAGCATCATTATCGAGTACTGCTGCCCAGGTATAGCAATAATATCCGGCATCATAACCGTTAATAATATGCAGAAAATAAGTACTTCTGTACCTTGGTTCTATCTCTTTGATAAGGCCAATCTTCGAAAGATAATCCTTCTCGAATTTCTCAATATCAATATTAACCGGAGCCTCAAGCGTATAATATGCCATATCGAGCATTGAAGCTGCAAGAAGCTCTACATTATCGAAACCAGTATTAAAATATCTGCCCTTTTGTATTTTCCCGATAAGAGCTTCAGGTATAATTTCACCTGTACGGAAATGTTTTGCATATATCTTAAGCACCTCTGGTTCTATAGCCCAATGCTCCATAATTTGAGAAGGCAATTCGACAATATCCATAGAAGTGTTGGTCATATTATATTTATTTATTGAGAAAAGTCCTTGAAGTCCATGTCCGAACTCGTGAAATAGTGTCTTGACATCATCAAGACTTAACAATGATGGTGTATCCTCAGATGGTCTGGTGAAGTTGCATACAATTGTAACTATTGGTCTTATCTCCTTGCCATTTATCCATTTATGATCACGATATGAGCCTGTCCATGCACCCTGACTTTTGCTTGTCCGTGCATAAAAATCCATATAAAGTATCCCAAGATCATTCCCGTCAGCCTCTTTAACTTCAAAAGCCATTGCATCGGGATGTGGCAGTGGCACAGCGGTAATCGGGGTTATTGTAATGCCATAAAGCTTATTTGCTACTGTGAAAGCACCTTCACGGACATTTTCGAGTTTAAAATACGGCCTCAGTTCGCTGTCATCAAGGTTGAATTTTATTTTGTGCAGTTTTTCAGCATAATACCACCAGTCAGAAGGTTGGATTCTGATTTTTGCTTTTTCCTTATCTGCAATTTTCTGCATCTCAATAAGTTCTTCACCTGCGATCTTTAATGAAGGAGTCCAGAGTTGATTCAGTAGAGCAAAAACATTTTCAGGTTTTTTTGCCATTCGGTTTTCAAGGTTCAAATCAGCATGAGATTTATAACCGAGCAGTTTTGCTCTTCGAGCCCTAAGACTAATTATACCGGCAAGCACCTTTTTGTTGTCAAACTGATCGTTATGATTACCACGGGAAAGATAGGCGTCATAGATTTTCTTTCGAAGTTCGGGGTTATCTGCATAGGTTAAGAAAGGAAGCATGCTAGGTTTCTGCGTAGTAAAGACCCATTTCCCGTCCAATCCTGCTCCCTTAGCCATAGAAGCTGCATCGTTTATAATATTTACAGGTAATCCTTTCAGATCTTCCTTTTTGTCAATAACCATTTTGAAATTATTAGTTTCCGAAAGAACATTCTGACTAAAATTTACTGTTAGCACAGAGATTTCCTTGTTAAGTTTTTTAAGCGTATCCTGATCTGCAGCCAGGAGGAGTGCTCCATTACGGACAAAATTTTTATAAAGGTTCTCAAGAAGGAATTTCTCTTCATCATTCAGATTGAATTTTGCCTGATTGTCAAAAACAGTTTTTATCCTTTTGAAAAGAACTGTATTCAATAAGATCTCATCCCTGTATTCTGAAAGCTTTGGCGAGATTTCCACCTCTATTTTCTTAAGAGAATCGTTGGTATTTGCAGAGGTCTGTTCAAAGAATACGGATGACACTTTTGTTAACAATTGTCCCATTTCATCAAAGGGCTTAATAGTATTCAGGAAAGTAGCTTCCTCTTTGTTTTGTAAAATTTTTTCAAGGTCCTTCCTTCCTTCGGCTATTCCTTTTTCAAAAGCTGGCATATAATGTTTAGCCATAATCTTTTCGAAAGGAGGAACGTCAAAAGGAGTTTTGTAGTCGTTGAAGAACGGATTGCTCAAGTCAGTTTTGGGCCCATGCTTACATGAAACAAGGGCTATGGCAAGAAGCCAAGCTAAAATGATAGTTTTAAGAAGATTTTTCACGATTAAGGATTTTGGTTAGTTATTCATGCGAAGTTATATTTTTTGTAAAGATTGGCAAAAGTTGTTTTGCAGAAAAAAATTTATTATTCCTGCAATTCATTGATTTTATCAGTCAGTACTATTGACTTTTAAAAGATTTTTACAGATATTGCATCAGCATTTCTTTTGAAACAAAAAATATTCGTGCTAATGAAAAACTATCTTTATTTTATGAGATTGTCTGTAGCTATTCTTATAACTGTGCATCAGACTCAGTGTGGGAATTGTCAGACATTATTGAATGAAAACTTCAATTATCCTTCGGGCGCTCTTCTTACTGCCAATGGCTGGAATGCTCACAGCTCGGCAGGTGTTAATTCAGTTGCTGTAAGTTCACAAGGACTTGTTTTCCCTGGGTACCCGTCATCGGATATTGGTTTGGCAGCCCTTCTTTCAAATAATGGTGAAGATGTAAACAAAACATTTACTTCCATCACATCGGGGACAGTGTTTTGTGCATTCCTGGTCCAGGTGAATGTAATAGCAAACGGATATTTTCTGCATTTCACTAATTCGACCATAGGGATCCAAAAAGGAAAAGTTTTTATTAATGGAACGGATAACTCCTATAATATCGGGCTTTCAATGGGTACGGCGGATACAGTCTATACGACAGGCTCTCCATTCCTCATCGGAAAAACTTATCTGCTCGTTCTAAAATATTCAATAGTTGAAGGAGTCAATAACGATGAGATTGGTCTTTACATTATTACGGGTTCAATTCCAGGTACGGAACCTGCTATACCGACAATTGGACCATTAACGGATGGAAAAACTGACATTAACAATATATCAGCAGTAGCTTTGAGACAATATTCTTCTAAACAAAATATTCTTGTTGATGGTATCCGTGTTGCTACAAAATGGGAAGATGCAGTAAGTGTTACGACTGGTATTGAAGATAGGAACCTGAAAGATAATCCGGTTATATATCCTATACCAGTTTCATCAGAATTGATTATGAGCAAAGCCAGTGACGTTCAATCTTTGGAAATTTTTAATTTAACTGGAAGTATAATCCTTTCAAGGAAATTGGATGGATTTGACATTTTGAAAATTCCTGTGAATGATCTTACCAGTGGACTTTATATTGTCAGGCTTAAAACAGCTTATGGATATAAAATTATGAAATTTATCAAGTCTTAATCAACAGAATCTTTATTGGATAATTCTTTCAGTTTTTAATTTATAGGATTTTTGTATCAGATAAAATGCTTTTCAAATTGTTTATATTTGCAGCCTAAAGGAGAGTGGTGTTTAAAGAGCAGAATAGACGTAGCGATACATCCGGCTAAATGTATTGGAGAGATGGCAGAGTGGTCGAATGCGGCGGTCTCGAAAACCGTTGTTCGCCTTCCGGCGAACCGGGGGTTCGAATCCCCCTCTCTCCGCAAAGACAAATTACTCCTTCAGCAAAACTGAGGGATTTTTGTTTTCATATAGCTGAACCGGGCTCGCCTGAATGAAGACAGATGAAAACAAAAAGACAATACAAATGCAACTATTATTGGAGTAATTCGGAGATGCAAGGTTCCACCCTGTGATAGCCGCAGGCAATCCACTGAACCTATCTTCTATCCTGCAATCTATTGGAAAAGTAAGATGTAATAAAGGAGAAAAAAATTGTTACTTTGCACCTTATAAGGTAAATAATGAAAAAGAAAACATTTTCAGAACAACATCGCAAAGTTGTAGTTGTAGGCGCCGGATCGGTAGGGGCCACATATAGTTATGCACTTGCACAAAGCGGGCTTGCAGATGAAATAGTATTGACAGACAGAAATGAAGATCTCATGAAGGGACAGGTTCTTGACCTTGTTCATGGTCAGCCATTTTTCCCGACCGTAATTATTCGCTCAGGATCTTCTGAAGATTACAGAGATGCCCAGCTAGTTGTTATAACGGCGGGTGCCGCGCAGAAACCAGGAGAAACAAGACTGCAACTGATTAGAAAGAATGCCGATATAATCGGGACTATTGCAGAAGATATAGCAATTAGCGGATGTAAAGGTGTAATGCTTGTGGTGAGTAATCCGGTTGATGTTCTTACATATGTCGCGCTAAAAAGATCAGGGTGGAAAAATGGACGTGTGATCGGATCAGGTACTGTGCTTGACAGCGCCAGGTTCAGGTATCTCCTTAGCAATTATTGTGGTATTGATGTTCATAATGTTCATGCCTATATTCTTGGTGAACATGGTGACAGTGAGTTTGCTGCATGGTCGATGACAAATGTGGCTGGAATTAATATTGACGAATATTGCCCTATATGTGGCATATGCTCTGATTGGAAAAAACAACGCCAGTTTACTGAACAACAGGTGCGGGATTCGGCATATCATATTATCAATTACAAGGGATCAACGCAGTTTGCTGTAGGATTGGCGATGGTAAGGATTACGGCGGCTATTCTACGAAGTCAGAATAGCGTATTGACTGTTTCAACGATGGTCAATTCAAAATTTGGTATCAACAATGTTTGCCTTAGCGTTCCATGTGTTGTTTCGGATGGTGGCGTGACCAGGATTATTGAAAGTCCGCTTTCTTCAGAAGAACTGACTCTTCTTACTCACTCGGCAGACGTTTTGAGAAAAGCTATTGATGAGTTTATACTTCCATTCTCTCGAATGGGAGAGTAAAATAGAAAACAGACCCTTTACCTTGTTCAGAAGTAAACCATATCTTTCCTCCCAGCAATTCAATATAAGCTTTTGAGATGGATAATCCCAGGCCTGTTCCTTCATACCTTCTGGTAATACTGCTGTCAGCTTGATAGAATCTGCTAAAGATCTTCTCATGAAGTTCCTGAGGTATACCAATTCCTGTATCAGATACATAGAATTCAAGCATGTCACCTCTATGGCAGTACCCGAATTCAACATTTCCTTCCAGCGTGAATTTAATTGCATTTCCTACCAGGTTCGTCAGCAGACGGGAAAGCTTATAGCCATCTGTAAATAAATTAATATCATTGGCTCCAGGAGGCACAACCAAACGCAGAGAGATATTTTTCTCAGCTGCCGTTGTCTTGAACCGCTCATAAACTTTCCTGAGTTTTAAGGTAAGATCGACACTCTCTTTCCTGATTACTATATTATTTGCTTCAATATTGGATATCTCAACAATGTCGTCGAAGATCTCAAGAAGATGATCGCTGCTATTGAAGATGATATCTATAATTTCCTGACGCTTTCCGGGATCGTTTTCCAAATCACCGAGAAGTGAAGAGAATCCCACTATGGCATTCAGAGGTGTCCTGATCTCATGTGACAGATTATGAAGAAAAGCACTTTTAAGACGTTCGCTTTCCTCAGCTTTACCTTTTGCAATTACAAGGTTGAGGAAGTTGCGTTTACGCTCATCTATATCGAAGAGTATGCCAAACATACCTATTACTTTTCCGGTCTCATAATCGATAAGTGGAAGGGACGTATCATGAATCCATTTTCTCACCCCATCCGGCATTTTTATGAGTACTTCCGCTTTATAAGTCTTTAGCTCTCCATTTATTAGTTTTTCACGCGACGCAGACAATTCTGAAGGTAAATTATCAGAAAGAGGAATAATTTCTTCAATCATTTCATGAAAAGCTTTTTCTGTAAACTCTTCAGGTGAGAAACCAAGAAGCTTTCTGATTCCATTTCCTACATGTAAATAGTACCCCTCTCCTGGCTTTGGACCAAATATCAGCTTAAAAGGTACTCCGTCAGCATTCTCAATGGCATCAAAATAAAGTGATCCTGAATTTAAGAATTGCTCATCCGAGTTTTTACAGAAATCCGAGCTCAAATTTTCATGATGTTTTGCTGACAGCATTATTCATTTATTTTAAATAATTTGTACATTCTCAATGCACACAAAACAGATAACAGCTTTATCACCTCAATCTCATTGAATTGACAAAGCCTTCGGGATCTGCTTCTTACAATTATTATTCTTATAAAGTAAGGAACAAAACATAGGTTTAATACGAATAGGGGTTGAATTGTTACCTGTTTAGGTTGATTTTCTTATTTTAATACTGTCATAATAAATGATTTTTAAATATCACATCTAAAAATAACTTATCTTTGATTTGTATATTTCATCTTATACAAAAAGGTCTGCAGCAGTGAAAGAGTACAGCGACAATGAGATCATCGAATGCCTGAGAAGCAGGAAGAGCTATGTAGTTCGCTGGCTTTCCGACAGGTATATGCCAATGATCAGGCTCATGGTTTACCAGATGGGTGGCTCGCTGGAAGATGCAAAGGATATCTTTCAGGATGGTCTTATGATAATGCTTGAGAAAATTGATGATAAGGATTACGTACTTACCTGTAAATTCAAAACTTATCTTTATTGTGTTTGTGAGAATCTTTGGAAATCCGTTCTTGGTAAAAGGCAGGCTGCCACAAATTATCTCCAGCGCAGAGTTGAGACAGGGGATAATAATGAAGATTTCACCGAGATTCAGGATAATAAATTATATGAGGACATTTTCTATGAGGTTTTTGAGACCCTCGATCCGGTTCACAAAAAGATCCTGAAACTTTACTGGCAGGAAATGTCTCCAAAGGAGATCGCTGAAAAACTAGGTTATACTTATGGGTATGTCAGGAAGAAAAAATGTGAAGGGCAGAATGAGTTTATCTCTAAAGTGAAGATGCATCCGGAATATAAACGAATTGTAAATTCGGAAAGCGTCATTAAAAATGTGGTATATTAGGCTGCAGGCGGTAGGCTGAAGGCAATAAAACGATTAGATTAGAATAGAATAAAAATTATAAGGAAGAAATAAAAAGGAATGACTCACGATAACAAATATATAAGTATTAATTCTGATGTAATTCATAGGAGAGAAAGCTGGAGTGTTTCCGATAATACTCAACTTAGCAGTGAAGATTCATCTCTTTTTGAAGCAATCAGCGATAGTATGAAGGGACAGATGGATCTGGAAGAGGTCAGGAATGATCCATCCTTACCGGAAATAGAAACCGATGTGATAACAATGATCTCAGATTATTATACAAATTGTGTAAATAATTCTGCTAATAAGAACTTTGTAAGGGATAGTTTTTTTGTAACAAACGGTGAAGAAAATATAGCGAAAGAGATCAGTGATATTAAATTTGAGATCCATAAAAGTAATGTAAATGAATTAACTGCAGAATGGGTTAAAGAATGGCACGAGAAGAAGAAAAGAGATGTTCTCAGAGATTCTAACAACAGGAAGATCAGAGAGTTTGTCACAAGTTCGCTCGAAGCTGAAAAGATAGATGCTGAAATTAAGCCTGAAATAAAAGAAAGCACGGGAATAAAGAGGTCATTACTGATCCGTTATGTCTCACTATCAGCTGCTGCCGTTATCGGTGCTTTTATTCTGATAAGGACACTCCTACCCTCTCATGATCCCGAAATGCTTTACAATTCTTATTATAAACCATTTGATGCAATATCCTCTGTTACCCGTGGTATAAATGAAAATAAACAGAATGGATTTTCGGCCGCTGTTGAAAGCTATAGGATCGGAGATTATCCGACCGCGGCAGCAGGATTCTCAAATGTGCTGTTAAACGATACTTCAATTATTGCTCCACACTTTTTTATGGGTATAACACAGATGGCTTTGGGGAAATATTCCCAGGCTGTAAGTTTGCTGAGTAGTATTGCCGGCCGCCCAGGAGAGTACCGCAAAGAGACAATATGGTATCTTGGATTAGCTTGTCTTAAAACAGGTGAGAAAGAGAAAGCTTCAGATTATTTCAAACTCCTTGCTCAATCACCAGGATTCTACAGTGAGCCATCAGGAGAAATACTCCGGCGTTTGAAATAGAATGCAAGAAGACCTGCCAAAACTAAAACAATCAGAGGTATTATTATCAGTCCTGTATGATTTTTTCGTACAATCTGTGAATTATCCCCCAGGACTTCATAAGCGGCCCAAAAGTATGGATTACTGTAGATTGGCGGATTAGCTTTTATATATTCGAGCTTTGCTGCACGCATTGCCATATCTTTTGGTTCACCTTTTGACAGATGAAAATAGAACCGCATAATTATTGCAGCGCTGGCAGCATCATTAACTTCCCACGATGTTTTTATAACAGATGAAGCACCTGCAAGAATAAACCCCCGGGCAAGACTCATAAGTCCCTCTCCATGATACAAGGTACCTGAGCCTGAATTACAGGCGCTGAGAACAACCATGGGTGATGTTATTCTGCTAATACTGATCTCATAATTGTACAATTTACCGTCATTGATGCTGTCTTTTCGCGGATCGAACATAAGGTATGAGTACCTTGAGTTTACGCTGTCGGCTAATGAATGCATAGCCAGATGAAAGATCGCAGGGTGTTTCATCGCTTCCCTGAAGTTTGTTTCGGTAGCTTCATCTCCGACGAATTTCTTACCATTAAATAATCTGAAAACAGCATTAATTTCATCGTCTGCTCCCTTCAGTTGCGGACTGTTTATCGCAGATTTGTCACTGGAATAGTCGGGAAGGAACGCATTAATAGCCACTGTTTTTTTAGATTCTGGTATTCTGCTGAAGATCAGGGAGGACGAGTATCCGAATGAAAAAGAATAATCATAAGACAGGTAATGCAGTCCTTCATAATCAGTCTGATCAGCTGAAGGTTTGCTTTTCAGAAATGCATCAAAAGGAAGCCGGCCAATCTCCTCATCCGGGATGATAATCAATCTTTTGCCTCTAAAAAGCTGTTCGACCGGTTTTATAAGATTTTCATACATATAAAAGAGAGAAGCTGTAAAGTCATGGAAATTATTATCTGATCTGCCTGAAGATTGAATGTTTTTAAGGCTATTATTAATATTATCCAGGTTCCTGATGAAAAGTGAATCAAGCTCTTTTTCACGAAACTCAAGCTTGTCTTTTGTAATAAGGAAGATGTAAAGTTTTCTTTTCCCGTCTGTGTACTGATTGGAAAGCAGGTAATCAATGACGGTCTCATTTTTGCTGAGGTTCTTTTGAATTTGGCCGAGGGTTATCGGTTCGGTTTTCTGAAGAAGATCATGGTATTGCGGATACTTCAAATTAATCTGCTCTGCAACTCTTTCCTTTTCGCGATTCATCTCGAAAATGGCATCTTTCCAGAGGGATATTTTTTTATTATCAGGATCATTCTTTCTCATCTCTTCCAGAATGAGGTTATTATAAGCTGAAATATCTCCTGAGAGCCGGTTCTTATTGGTCCTGAGAGAATCAGGAATACCGGAAGAGTAGACCA
>Ga0182027_10001176_pt1 | contig 43943 bp, 41 predicted proteins | sample 712E1DmetaG_FD_121300 | JGI IMG/M metagenome (GOLD analysis project Ga0182027, IMG submission 121300) | Permafrost microbial communities from Stordalen Mire, Sweden - 712E1D metaG (Illumina Assembly) | ecosystem: Environmental > Terrestrial > Soil > Wetlands > Permafrost | place: Sweden...
ACCTGCGGGACCAGATCGAAGCGTTACTCAAGCCGGCCGCCACCAAGAAAGCGCACGCTTCAACCAAGGGCGCGGTCACCGGCGCGCGGATTCGTCCTGCCACTGGCGCCAGGCCAAGCTGACCACGCGGATCACTTCGGGGGGCTGGAACGGCATGCTCAGGACGTCGTAGCCGCCGCGGTCGAGCACCTCGGCCCACAAGCGGTCGTCCGCCAGCCGCGATGCCACGATGAGGCGAGGCGGAGCCGCCGCGCCGCCGGCCTTTTCGAGCAGGTCCTTCCAGGTTCCGTCGGGCAACTCGGCCGCTGAGATCACCACCGCGATCGCCGAGCGGCCCAGCACTTCGAGAGCCTCGGCGCAGGTCCGGGCGGCGTCGAATCTCCAGTTTGAGTGGCTGAACACGTGCGATAGCAGCAGGTGGTCTTCTTCGGCGGGGCTGACCAGCAGGATCGTGACCGGGCCCATCCGCTGTACCTCTCCTGGCGAACGGCGCAATTTCCAACCCCACTATGGCACAACTGGCGGCCGTGAGCGCCGATTTATACGACGGCGTTTATGGTTCCGTGAAGAAGGAGCCCATGGCGCGAAACTTGGCGTATCGCTGCTCGATGAGCTCGTTGGCGGAGAGTCCGGAGAGTTCCGCCAAGTGGCGGCGTAGGACGTCGCGGACGAACGCAGCGGCCTGCTCCGGATCCGCCTGGGCGCCCTCGGGCGGCTCCGGAATGATCTCGTCCACCAGTCCGAAGCCGAGCAGATCCTGCGCCGTCAACCGCAGGGCCTGGGCGGCTAGCGCGGCCTTCGAAGAATCGCGCCAGATGATGGCGGCGCAGCTTTCGGGCGAGATCACGCTGTAGACCGCGTTCTCGAGCATCAGGACGCGGTTCCCCACTCCCAGCGCCAGCGCGCCGCCGCTGCCGCCCTCGCCGATGCAGGTGACGATGACCGGCACGCCGAGGCGCGACATTTCCCGCAGGTTGAAAGCAATGGCCTCGGCCTGCCCGCGCTCTTCCGCGTCAATGCCGGGATAGGCTCCCGGGGTATCCAAGAAGGTCAGGATGGGGCGGCGGAACTTGGCGGCAAGCTGCATCACGCGCAGGGCCTTGCGGTAGCCTTCCGGCTTGGGCATGCCGAAATTGCGATACAGCTTCTGCTTGGTGTCGCGGCCCTTCTGCTGGGCGGCCACCATGACCGGTTGCCCCTCGAACATGCCCATCCCGCAGACGATGGCGGGATCGTCGCCAAAACGGCGGTCGCCGTGAATCTCCTGGAAATCGGTAAAGAGGCGCTGGATATAGTCGAGCGAGTGAGGACGCTTGGCGTGGCGGGCGAGCTGCACGCGCTGCCAGGCGTGGTTGGTCTCGCCCCCGCCCTGCGTCTTGCTCTCGGCCGTCGTTCCGGACTGGGACTCGGCTTGTTCGCCCATGCGTCCTCTAATTATGCACCAGCGCGGGTGCCGGCAGAAGCGGGGGGCTCGCGGGGGGGGCGCGCCGAATTCTGGAGGGGCGCCGGGCAGGAGACTCAAGCAGTACCGAACCGCGACCATAAGGGAGCGGACTTTTCGGCAACCTCCACACTTCCGCTTGCATACGCGCGCGGTTCCATGCTGCTGGCCCGGATGGGGCGCGCACCTCCTGGCGTGACCTCGCGGGGCCATGAGATTAAAGTCTGATCATACTGAATCTGGAAGGGGTTAAGGCCAACCTACCAAAAACCACAGAGCCCATGCCGGAGCTTCCGGAAGAAACCCTGAATGCTTAGCGACTTACGCGTTTGGCACGGAAGCTGCTACGGCACCGACATGGGTAAGGTCACCTTACACGGGCTTAGTGTATTAGCTGGTGGCCCCCTCGTGTCTCCCCACCCTAGTCGCCGCGACGGGGTTAGTGCCGGGTGGCGCAGCTTGCTGGTGGCACTTCTCCAGCGATTTTTGACGGCGAACCCCGCAGAAAGTTTGCCGCGACACGTGTAAGTCATGCAGAATAGGGTTTTTGCTATATACTCGACAGACAGCTATTGCAGCAGCACGAGCACCCTCGGTGCGGAGGTTGCGCAGTCGAGCGGGATCTGATCTTGAGCGGGGCCGGTTAGCTCCGCGCAGGGAAATCGGATCTTGTGGGTGGTACCGGTGAGAGATAGGGGAGTCCGCTCGAATGGATCGTCGCGGAATCCAAGAAGTAAGCAGAAGGACCTAGCCGGGCCGCGAATCAGTCGGCGGGCGGGTAAAAAGGGGGAAGAATGAAGAGTCTGAAACTCAGAATGTTCGTCTTGCTGGTGGTTTTCGGGGCTGCGGCGTGGGCACAGAGGGAAGCCGGACAAATCGCCGGCACCGTCCACGATCCAAGCGGCGCCATCATTTCCGCCGCGAAAGTCACAATCAAATCGACAACCACCGGCCTGACGCGCGAGGCCACAACCAACTCGTCGGGGATCTATACCATCCCCAGCATCCCGGCTGACGTCTATGAGGTCACGATCGAGGCTAGCGGCTTTCAGAAGTACGTCCAGCGAGTGCAGGTGACCGTTGGCGCCGTAGCCGACGTCTCTCCTGAACTCAAGGTCGGCACGGCGTCGACGACGGTGGAGGTCACCGAGCAAGCCGTCGTGGTCAATACGGATACGCAGACGCTGTCGCAGGTAGTTTCCGCGCGGCAGATCGACGAGCTTCCGACTTCGCCGACGCGCGATCCGTACCAACTCGTTGCGACTTCGGGCAATGTGACTGAGGACAGCAACAGCGGCCGCGGCGCTGGATTCTCCATAAACGGACTGCGTTCGTCTTCGACCAGCATGCTGCTGGATGGAGCCGAGAATGTCGATACTTTCACGGCACAGAAGGGGCAAGCGGTGCCTCTGGACTCCGTCCAGGAGTTCAGTGTTCTGACCAGCAACTTCACAGCCGAGTTCGGTCGCGCCAGCGGCGGCGTGGTCAACCTGATCACCAAGGGCGGAACGAACGAGTTTCACGGGGGCGCATACGAATTCAACCGAATTTCGGCCCTTTCCTCCAACACGTTCAACAACAACGCCACCGACGTTCCCCGGGGCATCTTCACCCGGAACGACTTCGGTTTTGACGTGGGCGGTCCTATCAAGAAGAACAAGCTGTTCTTCTTCACCAACACGGAATGGATTCGGGTGCGCAGCTCCGCTCCCAGCGAGTACTCGATCATCGATCCGAGTTCCTACTCGCTCCTTGCGGCGTCCAGCCAGGCGTATTTCCATGCCTACGGGGGGCTCTCCCCGGACGTGCACACGATAAGCTCCGGGCCTTGTGCCACGGGCAGCATCTTAACGTGCGATCAGGTCGGCTATTCCGTGCCTTCCGATGCCGGCGGCGGAAGCCCGCAGAACACCTGGATGCAAGTAGCCAAGGTCGACTACAACCTCTCGGACAAGACCACGCTGTCGGGCCGGTACGCGGCCTACAACGAGATCGACTTCGCAGGCACCGTGGATTCGAGCCCCTACGCGGGCTATAGCACGGGGCAGACCCAGTTCGACCAGAACGTGGCCCTTACGGTAACCCACGTGTTTTCGCCCAGCCTGGTCAATTCGACCAAGCTGGTGTACAACCGCCTGAACGGGCCGGTCCAGCCCCTGGGCACCAATCCGGTCGGTCCGACGCTCTATTCGGCTAACTCGCTTCCGAGCGTCTCCGGCGTGCCCCTGGTGTTTCCCGGTTACAGCGAGACCACGCCCGGAAACTCCATCCCATTTGGCGGTCCGCAGAACCTGTACCAGCTCTTCAACGATCTTTCCTGGACCAAGGGCAAGCACCAGTTCAAGTTTGGTGGCCAGTTCATCCAGATCCGCGACAACCGCCAATTTGGCGCTTACGAGAACGCGGTGGAGATCCTGGGCACGACCTTGAATACCGGCCTTGCGAACTTGATCTCCGGCAACATTCACCAGTTCGAGGGCGCCGTCTATCCTCAGGGCGAGTATCCGTGCGCGAAGAACGCGGCGGGCGTCGTGCAGCAGACTCCTGCTTGCACGCTAAGCCTGCCCGTGGGACCGCCTGCCTTTGAGCGCAACTACCGCTACAACGATTTCGCGTTCTACGGTCAGGATTCGTGGAAGGTCACCCCGCGTTTTACGGTCAACCTCGGACTTCGCTGGGAGTATTATGGCGTGCAGCACAACGCCAACTCGGCTCTCGATTCCAACTTCGTGTTCGGCTCCGGCACGACCGTCTTCGACCAGATTCGCAACGGGTCCGTCGAACTCGCCAAGAACGGCGGCGTGTTCTGGAAACCCGACTACAAGAACTTTGCGCCGCGTCTCGGCTTCGCCTACGACGTATTCGGCGATGGCACCACCGCCGTGCGTGGCGGTTTTGCCATGGGCTATGAGCGCAACTTCGGCAACGTCACCTTCAACGCGATTCAGAACCCGCCGGCCTATGCCGTGGTCAGTCTGATCGCGGGGTCGGATGTCCCGTCGATGCCGGTGTACACGGACAACGCAGGTCCCCTGGCGGGCACGGGCACCAAGGCGCTCCCGGCGGTCAGCCAGCGCGCCATCAACCAGAATATGGCCACCGCCTATGCGGAGACCTACGATCTCGGCATCGAACGCCGCCTGGCGAAGAACTCCATGATCGCCCTGACGTATTCAGGCTCGCACGGTGTCCACCTTTACGACATCTCCAACGTCAACCCCACGGATGGCGGCGGTCTGTACCTGGGCGATAGCCGTTTTGCGAATCGGCTCAACTATCAGTACAGCAACATGAACTTCCGTAGCGACAACGGCTTCAGCCACTACAACTCCCTGAACTTTAAGTTCCAGACGAGCAATGTCTGGAACACGGGGCTGGACGTGAACATGAACTACACGTATGCGCACGCTACGGACAACCTCTCATCCACGTTCACAGAAACCAACGGTGGAAACTCCGGTCTCTACCAGTTGGGATACCTGGACGCTTTCAATCCGCGGCTGAACTTTGGCAATTCGGATTACGACATTCGCCACCGGTTTGTGGTCAACGCAACCTGGGACGTGCCGTGGCTGAGGAACGCCAGCAACAAGTTCGAGCGCGCCGTACTGGGCGGATGGGCGGTCGGGACGACCCTCAACATTCGCACGGGAATGCCGTTCAGCGTCTACGATTGCAACAACAGTAACGATACCGGTTGCCCGCTATGGATTCCGAACGTAGCGAACCTGCCCAAGACCGGTACCGCCGTTGCGAATGGCTCGCCAAACAGCTTCAACTACATCGCCCTGCCGGCCACTGCCGGCGGCGCTGTGGCCAACCAAGGCGATTCGCTGGGCACACCGAACTGCACGGGCCTGAATCACACGGGCTGCACCTACACCACCAGCGGCCTTCCGTACCCCGAACGCAACCAGTGGTTCGGACCTGGCTTCTGGAATATGGACACCAGCTTCTACAAGAACTTCAAGGTCTCGGAACGTTTCGAGTTGCAGCTCCGCGCGGAGATGTACAACCTCTTCAATCACAGCAACCAGTACATTTCCGGCCTGAATCTGGACGTCTCCTCGATGGGGGTGCCGTTCATTCAGACCGAGAAGGGCGGGCCCTGGGGTTACCCCGGAACTACAGGTGACGAACGCCGCAACATCCAGTTCGGCCTGAAGCTGAAGTTCTAAGCCAGCCCGGCTGCACGTTTTGTAGTCCCTCGAAGGGGCCGCGCAAGCGGCCCCTTTCTTTTTTGTGCTACACAGTCTCTAGGAGGGCAAGCAAGCTATGAACCGAACACTGCCGCTACTGCTGCTGACTGGAACGTGCCTGATGTACGCCGCTGAGAAGGATTCCGACGCCGAGCGTCTGGGCCGCGCCGCGGAGGTCTTTCAGGAGGTCATGTCCGCCCCGGACAAGGGCATCCCCCAGGACCTGCTGGACAAATCGGCCTGCGTGGTCGTGGTCCCCGGCGTAAAGAAAGCTGCGTTTGTGGTCGGCGCGAAGTTCGGGCGCGGCTTTTTCTCCTGCCGCGCGCAGGGAGGCACGGGCTGGGGCGCGCCTGGGGCAGTTCGCGTCGAAGGCGGCAGCTTCGGGTTTCAGATCGGCGCTTCGGAAACCGACGTGATCATGCTGGTGATGAACCAGCACGGCGCGGACCGGCTGATTTCGAGCAGGTTCACGCTGGGCGGGGATGCATCGGTTGCGGCCGGCCCGGTGGGACGCACGGCCACGGCCGAAACCGACGCCTATATGACCGCCGAAATCCTGACCTATTCGCGCGCGCGCGGCCTGTTCGCCGGGCTCTCGCTCTCCGGAGCGACCATGCGGCAGGATTTGGACACCAACAGGGCCCTCTACGGCAAGACGCTCCAGAATAGAGAAATCATTCGGACCGGGATCGCGCCGCCGCCGGCGGCCAAGGACTTCCTCTCCACGCTGAGCAAGTACTCGAGCCGGAAAGGGTGAGGAGAGATTACTGAGCCGCGACCGCCAGGGAGCGGACCACCGGGCCTACCCCTTTAAGTCGCGGAAGGCGTCCTCGATTTCGCGCTTCGCTTCCGGGGACGGCGGGGTGAGTGGCAGGCGGGGCGGGCCGCCGTAGTATCCGTTCAGGTCCATGGCGTGCTTCAGGCCGGGGACGCTGTACTTGGCGGGGACCAGGGCGGCGGCGCGCGCGATGCGGTTCTGCCAGTCCGCGGCGGCATCGTACTCGCGGGTGCGGCAGGCCTCCCAGATGGCGATGGTCGCGTAGGGCGCTGCGTTGGCGAAGGCCAGGATCGCGCCCACCGCGCCCGCCATCAACGCGGGCCACAGCACGGCCGCCGATCCGCCCAGCACCTGGAAGCCGGCCTCCGCTTCCCGCGCCATGCGCATGATCTTCTCGATGTTGGCCGAGCTCTCCTTGATCCCAACGATGTTGGGGTGTGCCGAGAGCTCAATCACCGCCTCGGCCGCGATGTCGATCCCGGTCACCGCTGGAAAGTTGTAGATGAGCACGGGAATCTTCGACTGGTCGGCGACGGTGCGGAAGTAGAGCATCTGCGCGGCGGAGTTGTTCAGCGCGTTCTTGTAATAGCTCGGCGTGCGCACCAGCGCGGCCTTGTAGCCCATGGCGGCGGCCTGGTTGGTAAGGGCGACGGTCTCGCGCACGCTCTCCGCACCCGTGCCGGCGATCAGCGTCTTTTCCACCGCGGCGGACTCGGCCACCCAGCCCCAAAGCTGGAGCTTCTCTTCGGTTGTGAGCAGGACGCTCTCGCCGGTCGAGCCGGTCACCACATAGCCGGCCAGCGCCGTGAGGTTCCACTTCTCGATGTTGTGCCGCACCTTGGCCTGGTAGATATCGCCATTGCGGTCGAAGGGGGTGGTGATGGGAGGAAAGATGCCGTGGAGCTTCATAGAGCAACCAACGGTCGCGGCTCAGTTACCGAACCGCGACCGTCAGGGAGCGGATCTTAGCCAATCTTGGCAAACACAATTGCGAACGTATAAAGCGCGAGCGACTCGATGAACACCAGGCCCAGAATCAGGGCGAAGCGGATGGAGGCCGAAGCGCCAGGATTCCGACCCATGCCCTCGCAGGCGGCGGCTACGGCCTTGGCCTGAGCCAGACCGCAGAGACCTGAGGCGAACGCCATGGAGAAGCCGGAGGCGATCCAGATCCAGTAGTTGTTACCAGCCCCGGGGGCGGCGCCGCCCTGGGCGAACATCGGGCTGGCGAGCACCATCATCGCCGCCAGCAACATCATCAGTTTCGTTTTCACGTGGACTCCTTCGTATGAACTCGCTCCAGGAGGTGGTTCCCGGCGCGCCTTGGGGGCCGCCGGTCTCACACTGGCGCGGCATTATGCCGTTGCGTGCTCCTCGTGGGGCAGCACCTCGCTGACGTAAACCATGGTCAGCAGCATGAACACGTACGCCTGCAGGATTCCGACAAAGATGTGCAGGCCGAGAAACGGAATCGGAATGATAAGGGGTATCAGGCCCATGAACGCCATGGTCACCTTTTCGCCCCCGAACATGTTGGCGTAAAGACGGACGGTGAGCGAGAGCGGCCGCGCCAGGTTGCTGATGATCTCAATGGGGAACATCAGCGGCGCCAGCCACCAGATGGGGCCGGCAAAGTGCCCCAGGTAGTGCAAGAGCCCCTGCTGCTTGATGCCCATCAGGTTGTAGTAGAGCATCGTGGCCAAGGCCAGGCCGAGCGGAACCGGCGGGAACATGGTCGGCGATTCGAACGTGGGGATCAGCCCGATCAGGTTAGCGAAGAGGATGAAGATAAACAGGACGCCGAAGAAGGCCATGAAAGGCCGCCCGCGGTGGCCGACAACGTCGTCCGTCTGTTCGCCCAGAAAGCCGAAGATCAGCTCGAAGATATGCTGGAACTTGCCGGGCCGATCCATCGACAGGAGTGGACGCAGGAGCGCGAACACCACCACGATGATGGCGGCGACCGCAATCTCCATCACGACATAGTTTGCCCAGGGATGCCCCGGACTGGAAGCTTTCATGCCGACCCAGGACAGCATTGTGTCTCCGGGGGCGGCCAGGTATTTGTTGAAAAGGGAGGTCAGCCAGATCTCATTTTCCATGAACTAGCTCGTAGAAGACTTCCGCGATCAATGCGGCAATGGGCACGAAGAGACCCGTCAGCGCCGCTATCGCGTTCATGCCAAAGACCTTCACTATAACATATCCACCCACGCCGAGAAGCAGGTAGCGGAAGGCGAAGAAGGCGTAAACGCGTTTGGGCGCCGGGCGCGCGTCCGGCCCCATCGCGCCCACCACCTGGTGTAGCCAGCGGAAGTTCAGGTACGAGCCGGCCGCGCCCAGCAGGAAGGCCAGTGCCAGCCGCCAGCCTTTAAAGATGCACGTGGCGCAGGCGCCCAGGGCCGCGACCCCCACCATGCCCAGGTAGATGCGGCGCACCGCCCGCGGATAAAACCCCGCCTCAGAATCCATCGCGCCGCGATTCCGCCGCCAGTTCCCGGAACAGCTCGATAAAGCCCGCGGCCGCGCCGAGTGCCAGGAAGATCAGGTAGATGAAGTGGGTGTGGAACAGCTTGTCCAGTCCCCAGCCCATGGAGTAGCCGACAAACGTGCTGACAGGCAGAACAAAAGCCAGTCCCACGTAGCGGCCGACCTGCGCCCACACATTGTCGTCGGGTTTCATCGCGCCTGGATGGATTGTAGCGCGCCGGTCGGCTACTCTGTAGAGCAGACACGATGGAACTCATTCTCGACTGGATCTCCCGGTACGGCTACTTCGGCATCTTCTCGCTGCTGGTGCTGGGCATCGTCGGCCTGCCGGTTCCGGACGAGACGCTGCTCGCCTTCGCCGGCTACCTCATCTTCCGCGGCAAGCTCCAGCCGGTGCCCACCTACCTTGCCGCCCTGTTGGGGAGCATGTGCGGAATCACGGTGAGCTACACGCTGGGCCGGGTGACCGGCTACTTCCTGCTCGAGAAATATGGTGCCCGGCTGCATATCAAAATGGAGCGCGTGCAGCGGGTTCATGACTGGTTCCGCAGGATCGGCGGCATCTCGCTGACCTTCGGGTATTACGTTCCCGGGGTGCGTCATCTGACGGCCTATGTCGCCGGAGCGTCCGAACTGGAGGCGCCGAGGTTCGCGCTGTTCGCCTACTCCGGCGCGGTCCTGTGGTCTGCCACCTTCATCAGCCTCGGCTACTTTCTGGGAGATCAGTGGCGGCGAGTCTCGGACCTGGCGGACGAGACCGGCCTGATGATCGCGGGCGCCGCAATCGTGGTTCTGGGAGCCTGCTACTTCCTGTGGCGGCGCAGGCGGCGACACTAAGGCTGTCCGCTTGCTGACGCGCGCGGTTCGGTAAGGGGGTCCCGGTTGAGGTACACTTGCTAGTCCGGGGGCTAGATTGACCAGACGAGTCGCAATTCTGCCGATGGTCGGGGCGCTCATGGCGGCAGCGATGCTGGCCCAGCAGGCGGAGAAACTGGCGCCGTACTATCCCACGCCGGAGAAGATCGTCGAGCAGATGCTGCGGCTGGGCGAGCTCAAGCCGGGCGAGAAGATGTTCGACCTGGGAAGCGGCGACGGGCGCATCGTAATCATGGCGGCCAGGAAGTTCCGGGCCGATGCGACGGGCGTGGAGTTCGACGACGACCTGGCGAAACAGAGCGCCGACCGCATCCAGAGCCTGGGCCTGGAGAAGCGGGCGCGGATCATCCACGGCGACCTCATGAAGCAGGACTACAGCTCGGCCGACCTGCTGACCGTGTACCTGCTGCCCGGCTCGAACGACAAGCTCCGGCCGTTGCTCGAAAAACAGCTCAAGAAGGGCGCGCGCGTCGTCGCGCACGATTTCGAGTTCGCCGATTGGCGGCCCGAGACAACCAAATACATAGAGGATGACGGCCAAGGCCGCAGTCACACGCTGTACCTGTACCGCCGGTAGCGGCGGGTAGCGGCCCCGTTTTATCGATGGCTTACGATCCTGCAGCGCTGGCCCGAGAGTGGCGCCGGATGCGGAACGTGCTCCGCGCGGTGCTGGCGTTCGCCTGCCTCTACGCCGAGATGCTCGCGCCCCGGCATGGGACGCTCGCCGTTCCCATCTTCTCCCTGGTGTTTTCGGCCTACAGCCTCTGCACGCTGCTGTGGAGCAAGCTGGACCGCATTCAGGGCTCGCTCGCCGGCCTGTTCTTCGAAATGGTGTTCTTCGTCGCCTTCGCGGCGTACGGCTCCGACCCCAACGCGTGGATCGGCTGCTTCTTCTTCCTCTATCTGATGATGTCGGCCGTGGTGAACCACGACTGGGGAGACGTGTTCGTCGTAGTGGGGGCCTCGCTGGCCTTCTTCTCGTTCGTGACGCCATCGGGTGGCGACGTGCTGCGGCGCGTGGTGCTGGTCTCCGGGCTGCTGGGTTGCACCATGTCCTACCAGAAGCGGAAGCTGCAACAGTGGCTCCGTGAGAGCATCCGGCGCGAAGAGGGCCTCAGTATGGAAATCGAGAAGGCCCGCGACCAGGAGCGGCAACGCATCGCCGGCGATTTTCATGACGGCCCCCTGCAAAGCTTTATCGGCATGCAGGTGCGCCTCGACATCCTGGGCACGATCCTGAAGCGCGACCCGCCGGCGGGAGTGCTGGAGCTGAAGGAACTGCAGGGGCTATCGAAGGAAATCGTGGGCGACGTGCGATCGTTCCTGCGCGGCATGCGTCCTTCCGAGCTGGATGCGAGCGATATGGTGGCCTCTGCGCGGCGCATCGTCGAGTATTTCCAGAAGGACACCGGCATCGCGGGACGGTTCGTCTGTTCGGAAACGACCATCAAGACGGCGCAGGAAAGCGGCCTGGAGCTGCTCCAGATCCTGCGCGAGGCGCTGCACAACGTGCAGAAGCACTCCAAGGCGGGGCGCGTGGTGGTCTCGCTCGAGCAGGCGGGCAAGGCGGTGGAACTGGCGGTGGACGACGACGGCGCAGGCTTCCCCTTCAGCGGCAGCTTCAACCTGGACGAGCTGGACCTGCTGCGGCTGGGGCCGGCCAGCATCCGGCGCCGGGTGAGGAGCCTGGGAGGCGAGCTTTCGATCGAATCGCGCCCCGGGCACGGCGCGGGGATCAAGGTCCGGATCCCGGGCTGAGCCAGGGGCGCACGCAAGGGTGCGTCGCAAGGGTGCGTGCGCCACAGCAAGCGCCGCACTACACTGGTACCGTGAGAGTCGGCATCACGTGTTACCCGACGTATGGCGGCAGCGGCATCGTGGCCACCGAGCTGGGATTGGAGCTGGCCACCCGCGGCCACGAGGTGCACTTCATCTCGTACGCCAATCCGATCCGCCTGGACGCGGGAATTCCCCGCATCTTCTACCACGAGGTCGAGGTCACCACCTATCCGCTGTTCCAGTACCCGCCCTACGCGCTGGCGCTGTCGTCGCGCATGGCGGAGGTAGCGGAGCGGTATGCGCTCGATCTGCTCCACGTGCACTACGCCATTCCGCACTCCATTTCGGCGCTGCTGGCGCGCGACATGCTGCGGCGGCAGGGGCGCAGGCTGCCGTTCATCACCACGCTCCACGGCACCGATATCACGCTGGTGGGGACCGACCGCTCCTATCTGCCCATCACCAGGTTCTCGATCGAGGAATCGGACGGCGTGACGGCCGTGAGCGACTACCTGCGCGACGCCACCAGGGATTTCCTGGGAGTGCAGCGCGACATCCGCGTCATCAAGAACTTCGTCAATTGCGAGATGTACCAGCCGGACCCGCAGCGGCGCCGGGAGGCGAAGGTGGCGCCGGCGGGCGAGAAGGTGCTGATCCATATCTCGAATTTCCGGCCGGTGAAGCGCGTGACGGATTGCATCCGCATCCTCGCGGAAGTGCGAAAGCACACGGCGGCGCACCTGCTGATGGTGGGAGACGGGCCGGAGTGGGGGCCGGCGGAATCGCTGGCCCGCGAGATGGGCCTCGAAGAACACGTGACGTTCATGGGCAAACAGAGCCACGTGGAGCGGCTGCTGCCGCTGGCGCACGTGCTGCTCATGCCGAGCGACCTGGAATCATTCGGCCTCGCCGCGCTCGAGGGGATGGCGTGTGGCGTGCCCGCTGTTGCGACCCGCGGCGGCGGCCTGCCGGAACTGGTCACGCACGGCGTGGACGGATTCCTGGAGCCGGTCGGCGACATCCAGGCGCAGGCGGCGCGGGTAGTCGAGCTGCTGACCGACGAGAAGCTCTACCAGAGCGTGTCGGGAGCCGCGCGGCGCACGGCCGAGACGCGCTTCTGCTCCTCGCTCACGATTCCGCAGTACGAGCGCTACTACGAAGAGGTCTGCGCGGCGGCGGGCGGCGCCGCCTAGCGCGCTAGGCGCGCTTGCGGCGCATCAGCGCCAGGGCAACGCCGCCCAAGCCGATCAGTGCCACCGTGGAAGGTTCCGGCGTAGCGGCGTCGAAATTGAATATCTGAACCGGATCGCTGGCTCCCGGATAAGCGCCGCCGACGTCGATGCCGATCACACCGCCTGCGTTTACCCAATAGGAGTAGGTCCCGGGGCCGTTCGTGCCGGCGATATCAACCCAGGTGCCACCCTGGTAAGTGTACAAGTCGCCCTGTGTGTGGTCGCCAACGTTGTACGAGAACGAGACTGTGCCGCCCACGGGGGCAATCATCCACATCGAGGTGCCGGTCCATTCGCCGTTAATGGTGGCGGACCCGGGGGCCGCGCTCCAGTCGACCGAACCGCCCCATGAGGGCGGGTTGGCCCGGGCGGCATCGCCGATGGTCCAGTTTGCGGGGGCGTAGTAGCCGGAGAAGCCGATGGGCACGGCGACGGCGGGAACGGCCAAAACCATCAGGGCGAAGAAAGCGAGCGTCAGCGTGACGAGCCTCGGCATGGCAGCCTCCAAAAGAGATTAATTCACGCTATAGTATGATTTCCCGGGGCCCTATGTCAATACGATTGGGTATGCTTCGGTACTGAGGGTACTGGCGCGCTAAACGCGACGTAGTCGCCGCAGGAAAAACAGCGCCAGGCCGCCCGTCGTCAGCAGGAGCAGGCTGGCCGGCTCGGGCGTGGTATCCAGGCTGAGGTCGTTCAGCGCAAAGAACTCGGTGTTGGTATCCGAACCATACGCCAAGCCCTCGGGCATCCAACGGATCGTATATGTCCCCGGCGCAAGCTGCAACCCGAGCAGTATCGTCTCCGTCGATCCGTAGTTTGCACCGCTCACGCCCAGCGGGCTGCCGACGTTCACGAAGCCGCTGCCGCTGTCGAGTTGCAACTGCACGGAATAGCCCGGATATGAGGGAAAACCCGGATTGTGATTGTCGAAGTGCTGAAAGGTCAGATCGGAAACATAGAGGGAGTCGGCGGTGGTGAACGTGATGTACGGGTTGTAAGTGCCAAAGAAGCGGGTCAGAAGAACCATACCAATACTGCCGCCGAAGTCCTCTGCAGGCCCGCCTCCGGTCTGAGAGGCAAGGCCACTGACATTCGGGTCGTATGAGGTCGCGATGGATGTCGAGACGCTTCCGGACGAGGTAGTGTTCTCAAAATCCCAGAACAGGACCGGAGCCGCAAAGGCCGCCACGTTCAGAACAAGAACCGCCAAGCAGACAAACAGGACTCTGCGCACAACGATCTCCTTTAAGGCCGTAAACTCCGAAAGCCATGTTACGGCTTCCCGAGGGCTTGTGTCAAGACCATTGATACTGCGGGTCCGGTCACCCTCGCGCCAACCGCCCCAGCGTCCGTAGCGCCTGGTCCAGCCGGTCGGACCACGGATAGCCGCAGTTCAAGCGGATGTAATTCCGGTATCGCTGCCGTGCCGAGAAAATCGGCCCCGGGCTGATGCTGATGCGCTCCGCCAGGGCGCGCTCCTGCAACTCGAGCGAATCGACGCGGTGCGGCAGTTCCACCCACAGCACGAAGCCTCCGGCCGGGCGCGTCACCTTGGTGCCCGCGGGGAAATGCTCGCCCACGGCGGCGATCATCTGCTCGGTCTGCGTGGCGAAGGCAGCGCGCATCTTGCGCAGGTGCCGGTCGTAGGCGCCGCTCTCCAGAAACTCCGCGATGGCGGCCTGCAGCAGCGTGGGCGTGGCCAGCGTGGTGGTCAGTTTGAGGGCTTCGACTTTCGCCTGGAAGCGGCCCGGCGCGGTCCATCCGACGCGGTATCCCGGCGCGATCATCTTCGAAAACGAAGAGCAGAGCAGCACCAGACCCTCGGTGTCGAAGGCCTTCGCCGACCGCGGGCGCGCCTGGCCGAAGTACAAATCCCCGTAGAGGTCGTCCTCGATCAGAGGGACTTCGCGGCGGGTCAGCATGGCCACCAGTTCGCGCTTGCCTTCGTCCGGCATCGAGCTGCCTAGCGGATTGCTGAAGTTGGGCGATGCGATGCAGGCGCGGATGCGGTGCTTCTTCAGGGCGTCGCCGAGCAGGTCCAGGCACATTCCGTGGCGCGGGTGCGACGGGATCTCGATCACCTGCATTCCCAGCGCTTCGAGCAGCAGCAGAGTGCCGAAGTAGGCGGGCGATTCGATGGCCACCAAATCGCCGGGCTGCGCCACCGCGCGCAGGCAAAGGTGCAACGCTTCGGTGGCGCCGCAGGTGACGACGATCTCCTCCGGCGCCAGCCTGCCGCCCCAGTCGAGCGAACGGCGCGCCACCTGGCGCCTCAGCTCGTACAGACCCGGCGGGAAGTTGTAGCTGTTGATCTCGCGGCCCGAGCGGCGAATCAGGCCGGCCAACAGGCGATTCACCTTCTGCCCCGGCAGCAGTTCGGGCGCCGGACAGGCAGCGCCGAAGGGGACCACTTCGGGATCCGTGACCGCCTGCAGCACTCTGGAAACCAGGCCGCTGATGCCGACGCGCGTCGCCGGCCGCCCGGGCGCCGAGGTGCGCGGCTCCGGAGGCAGGTTGTCGCGCCGGGAACGCACGTAGAAGCCGGATTGCGGCCGCGCTTCTATATAACCGCGGCTTTCGAGCAGCGTGTACGCCTGCAGGATGGTCGAGACGCTGACGCCCTCCTGCGCGCTGATGCGGCGCACGGACGGAACTCGCTCGCCGGGCCGCAGCACGCCCTCCTCGATCAGCCCGGCGATCTTGCCCGAGACGCTGCGGTAGAGAAACGGCTGCGCTTCCTGATCCATGCAACTGTTATGGTATCAAATCGTCGCGGCTGCATCTGTTCTGCATCACGGAATGCGGCTATCCTGGAAGGGTCATGACTCCTACCGAAAAGATCTGGCGCAATGGAACCTTCATCCCCTGGGACGAGGCACGCATTCACGTCCTGTCCCACGTCGTCAGCTACGCCAGCGCGGTCTTCGAAGGCATACGCTGCTACCGGACGCCCTCCGGGCCGGCCATCTTTCGGCTGGAGGAGCACGTGCGCCGGCTGCTCGATTCGGCGCGCATCTGCCGCATGGACGCGCCCTACACTCCGGCCGAACTCTCAGCGGCCATCCGCGAACTGGTGCGCATCAACCGCATGGAGGCCTGCTACATTCGCCCCATCGTTCTGCGCGGCTACGGCGCCGTGGGAGTGCAGCCCTCAAACAACCCCATCGAGGTCTACATCGCCTGCTGGGAGTGGGGCTCCTACCTGGGAGACGGGGCAGCGGCCGATGGAATCGACGCCTGCGTCTCCAGTTGGAACCGCATGGCGCCGAACACGCTTCCGGCGCTCGCGAAATCGGCGGCCAACTACATGAACTCGCAATTGATCAAGATGGAGGCCGTCTCGAACGGCTATCACGAAGGCATCGCGCTCGATTGCTCGGGCCTGGTGAGCGAAGGCTCCGGAGAGAACCTCTTCGTGGTTCGCGACGGCAGGATCCTGACGCCGCCGCTCAGTTGCTCCCTGCTTGACGGCATCACGCGCAACGCGGTCATCGAGCTTGCGAAGGACCTCGGCATCCCCATTGAGGAAGCGGCGATTCCGCGCGAGATGCTCTACATCGCCGATGAGGTTTTTCTCACCGGCACCGCGGCCGAGATTACGCCCGTGCGGTCGGTGGACCACATACGCGTCGGCGCCGGCCGCCGCGGTCCGGTCACGGAAAAGCTGCAGGCAGAGTTCTTAGGGATCGTCACAGGCAGCCGGCCGGACGTCCACGGCTGGCTCACGAGGGTAACATGATTCGCCCCGTGCTCGAATCCGCGGCCGAGCGATCCGTCCGCTATCTGCACGAACTGGGCGAGCGCCGGGTAGGGCCGGCGCCGGAAGCCGTGAGCGCGCTCGCGCAACTGGACGGCGAACTGCCCGCCGGCCCCTCGGACCCGTTGGCCGTCATAGACCGGCTCGACCGCCTGGGTTCGCCGGCGACCGTCGCCAGCGCGGGCGGCCGCTACTTCGGCTTCGTCATCGGCGGCTCGCTGCCGGCAGCCCTGGCCGCGAACTGGCTGGCCGGAGCGTGGGACCAGAATGCCGTCATGGCGGCGACCTCGCCGGCCGCCGCGAAGATCGAAGAAATCGCGATCCACTGGCTGCTGGAGATTCTGGACCTGCCGCGCGAGTCGGGGGTCGGCCTGGTGGATTGCGACACGCAGGCCATGTTCTGCGGCCTCGCGGCGGCCCGCCACGCCCTGCTCCTGCGCGAAGGCTGGGACGTCGAGAGTCAGGGCCTGTTTGGCGCACCTCCCATCACCGTCGTGGTGAGCGAAGAGGCGCACTTGACGGTGCACAAATCTCTGGGCCTGCTCGGCCTGGGGAGGGAGCGCGTGATCCGCGTCCCCACGGACGGGCAGGGCCGCATGCGCACGGACGCGCTGCCGCGCCTGACCGGGCCCGCCATCGTGTGCATACAGGCCGGCAACGTCAACACCGGCTCGTTCGATCCGGCCGCGGAGATCTGCGCTGCGGCGCACGAAAGCGGAGCGTGGGTCCACGTGGACGGCGCATTCGGTCTGTGGGCCGCAGCCGCGCCCGCCCGCGCTCACCTCACACGCGGCGTCGCGGACGCGGATTCCTGGTCCCTCGACGCGCACAAATGGTTGAACGTGCCTTACGACAGCGCCGTGGTCGTGGTGCGCGATGCCCGGCACCTGCACGACACCATGGCCGGCAGCGCCGCCTACTTGGTCGGCAGCGAGCAGCGCGATCCCTGGATGTACACGCCCGGCCTTTCGCGGCGCGCGCGAGGCGTCGAGATCTGGGCCGCGCTGGCGTCTCTGGGCCGCTCCGGCGTGGCCGATCTGGTCGAGCGCACATGCCGCCATGCCGCCCGCTTTGCGGAGGGCCTTCGCGCGGCCGGTTACGAAGTGCTCAACGACGTGGTGCTGAACCAGGTCCTGGTCTCCTTCGGGGACGACGAGACTACGCGGCGGGTGATCGCGGGCATTCAGGAGGAGGGCACCTGCTGGTGCGGCGGCACGGTCTGGCACGGCCGCGCCGCCATGCGCATCAGCGTTTCCGGCTGGGCCACAACCGAGGATGACGTCGCACGCAGCCTGGACGCCATGCTGCGAGTGGCGCGCTCCAACACGTCCGTCGCCTTCTGACCCGGGCGGTCGAGGCTCGGTCTCTGGAGCGAGCCTCGACCACAGCACTACCGTCTAGCGTCCCCGGCCCTCGCCCCTATAGTGGCCGTAGGCGTGTCCACGCCCACGATCGGTACCGCGATCGCGAAAGCCATGATCGTAGTAGCCGCGTCCGTAGCCGTAACCACGGCCGTACCCGCCGTAGAACCGCGGCGCTGCCCAGTAGCCCCCACGCCAGTAGCGGTGCGGTCCGGACCAATACCAGGAGCCGTCGATCCAGGAATACCCCGGCCCTGGGCAGGGCGGCGGGGCGTAATAGGCGGGCGGGCCGGCATAGTAGCCATAGCCGCCTCCCACGCCAACTCCGACGAAGACGTGGGTTCCCGCGAACACGGAAGCCGTTGCCAACAACATAAGGACCAGCAATCGGGTTTTCATTTGTGCGCTCCCGCAGGGCTGAACAGCATCCGGCTTGCCAAAGCGCACGCCACTGATTCCTAATGGTTTATGGCTCGCATCCGCACGGTGCGGTTGGCCGAAAAGCACCACCGCGAACGAAATCGGCCAGCCCTCAGGACCGGAACTCGATCAGCTCGATTAGCGCCCCGTCGTCGACGATCATGGCCGCTCGGACTCCCGCGGAAGGCGACCCCGGAGGAACCAGAACCTGCTTGCCTTCGAGGGCAGCATCCAGATCGTCCACCTCAAACGCAATATGCGGCAGCGACTGCACCTCTGGCGGCAGCGGGCTGCCCGGCTCGAAACGCATCCACTCGACTCCGTAGGGGCTCGTCTGGAAGCCGGAGACGAACATTCCGAACTGCTCCAGGTACTGTTCGCCAGCCCGCGGCACGGTGGTGGGAATTCCCAGATGGTGATACCGCCATCCTTGAACCTCGACGGCGGGCGGTGTCTCGTGAGCTTTCCTCATGCCTTTTTCTTCAGGGCCGCCTGTTTTGCCTTCGGCATCTTCTCGACCACCAGCTCGTAGGAGCGCGCCACCAGTTGCTTCAGCTCCGCCGCGTTCAGCGCGTCTTCGCGCTCGAGGGCTACCCACTGCGCCCGCGCAAAGTACGGGGCCTGGATGATCCCGGGACGCTCGACCAGCTCGGCGAATTCCTCCGGCGAGCACTTGCAGCACAGGAACTGGCCGCCGGGCTCGAGCGCCAGAATGGCGAAGATCTTGTCGGCGACTTTGAACACCAGGTTGTCGCCCCACTGCACCCGCTCGGTGGCGTGGGGAAAGGAGAGGCAGTGCCGGCGCACCCATTCGATGTCCATACCAGAGAGTCTACCCTTCGCGGTCGAGCACTTCGCGGATCTTGGCGGCCAGCCCGCCAACCGAAAAGGGCTTCTGGATGAAATCCGTGCCGGCCTCGATCACCCCGTGGTGCTCGACGACATCGTCGCTATAGCCCGACATGAACAGCACCTTGAGCTTCGGATTCTTCTCGCGCATTTGCGCCCAGAGATCCCGGCCGCCGATATCCGGCATCACCACGTCGGAGAGCAGCAGATCGACGCGTTCGATCGCGCCCAGCGCCTCCCGGCCGCTCGCAAAGGGAAGAACCTTGTACCCCTGCATCTGAAGAAGATTCTGCGTCAGCTTCCGAACCATCTCGTTGTCTTCCACCAGCAGGATGGTTTCAGTGCCGCGGTAGGCCTGGCGAGACGCGGGCTGGCCTTCCGCCAGCGCCGGCCCCGGCAGCGCTGCCGGCAGATAGATGCTGAAACGCGCTCCTTTTCCGGGCTCGCTGTCGATCCAGATGCTTCCCGCGTGCTGCTTGATGACGCCGTAGACTGTCGATAGCCCGAGGCCGCCGCCCCCTTCGCCCTTGGTCGAGAAGAACGGCTCGAAGGCGCGCTGCCTGGTTTCCTCGTCCATGCCGGAGCCATTGTCGGAAACGATCAGCGCGGCGTAGCGCCCCGGCTTGGCGCCGTGGTGCGTAGCGCAGAACGCGGCGTCCAGCTCCGCCGGCGCCACATCAATGGCCACCTCTCCCCCGGAGGGCATGGCGTCCTGCGCGTTCACGGCCAGGTTCATCAGGACCTGCTCCAGTTGCCCCACATCCACCGCGACAGGACAGGGGGCCGCGGACAGGCTGGTCTTCAGCGCGATGTTCTTGCGTACCGTACGTTTCAGCAGTTGCTCGATGCCGCTGACGACGTCGCGCAGGTCCACGGCCTTCACCTGCAATACCTGCTTGCGGCTGAAGGCGACTAACTGACGGGTCAAATCCCGCGAGCACTCCGCGGCCTTCTTGATCTCGTGCAACTGGCCATACCGGACATCGGCGGGGTGCATCCCTCCCAGCAGGATCTCGGTATAGCCCAGGATCGGCGTCAGCATGTTGTTGAAATCGTGCGCAACGCCCGCCGCCAGCCGCCCGATGGATTCTATTTTCTGCGCCTGGCGGAGTTCCTCCTCCATCCGCAGTTGGCCGGTAATATCTCTGTACACCGTCACCATGTACTCGATCCCGCCGGCCTTCTCCATCACCGGCGAGACGGTGCACTCGATGGTAATCGACGTTCCGTCCTTTCGTTTCAAGGCGCTGCGCCCCGACCAGGTCTTACCCTCGAGGAGCGCGGCCCACACGGTCGTGCGAAACGCGTCGTCCCTCTTCTCGGACTGCAGCAGGTCCCACCGCTGCCCCATCACCTCCGGGGCGGAATATCCCGAAGTTCGCTCGAAAGAGGGATTCACGTACACAATCAGTCCGCCCCGAGCGATGATGACGAAGCTCTCCCCCGCGTTCTCGATCGCCGCGGTCAAGCGCAAGCGCTCCGCCTCCCCCCGGCGTCGTTCCGAGATATCCCACACCACACCCAGCAAGCGCACCGGCTTGCCATCGGGACGGTAAGAAAACGTTCCCCTGGCGGTAACCCAATGCTCGGAGCCGTCCGGCCACACCACCCGAAACTCCCGCCGGAAGGGAGCCTGTTCCCGGCGGGCCCGTTCGCCTTCGGCCTGGACGCCCGGGAGATCGTCGGGGTGCACACATCGCCAGAAGCCTTCCAAGGTGGCGTCGAACTCGCCGGGCGCGAGGCCGAACAGCCTCTGGTGGGATTCCGACCACCTAACCACGCCGGTCTCCAGGTTCACGTCCCAGGTCCCCATGGCGCCGGCGTCCAGGGCCAGGCGCAACCGCTCCTCGCTCAACCGGAGAGCCTCCTCGGCCTGCTTGCGCTCCGTGATGTCCAGATGAGTGCCGCACATACGCAGAGGCGATCCGGCGGCATCGCGCTCCACCACCCGGCCCCGGTCGAGAACCCAGATCCACTCGCCGGAGGCGTGCCGCCGGCGGTGTTCGCTCTGGTAAGAGCCGGTCTTCCAGTCCAGGTGCTCGCGAATCGCAGCCGTCACCCGCGGGAGGTCCTCGGGATGAACCAGGCGATCCCACGAGCGCACGTTTTGTTCGATCTCGTTGGGGGAATATCCCAGCATTCCGGTGCAGCGCTCGCTATACGACAGCTCTCCGGAGGCTATGTTCCAATCCCAGGCCCCGAGGTCGCCCCCCATCACCGCCAGTTCCAGCCGGGCCTTGCTGTCCTCCAGGTCGAGCGTTCGCGCGCGGACCTGGCCGGAGAGACTGGCTCTATGCTCGCGCAGCTCCGCGGCCTGCTTCTCGATTTCGAGGTACAGCGCAGCCACGCCGGCGGTGTGGTTCACGTAAGGTTCGTAGAGGGTGTACTGTTCCTCGTCGGAGATCCGGATCAGCATGGCGCCGTAGCTATGGCCCTGGGTCGCCACGGCAACCTTTGCCATCCCGTACACACGGCGCGAGAGGCAACTTCCCTCGCAGCGCTCTTGCAGCCGCTCATCCTGGCAGAGACGCGCGGTGAGTTCGCCCGCGCTCTCAGCGGAGGAGGAAGCGACGACCGTCCCGCCGGCGCAAAAAACGCAGGCCTCGATACCGGGAACGCGCAGCAGGCCAAGGCACACAGCCTGTGCCAATCCTGGGGTGCCGGTGGACGTCCGCAAGGCGCCGTGGAGGGCCAGGAAGCGCGCGACGATAAACGGATCGGGAGCGTCGCTATCCAGCATTGTCTCCGCTCCGCGCCGCGAAAACACAAATATACTTCCCCTTATCGGTGCGCATTTCGATCCTGTTTGAGCCTTTATGGAGTTTATGCTCATCGGCTCCTCTTTTCAAGTGCCCCCGGACTGAACCGCGCGCGTCAGCAAGCGGACGGGTGGTCCGCTCCCACGGTCGCAGTTCGGTAGCCTGCCACCCGTGAGAGAATAGGTGTTTCAGATGGTAGTTGACGGCATCTACTACGGTTTGGCATTTGGCGGCGCTGCCGGGCTCGCCTGGTGGTGGGCAGGACCGCTCTATGCCCTTCCCCTGTTCCTGGTGGCCGCCTTCTGCGTCTATTTCTTTCGGGATCCGGACCGCGCCATACCCGCGGGCCCGGTGGCTGTCTCCCCGGCGGACGGCAAAGTGGTTGCCGTGCGGCCGGAATCGGCCAGCCTGACCCGGATCAGCGTGTTTCTCAATATCTTCGACGTCCACGTGAACCGCTCGCCGATCGCCGGTACGATCAAGGAAGTCTTCTACAAGAAGGGCCGTTTCCTGGTGGCCAGCCGCGAGCGAGCCTCGGCCGAGAACGAACAGAACCTGGTGGTGATTGCGGGCGACGGCACCGAAGTGGCCTTCCGGCAGATCGCCGGTCTGATCGCCCGCCGCATCGTGTTCGACAAGCAGCCGGGCGACCGGGTTGAGACGGGCGAGCGGGTCGGCTTGATTAAGTTCGGATCCCGCGTGGATGTGCTTCTCGGCCCAGAGTGGGACATCGAGGTGCGCCCCGGGATGCGGGTGCGGGCCGGCTCAAGCGTGCTGGCGCGCCGGAGGTCGGAGTAAATGAGCGTGCGCACCCTGTCGGAGCGTTGGATTGGCCCGGGTCTTGAGGGCCGGCCACGGCCGCGCGCGGCTTACGCCCTGCCGACCCTGTTCACCGCGGGCAACGTCTTCCTTGGCTTCATGTCGATCATGCAGTCCGTGCAAGGGGCGCAGTCGGCCTCGCCCGGCAAGATGGGAGCCAATCCGCATTTCCAACTGGCTGCCGTCCTGATCGGATGGGCCGTGCTGCTGGACGGCCTGGACGGCCGCATCGCCCGCCTCACCAACACGGTCAGCGAGTTCGGCCGCGAAATGGATTCGCTGGCCGACGTGATCGCTTTCGGCATCGCTCCCGCCGTGCTGGCGTTCACCTGGGGCGTGCAACTCGCCATTGGGACCGCGGACCCCATGTTCCGCGACCACCTTTGGCGCGTCGGCTTCTTCATTCCCTTCCTGTTCCTCCTCTGCGGCGCCGCGCGCCTGGCGCGCTTTAACATCCAGAAGAACCCCGTGCCCAAGAATCCCGGCCGCCCCGACCGGAAGTACTTCGTCGGCCTGCCGATTCCCGCGGGCGCGTCCCTGGTGGCGGCGATCGTGTACGTCTCCGATGGCGCTCCCGTCCCGCTGTGGCCGCTCATGCTGGGCTGGCTGGGCCTGCTGGCGGTGCTGTCTTTCCTCATGGTCAGCACCTGGCGCTACCAGAGCTTTAAGGATGTCCAGTTGCTGCGCCCCCGCTCCTGGCTCACCTTCGTGCTGGGGGGCAGCCTGATCTACCTGCTCTGGACCTACACCGCCCCGGTCTTGCTGGCGATCACGTCGATCTACGTGGCGAGCGGAATCGCGGTCCGCCTGGGCGGGATCGTGCGGCGGCGCCTGCGCCGGCAGGGGCCGGAACCGGAGCACCAGCTTGGTTAAGGCGAAGCCAGTTGCCGCGGTCGTCGGAAGCAACTCCCTGCTGGGCCGGGAACTGCGCGATGTCCTTTCCCGATCCCAGTTCCAGATCAAACTCATCGGCGCCGACGAGGTCGAGGCCGGAACCCTGACCGAGGAAGGCGGCGAGCCGCTGGTCATCACCGCCCTCGACCAGGACAATCTGGCCGCCGCCCGAGTGGTGTTCCTGGCAGGCTCCCCGGAATCGAGCGGCAAGGCCCTGGAGATTGTCTCCAAGCTGCGGCCGCGTCCCGTGGTAGTGGACCTCACCTACGCTCTCGAAGACCGGCCCACGGCCCATCTGCGGGCTCCGGTCGTCGAACCCGCCGGCACCCTGCTGCCTCCCGGATCCGAGCACGTGGTGGCGCATCCGGCGGCGATCCTGCTGGCGCTGTTCCTGGTGCGCCTGGGCCAGGCCGGGACCATCCGCCGCGCCATCGCCCACGTTTTCGAGCCGGCCAGCGAGCGCGGCCAGCGCGGTATCGACGAGTTGCATCGCCAGACCGCCAACGTGCTCACCTTCCAGAAGCTGCCCAAGGCCGTCTACGACGAACAGGCCGCCTTCAACCTCCTGGCGCGGTACGGCGCCGAGGCGCCGCTTTCGATGGAGAACATTGAAACGCGCGTCGAGCGGCACCTGGCGACGCTCCTGGCCATGAACGCCGGGGTGCAGATGCCGTCCATCCGTCTGATCCAGGCGCCCGTGTTTCACGGCCACAGCGTTTCCCTATGGGTGGAGTTCGAGGTGAATCCCGGCGTCCCGGCACTCGAGCAGACCCTCGCCAGCGTCTACATCGACGTGCGCGGAGCCGACGTCGAAGCGCCCAACGTGGTCGGCATGGCCGGACAGAGCGGCATCGCCGTCGGCGCGATCGCGACGGACCGCAACGACGCGCGTGCAACCTGGTTCTGGGTGGCCGCGGACAATCTCCGGATCGCGGCCGAGAATGCCGTCGAGGTGGCCCTGCCGCTGGCGGGCCCGCCCGAAGCGGGGGCCCACCAATGAGCCGGTTCGCGCGCGCCGCTCTCTTCGGTCTGACCCTGCTCTGGGGCGGCTGCGGCTACCACGTGGCGGGCCGCGGCGACGCCCTTCCGAAGAACATCAAGACCATCGCCATTCCCCCCTTCGGGAACCAAACCACGCTGTATCATCTGGCCGACCGGCTGCCCGCCGACATCACCCGGGAGTTCATTTCCCGCACCCGTTATCGCGTCGTGACGGACCCAGCCGTGGCCGACGCGGTTCTGATCGGCTCCCTCGATAAGTACTCCTCCGGCGGCACGACCCTCGATCCCGTGACCGCCCGCGCCAGCAGCGCCGCGATCGCCGTGAGCCTCTCGCTCACGCTGACCGATCGCGCCACCGGCAAGGTCATTTACAAGCGGGTTTTCAATGCCAACGAGCGCTACGAGGTCAGCCCGAGCAGCCGTACCTATTTTGAAGAGAGCGAGTCCGCACTCGGCCGGATGAGCCGCACCGTCGCGCGCGACACGGTGACCGCGATCCTGGAGAAGTTCTGAAAAAGATCGGTCTGGTATGACTCCGCAACAGTTCCTGACGCACTTGAAACAGCACGAGCCGGCGCCGGCAACCCTGTTTCTGGGTCCGGAACCCTACCAGCGCGAATTCTGCCGCCGCGCGCTGATCGAGCGCGTGCTCCCCGGCCCCGACGAACGCGAGAGCGGCTTGATCCGGCACGACCTCGATTCCGTAACGCTCGCCGCCGTGCTCGAGGACGCCCGCTCGCCTTCCCTGTTCGCGCCACGGCGGGTTTTGATCGTCGCCGGGGCGGAGGCCGCTCTGCCGCGTACCCGCGCCGGAAGCGAAGAGACGGAGGAGGAGGGCGCGGCGAGCAAAGGCGGTGCCGCCGCTCTTGCCGCCTACCTCAAGGACCCGTCGCCGGACGTCGTGCTGGTCTTCGAGGCCGCGCGCTTCAGCTTTGAAGGCGAGGACAAGAGGAAGCTGGAGCGCGTGCGGAAGTTCTACGCCCCCGTGCCCGCCGTGGTCGAGTTTCCCCAGATGTCCGACGCGCAGGCGCGGCATTTCGCCCAGAACCTCGCGACCCGCGCGGGCTTGAAGATCGGCCCCGCCGAGTTGGACCTGCTGGTGGACGACCTGGGCGGAGAGGCCGCCCGCATCGCCGCCGAGATCGAGAAGCTGAGCATCTACGCCGCCGGCGGCAAGCCGATTGGAGCGCTCGAGATCTCGGAACTGGTTCCCGAGGCCCGCGAATCCACGATCTTCGCCCTGGTGGGCGCCCTGGGACGCAACGACCGGGGCGGCGCGCTCGACATTCTGGATACGCTCATCCGTCAGAGCGAGTACCTGCCGCTGGCTTTGAGCTTTCTGGCCACCCAGTTCCGCTTGGCCCTGGCGGCCCGCGAGGCCGGATTGCGCAGCCCGCAGCAGATCCAGGCGCACTTCGCCAAACAGGGCGTGCAGATATGGGGCTCCCGCTCCGAGCAGGTGTTCCAGACGGTTTCCAGTTTCTCGAAGAAACGTCTGGCCGGCGCGTTGAAGCTGATCTTCCAGGCGGACAAGGCGCTACGCGACACTCGCCCGGACGACCGGCTGGTGATGGAGGAGTTTATCCTGCGGCTGACGACCTAAGTGATCCGCTTGCTGACGCGCGCGGTTCCGAACCGCGACCGCCAGGGAGCGGACTAGGCGGGCGCAGCCAGGGCCTTCAATCGCGCGCTCAGACGGGACTTGTACCGTGCGGCCGTGTTCTTCTTCACGATGCCCCACTGGGCGGCGCGGTCGATGATCGAAAAAGTCTGGGGGAGCTCGGCCTGGGCCGCACTCTCGTTCTTCTGTTCGAGCAGGCGGCGCATGGCGCGGATCTGGTGGCGCAGGCGCGACTTACGCGCATGGTTGATCACCGTCCGCCGTTCTTCCTGTCGTACACGTTTCAGCGCAGAGAAATGGTTTGCCATCTGGATCGAAAGCTTTCTTAGGTCAGGATAGCGCAATGGGCTCCGCTTTGACAACTGCCTGGGGGGACCGATGTCGGCAGTCGGCAGCCCCTGCCGAACCGCGACCGTAAGGGAGCCGGACCAACCTGTCCGCTTGTTGACGCGCGCGGTTCGGCAAGGTGGGCCGCCCGAAAGGCGGAAACACCCCACCGGTTTGGCGGGCGATCCAGGTTAGAATGAACTAGACCCATGTGTCAGTACGGCACATCTCTGCGTGCTGGGTGGCAGCGTCGCGGAAATGCGGCTTTCGGTGTGCTCGCGGCCTTGCTGGGCGCGGGCGCGGCCTTGGCGCAAGCACGTCCCGACTGGCGGCACATCGGCAACTCCGCCGTCGGCATGGCCCTTGCGGCGCCCGCCTCCGGTCCCGTCGATCGGCTGTGGTATTCCCCCGATGGCTCACGCCTCTATGTTCGGACGGCGGCCGGAACCGTCTTTGTAACCGCGGATTTCGAGAAGTGGGCGCCTAGCTCGGCGGCGCCACCGGCTGCCGATCCCGATGCACCCACGGCGTCCGTCCCCTCCGGAACGCGCGGCGTGCGGGCCGCCCCGGCGGACACCCGGCGATTGTACGCCTACGGAGAGCAGGTCCTGCGCGCCGACGATGGCGGGCGCGCCTGGGCCAACGTAACCGCCTTCGGCGGCCACTCCATCATCGGCGGCGGCATACGCGACCTGGCGGTCTCGCCCCTCGATAGCGAGGAAGTGGTCGCGGGCAACGAAACCGGGGTTTGGCGGTCGCTCGATGGCGGCGCTTCCTGGACCGGGCTGAACGAGACCCTGCCCAACCTGCCCGCCCGCCGGATCGTGGCGCTGCCTCAGGGAACCGACGGCCTGCGCGTGGCTGCCGGCGCGCTCGGCGTGCTGGAGTGGGCGCCCGGAGAGAAGCAGGCCTGGAGGATCGTGCCCGACGCCGCTGCGTCCCAGGACGCTGCCACGCGCAAACAGCTCTCCGCGACCCTGGGCCCCGAAATCACCGCGCTGGCAGCGGCAGGGGATTACCTCTATGCCGGCTCTGCCGACGGCCGCCTGTGGGTCTCCGCCGACAAAGGCCGCAGTTGGACCTCCACGCCGCCGGCGGAGCGCGGTCCGGTCGAAGCGATTTTCGCCGATGCGCGCGATCCGAGACAGGCGCTGGCCGCCCTGGGCGCGAATCCCCGCGGCGTGACCGGCCAGCACGTTTTGCGGACCATCAATGCCGGCCAGTTTTGGGACGACCTCACCGCCGATCTGCCCGAGACCGCGGTCCACGGCATCACCGCTGACCGCCCCAGCGGAACCATTTACGCGGCGACCGGCCGCGGCGTCTACAGGGCGCGCGCCGACTTGAATGCGGCCGGTCCCGCCACGCCTTGGACTCCGCTGGCCGGTCTGCCCGCCGCCCCAGCGCTCGACGTGAGGCTCGACTCCGGCGGCAATCAGCTCTTTGTGGCCGTCCAGGGTTACGGGGTGTACGCGGCGCTGGCGCCCCATCGGCTGGGAAGTCTGCGGCTGGTGAATGCGGCGGATTTCAGCCAGCGCGCCGCGGCGCCGGGGTCGCTGCTCAGCGTGCTGGGCGTCCGTGTGCGCACGGCCCGCGCGGGTGAGCTGGATCTCCCGGTGCTCGCCGCATCGGACACCGAAACGCAGATCCAGGTGCCCTTCAATGCGAGCGGATCGCCGCTGGCGATGGCGCTTGAAACCACTGCCGGCAGCTTCCGCCTGTCGATTCCGGTCGAAACCGTCTCGCCGGCGATTTTCGTCGACCGCGACGGCACGCCGCTGGTTCTGAATGCCGACACGGGCGTGCTGCTCGACGTCATGAACACCGCACACTCGAACGGGCGGCTCCAGATTCTGGCCACCGGTCTTGGCGCGGTGCGGCCGGACTGGCCGGCGGGCATGCCGGGGCGGTTCGAGAACCCGCCCCAGGTGGTCGCCCCGGCGCAGGCGTTCCTGGACCGCGTTCCGATCGAGGTTACGCGCGCCGTCCTGGCGCCCGGTTACATCGGCCTGTACCTGCTCGAAGTGCAGCTCCCGGCGCTGGTCAACGCCGGACCCGCGGAACTCTACATCGCGTCAGGCGATCAGCAGAGCAACCGCGTAAGGATTTGGATCGAACCGTAGCCCCTTTCCGAACCACGACCGTAAGGGAGTGGATGCGATGATTGCGTGCCGGACTCTGGCAGTCTTAGCGCTGCTTACGTCGCTCGCCCAGGCGCAAAGTTGGACCACCGTAGCCAACCCGCCGCCTGAGGGCCTTTCCTTGTGCCTTTTGCTTACCGACGGCGGCGTGATGTGCCAGGGCAGCTCCTATTCCACCTGGTACAAACTCACTCCCGATCCCAGCCTGGGCTATTTGCATGGGACTTGGTCTTCACTCGCCAGCCCGCCTTCCGGCTACCAGCCCGATGCCTTTGCTTCGGCGGTGCTGGCCGACGGGCGCGTGGTCGTCGTCGGTGGCGAATACAACGCCGGCGTCTTTGCCCTGACCAACCTGGGCGCCATCTACGATCCCGCGGCCAACACCTGGACCATGCTCCCCGCGCCATCCACCGGTTCCCCCAATCGCTTTGCGTGCATCGGCGACGCCCCGGCCACCGTCCTGGCCGATGGCCGCCTGATCGTCGGCAGCAAGCTGTCGCAGGATCTGGCCATCCTCGATCCCAAAACGCTGTCGTGGTCCATCGTCTCCGCCACGGGCAAGATCGATGGCTTCAATTCGGAAGAAGGTTGGACGCTGCTGCCCGATGGCAGCTTCTTCACTCTCGATGTGGAGAACGCTCCGGCATCGGAACGGTTCCTGCTCACGGGAGAGACGGCCGGCGTCTGGGCCAGCTCCGGCAACACCCCGCAGGATCTGCACACGCCCACCACGTCACAACCGCTGAATGCGCCCGGCTGCACGGTGTATAACCCGCCGGGCGAAATCGGTCCTACCCTGCTCCGGCCCGATGGCACGGTGTTCGCCGTGGGCGCGGATGGCTTCACGGGCATCTATACGCCGCCCCTTCCTGGTTCCACCGCGGCGGGTACGTGGGCCGCGGGGCCGCAGTTGCCCCCGGGCCTGCATGTCGAAGACGGCCCCGGCGCCGTAGTACCGAGCGGCCACGTGCTGTTCGGCGCCAGCCCCGGGGCCAGTGCACCCGGGTTGCAGTATTTCGAATTCGACGGCGCGAACCTCGTGAGCGTTCCCGCCCCGCCCCAAGCATCGAGCGACGCCACCTATTTCACGAGCTTGCTCGTTCTGCCCACGGGACAGGTCCTGCTGGTCGACTTCTCCGCCACGGTTCAGATTTACACTCCCGCCAGTTCGCCCACCTATAATCCCGCCTGGGCGCCAACGATCAGCTCAGTTCCCTCCACCATTTCGAGCGGCGCCACTTTTCAAATCAGCGGCACGCAATTCAACGGGCTGAATCAGGGATCGGCATTTGGCGATGAGGCACAGAACGCCACCAACTATCCGCTGGTGAGGATCGCCAACCTCGCCTCCGGGCACGTCCGTTACGCCAGGACGCACGATCACAGCACCATGGGCGTGGCCACGGGAACCGCGCCCGTCTTCACCTATTTCGACGTGCCGCCCGATGTCGAACTCGGCGCCAGCACCGTGCAGGTTGTCGCCAACGGCATTCCTTCCCAGGCCGTGACGGTTACCGTGGTCGACCAGTTGGCGCAGACCATCAGCTTCCCGACGCTCCCGGACGAGCCGCTCGGGGCCGCGCCTTTTACGGTCGGTGCGACCGCGTCGTCGGGTCTTGCGGTCAGCTTCGCTTCGACCACTACAGCCGTGTGCACCGTTGCCAGTGCCACCGTAACGCTCGTCGCCACCGGCACCTGCACCATCCAGGCGACTCAAGCGGGGGACGCCGGTTACGCCGCTGCCGCGCCGGTCAACCAGAGCTTCCAGGTGACGCAGGCGAACCCGTCGGCGCCACTTCTGATCTCGCCGGCGAGCGGCGCTACGGGCGTTGCGCTGGTCGAAACCCTGGCGTGGAACGCGGTGGCCGGCGCGACGTCTTATGACGTCCACTTCGGCACTTCATCCACGCCGCCGCTGGTGGCGAACACGGCCGCAACAGCGTACACCACCGGAGCGCTGAGCCCGAACACCACTTATTTCTGGCGGATCGTCGCGCTGAGTGGCGGCGGCTCGGCGACGTGGTCCTTCACCACGGGCGCCGGCCTGCTGTTCGTGCCCGTGCCGCCGTGCCGGGTTGCCGACACCAGGAACGCCGCCGGGCCATTTGGCGGGCCGGCCATGAATGCCAACTCCGCACGATCCTTTGCGATTCCACAGAGCGCGTGCGGCATCCCGAGCACGGCGCAGGCCTACTCGTTGAACGTAACCGTAGTGCCCGCGGGGCCGCTCTCTTACCTGACGCTGTGGCCTGCCGGGCAGCCGCAGCCGTTCGTCTCCACGCTCAACTCCCTGGCTGGAGCCGTGGTGGCGAATGCGGCGATCGTGCCGGCGGGCGCGGGCGGCGCGGTGAGCGTCTACGTTACGAATCCGGCCGACGTCGTCCTGGACATCGACGGCTATTTCGAAGCGCCCGGCGGCGCCAATTCGTATTCGTTCTATTCCGCCACTCCCTGTCGGGTTGCCGACACGCGATTTGCCGGGCCCTCCCTGTCCGCCGGCCAGACCCGCGACTTTTCGATTGGTTCGAGTTCCTGCGCCATCGCTCCGGCGGCAGCGTATTCGCTGAACGTCACGGTGGTGCCCGCAGGGCCGCTGGCCTACCTCACTTTGTGGCCTACCGGGCAGACGCAGCCGTTCGTCTCTACGCTGAACGCCGCGACCGGAAAGATCGTGGCCAACGCCGCGCTGGTTCCGGCGGGGACCAACGAGTCGATCTCGGTATTCGTCACCGATGCGACCGACGTCGTTCTGGACGTCAACGGTTCCTTCGGCCAGCCCGGCGGCGCCGGCGCGATGGCATTCTACCCGGTGACGCCGTGCCGGGTGGCGGACACGCGAAATGCCGCGGGCCTGGTGGCGGGCGAGACGCGCTCGTTTGCGATTCCGGCGAGCGGCTGCAACATCCCCTCCACCGCGAGGGCGTATTCCTTGAACGTGACGGTGGTGCCGGCCGGGGCGCTGTCCTACCTTTCCGCGTGGCCCACGGGCTCGGCGCAGCCGCTGGTCTCGACTTTGAACTCGTTGGACGGCAGCGTGCTGGCGAACGCGGCCATCGTGCCCGCGGGTACGAACGGGGCGATCGATATCTACGTGACCAACCCCACCCAGGTGATCCTCGACATCGACGGCTACTTCGCGCCGTAAGACATCGCCGTCCTGGCTTGCAGTAGCCGCGCTGATGTGTCACACTGAATCCGGATGTGACACATGGCGAAGATGACCGTCCGACAGGTTCGCGCCGCTCTGCCCGCCATCGAAGATGTGGTGGCGCGGGCGGGTGAAATCGTGATCACACGGCGTGGGCGCGCCGTCGCTCGCGTGCTTCCGATGCCGGGGGTCCGCCGTGCGCCATCGCACGCCGAGCTCAGGGCCCGCATGCCACTTCTCTCGCCGAGTGCGGCGCTCATCCGAGAGGACCGTGACGGCGGATGCTGAAATCCGTATATGTCGACACGAGCGCTCTGGCGAAGTGGTATTTGAATGAGGCGCGGTCCCAGGAGTTCGAGGACTACATTACCCCCAGTCTGCCGGTGGCTATCAGCCGCCTGACCGTGCTGGAGTTGCGCTGCCTGCTGGCCCGGCGTCGTCGTGCGGGCGAAATCAATGCGCGTTTGGAAACCGACGTTTTCGCTGCATTCGAAGAGGATGTCCGCAGCGGAGCGCTGGCCGTTCACCCGGTCGAGGACGCGCACATTGCCGCGGCCGTCGAAGTCATCGCGCGCGTGAAGGCCCAGCCGCTGCGGAGCCTCGACGCACTGCATCTCGCCATCGCGCTCCAGATCGGCGCCCCGACGGTCGCGACGGCGGACCGGGTCATGGCGGCTGCGGCGACCGCGCTTGGCCTGAAGACCGTCCGCTTCGACTGACCTCCGCTACTCGAGCGCCAGGCCCCGCGTCTCACGCGCAAAGAGCAGCACCGCCATCCCGCACACGTAGATCACGGCAATCGAGCTCAGCGCCCGCGCGAAACTCCCCAGGTGCACGATCAGCACGCCCGTCAGGAACGGGCCGCCCGCCGCGAGGATGCGCCCGGCATTGAAACAGAATCCCGCTCCCGTGGCGCGGATGCGCGTGGGGAAGAGCTCGGGCAGGTACACCGGGAATCCGCTGAAAATGCCGTTGGTGAAGAAGCCGAGCGCCGGCAGAACCAGCAGAATGGCGCTGTAGGACCAGCCCACCAGAAACGTGATCGGCAACACCAGCGCGCAGCCGGCCAGCATCACCAGGAACGCGAGCCGCCGCCCGACGCGCTCCGCCAGCGGCGGGAAGGCGAAATACCCCGCGATCGAGCCGGCGTTCAGGCTCATCACGGCGTAGCTGGTGAGCCGGGTCAACTGCGAGGCATCCAGGTGCCGCGGCCCCAGCAACTCGCGGATGAACGACGGAGTCCAGTTGGTCGCGCCCCACAATCCGAACACCGCCACCAGCGCCAGGGCCGAGCCCACCGCCGTGTCGCGCCGGTGCTCCGGGCGGAATAGCTCGAGCATGCTGAAGCGGCGTTCTCCGGCCTGCCTGGCGTTGCGCCACCGCTCCGGTTCCCGCACTTTCAGGCGCACCAGCAGGGCCACCAGCGCCGGCGCCAGGCCCACGAAGAACATCACGCGCCAGCTCCGGTGCGAGAGCAGCGCGCCCACGCCCGCCGCCAGGAAGTAGCCCGCGCCCCATGCCGATTGCAGCAGTCCCGCGCCCCTCACGCGGAGCGATTCGGGCCACACTTCCGCCACCAGCGTCGCTCCCGCCGCCCACTCGCCGCCGATTCCGAGCGCGGTCAGGAAACGGTAGATCGCGAGTTGCCACCATGTGTGCGCGAACCCCGCCAGGCCCGTGAACACGGCGTAGATCAGAATGGTGATCACCAGCGTGCGCGCCCGGCCCATGGAGTCCGCCAGCACTCCGAACAGCGCGCCGCCGATCGCCCAGCCGACCAGAAAGATCGCCAGGATGATGCCGCCATACCAGCCGATATTGTCTGGCGTGCCGCGCGTCCCCAGCAACTCGCGCAGCGCCGGCGTGAGCACGAGGTTGTAGATGGTGGAATCCATCGAGTCGAAGATCCACCCCAGCCAGGCGACCACGAGGACCAGGATCTGGTAGCGGTTCAGGCGCGCGGCCTTCTCGACGGACATTCTGGCTGCCGATTTTAGCGCATCCGGCGGGAGGCAGGACCTGCATGCTCCGGCACATCCTGCGCCTTTCGGGCTCCCGTCACCTCCGAAGAGCGGGTGCGCCACCCTGTCGGCTCAATAGAATGACGTTGGCATGACTCGTGCTCTGGATCATGTGTCGCACGAAGGAGATTCCAAATGTTTCTAGTGTTGTTCGCCGTTTTGCTCATCATGTGGCTGCTGGGAGCCTTTGCGTTCCACGTTGCCGGTGGGCTGATCCACCTTCTGTTAGTAGTCGCGGTGATTTCTTTGGTGGTCCACCTCTTCAGGCGCAACGCTACGGCTTGAGAGCGGCCACGTTTGGCTGTTGGCTGTCCCGGCGGTGACCGTTTTTGCTGCTTCCGGAATATCCTTGGCCGCGCCAAAGAAGAGCAGCGTCAGGCGCAGGCACGGGGCAGTCCAGCGATCTACGACTATAGGAGTATCCAATGAACAAACTCTGCATTGCAGTTGTTGCGACGATGCTGGGAGCGATGTCCGTATCCGCCGCCGACCATACCTGGACCGGGAAGATCAGCGACAGTATGTGCGGCGCGAAGCACAACACTTCAGCCGAGCATGGCGGAAAGATGATGTCCGATCGCGACTGCACCTTGGCCTGCGTGAAAGAGCACAACGCCAAATACGTATTCGTCAGCGGCGGCAAGGTGTACAACGTTGGCAACCAGGACTTCGCGGCTTTAGAGGAGCATGCCGGCCACACGGTAAGACTGACGGGCGAGATGAACGGGGACACGGTCACCGTCTCAAACATTGTCATGCCCGCCAAGAAGTAATTCCGCGGGTCATCACGGCCGGCGCGCCCTGATCTCGCTTTCGTAGAACGGCCTCAGCCGCTCTTGGATCTCGTCCCGGACCCGCTGGAACGCCGCCAGAACCTCGTCCTCGCTCCCTTGGACGGCGGCCGGGTCGTCGAAGCCGATGTGCACCCGCTGCCGCACCTCGCCCGCGAACACCGGGCAGGTCTGGTTGGCGTGGTCGCAGACGGTGATCACGAAGTCGAAGGGCTGTCCGAGATACTGCTCGACGGACTTCGGGCGGGCGCCGCTGATGTCGATCCCGACTTCGGCCATCGCCTGGACCGCCGCCGGGTGCACGCGCTCCGCCGGGCGCGTGCCGGCCGAATGCACCTCTAGCGTGGCGTCGAACGACCGCAAGAACCCCTCAGCCATCTGACTGCGGGCCGAATTACCCGTGCACAGGATCAGGATTCGCATTCCAGAACCGCCTCTCGAAACGCAGTGATACGTTCACCAGCGAGATGAGCACGGGCACTTCCACCAGCGGCCCCACCACCGCCGCGAATGCCTCACCCGAATGGATGCCGAATACCGCCACCGCCACCGCAATAGCCAGCTCGAAGTTGTTGCTGGCCGCGGTGAAGGAGAGCGTGGCCGTCTTCGGGTAGTCCGCCCCGAGCCGGTGCCCCATCCAGAACGAAACCAGGAACATCACGACAAAGTAGATCAGCAGCGGCACGGCGATCCGCAGTACATCGAGCGGCAGCCGGACAACGGTGTCGCCCTTGAGCGAGAACATCACCACGATCGTAAACAGCAGCGCCACCAGCGTCAGCGGGCTGATCCGGGGTACGAACTCCTTCTCGTACCACTCGCGGCCGCGCGCCCGGACCAGGGCGAACCGCGTCGCGATCCCCGCCAGAAACGGAATGCCGAGATAGATGAAGACGCTGCGCGCGATCGCGCCGATCGTCACGTCCACCACCGCGCCCTTCAGCCCGAACCACCGCGGCAGCACGGTCACGAACACCCACGCGTAGACCGAGTAGAACAGCACCTGGAACACGGAGTTGAACGCCACCAGTCCCGCGGCGTATTCCGTGTCCCCGCGCGCCAGCTCGTTCCACACAATCACCATGGCGATGCATCGCGCCAGGCCGATCAGGATCAGCCCCGCCATATACTCGGGCTTATCGCGCAGAAACACGATGGCCAGCGCGAACATCAGCACCGGTCCGATCACCCAGTTCTGCACGAGAGAGAGCAGCAGAACCTTGCGGTTCCGGAACACCTCGCCCATCTCCTCATAGCGGACCTTCGCTAGAGGCGGGTACATCATGAGGATCAACCCGGCGGCGATCGGGATCGAGGTGGTGCCCACCTGGAACTGCGTGATGAGCCGCACCACGCCCGGCAGGCCGACGCCCGCTCCGACCCCGGCCGCCATCGCCAGAAAGATCCACAGCGTCAGATAGCGGTCCAAAAACGAAAGCTGTTTCACGGCTTGCGAGCCCGAATGAAAGCCGCGGCGAATTTGCCATCCACCAGCGGCGCCAGCGCCTCGACGTCGAACCCGTTGCTTTCGAGTGCCTCGCGCGCGTCCTCGGCGGTGTACACACGCGTCGGCTCGATATCGATCTCCACGAAGCCGGCCCGTGCGAGCTTCTCGCGGTAGACACCCTCTTCGAGCGCGCCCGCCATGCAGCCCGCCCACAGTTCTACACTGCGCCGGATCTCCGGCGGCATCTCGCCGCGCACCACCACATCGGAAACGGCCAGCCGCCCGCCCGGTTTCAGCACGCGGAAGGCTTCTCCGAGGACGCGGTCCTTGTCGGTCGAGAGGTTGATGACGCAGTTCGAAATGATCACGTCCAGCGTCGCATCCGGTAGCGGGATGCTCTCGATCTCGCCCTTCAGGAACTCGACGTTCTCTAAGCCGGACCGCTTCTGGTTCTCGCGCGCCAGCGCCAGCATCTCGTCCGTCATGTCCAGGCCGTAGGCTTTTCCGGTCGGGCCCACGCGCTTGGCCGAGAGCAGCACGTCGATGCCGCCTCCGGAGCCCAGATCGAGCACCACCTCGCCCGCGCTCAACTGCGCCAGGGCGGTCGGATTCCCGCAGCCGAGCGAGGCCAGGACAGCCTCCGCCGGCAGGCCGGATTTCTGCTGTTCATCGTACAGGTTCGCGGTGATCGGATCGACCGTGCCCTCCGGCGCCGCCTGCGAACCGCAGCAGCAGGAAGAGCTGCCCGAGATCACGCGCAGCGCGTGTCCCCCGTATCTCTCTTTGACTACGTCTTTGATTTCCATATGAGTTGTCCTCTCGTCACGAACACTTGCAGGCCTTCAGGATCGACTCCGGCTTCACCGCTTTGTTCCGCGTGCAGCACTCGGCGTACAGGAAGGTCAGCAGATCCTGAAGCGCGCGCGCGTTGGCCGAATACCACAGGAAGGTGCCCTCACGCCGCTGGTCCGCCAGCCCCTCGATGCGGAGCTTATCCAGATGATGCGACAGCGTCGAAGCGGGAATTCCCATCTCCGCCTGGATATCGCCTACCACCATTCCCTCCGGATAGGCGGAGAGCAGCAGCCGCATGATGCCCAGCCGCGCATCGTTCCCCATGGCCGCCAGCATATCGGCGTAGCGAGCGGTCAGCTCCGGATCTGATTTCTGTTTCATCGAAGTATATTTCGATGATACCAGAAATACAAGTGTACCGAGCCGCGACCGCCAGGGAGCGGACCTAGAAGGCCCGGCGGTACGGCACCGGAGGCGCGAGCTTGCTTCCCAGCCGCCGCGCCGCGTGCAGCGGCCAGTAGGGATCGCGGAGCATCTCGCGGGCCAGCAAAACGATGTCCGCCTTCCCGCTGGCGATGATCTCGTTGGCCTGCTCGGGCTCGGTGATCAGGCCCACCGCGCCGGTGGCGATGCCCGCCTCCTGGCGGATGCGCTCGGCGAAGGGAACCTGGTAACCCGGGCCGACCGGAATCGCCACGCGCGGCGCCAAGCCACCCGAGGAGCAATCGATCAGGTCCACGCCCAGCGGCTTCAGCCGCCCTGCCAGCAGCACCGATTGATCGGCGTCCCAGCCGTCCTCCGCCCAGTCGGTGACCGAGATCCGAACGAAGAGCGGGCAGGCCGCGGGCCACACTTCGCGAACCGCCCAGGTGACGTCGCACAGCGCGCGAATGCGGTGGCCGAGCGGGCCGCCATATTCGTCGGTGCGGCGGTTGCTCAGCGGCGAGAGAAACTCATGCAGCAGGTAGCCATGCGCCGCGTGTATCTCGAGAACGCGGAAGCCGGCCTCCACCGCCCGCCGCGCCGCCGCCGCAAAAGCCGCGCCGATGCGGCGTATTTCCGGCACCGTCAGCTCTTCGGGCGCCACCTCGTTCTCAAGAAACGGAATGGGGCTCGGCGCCACCGGCCGCCATCCGCCCTTCTCTTCGGGGATCTGGCCTCCGCCCTCCCAGGGCCGCGCCGTCGAAGCCTTGCGCCCGGCGTGGGCGATCTGAATGCCCGGCACCGCGCCCTGGCTCTCGATGAACCGCGCGATCCGCGCCAGCGGCGCGATCTGGTCGTCGCTCCAGATCCCCAGGTCGCTCGGCGAGATCCGTCCGCGCGCCTCCACCGCCGCCGCTTCGGTCATCACCAACCCGGCGCCGCCGGCCGCCCGGCTCCCCAGGTGTACGAAATGCCAGTCGGTGGCCATGCCGTCCTCGCACGAGTACTGGCACATGGGCGACACCGCGATCCGGTTTCGAAGCCGCACGTCGCGGAAGGAAACGGGAGTGAACAAGGCGGGTTCGTCCATAAGCTTCCAGTATCGCGGGATTCCGTGGCCCACGCTACAATCGGCTGAGAAGCCCTATGAGCAAGCTGAGCCTTTTGCTGATCCTGCCGATCCTCTGCCCCGCCGCCACGCCTTCGCACGAAGAAGAACTGTGGCGCCATCGCAACCTGGGCAAAGCGTTGTACGAAACGCCCACCAGCGTGCCGCAATCCGCCGTGGAGTTGAAGAAGGCGCTCGACCTCGCGCCCGGCTCGTTCCGCGACCGCCTCAACTACGGCCTGGCGCTGCTGCGCGCGGGCGACCTCAAGCAAGGCATGGAGCAACTCGAAAAGGCTCAGAAGCAGGATCCGAAATCCCCCTACACGTGGTTCAACCTGGGCGTCGCCTATAAGCGCGAAGGCATGTACCCGGAAGCCATCGGCCAGTTCGAGCACATGGTCCAGCTCGTTCCCACCGAGCCGGTTTCGCATTACAACCTCGGCCTGCTCTACAACCTCACCGAGCGCCAGCCCGAGGCGCTGCAGCAGTTCGAAATCTCCAAGAAGCTCGACCCCAAGCTGGTGGCCCCGCGCTTTCAGATCTACAACGCCTACCGGCTCATGGGCAAGGAAGTGGAGGCCAAGGCGGCGCTAGCCGAGTTCCTGAAGTCCAAGGAGGCGCAGAAGGCCGCCGACGACTCCGAAGACATGGAGTGGTGCTTCTACGCCGAGTTGTACGATCCCATCGAGGCCCGCCCGGCGCCGCCCACGCCGGAGCCTGCCGTCGCGCTGCGATTCACCGACACCAAGCTCGCCGGCACGGCCGACGCCAAGACCGCGGGCGTACTCGTCCTGGACACCGCGGGCGACGGCAGCTCCGATCTGCTGGTCTGGTCGAGCGACGGAATCCGCGTCTATCGCAAGGGCAAAGACCTGGTCGCCGACTCCGGCCTGGGCGACCTCAAAGGCGTGCTCTTCGTCGCCGCCGGCGATTTCGAGAATAGCGGACTGCCGGGGCTCTGCGTGCTAACGGAGAAGGGCCCGCTGCTCTATCGCAACGTGAAGGGCAAGTTCGTGAAGGTCGCGGCGAAGCTCCCCACGGGCCGCTTCGAGCGCGCCGTCTGGCTCGATTTCGACCACGACTACGACCTTGACCTGTTCCTCCTCGGCGAGAAATCCGTGCTGCTCCGCAACGAGGGCGAGCACGGATTCCAGGACTATACCGCTCACTTCCCCTTCGTCCCGGGCCGGGCCGTGGACGCGGTCGCGTTCCGCCTGATTCCGGATTCCAAGGGAATCGACCTGCTGGTGAGCTACGCCGACCACGCCGCCGTCCTCTACCGCGACCAGATGCGCGCCCTCTTCGAAGCCGTTCCCGTGGATGCCGTCCCGGCCGGCGCGCGCGCGCTGGAGGCCGCCGACATCGATAACGACGGTTGGATCGACGTCGCGTTCTCCGCTCCCGGCGGCGTCCGCTTCGCTATGAACCGCGATGGCAAGCTGGCGGTGGAGCAGACCCCGGCTCCCGCCGTCCCCGCGCTGGCCTTCGCCGATCTCGAGAATCGCGGTCTGGCGGACCTGGTCGCCGGCAACGCCGTGTATCTGAATGAGGGCCTCGGAAAGGTCGGGGCGGGAAAGAATCCCGGCGGTCTTCCGGACGCCGTGGCCTGGGCTCGCGCTGATTTCGCAAACACCGGTAAGATCGGCCTCGCGGCCGTCGCTGCCGATGGCAGCATCCATCTACTCCACAACCAGACCGCGACCAGGAACCAGTGGATTCGCGTGGAGCTGGCCGGCGTCAAGAACCTGAAGCTGGCGCCGGGCACTGAGGTCGAAGTCAAGGCCGGCACGCATTACCAGAAGCAGATGTGGGAAGGCGTGCCGCTGCTCTTCGGCCTGGGAGCGGAGAGGGCCGTGGACACCATGCGCATCAGTTGGGCGAACGGGATGATCCAGAACGAAATGGATCGGCCGCTGCTGCAAACCGCCGAGCTCAAGGAGGCGCCGCGCCTCTCCGGCTCCTGCCCCATGATCTTCGCCTGGGACGGCCGCAAGTTCGAGTTCATCGCCGACGTGCTCGGTGTCGCGCCGCTCGGCGCCAGTTCCGGCGACGGCGGCACCTTCCCCGTCTCGAGCCACGAATACGTTACCATCCCCGGCGACCAGCTCCAATTGCACGACGGCCGCTACGAGATCCGCATCACCGAAGAGCTGCACGAGGTGTCCTACATCGACCAGGCGCGGTTGATCGCGCTCGATCATCCCGCCGGTGTCGATATCGTGACCAACGAGAAGTTCAAATCTCCGCCGTTTCCCGAGTTCCGCCTCTTCGGCGTGAGCCGGCGCATTTTCCCCGTCTCCGCGCGCGATGGCCGCGGCCGCGACGTGCTCGCTAAAGTGCTGCGGCGCGACCGCGTTTACGCGGACGGATTCCAGCACGACATGGCGGGCGTGGCCGAAATGCACTCGCTCGATCTCGATTTCGGCCCCGCCGCCGCGCGTGACAATCGCGCGGTCCTGATGCTCAGCGGCTGGATCGACTGGGCGGACGGCAGCACCTTCATGGCCGCCTCCCAGGGCAGCAAGAGCGGCCTCGTGCTGCCCTACCTTCAGGTGAAGGACGCCGCCGGCCAGTGGCGCACGGTGATCGAGGATATGGGCGTGCCCGCCGGCGAGCCGCGCACCATCGCGGTCGATCTCACCGGCAAGTTCCTGTCCGCCTCGCGCGAGGTGCGCATCGTCACCAACACCTGCGTCTACTGGGACCAGGTCTACCTGAGCGAAGACACGGCGGCGCCCCGCACGCGCCTGACGCCGATGGATGCCGAGAGCGCCGACCTGACCCTGCGCGGATTCTCGCGCGTGGTGGTCGATTCGCGGCACGAGCAGCCGGAGTATTACGACTACTCCGAGTGGCGCCCGGCTGCGATGTGGAACCCGGTGCCCGGCCTCTACACGCGCTACGGCTCCGTCCGCGAGCTGCTCGCCGCGGCCGACGACCGCTTCGTCATCATGGGCTCCGGCGACGAGATCCGTCTGCGCTTCGATCCCACGCGCCTGCCCCCGCTGCCCGCCGGTTGGAAGCGGGATTTCCTGGTGCTGGTGGACGGCTGGTCAAAGGACGCCGATGCCAACACGGCATACGGCGATTCCGTCGAGCCCCTGCCATTCCACGGAATGAGCGGCTACCCGTATCCCAACACCGAGCGTTTCCCGGCCGACCCGGCTCACCGCGCCTGGCGCAAGGAATACAACGTGCGGCGGCCGCTGAACTTCATCGAGCCGCTGGTTGCGGCGCAGAAGTAGCCGCCACGACCGCGAAACTGCCGGCGCGCGCGGCTGGCTGAATCGTCCAGCCGGGCTCGAGTTGCAAGGTCCAGCCCGCGCCGTGAACCGGCCGCGCCTCCGGGTCGAGCGGCCCAGGCACACGCACAGACATGTTGTCCGGAGCCACCAGCGCGCCGCCGGATTCGACCACCAGCTTTCCCCAGTTAGCGGAGAAGGTCCCCGTGGGATAGAACGTTCCGTGAGGCGGAAACGGCACGAGCGTCTGCGGATTGAAGTTGCGCGACATGTCCGGCGCGCTGGGAAAATCGAGTGTCGGCCCGTCGAGGAACTTGCGTTTCAGCTCGGCCAGATACGCGCTGTGCCGTTCGTCGCGCTCCCGCTCGGCGGCGGCCACGGCGGAGTATCCATAAAGCTGGGCGCGCGGCCGCGGATCCTCAGACGCGTGGACGCCCAAAGCGCTCGCCAGCATCGAGTGCAGCGATGCGGACGCCGCGCGCTCGCGCCATCCATCGGCGTAGCGATCGAGCAGCAGGCCGAGCGCCGGACCCGTGGCGTAGCCGAACGACCGTGCGAAAGCGTCGCTGTCCTCGTATGACTCAACGCCGCGGGCCACGCGAGCGATGTCCTCGCCGGTCGCGCGCAGGGCGACGAAGACGCCGGTGTATTCCGCCAGGCCCTCCTGCTTCTCCATGCCGCTCTCCAACGCTTCCGAGCCTGGTAGCAGCCGGTAGCGGTACATCCGGAACAACATGGCATCGGCGGCGCTCTGGCGGCCGGCCGGTCCTTCCGAGCGCAAGGCGCGGGCCAGCGCGCGCAGTTCGAGACGCAGCCAAAGACGCCCCGCCTCGGTGTCCAGATGCGCGTCGGGTGTATCCCGCTCGCGCAGTCCAAGGCTGGCCTGGATGCGATGGAAGGATTCGTGCGTGAGCAGCGCAAGCCGCCGGAACGGATCGACAGGCAACGGCAACATCACGGTGGCCCAATCCTGCCCGCCCCACTGGATCGAGGTGTTCGACGGCGTGAATCGCTCCGGAAACGCCCCGACAAAAACGTCCCCGTCTTTCTGGAATTTGCCGTCGGGGTCTGGACGATTCGCGATGGCCGCCCGCGTGCCCGCATTCACCAACATCACGGGACCGCAGAGGGACTTGTGCCAGAGCAGCCTGCCATCGGCCTCGCAGACTGCCGCCAGCTCTCCGAGAGCCTTGATGGCTAGCTGTTTCTCAGCCGGGATGTCGGCGGCCGAAGCGCCGCCCGCGGCGATGAGCGTGACCAACAGGAGGATGCGCATGGTGCGTATTCATCGTAACCCTCGCCGGTAGATGATCGCCGCATGGGCATTGTCGGAAGAAAACCGCCGATGATGCCGGTCCCCACCAGCCAGATCACAGGCGTATAGGCAGGCGCCAGAAGTCCCCACCGGCTCAAACGCCACGCGCTTTGCGGCCATGGAAGGACGAAGACGAGAATCCGCGCGGCGTTCTCCCCCACCTTGACCAAGTCGGAATATCACGCCAGAGTACATCCGCCTGGTACGCCTTCGGCAAGCGGCGCGTGAGAACCGCATTGAGCAGCAGTATGGGCGCGATCAGCCAGAAGCAGTTCTGCGCGTATTGGCCCCAGCCTGACGCCGCCACCGTCTATCGCTCTCGGTCCTTTCGGATCAGGGGCGTGCTGTCGTCGAGTGGCGGCAAGGTCGCTCGAAAACGGTCGAGCTCCTTCGCGACGCCCTTCAGTCGCTCCAGGCGCCTGGCTTCGGCTGAGCTCTTGGCATCGAGGTGTTTCCGTTTCCTGCTCGTCTTTCGTTCCATCGGGCCTACCCACCCACATTGCGTCACCGTACTGAGGCCGAACGGCGAACTGCTCAATCTGGCGGAGGTCAAGGTGGTTGAAGTCGCTCTATCTTACGGCCGAGCCACCAGGTTGTCGATGAGCCGCGTCCCGCCGAGCCACACCGCCGCGGCCGCCAGCACCGGACCGGCGATCTCGGTGACCGGCTGAAGGTCCTCGGGATCGACGATCTCGAAATACTCCACCCGCATGCGAGGTTCGCGCGCGAGCGCGGCCAGCGCGCCCTCCTTCGCTCCCTCGGGATCGCGTTCGCCGCCGGCGATCGCGGCTCCCGCCGTCAGCAACGACTGGTAGAGCAGCGGCGCCGCGGCGCGCTCCTCCGCCGACAGATGCTGGTTGCGCGAGCTGAGCGCCAGGCCGTCGGCCTCACGCACGGTCGGGACG
>Ga0182027_10001177_pt1 | contig 43916 bp, 37 predicted proteins | sample 712E1DmetaG_FD_121300 | JGI IMG/M metagenome (GOLD analysis project Ga0182027, IMG submission 121300) | Permafrost microbial communities from Stordalen Mire, Sweden - 712E1D metaG (Illumina Assembly) | ecosystem: Environmental > Terrestrial > Soil > Wetlands > Permafrost | place: Sweden...
AGCTATAAACTTTAACTTCGTCAATAGTACCATTAAAAGGCATAGTCGCAGTTGTCCTCGCGCCTATTAGAGTCTGGTCGTAAGTATAAACTGCTGCTGTTGTTCCGGTTGCATCTTGAACAGTATTTAAATAAACAATAGTTTGTGGGGATCTGTTTGCGTCATAAGTAACCGACAAAAAGTACCACGTATTAGCTAATAAGGTTGTGTTGCCGGTTAGAACAGTACTGCCATCAATATAGGTCACTAATTTACTACCAACAATTCTTGTTCCAATATAGGTTCCAACTGATTCCATTCCTCTTAAGCTAAATATGCCTTGAGATGTTGCCGGACTGGTCGTCTTGAACCATGCGGTATAGGTAAAATTTCCAGATGGTATCAGATTGGCAGTATTTCTAACATAGCTATTTGTTCCGTTAAAACTTAGGGCTTTACCGAATTTTCCGTTATTTGTCCACGTTGTGTTGAAGAGCGTTCCATTTAGGGTTGCTCCGCCGTTGCCGCTGTTATTGGCTGTTAAGCCGTATCCTTCATCAAATTTCCAATAGGCAACTGCCGAGCCAATTGGGGAGCCGACGTTTGGATGCCCGGCATTCATATCCGAAACAACCTGCGCAGAGTTTCGGGCGTAATTATAGATTTTAACTTCGTCTATTTTTCCGGCAAAAGGAGGGGCGCCAGCATAGGCTTGCGAATCCTTTCCAATGCCCGGAGCAACATTGCTCGGTCCCCAGTTAATGGTAGTACTGGTACCAAGAGTCCACGGAGTAAGTGTTTGACTTACGCCATTGATGTAGATTAGTGGCGTACTGCCATTTTGCCAAACTAACACGACATGATACCAAGTGTTTTGCAGAATAGAGTTGGTTGGCGTTGTCCAGATGCTATTTTGCGCGCCAAGCGTATTGCCATTAGCTACGGCTAAAGATTGATTGTTCATGCCATTGCCTGCGTTATTGGCATAGTCAAGGGCTATTCCCACAACTTGACCTGAAATCGGATAATTACGGTTGCTGAAGATGTCCTCGCTGGTAGTGTTGGTTTTGTATATCCAGGCAGAAACTGTAAAGATGGTTGCTGCGTTAATGGGATTAGTAGCTAGATTTACGATATCATCTGCGCCGTTAAAATTACCTGCATCACCGTATTTTCCTTGCGTCCAGTGCCCCGTTCCGGTTCCGCTCCAAGTGCCTATATTCCCGTATCCGGAAGTGTCATTAACCGTTGTTCCTTGTCCTTCTTCAAAATTATAATATCCAACCGGTCCCGGCGCCCAATTGTAAAGCTGTTCAACTTCTCTGGGGGACAGAGTGCGGTTGTAAAATCTAGTTTCATCAATACTTCCGGGGAAATAACGGGTTGTATAAGCATAGTCGTCGTTGCCAATAATCGGGCCATAAGTGGAGGTATTAACTTGATAGACTTGAGCTCCGGATTTTACCAATGAGCCATTTAGGTAAATATTAATCGTCGAGCCATCCCAAGTCGTGACCATGTTGTACCAAACGCCGGTGGCTAAAGTAGCTGTTCCGTCCCAAGTTACGGTTCCATAGTTAGTGCAATTGCCTGTGTCTGTTCGAATGGTATTTGCCGAACCGGTATTTTGATAACTAAACTCAATAAAGCAATTATTACTATCAGAGCCTTTCATGAATATGCTCCCAAATTTACCGGAAGTTAACGCGGCAAAGTTAACCCAAGTAGAGATAGAACCTGTTGTAGTAACGCCTAGAGAGGTACTGTTTGACATATTCACTCTTGCGCTGGCGGCGTTAAAATTACCGCCATTTCCATATTTACCGGTTGTGATGGAAGCGGTGGTGGAAGTTCCGTTGTTTAAACTTCCGGAAGCATCTTTTACTTCTCCCGCAGTTCCGTTCCATGAGGCTTCGTCCATTTTCCAATAGCCGACCAGACCATTGGAGAGATTTTCGTTTACATCAGACGCGCCCAAGACATTGGCTCCGGCATTTTGCGAGCCCCGGGAGTTGAAATCTGCCTGTACTTGCGCAGCGCTTCGGGTATATCCATAAACTTTAACATCGTCAATTGTTCCGTTAAAGTATCTTCCGCTATTTTGAGTGGTGAAAGCTCTGCCTACTCTTAGTGGCGAGTTGTTAAGGTTAAGGGTAACAGATCTGGTATTTCCTTGAACGCCATTAAGATAGGCTCGAATAATCGACCCATCGTAAGTCATCGTAACGTAATACCATTGGTTTAAAGCAACTGTTCCAAAACTTGTGGTAGTGCCCCAAGTGTGTACATAGATAACCCCGCTAGTAGAGAGTAATATTTCAAATATTCTATCGTTTACCTCTATATTTCCATAAGATACGGGAGCAGCCCAGGTTCCACCAGGGGTATAAGTATTGGCTTTTAGCCAGAATGATACAGTAATTGGATTAGAACCAGTTATGCCAAGATTAGTTTGCGACTGAACATAGGAACTCGTTCCGTCAAAATATAGACATTTTCCGCTGATACACTTATCTTCTGTCTGCCAAGTGGGAGCAGTAATTGTGCCGTCGTTGTTGTTAGCGCTTGAATCATTAACAGTCGTGCCTGTTCCTTCGTCAAATTTCCAGTAGGCGACTGGCGCTACGCCATTTTCTTCGCTTCCCAAAGATCCAATCGTATAACTCGTTGCTACTGTAGTAAAGTCAGTCTTACTAAATCCATCCGGCGCAGAAGGATTTCCATAGTAAAAATAAATTGTTTGAGCACCGGCCGGAAAGTTTGCCATAAAAACATGAATCACGGTTGTTGCGGTTTGGCATCCGGAAACAATGTAGTAGGGAAGTTTGTTGCCACTAGCGTCTGTGAAGCGGATGTCTCCACAATTTGCTTTGAATTTTCCCGTAGCGGAAGTATCAAGCGCATTTCCTCCGGTTAAATTGATGTAAACATTTGTTTCAGCTGAGGTATGTGAAGAAATGGCAATAGATTTTCGGAAAGACCAGTTGCTATCAATCCAGGCAGCCTCCGCTTTGCTTATGTGAAGCAGAGAATATACAATGACCGGTAGTAAAATGACTATCATGGCTAAGGCAATCAAAGAAACCAACAGTCTTTGTTTAGGGGACAGTAATTTAAGCCATTTCCAAGGCTGTGAAAATTTTAATAGCTTTGATAAAAATTTAAATAATTTCATTCCCGAATAAGTTATGTTTAGAAACCCTTGCTAGCCACGAGATTATACGGATTATACGGTTTATACGCCCTGAAAAACAAAAAACAACTACACTATTAGAATAAGGATTTTATGGAAACATTGTCAAGGCCCTAGAGTAAATAGGGTTGATATGGTTTGAAGTATTTAAGTATAGTAACGTAGTCTCTTATGTTTTTGTGAAAAATAATGCGACCAGTTGCTGTTTTCAGTAGTTGTTTGGGGACAGATAACTGGTTTGGGGTAAATATATCATAAGACATCATTTTGCATCAATTGCCGGAATTACTTTCCAGCCTCAGACTTATGAAAAATGAATCCTACAAGTGCTCCTTGCTCTTTTCACACGTTTTTTACATGGTAAAACCCTTATATTGGCAAGGGTGATCTGGCAGATCAGTCTTTAGAGTGATAGGCGATTTTTAATTACAGTTTAGATTGATTTGACGACAAAAATGATTAAAAGCCTTGTGAAAAATTTGTCATTTTCTTAAATTGGAGGTTTATTTAGAGAAAGCGCTTGATTATTGTCTTATTTTTCCGCACAATAGAGAGGACAGGTGTTATTATTTAATTAATGAAGAAAATACTGCCTACGCTTTTATTATCAGCGGTTATTTTTGTTCTATTTTCGCATAGCGCGTTTTCGCAACGTCTTATTTCCCCGACAGCTAGTCACACAGTAACCGTAGAGGCAACGGTTGGTGAGTTCTACTTAAGCCTTGTCGGATATATTGCTCCTAATGCTTCAATAGTTTTAATTATAGACGGAGTCACAGCAAGAGCGACCGTAGCGGATGCGAATGGAAATTTTAGCATTTCCGGAGTTTTAATTAAAAAAGATTTTTCGCATTTTTGTCTGGACGCAATCGACTTTAAAAGACTGGGGGAGTCTTATACCTGTTTTGATATCCCGCCGGCCCAAAGTTCGGTGACCATGAAAGATATTTTTCTTCCCCCAACGCTTGGACTTGCCAGAACAGAAATTACAGAAGGATCAACCGCCAAGGCTTACGGTTATTCCATGCCGGGAGCTTTGGTAACGCTTTATATCAACGGAAAGCCGCTTACAACATATGCCGACTCGACCGGTTATTATGAATTTACAGTAAAAAATTTAAAGGCCGGCAAATATAGTGTGTACACAAGAGCAGAGCTTAATCACAAACAATCTTTGGAGCCGACAAAGAAACTTCAGCTTAAGGCAATCTCATGGTGGGAACAGTTTATTAATTCCCTGAAAGACCTGTGGAATAAGCTACTTAAGTTTCTAACAAGTCTTTCGCTTGGTCCGCTTTGGCTTTTGATACCAATCATTATCCTTATTATTATACTATTGGTAAAGCTTTTGCCGGGCAAGATTTCATTCAAAAAGAAACATTCTTTGCATCATAAATGGTGGATGGGGTACTAAGACAATTTTCAATTGTCAATTTTTAATTACTAATTACTAATTTCTAATAAATGCTTCAAGCGTTAAACTTTAAACTACAGAATCCTTTTTACAAGTAAGAAGATTGAGCAGAGCTGTTTGCTTCTTGAGAGGGCAATAGTTAGGGATAATTAAGATTAGTAATTAAATATCTGGATTTGATTAATCATTGTAAATTAAAGCTTAGAAATTTAATTTTAAGTTTCGTTTACTTCGTTGCCGGGGGAGGCGTTATCACGGGTTCAACTTGAGCTTTCTTGGGCTCTTTGGGTCCATTCTTTTTTCTTTTCTTAAAGTAGAGCACTCCCAATATTAAAGCTACGATTGCAAGTGCAATTACTAACGCTAGTCTCCAGGGGAATACCCAGAAATAGACGCTGGCAATTAACGGCATATTGTTGTTAACGCCATAGCTTCCCAAGAGCGTTGCTCGATATCTGCCGATCATGAATGTTTGCCCGAATGTATTTTCAAAATCTCTGGCAGTCTCGGGGAAAATATTGTGGCTTTCTAAATTTTTGCTTTGGTTGTAGAACAGTCCGGACACGGTAATTGATCCTTTCGGAGAAATGTGTAAATTGCCAAGATTTTTAATCTGGGTTAAGAGTTTAACCGGGCCGTATTCACTAAAAGGATTGACGTAGAATTTGCTGATTTGAGCATTTTCAATGCATTTTCCGGCGACCGTGATATAGAAAAGTGAACCTATTTTTGCTTGGACATTGGTTCCACTTCCGGAGCCTGTCTGACCAACGGGGGAGTAAACAATGGCAGCATAATGACCGCAAGGGCTGGCATCTTTGGGAACTCTAAGATAGTAGTTAACATCTCTTCTTTCTTGCGGTTTAAGGGTAAAAGTTGACGGGTCAAGCACGATCCACGCTGCGGCAGAGTATTTCGAGTTTAGTGTGTTTGGGGGAAGAAGATTGGGAGTTCCGATTGTATCGGTTACAATATAGTCTTGAATCCCCAAATTGAATTTAACCGGAACGCTGCTGTCATTAATTACGGCTGTTTTTCCTTCGGTGTAGCCTCCTGGGGCCAGCGATATTGTTATGGCGGGATTGATTACGGTTATGGTTCTTTGAGTTTCCTGGGCACTGGCCCGTTGAGCCAGAATACTACCAATGCTAATGCATACCAATACTACCAATAAACCAATAACGCGATATCTTGATATTTGTAGTATTTGATATTTGTAGTATTTGTTTATTTGGTTGGGCAGTTTCATATTCTAAAAAGCCGGCGTCGCAACGTAAGTCAGAGCAGTCGTGTAAGTTCCTGCGGGGACGGCTGTTGCAGCAGTTGCTTCATATTCGACAGTAGTGACTCTGGAGCTGGGAGGAATGCCTGCGCCATAGCTTGCCAGTGTGGCATAAGCATTTTTTGTTCCGGAATTCCATGGATTTGAATATTTGGCATTGGCTCCGCCGCCTGTTGTAAGAGATCCCCAAGTGCCTGTAGCAACATCTACTCCGCAGGCATGAATACCAAATGAGGTATTTCCGGCGGTAACAAATCCCGGTGCCGGCGTATCGTTAGCAGTTAACCCGCCTTGGAGTATGTTTGCGTCAAGAAACGCATAGCCTGTTGCGGGGTTTATGAATTGTCCGGAAGACGTGGCTGTAAGCACATATCCACCAGTGCCATTGGTTGTTACGGTTAAATCTTGCGCTGCAAGGCTGATTCCTCCGCCCATAGCACCCATGTTGACGAATGTGGCTGAAGAATTAATGCCGGTGTTGGTTTTATCGGTGTTTAATGTACAGCTTGAGTCATCACTACTAATTGTTACGCCGCTATTTATTCCGGCAATAGAAAAGCTGATATATGGTTCAATTATTCCCTGGACCTGTACGGATTCAACAGTGGCTGCGACTGTTTTGGTGCTTTCGATAACATTTGTTCCGGTGCTATCCAATAGGCTTACGATAATTTTCCAGTTGTCTGCCGTTCCAACTCCTCCGTTGTTATATCCGGCACCTTTAGTCGGATTGACAAGTCTTGGCGCGGCAGTTGTGCAAAGCCCGGTAGTAGCGTCTCTGCCGGCGCAGCCAATATTTATTACAATAACATCGTTAGAATTCATTGTGGTATTAGCGGTAATTGTAAAAGTATTTGACTGGTTGGAGGCATATACGGTTCCGCAATCTTTGGGTGTTCCGGTTATATCGCGGCAGGTTACGTCGGAAGGCGTAGCCAGCTCGTTATTAAAAGCAAAGCCGTCTGCCGACGGGGAAGCGGAATTTGATCCTCCTCCCGGAAAAGTGATTTGAATTTTCTCTCCGCTGGAAATACCGGCCTGGGCTGTAAGTTTAAATGTATGCACAGCAGTAATCGGGGTAATCATAATAGTGCCTGCATGATGGGAATTCGTAATGCCCGTGTTGAAATAGACTCTTCTTTGGCCTGCGCCCGGATAACCTGAGGCAGACATTGAAGCAACTATGACTGATTGACCGGTTTGTACGCCGTCCGGAATTAGAAAAGCGGAATCCGATGCCATCCAAAGCGCGGAATTCTTTATTGTGCCGGGCAAGTCTGTCATGGTTGCAAAAGCATCATTTGCTGCTTGATCTATATTGAGGGGTGCAGCGGCGGAGGGCCTTGAAGTACTTAGGGTGTCGGATACGGAAGCCATAGCTAAAGCTTTATTTTTGGGAGCAAAAAATAATCCCATAAGGATTAACAGCAGGGATAATAAAAATAATTTACTAAGCCTAGTCATTTATTACTATTATATTTACTATGTGGTATTTTTCATAAGTTGTCAAGTAGGATTTCATAGCTATTGGGAAATTTTTTGCCTGACTCGGAAAATGATAAAAATAATCATGCAGATTGTAGCTAATATTGCGATTAAGTATTCTGTCGGAAAGGCAAAAAAGATAATGCTTTTTTTAAACAAAGGTCCGCTGTCGGATAGGGCAATGGTTAGCGTTGCGGTATATGGGCCGACTAAAAGCTTTTCCGGCCAGACAGCCACCGGATATTGATTATTATCAACAATTGCTTTAATTGTCTGATAATCTTTGGAGTCAGGGCCCCCGGATTGCACGGAGTCGGGGATTCTCCTGGTGGTATTTGAGAGAATGTTTACGCGAAGTAAGTTTATTTTTCCGACATTTTGGCCAAACATGTTGGTAATCACAATATCTCCTTTTGGAGTTATATAATGATCGCTGGTATTTTCGACTCTGACTGTAAAAGGCAAAGGTCCTTTGGCAACAAAGGCAGGTGCGGAAAAATCTGCAATATAGCCTTTTGTTTCGCCAAGCGGGCCGATAGAAAGCAGAATATTGCTGACGATTCCGGCTAAGGCTTGGGAAGAATTAGTCTTAACCGACGTTTGACCTCCAGAAGTAAAAATAAGCGATATGTAATAATCTCCCTTGGTTTGGTTTTGAGGGATTTGAACTATTAGGTTTAAATTTCTTTTCTGCTTTGGAGCCAGAGTAATGGTTTGAATAGGATTATTGTCATCTTCGACTTGAATTTTTTGCAAAAGCGAAGGGTCGGGAAAAGAATTTAGATTATCTAAAAACGAAACTGTGCCGTTTTCCGCCGGCGCAGCTGTAAACGGTGTCAGCGAGATGCTTAGGTCAACACTCGAATCAGAAAAATTTTGTATATAAAACGGAGCGCTGACGTTACTTGGCGTAGTAGCCTGAATTTGAATGACAGGGGGATAAATGCCTAAATCGACCGACTGTGCGTTAGCAACAGTCGGAGATTTAAGATTTAAGATTAAAGAAAAAAGAACAACCAGAAAAATTTTTAATTTCCAATTTCTAATTTCTAATTTATTCATAATTCGTAATTCATGCTTCATTCGGCTCTGCTAAAAAGTAGGTGTTGCTATATAGTTAATCACATTTTGATATAATCCTGCGGGTTGGTTTCCGGCAACGTTCAGTTTATAAACTATCTGGCTGACTTTATTCCTGCCGACATTGGGACTTCCCATTACGATTATTGCAGACGGCGAAGAAATAAGGGGTTTGTAATATGTGGCATCGGAAAATTGTGAATCACAATCCGTACCGGAGATATTATTGCATCTGTAGCCAAAACCATATGTCAAAGAGCTTGTCCATGCGGCAGCGGTAGTCGGGGTGCAGCTAGGCCCGTCGCAGGCCGTAGCCGGAATTTCCGCGCCGGAGGCATTAACCCTCAAATTATGATTTTGCGAAACAGTTACCTGGTAGCCATAGGCGGAACCGTTGGAGACGGTTAAAACATTTGCTCTTAAGACCGGGAATGTCGGGTTAATAATGCCAAAATCTATAAAGGTTCTGTCAATACTAAACCTAAAGGGAATAGTCGAGAGAATATATTCAAATCCGGCCCGGACTGTATAATTCGTTCCGGAATAAAGACCGGGACCGGTTTGTCCGAGGGTATTAAGCAGTTTGTATCCCGAACCGGTTGGTTTGCCCGCAGACATATTCAAGTTTCCCATCTGAATAATGTAGTTGTCGTTACTCATAGTCTGGGCAAGCGCCGGAGGCGCAGAAGCAAGAATCAAGAAGCAAGAAGTAAGAAGCAAGAATATTTTCCAATTTCTAACTTTTAATTTATTCATAATTCGTGCTTCATAATTCATTTTTGCTTTCCGCGCGGAGGTCTTCGGTTTCTTCTAAAACTTCGTTCAGTTTGTCAACATCTTCGCTTTTTAAGCTGGCCTTTTCGTTTTTGACCACCTCGGCGATATCTTCGGCAATTGTGTCGGCGGCATCTTTTTCCCGTTCTTCCAAAGCTTCAATCTCTGCCTCCTGCTTATCGGTTTTGCGGTATTCTTTGCCAAAAAAGTAAGCCAGAGGAGAAATTAAAAGCAGTGATCCGATTTTCAAAAAACCCATTACGAGATCTGCTTTTAAAACTTCAGGCAGAAAAATCAGGATTGCGCCCAAAACGAAAACAAAGGTGACTGCCGGCTCGAAAACAAAAGCAATGCCAAAGCCTAGGAAGTATAAAAGGAAGAAAACGGGAGAGTTAAGTGCGCCGGTGGAGAAAATCAAAAGCAGAATCACCGTGTTCAAAATAAAAATGCCCCAGGGGCCTTCGCCGCCCATCTGCAAAAAACCTTTGCCGCCTTTTCTAAAGGAAAGAATGAGGTAGATGACGATCAAAATTCCCAATAAAGGTACGGTTAAATCGGCAAGAGGGAAGTTATGCCAGAAAAAAACAATCGCAAACGAAAGAATTAGAACTGCGGCTTGCAGTAAAAACTTCATACTACTATCGTAGGCAATTGGAAGTAATAATTCAAGTTTAGATTTGAATTTGTCTAAAGCCCATAAACTTGATATACTTTCTGTAAGTCAAAACTCAAAACTCAAAAGTTCAATTCAAAACTTAAAACTTTTAACTTTTTATTTGTAATTTTGCATTTTGCATTTTGACTTTTTAAATCATTATGAAACGGTATTTTCCAAACGAAATTGAGCCTAAATGGTTAAAAAAATGGGAGAAAGACGGGCTTTATAAGTTCGATCAGGCTTCAAAATCCGATAAGTATTACAATTTGGTCGAACTTCCGTATCCATCGGGCGATCTTCACTTGGGCCATTGGTTTGCTTTTACTCCGCCGGATGCCCACGCCCGCTATAAACGCATGAGCGGTTTTAATGTTTTCTTCCCCAACGGTTTTGACGCTTTTGGCTTACCGGCAGAAAACGCGGCGATCAAAAGGGGAGTTCATCCGAAAGACTGGACGATGAAAAATATCGAAACCATGACAAAACAATTTTCCACCATGGGGACGATGATCGACTGGTCGCATGAGGTTGTCACTTGCTTGCCGGAATATTATAAATGGAATCAGTGGATCTTTTTGAAAATGTTTGAAAAAAGTGTGGCATATCGCGGAAAAGCGCTATCAAACTGGTGCCCAACCGATCAAACAGTACTAGCCAATGAACACATCGAATCAGGTAAGTGTTGGCGTTGTGGCACGGAAGTCGTGCAAAAAGAAGTCGAACAGTGGTTCCTCAAAATCACGAAATATGCGGATGATTTAATCTGGTCCGAGGATTCAGAAATAGATTGGCCAAAGCAGGTCAAAGAAGGCCAAAATAACTGGATTGGAAGATCGGAAGGGGCAGATGTTAATTTTCTTTTGGAAAACAGCAATGAAAGAATAACCGTTTTTACTACCAGAATAGACACGATTTTTTCCGGAACATATGTCATTTTAGCTCCGGAGCACCCATTCGTTCAAGAACTTTTGAACGAAAATTCCAAGCTCCAAATTCCAAGTTTCAAATTGGAGGAGATTAAGGATTATGTTGAAAAAGCAAAAAAGAAAACAGAAATGGAGCGAAAAGAAGACAGGGTAAAATCCGGAGTTTTTGCCGGCGTATATGCGATAAATCCTGCGACCAATGAAAAAATTCAGGTCTGGATTTCTGATTTTGTTTTGGTGAATTATGGCACAGGTGCAGTTTTTGCCGATGCTCATGATAAGAGAGATTTTGAGATGGCAAAGGAATATAACATACCGTTAAAAGTGTCAATTCGGCCCAAAGACGATAAGCTTTGGGAAAAGGTGAAAAAACTGGAGGAGTGTTTTGAGGAAGAAGGGCTTTTGGTTAATTCAGAACAATTTAATGGTTTAACTTCTAAAGAGGCTAAGCCAAAAATTATTGAATGGTTGGTGGAAAAAGGATTGGCGAAGCGAAAGGTTAATTATCACTTGCGCGACTGGTCAATTTCCAGACAGCGCTACTGGGGGACACCAGTGCCGATAATCCGCTGTGATAAGTGTGGCTTGGTTCCAGTTCCGGAAAAAGATTTGCCGGTTGAGCTGCCGTATAATGTTGATTACACGCCGCAAGGCAAGCCGCCTTTGGCAACCGATGAAGAATGGCTTAATGTTAGTTGTCCTAAATGCGGCGGTAAAGCTAAAAGGGACGCCGAAACCCTGGACACTTTTTTTGACAGCGCCTGGTATTATTACCGCTACGTTTCACCGTCTTTCAAGGATGGTCCGTTTGATGCGGAAAAGGTTAAGCAGCTCATGCCGGTTGACGTCTATTTCGGCGGATCGGAGCATACGCTGGGACACACTTTATACGCCAGATTTTTCACCAAGTTTTTCAAAGATATAGGACTAGTTGAGTTTAGCGAATTTGCCAAAAAAAGAATTCAGCACGGTGTAATTTTGGGGCCGGACGGAAACCGCATGAGTAAGTCAAAAGGTAATGTCGTAAACCCAGATGATGTTGTCAAAGAATACGGCGCCGATACCGTCAGATTATACCTTTGTTTTATGATGCCTTACGAAGCAACCGCTCCCTGGTCGACCGGCGCCATCTCCGGAATTTACAGATTTCTTAAAAGAGTTTGGGATCTGTCGGAAAAAGTTCACGATGTTCAATTATCGCAATCCGACTTAACACGAATGCATAAGACCATTAAAAAAGTAGGGGATGATCTAAACACTTTCCAGTTTAACACTGCGGTGGCGGCTCTTATGACTTGGTTAAATTTTTTGTCTGCCAAAGAAAAAATCGCAAAGCAGGAATACGAAACTTTGCTAAAATTACTGGCGCCTTTTGCCCCATTTATAACCGAAGAGCTTTGGCAGTCAATTAATCCAAGTGCTAAACCGGCCCGCAATGCTTCGCAACGCGAGGCGGGCGGGTCAATCCATTTGGAAGAGTGGCCTGTTTATGAACAAGAGTACTTAGTAGAAGATGAGGTTTCGATTGTCGTCCAGATTAACGGAAAATTAAGGGACACGGTTCAGGTTCAAAGTTCAAAGTTCAAAGTTCAAAGTGAGGTGGAGGAGCTGGCAAGGAAGAGTTCAAAGATTGTCAAATATCTGGAAGGACAGGATATCAAAAAAGTAATTTACGTAGAAGGAAGATTAATCAATTTCGTTGTCTAAAATTGCCCTATGGACGCTCTGAGTTTAATTGCCCGATACTCGCCGTTTCTAAAGAAATATTGGCTGCCTTTAGCCTTGTTTTTGCTTGGATTGATGTTCTTTATATATGGTTTGATATCTTTCTTTGGTTCAGCCTCAAAACAGCAAGGCATTACTTTCCAGCAAACCGACTCCGCGTCAACTTCCGTGAAAATAGAGCCAACCAACCAGAATTCAATTTTAGTGGATATTGAGGGGGCGGTTGTTATCCCCGGAGTTTATAAATTAACACAAAATTCAATTATTCAAGACGCTTTGGTTGCTTCCGGCGGATTGTCGGCCGCTGCAGATAGAGACTGGGTTTCTAAAAATATTAATTTGGCAGCTAAGCTTTCTGACGGAGCGAAAATTTATATTCCAAAAATTGGGGAAATTACAACTTCAAGCCCGCAAACTTCAACTACCGATACTTCCACATCAGCTCTAGTAAACATTAATACTGCTTCTTCGGATGCTTTGGATGCACTTCCCGGAGTGGGGCCGGTGACTGTTGATAAAATCGTCAACGGCCGGCCTTATCAGAATATCAACGAGTTGTTAGATAAAAAGGTTGTTTCAAGTAAGGTTTTCTCAGAAATTAAAGATAAGATCAGCACCTATTAATTTTTAATTTTCAATGACTAAAAAATTGCTTGTCTTCATTGCGTTTTTGATTTTGATCCTCGCATTGAGGCTGTTTTTGTTCTATTCACAAAAAACTGAATATAAGGACGGTCAGAGCTTAAACTTTGAGACAACGCTTCTTTCCGATCCCAAATTCACGGGTAGCTATCAAGATTTGTCGGTTAATCTTCCGACGGGCGAGCTACTATTCGTTCAAACCGTAGGCTATCCGCAGTATCGGTATGGCCAGGAGTTTAAAATAGTTGGCCCCATAAGAATTTTACCTCGGGCCGGAGGCTTGCAGCCCCGCGCTCCCGAGGGGCAATCTAACGGGGCAAGCAAACTAATAGGAGGAGTGCTAACGGATAGCAATCTTATATATTCCATGAGCTTCCCCAAAATTACGCTTATGAAAAATAGTGAAAATTATTTCTTAGCAGTTGTTGATTCGGTACGCCAAAAAATAATTACTTCTTTCCAAGCAGTTTTGCCGAAAGATTCATCTGCACTTTTGTTGGGAATTGTCTTCGGAATCAAAGAAGATTTTTCAAGCAACTTTCTGCAGGATTTAAAGACAGTTGGAGTAATGCACGTTATCGCTGCGTCGGGGATGAATGTGACAATGGTCAGCGGATTTTTCTTTTATCTTTTTTCCTTATTTTTCAAAAGACAATGGGCAATTATTTTCAGCGTTATTGGCGTTGTATTCTACGATTTTCTCGCCGGTTTCCAGGCGTCAATTATCAGGGCGTCGATAATGGCAACGCTGGCATTTTCATCACAAATTATAGGCCGGCAACGCGACGGTATCTATGTGTTATTCTTAACCGGATTTATAATGCTGTTTTTGTGGCCGCAATTCCTAACGGATGTTGGGTTTCAGCTCTCTTTTGCTTCAACGCTGGGGATTATGGTTATTCCGCAGCTTTTCAAAAAGTGGGAAAACGCTCTTTCGGGCGATTTACTGACAACTATTTCTGCTCAGGCGGCAACTTTGCCGATTCTTTTGGGCAGTTTTGGCACTTATTCGCTTTGGTCGGTGGTTGTTAACGCCTTGGTTTTGTGGACAGTGCCAATTTTGATGATTTTGGGCGGCTTCGGCGCTATCGCCTCGTTTGTTTTTGCTCCGGTGGCCAAGCTGCTGCTTTATTTGTGTTTGCCATTTCTAATTTATTTTCAGGCAATAGCCGGATTTTTCGCTCATCTTAAAGGAGCTTTCACTGTTCAAAATTTACCCTGGCAACTAACAGTTGCTTACTATTTACTCTTAATGTCAGTTCTAATAGCTGTTTTCAAAAGATCCAATGACTAAATATTTATACCTAAGCTTAATTAGTTTGTTTTTGCTTGGCGGATTTTTCTTTTATCAGAATGCTAAGTTTAATGATGGCAAATTACATCTGGTCGTCTGTGATGTGGGGCAGGGGGATGCTATTTTTATTAGGACTCCAAACGGCAGCAATATTTTAGTTGATGGCGGACCTGACGATTCGGCTCTTAACTGTCTTTCCAACCACATGCCATTTTGGGACAGGACAATTGAGTTAATGGTTTTAACTCATCCGCATACAGATCACTTAACCGGTCTAATTTCGGTCTTAAGTCGATATAAAGTGATGCATTATGTTACGGAAAACGTAAAAAGTGAAGCGACCTCTTTCAAAAGACTACAAGCTGCCTTAGCAGTCCAGCGGTTAACTGCCAAATATACTACTTCCGGAGAGCGGATTGATTTCGCAGATAAAACTCATCTTCTGACAGTTTGGCCAACTAACGAATGGATGGAAACGCTAAAACTACAAGATAGTAAAAATTTGGGTGCGGAGGGTTCCAGCCTTGATGTTAACGGCTTTTGTTTAATTCAACTACTTTCTTACGGCAATTTTAAGGCGCTTTTAACCGGCGATGCCGGTTCCATTGTCGAAGATAAGATAGCTGCGGAGGTCGGAAAAGTTGATGTTCTTAAGGTTCCACATCACGGTTCTAAAACGGGAATGAGCGAATATTTTTTGTCGGAAGTTCAACCATCATTAGCAATAATTTCGGTCGGCGCCAATAATAAATATGGTCATCCGGCAAAATCGGCGCTGGATCTTCTAAGCTCTCATAACATCAAATATTTGCGTACTGATCAAAATGGGGAAGTGGAAGTAGTGACAGACGGTAAAACCACAAATGTCGTTAATTAATCATATTCGAAGCCATTAGGCCGGCACCTTTAACAACATGCCCTTGCATAATTCTTGGTCCGCCGCCTGCAATCGGCAGCGTAAAATAAATAGTCGTTCCTTTGCCGGCGCCTTCGGAAATTATGCCTACGGTGCCATTGTGTGCCTCAACAATCCCCTTAATAATATAAAGCCCAAGACCAGTGCCTTTTTTGGCCAGTTGATGGGGAGTGGTGCGAATCTGGTAGTATTTGGAGAAAAGATCTTTTTGTTCATTTTCCGGAATGCCGATGCCGTTATCGGAAACACCAACCGTAATAGTTCCGTCGCCCGGTTTTGCCGAAACAACAATTTTGCCCCCGGCTGGGGTAAATTTGAGGCTGTTTGAAACTAAATTATTCAAAACCTGGGTAATTCTTATCGGATCAAGGTCAACTTTTGGCAGCGGATAATAAATATCGGTTGATATCAAAATCTGTTTTTTATTGGCCTGCGGCAAATATGGCTCAACCGCATTTTGAATTACTGCGCCAATATCCGATGAAATTTTTTCGATGCTAAACTTGCCGGCCTCAATTTTGGCGGCATCAAGGACCTGGTTAATTTGCTCCAGCAAATTTTTCGACTGCATGTCCATAATTTGTAAGAGCCGCTTTTGTTGTTCTTTTTCCAAAGCGCCTTTATCTTCAAATGTTTCAATCATCAACTCGGCAGAGTCTTTAATAGCGGTCAGCGGAGCCCTTAATTCATGAACCATCATATGCGTAAAGTCTTCTTTGATCGTGGCTACGGTTTTTTCAATCGTAATATCGTGGAAAAGGATTGAAGCGCCGATCGGCTGACTGGTCTTTTCGTCCATCGCGCTCGGAACAGGGGTAATAAAAATCTCGAAAAACTTGTCGTTTATGGCCACTTCTTTTTCTTTAATTGCGGCATTAATTGTAATCGATTCTTCAATTTTATCCAAAAGATTATACTGTGTTCCCACAGCAGTTAAAACGTCGGTTAGGTTTGGCGTTACGGATTTAATATTTAAGAAAGTTTTGGCGGCATCGTTTATGATTAAAAGATTTTTATTGGTGTCAACCATAAATACTCCGTCAGCCAAGCTTGAGATCATCGAAGTCAATTTCCCCTTTTCGGTTTCAAGAACGTATTGCAGTTTCGAAAGGGCATTGGTGGCCTGGCCAATAATTTGATAAATAACCGTAACTTCTTCTTTGTAGGCATTTTTGCCGGCTGATGAAACATTAATTAAGCCGACTACGCGGTTGCCGACGATTAACGGAATATTAAAAAATGAGGCGACAGTTAACGATTTTTCTTCATTTAAGGGCGCTCCTGTTATTCCTTCCTCGATTTGGTCAGGCAAGGTGCCGACAAGCGCTTGCAGCGAGGCAAACATGGTTTTTTTGACCTGCATAAGAAAGCCGGAATTGACATTTTCCTCGACGTAAGTTTTAAAAACCAGCTTGTCGTGTTTTAGCACTATACTTGAGGCGGTTGAGTAGGGAAAAAGATATTTCAGGCTGCCGGTGATAACGTCGATTATTTTTTCCGTGTCCAAAGAGTAGCCGATGCGGTCCTGAATTTCTTTGAGAATTAAGATTTGATAAAGTCTTTGTTTTTCCAGCTCCTCTTTTCCTTGCAGCTCCATTCTGGCTTGTCTTTGCTTTACAACCGAGATAATCAAAACAACAACTAAAACCGCTATTGCAGTTATGCTTAAGTAGTTAAAGAGGGTTAAGGTCATAATTTAAATTACAAATCATAATGTTCAAATTACAAATTGAAGCTTACTTTGTAAGGGATTCTAATTTATCGCCGGTTTTTTTGCTTCCTATAACAATTAAGTAGGTGCCGATAAGGAAAAAAGGAGCTTTGATAACCAGTAGAATTAAATTCAAAGAGGTTACGGTTGGGGATACAACTTCAAGATATGATTCGACAGCGTCAACAACAATAGCGACTGCGATAAAAAAGACTCCAATTGAGATAACTTTAAAACCGCTGGCTAAAATTCCGGTTCCGAATTTTTTGGTGACGTTGGCCATGATTATGCCGGCGGCAATTGAAGCTAAAGCGGCGATAAAAGAAGCTGCTTCAATAACAATCGTCAGCACTTTTTGTGTGTCGATCATTTAGTTCCTCCTTCTTTGCTTACAGTATCTATGACTGGCGTTTGTGTTGGTTGCGTTGTGGCCACGGGTATTACCGGTTGGGAAATAGCGCTTACCGCAGCTTCGACTATAGCTTCGTTTGGATAAATTGACAAAAGCGGTTCCATGGTTTTTTTAACAATCAGGCCGGAGAGTTGGACGAATTGGTCAATCAGCCCCTGGATTAGCTCCTGTGGCTGTCCTTCGATATTTACAACAGTTCCGTCATCGGCAACGGTTAATCCTTTAACGTTTCTGGCTTTGGCAAGGGTAATGCTGGGGCCTAAAATCACCATTTGTTTTTGGATGACTTCGGTTAATAGTTTTTTGTAATCAGTGTCGGCAGGTGGTTGCATGTTATTAAATCTTTAGATTATTGCATTTTTAAGGCTTCTTTTATTTTTGTAACAATGTCTTTGGGCTCAACCTGGTATTTAAATAAGTAATCAACTGCACCTTGTTCAATTGCTCCTTTGACAAGTTCCGCCTGGCTAAAGTTGGAGAGAAGAATGACCGGAATGTTTTTGGTTTCCTCGTCCTGTTTTAAGGTTTTTAAAACGTCATTACCGGCCATATCGGGCATGACTTGATCAAGCATGATGATATCCGGTTTTTCGATTTTGACTTTAGTAAGTCCCTCTCCGCCGGTTAAGCTGTAAGAAACCTCAAAACCCTCCCGAATTAAGGCTGTGGAAAAGATGTTGATTAAATCTTCGTCGTCGTCAATAAAATAGACTTTCATCGCTACATTTAACGCTAGCAGCAATCGCTATAAATTGCAAGAGGGTTATTTGGCAAATTCGATGTCAAATGTGACCGGGGAGTGGTCGGAAAATTTAATCGTTTTACCGACTTTAACATTTTTGATAGCACAATTATTAAAGAAAACATAATCCAACTGCTGAGGAATAAAGAAATATTTGTGAGTATAGGCTTTGTAGGCGTTTGCCAAATCGTTTTTTGCCATAAACTCGATCAGTTTTTTTTGTCTAATGCGGGATGTGTAGTTAAAGTCACCTAAAATTACGGTTGAAAAGGCTGAATCGTCGCCCAAGGTTTTAACTCTTTTAATAATTTTAGTAATTTGGTTAATACGCCTGGAATTGGGCGCGTAGCAAACAAGATGGGAGTTGGCGATGACAACTTTATTATTTTTATGCTTAAAAATAGTCATTAGCGAGGTTTTTTGTCCGCTGACCCGGAATCTCTTTTCCAAAAAATTAGCGCCGAGCTTAATAATTTGAAAATCCAAAAGCTCCAGCTCGCTCTTTTTATAAAGAGTAAGTTCACCATAGAGTTTTGTCCCTCCGGCAAAAATTTTAGTTAAATATGAAGAGGGCGCAAATTTAAAATCATAACCGTTTTTAACAAAAGCTTCTAAAAATGAAGAATCTTCGTCAAAAGGAAATTCCTGAAAGCAGATCACGTCAAAATTTGTCGGGTTTTTTAACAACCAGTTTTTGATCAAATCCAGTTTGTTACCAAAATGAATATTGTAAGCCAAAACAGAGATCATATAAATTCGCGTAGCTTCAATAAACGCCCAAAGCTTAGGTAGTATATTAAGTCAAAATCGGATTTTATGCAAGTAGAGTTAAATTGTTCAATCGATTGTGTTAAAATTAAATTGAAATGGAAGAGACGAAGGAAAAAATTTATTCAGTTTTGGAAAAAATAGCCGCGGATTTGGGAACTTCTGAAGTCAATTTTCTGGTTGAAAAGCCGAAAGTTTCCGGTCATGGTGATTTTTCAGCTAATATTGCGCTGGTTTTATTCAAAAGTCGGGGTCCTGCCTCAAATAGCGCTGAAGCCGACACGAAAATTTTCTCGCTTCCAGCTCAAGATTCTAAAAAGTTAAACCTGAAGTTTGAAGGTTCGAATGAAAGCAACGAAAATTTTGTATCTCCCCGCGCTGTAAGCCCTTTGGAGCTGGCTGAAGAAATCGTTGAAATCCTTAATTCAAAATTCTTAATTCATAATTCCGATTTTGACAAGGTCGAGGCAGTAGCACCGGGGTTTATAAACTTTTATCTTTCGCCAAAATATCTGCAAAACCAAGTTCAGTCTATTATTGAAAAGGGTGACAGTTACGGCTCATTAAATATCGGCCAGGGCAAAAAAGCCAGTGTCGAGTTTGTCTCGGCCAATCCGACCGGCCCGTTGCATATCGGTAACGCCCGCGGCGGCCCGCTCGGCGACTCAATTGCCAATGTTTTGCAAAAGGCAGGATTTAGTATCACGAGAGAATATCTCCATAACGATGTTGGTGGACAAATCGAAAGACTGGGGGAGTCGATTTATTTTGAAATTCACCCCGACCAAAAAAGTCCGGATTACGAGATTCAATATCAGGGAAGCTATATCAAGGAGCTGGCGCAAGCAGTTAAAGAGCGATTGGAGGAGAACCAGGAAGAAGATTTAACGCAGGAAGAGTTTATCGAAAAAGCGGGCAAAATCGCGGTAGAATTAATGCTGACGGAAATTCTCAAAGATTGCGAAGACATGGGAATTAAGTATGATATTATTCGAAAAGAATCGGATTTGCGAAAAGAAGTTCCGGCGGTTTTGGAAAAAGTGCAAAAATCGCTCAAGGAAAAAGACGGCGCGCTCTGGTTTGCGCCCCAGGACGAATTCTTAAAAGACCGCGAAACCGTAGTTAAGAAAACCGACGGCGATTATACCTATTTTGCCTCAGATATTGCTTATCACGCCGAAAAAATGGCTAGGTGCAATTTGGTAATTGATGTTTTTGGCAGCAATCATTATGGACATGTACCAAGACTCAAAGCAGTAGTAAAAGCTTTGGGGTTTAATCCTGATATGTTGCGAGTCACTTTGTATCAGTGGGTAAGGCTTAAAAGAGGGGAAGAAGTGGTAAAAATGAGTAAACGCGCCGGAAATTTTGTCACTGCCAGGGAAGTTTTGGATGAAGTCGGAAAAGATGCGTTCCGATTCTTCTTACTCACACCACGTTCTCAAACTCACATGGATTTTGATCTGGAGCTGGCCAAGAAAAAAGCCTCGGATAATCCGGTTTTTTACGTTCAGTACGCATATTCGCGAATCTGTTCAATCTTTAAAAAAGCGCCAGCAAAAAGTTCTCAGGCGGATTTATCACTGCTCAAAACTAATGAAGAAATTGAATTGATTCGGCATTTGCTCAAATTACCATATTTAATAGAGGAGAGCGTTAAGACTTTGGAGGTAAATCCACTAACGACTTACGCTTTGGAAATTGCCAATCTGTTCCACAAGTTTTACGAGAAACAGTTAGTTATTTCAGATGATGAAAAACTAACCCAAGCAAGACTGGCGCTGCTCAAGGCGACGCAAATTACGCTCAAAAACACTTTGGATCTTCTTGGCGTCTCCGCCCTGGAGCACATGTAAAGCTTCTTGCATTTATTAGCCTTAGGTGTTATAACCAAAAAATCGAAATTCATGAATGCTGAACGTACTTATAACTCAATAATTATCGGAGGAGGTCCGGCTGGTTCTTTTGCTGCCCGCGAGCTTCAACCGGCAAGTGACGTAGTTATTATCGAAAAAGGGACAGCGCTTTCAAAACGCGTTTGTCCGATGACAGAAAATTGTGTCGGATGCAATTCCTGCGGAGAGGTTGAAGGAATTGGTGGCGCGGGAGGATGGTCGGACGGAAAGCTTTGTCTGGGAGAAGTGGGGATTTTGGACTCGTTTCTTGGCGACCATTATTCAGATGAAGTAAGAACTGTAAATCAGGTATTCCGCGATTTATTGCAGGATAGGTATGTTCTGCCCAATGACCGTGTCGGCCTATCGGTAGCAGACGGGAAATTGACACAGGAAGTAACGGAAGTTGCCAACCTAGGAACTTCAACTATAAGATTGGCTTTTCAGCGGCTGTACCAACAGGCGCTTGAAAGCGGGAATCAGTTCATCTTAAATGATCCCGTGGTTAACGTTGACGATGACGGCAAGGATAACTTTATTGTGCAAACTAATTCGGGAAAAGAATTTCATGCGCGAAACGTGATTGTCTCAACCGGTAAAGGCGATGTTACCATAATGCCGCAGTTGATTGAACGGTATAAGCTGGAAACTATTCCAACAGAACCGACATTGGGAGTAAGGTTAGTTGTTCCCAACGAGGAGTTGCAAGAAATGAAGAATCTGGGGAATAATCCAAAGCTAAAATTACATTTGCCTAATGGTGACGTTGTAAAAACCCACTGTTTTACTTTCGGAGGAGAAGTAATGGCTTATTTATCCGGAAGCAATTTGCTTGTCGGTGGACGTTCTGATTATTTAAATCCTACTGATTTTTCCACAGTTAATATTTTGTATAAATTTTCCGCAGGCGATCCGAAAGAGCGAAAAGAAGAGGTGCGCAATACTTTGCAGAAAATGCAAGCTGATTATCCAAGAAACGTTATATATCAAGATGTGGGTTCATTTTTTGATCCCACACAAGATCCTCGGGAAACAACTGTTCCGGCTTGCAGGGGTGGGAAATTAGGGAACATACTTTCGTATTATCCGTCTTACGTAGTTGAGGCTATTAGGGAGTTTATCAATAATATGGCAAGTGCTTATGGTGTTAACGTGAATAGGGCAACAATTTTTTCTCCGGCAGCAGAATGGCTAAATGATGCGGTGGCAACATCCATGGAAATGGAAACTACCAGAAAAGGCTTATATATCGTTGGTGACGGTTCAGGGATAACACAGGGTATTATTTCTGCAGCGGTTACGGGATATCGAGCAGCCCATTCGATTAAGAGCAGAGAGTAGTAGATTTAGAACTCGTTTAGTCAAGGCCACATAAATTACGCTCAAAAACACCTTGGATCTTCTTGGCGTTAATGCTCCCGAACACATGTAATAAGCCTAGAATTTACTTCTTGACATCTATTAATTTGGGAGTATAATCGACCCATAATATGCCAAATACAGTTGATGTTCCAAATGGTGCTAAAGCAGAAGCAGCAGGCGCTGAGGGAGCAAGGAAAACTCCCCCATGGATTTATGATAATTATGATGGCAGTGATTTCAGAAGAAGAGGCCGTAGCTTAGAAAGCTTACAAGTACTAACAGCAATCGATGGCCCTTCAACCTCAGCACGAGTAGCAAGGATTTATGAAGATAATGTTGGTACATTAGGCGTATCGCAGGTTAGAAAATTGCTAAATGATGCATCTAGGCTTCAAGATCCAAAAATGGAGCTAATAATGACTGATTTAGTATCGCGTCCACCTTGGGAAGGTGGCAGCTATTATGCGACGGCTACTGTACGTTCGATAGGCTGGGCAGCCGCTAACGATACCCAACGAGAGGCATATAAAGCTTATCTTGCCGAGAAGGAACAGGCTCAATTGAAAGCTGACCGAGAGGCATTAAGACAAATTGCCAAAAGAAATCCTTCTTTAGTAGCAGATTCTACTAAATAGACGAAGTTTATATTGGCTTTACTAAATTATCATAAAAGTCTCCGCCCCGGAGCATATGTAATGTGCGCTGAGGTCGCTTACGAAAATTTTCTAGCTTTCAGCTCAAAAATCTCATCAATAGAGTCTGTCATTAAGTGATTCGAATGAAAACAGTGAAAATTTTGTAATCTCCTCGCGCTGTAGAGAAAATACTCGTTGACTTTTGAGAGAAACACTGTAAAATCAATCTAAATATGGGAGAACCAATCGGAAATGGAAGATATGCAGCCGTTTTAAGGCGGGATGCAGACGCGGAATTGTTTGCGAAGCCGGCTGAACAGGCTGTGCGAGCAGAGCTTGAATCTCATGAGGGTGAAATGCAATTTCACCGTGTGGTGATTGAAGTATTATTTCAAGCAGGTGTGCCACAAGAAGTTGCCGCTCAATTGGGAGATTTAGCTTGGGATATTCACGATTCTTTTACAGCAGAAGGTCTGCCGAAGCCTCAACTTTCCGGAATCGATGAAAGAGATATAGCTCAAGAAGTATCTTTTCGGTCCGATGAAATTCCTCAACTAAAAATAGTGTCTCGCTCCGGTAAATAGTAAGCTTGCATATTTTCAGTAGCTGTAAAAAGAATCAAAAGTTGTTATAATAGTCTTCAATGCAATATACAAGAAAAGTCCTCAGCAACGGCTTAAGGGTAATTACGATTCCAATGCCATCGTTTGAAAGCGCAACTGCTTTGGTTATGGTGGGCGCCGGTTCAAGATATGAAACCGAAAAAAACACCGGCATTTCCCATTTTTTAGAGCACATGGCGTTTAAAGGCACCGAAAAACGGCCGTCGGCGATGGATATTGCTTCACTTATCGATGGAGTTGGAGGAGAGTTTAATGCTTTTACCAGTAAAGAAATTACCGGATTTTATGTCAAAGCTGCCGCTTCAAATGTCGACTTGTGCTTAGATGTTCTTTCGGATATGCTCCAAAACTCAAAGTTCGATCAAATTGAAATCGACAAAGAAAAAGGCGTTATTTTGGAGGAAAAAAATCTTTACGAAGATACACCAAGCAGGCATATCGGCGACATTTACGAAAATCTTTTGTATGGCAATACGCCTTTGGGCAGGGAAATTATCGGCACAAAAGAAGTCATAAATAGCGTTAACAGGCAGGATTTTATCAATTACATGCAAAGTTTGTATAGCGCGAGTAATTTAACGGTGGTTGTGGCCGGAGGCATTGACTCGACGCAGATCGAGGATAAAATAGAAAATTATTTTGGGCAGATGCCCACTTTTGATACCATTAAGTATGAGAAACAACTAGAAAACCAGATCAAACCGGCACTTTTTGTACAAAAGAAAACCACGGAACAGGTCCATATCGGCATCGGATTTCGGACTGTTTCGATTGATAGCGAAGAAAAACATGCGCTTTCCGTGCTCTCGGCGATTTTGGGTGGAGGAATGAGTTCGCGTTTATTCTCGGAAGTTAGAGAAAAGCGGGGTTTAGCTTATTACGTTAGAACGAGTTCAGAACATTACTTAGACGTTGGAAATTTGGTTTCCACAGCCGGCTTAGATCCGAAAAGAGTAGAGGAGGGAATCGCGGTTATTGTTAGCGAATATGTGAAAATCTCAGGCTCAAAGTCAGGTGTCACAATTGCCGAATTAAACAAAGCCAAGGAATATTTAAAAGGGCATTTTGTTTTGGAGTTGGAAGATAGTCGCTCGGTGGCCGGATATTTTGCCCAGGCGGAAATTTTAGAAAAGAAAATCGAGACTCCGGAGGAAATCATTGCCAAAATAGATAAGATAACGGTTGAAGATGTTCAAAATGTCGCGCAAAAGTATTTTAAAGAGGCTCAGCTTAATTTGGCAGTGATTGGTAATTTTGACGATAGACAAAGATTCGAAAAATTGCTAAAATTTTAACAATGGAACAAACATTCGTAATGGTTAAGCCGGATGGCGTCAAAAGAGGTTTGGTTGGGGAAATAATTCAGCGCTTCGAAAGAATGGGGCTTAAAATTGTTGCCCTCAAAATGGTTTCCGCCAAAGACGAAGTTCTTCTCAAACACTATAACGCCAACGATCCGAAAACTCTGCAACGGTGGGGAGAAAAAACTCTCTCGACTTATACAAAATACGGTAAAGACGCGGTTAAAGATTTGGGAACCGACGATCCGATGGAACTTGGAAAAATGGTCAGGGGATGGCTGTTTGATTATGTCAAATCAGGGCCGATGATAGCAATGATTTTGGAAGGCAAACACGCAGTGGAAAACGTGGTTAATATGGCCGGGCCGACCATGCCGGTTAATGCACCTGCGGGAACAATCCGCGGCGATTATTCAACCGATTCGGCTGCTTACGCCAATGAGGAAAAGCGGGGAGTAACGAATATTGTTCACATTTCGGCCAGCTTAGAAGAAGCCAATGTCGAAAAAGCCCTTTGGTTCACGTCCGAAGAAATCCAAAACTACAAAAGAGCGGAAGAGTATATCTAGCTTCGCAATTTCTAATTCCTAATTTTCAATCAATTCTCAAAGCCTCAATTTTCAGGTTCGCGCTGAGGTCGAAACTAAAATTTTCTAGTTTTCAGCTCAAGCATCTCGCGAATAAACCTCAAATTCTGGAGTTCGAATGAAAGCAGCGAAAATTTTGTTTCTTCCCGCGCCTAATTTATTTTGAGGCTTTTCTATCTTCTCTGATTTTCAAAAGGGATAAGATTAAAAGGCCGATTGAGATAACTTCAGATAGCAGACAATATTGGCAAAAGGATTTTATAACCAGCCACTGGAGTAGGAATAAATAGACTGAAAAGATAAATCCCCAGATTGCAGCAAGGTAAAATAACTTCAATAATTTTTTTATTCCCTCAATTAGGATCAATAGGCAAATTACCATCACGGCTAGATAAAAAAGCGCGCCCAGAAGCGCTAACGGGATTGGACCGATCATCGAAAAGCTACTGGTTAAAACCGTGTCGCAACCATGAAGTGTGCAAGGTGGAATGATATTTTTATAATGGGAAATTGTCAAATACGCAGAATCCAAAAAGCCGAAAAAGGCCAAAATAAGTGAGTAGATAATAAGCTTGTTATTTTGCAAGTGCGTCATCAATTAACTGTTTGAAGCCGGCGTAGTCAGTTGGATTCTGAATTAAATTGCCGTTAATAAAAAAGGACGGAGTCGCATAAATTCCTTCATTAGTTGCCTGCGTTTCCGAAGCTTGGACGTATTTTTGGGTTTGATCGGCGTTCATATCTGTTTTAAATTTATTTGTATCAAGCTTTAAAAGCGTGGCGTAATCGGTAAGCGCGGTTGTCGGGTCCTGCAAATCCGCCCACTCGTTTTGCTTGCTGTAAAGCATGTCTTCGTATTTAAAGAAAGCGCCTTGTTTGTAGGCAGCGTAAGCGGCCTGGGCTGAGATTAAAGCATTCGGATGGGCATTGGTTAAAGGAAACATACGATAGACGTATAAAATTTTGTTGCCGTAACTATTTAAAAGCTGGTCAACAATCGGATGATAGACGGCACAAGCCGGGCACTGAAAATCCGCATATTCAATTAAGGTTACTTTGGCTTTTGGATTGCCTGTTTTGATATCTCTTTGGGAAACCGGCGCGATTTTAATGGTTTGGGCTGGCACGGTGGGGGTGGTAACAGACTCAAACAGAACGAAAACGACAACTAAAATTACTAAAATAACTCCGGTCCAAGTTGCGAACTTCTTGATTTTATTATTTCTGGTCTCGGTTTTCGCTTGCGTCTGCCACTCCAGTTTTCTTAAGGCTTTCTTTTCGTCTTTTGTCAGTTTATGGTCTTCGTCCATGAGAAAATATCATCGCATAAGTTTTTAAAGATTGCAAGGGAGGGGATTGTTAGTTTCTTCCGAAAAGTATTCTTCTCGAGGCGGGATTTACTCTTTGGTCTTCCATGACTGCCTTAAGAATTTCGTTTTCAACAGAAGTTTTCTTAGCCGGTTCAAGAGTCGGTCTAATGATTAGCTCAAACTCATTAATCTCATCAGCTTTTGCCCCGTCGGGCGTTACTTTTGGAGGAAGTTTGGCAGACTTACTTTTTATCAACTTGCGTCTGGCTTCCGCTACGTTTTTATTCCACTTGGCGATTACGTCAGGTCTTCTCGCTTTTTCCCTTGCTCTTCTTGCTTCTTCCCTAGCTTGTTTTCTTTCTCTGGCTGTAGCCTCCTTGCGAATTCCCCTAAGCCTTATTAAAAAGTCCTTGAGCTGCGCGTCATAGGCAACCGGATCTTCGGGCTTATAGGCTTTAAATTTTTCCGGTGGCGGAGGTGGAACAACAGGATATAATTTTAGCCTTAGAGCAGCAATTTCTTTATCAGTCATTGTTATATCTCGGCTTGCTCCAATGGCCATTCTTTCGCTTGTTGCTTGGTCTGTCTTGGAAATATTACCCGATTCTGCGCCTTGGGCTAATACTCTTCGCATGTCTTCGGGCGTTTGATCAATTAGTGGGCTTAAAATATTAGTTCTAAAAGGTTTTCCGCCTATGGTTTTAATATAAGGGTCGTCTGTAGATCTTGTTGATAAACCAGATTTGATTGGTTTCGGTTTGAGTGCGGATTCGGAAGTAGATTCAAGAATTAATTCCAAAGAGGCATCGGTGGGCAATAGAGCTGGTTTTTCCCTCCTTCGTCTTATGTGCTGTATGGCTAATTGAGATTTTCCTTCTAAACGGGGTGCAGGTTTCTCAGCGGCTGATCTTAACATGCGTATAAAATCATCAACAGTTTCTGCGTGTTCAGAAATAGGTGTACCTTGCGAAGAATTACCCGGTTCAACGGATATTGGATTTATAAGCGTCCTGCCTGTTTCAGCGTTACTTCCTGATGCCATAGAGAGGTATTTTCTCATATTAGGGGCAACTTTGCAACTATAAGCCATTTTTTATATTAAAACATGCGGAAAATAAATTGCAAGTTATTGGGTGGAAAGACAATTGTATCCTTATGTTCTTTGACCAATTTTTTTAGCAGCTCCAGCTAAGCTTGTAAATAGGCTTTTTGGGTTTTTCGTCTGATGTGTAACCGTTTTATATCCTTTGCCACGAGTTAATGGTTCAAGACGCGCTTCTCTTGCCGCTGCAATTCGTACAGCCAGTTGGCTGTCTGTACCAGGCTGAACAGTTTCGTATCCGGATCTTCCGGTTGTCCTAGCGCCTCTAGCTTTTTGAGCGTCAAAAGTACGTTGACTTACTCCTCCGAAATTGGGAAGTGGCTCCGGCTGTGGTTCTGGTTCGCCAGCTTCTACTTGATGTTCAGACTGTAAAGATGCTTGTAATTCTTCCAAGGCTTGACGGGTTTGAGTATCTATATCTTGATTTGTTTCCCCGGTTGTTGATGCCGTAGTTGGTTCGGCTTGAGATTGCAGATCAGCTACGCCTTTAACAAGCGGCGGTCTCAGTTTTTTCATAAATGCGCCTCTTCGACCAAGATCACTCCTGCTTAAAGGTATTCCTGATGTTACCCTTTTAGGTTCTTGTGTCGTAGAGTCTGTTGAGTTTTGCGCACTTTCTGATGCTGTTGAGGGTCTACCTAGATCTGGTGATGTCGGTCCGTTTACTGCCATAAATCAATATTAAAAGAATTAAAGATAGTTTGTCAACTTTTAATAATTGACTAAAGCCAAAAGCAAAAGTATAATGGCTGCATTATGGGATCAGAATTAAATCGTCCGTCAGATTCCCGCTGGGCAGTTCCTCATGGTGTTGGTAAAGCAAATTTTTTACAAGAGCTTGGATTGGAGCCGTTAGGTTCAACAATTCCTCCTAAGGCCAAGGAAGCAGAGGAGCGATTTTATGAAGGCGTAAGACGTGATGTGGAAGCACTCAGGGAATTAAACCGGGATCCGTTTCCGGGCGAGCCGGCGGTTCCAGTGTTAGAGCTTCCACTAAAACCACAAGAATAATCTTTAAAAATCTTTGTCGGGGTGAAAGGAATTGGACCTTCTGCCTCTCGGTCCCGAACCGAGCGCTCTGCCGATGAGCTACACCCCGTCTCGTCGCATTTGCGACTATAACTTTCGCTTCAAAAATGTATTTGAAACTTCAGTTTTGCGTCGCATGCTCCTCTTTCAAAATCCTTCGGATTTTGAAATTTTACTCTAATCTTAGCGATTTTGCGCAAGCCTAGTCTATAAACAAGCTTTTCTCCTCTTTAAATTCTTTAAGAATTTAATAAAAGTATTCTTAATTATAACCTATTTTGTCCTGTGCCCTCGGAGGGAATTGAATACTTTATCAAGTACGTCGTTTTGACAAACTCCGCCTTCGGTTCAACTCCCATTGCAACACGAGAATTTTTTCTAAAGCTAAAGCTCTCGAAAAAGTTCTTGTGCCCTCGGAGGGAATTGAACCTCCATCTCACCCTTAGGACGGGTTTGCTCTATCCGTTGAGCTACGAGGGCCCGTCGCAACTCGATTTTCCGTTTTCGTCGGTTGCTCCTCTTCAAATTCTTGCAGAATTTAATAAAAGGAAACTTAATTGTATTTTAACACAAACAAGGCTACAATAAAAAAGATGAAAAGAAGCGAGATTCTCCGCTTTTTAATACTCCGTACGATCGGCAATTTTTTGGTTTTGTTTGCAGTTTTTGGTATTATTGCCACTTTTGGCCCGGCTTTGTATTACGAAGTAAGTTTCAAGGTGGCTCAGGCGAGGGGAGTCAGCTACATTGTAAGTTCAAAGTTCCAAGCTCAAAGTTCCAAGTTGATTGAAACGCAAAATGTGGGGATTGATGATTTTGCTGCAGTGCTAGCGGGTCCGAAAGTGCAAGAACTAATACCTTCCGATACCAATTTTTCTATTTTGATACCAAGAATCGGAGCGACTGCAAAGATTTTTCCCAATGTTGATCCGTCGAACGAAAATCAGTTTTTGCCAATTCTCATGAAGGGCGTCGCGCATGCCGCAGGCAGCGTTTTTCCGGGGATGAACGGCAACGTTTATCTTTTTGCTCATTCAACCGATAATTTTTGGGATGTCGGCCGCTACAATGCGGTTTTCTATTTGCTGAAAGATTTAAAAAAGGGTGACGACGTGGTAATTTTTTACAAAAACCAAAGATATAACTATGTTGTAACCGGCTCAAAAATAATTGATCCATCCAATGTTTCGTATTTGGTAAATAGTCAAAATCAGGATAAGCAGCAGTTGATTTTGCAGACCTGCTGGCCTCCCGGTACTACCTTCCAAAGGCTACTCGTTTTCGCGAGTCCAAAGTAATTTTGTGATAATATTTAAACATGGCAGAAAGCGCAGTAGATAATAGTCTTCAGCAAAAAATAGAAATCAGACATGAGTCACAGCATGATCTGGTTTTAAGCTCTTCGGCTAAGCGTCAGGATTTGGTTCAGGAGCTTGCAACTAAGCTCAAAAATGGAATTCCGTCCGACTGGCAGCCTTTTAATCCTGATGTAACAGGAAGTAGCGATAGCTTCGTTGACAATGTTAATAATCCTAGATTTTTTTTAAAACAACGATGGTATATGGGTGATTTTAGAGATGCCAAAATTTTCGATGCGTCTCTGGCAAATGCCGCCAATAGCATTACAAACGAAATAGCTCTTTCTCCAAGAATAAAGGAAATCTTGACTAGTAAGCAGGGACGAAAATTAGCATCGTCTCATGGTCTTGACAAAATTGTTTTCGTTGAACCGTTGGTGGGGATTGTAAACAGGAATACACAGCAAAAAGCTTTGGCCTATGAATTTATTGACGCAGTTCCGGCGGCATCAGAATCGGATTACGAGATAGTTAATGGTCGCGCTGTACCAAGTAAGGGCTCAGATTTAGAGAAAATTACAGACTTAACCAAGGCTTTAAGACAGATTTTTTATGAACATGGTATTATAGCTACCGATCTTTATCCTCAGCAAATAATGAGATCCAAAGACGGAAAAATAGCTTACTTACTTGATGCGGAAACATATTACAGGGAGCAATCTGTTATCTCAGCTAAGCTGCCTACTAATTCCGGACGGCGAAGAATATTGGGATTCTTAAATAAAATTGCAAATCGCGGATAAATGCGTTCTAAAAAGCTTATTTCAGCCCGATCGTGTACAGATTTGGGGTAATAGAGGGGTTGCCTAAATTCGTCAAGATTACCAGTCTGGTTGCATCCGGCCACGGGAAAACGTAATTATCTTCAAAAGGTCCGGCGTAGACAGTGGTTTGGTTTTGCGCATCGTATTCCAGCATGTCAATTTTCCCGTCATGAACGTAGACTAAATGCTTTGAATCCGGATACCACATAATCGGCAGTTGCTGTTCGTCGTTTTTTGTAACAGGTAATGAGCTCAGAATCAAATAATTTCGATCTTCTTTAATATCATAAACGTAAACTTCATTCTTTTTAATTTCGCGGATCTGCGGAGTTGAATCGGTGCCGATTAGCGGGGGATCAATTACAAGGGGTAGCGTGGCCGACTGTGAGGCTTCGTAAAGAATCTTTGTGTCATCGGCCGACCATTGGAGGATATTAAAATTATCGGCAACTACTGTTCTTAATTTTTTAGGTAAGCTGTTCATTTGCGCAGTATCTTTTTCGGTTTTCATTTTTTGCCATGCGGTGTCAACATTGTTTATGGTTTCAGTGACATCTTGCGGAGCCTGATTCAATCCGTTTGTCAGCAGGAGATATGTGGCCGGGGATATCGCTCCTGGGATTGTCGCAAGCATTTGTGCGCTGTCCGGAGACCAGCTGAAAGTTGATTGGGAAAAGTCGGTGATGGCATCGCTGATAAGCTGAGTAGAGGCATTTTGAAGAGTAATAATTGGCCTCAAACTCATATCTAAAACATAAATGCCATTTTTGGCTGCCGATTGGGAGGCGACCGCGTAGGCGAGTTTGGTTTCGGTCGGATCCAAAACAGGATTTTCAATTCCGACATTGGTAATGCTAGTCAGCTGCGGAGCGCTTGGAAAAAGAAGCGCATCGGCCTTGCTGACAACTTCTTTTTTGATGGTGATTTTTTTCTGCCAGGGGAAATAGCCTTCTTTGAAAATTTTGACATCGTATTCGCCCGGAGCAAGATTAATGGTGTTGTCGGTGGCGGTAGTCAAGTGTCCGTCAATTAGAACTTGTGCTCCATCAGGAGCACTGGTAACCACTAGAAGGCCGGTTCCGGACAGGATCGGGCCGTTGCCGTTAAGATTTAACGAATAACCTTTTCCAAAGAGAATAACGAAGATTGTCCCGATTAATAAAAATAGAATAATTAAGGCAGGAATAATAATTTGCTTTTTCATAAGCGTAGTACACCCGCATTATACAAGCTAACAATAGCACTTGCAAGATATCGGTGGGCGTTCTATAATCAAAAAAGTCGAAGCTATTATTAAAAATGATACATTTAATGCATCATTTGACATAGTTAAACGAAGTTCCAAGCACTAATTTGCAAACACTAAATAATTTCAAAAATTCAAATTTCCAAAAATTTTAAACATTCGAATTTGGGATTTTGATTAAAATAATTTATGGCACTTTCTAAACGCATCGGAATAGACTTGGGAACAGCAAATACTTTGGTTTATGTTGCCGGAGAGGGAATTGTCCTTAACGAGCCGACAGTAGTTGCCGTAACCGCCGAAGAAAACAGAGTAGTGGCGGTTGGTAAAGAAGCCAAGGAAATGTTGGGGCGCACCCCCGGAAATATTGTCGCCATGCGGCCGCTGCGCGACGGCGTGATTGCCGACTATACTATTACAGAGGCCATGCTTTCTTACTTTATTGATAAAGCCGCCGGAAAATCCCGCTTTTTTAAGCCCGAAGTTATGGTTTGTATTCCATCGGGCGTTACTCAGGTCGAAAGACGGGCAGTTTTGGATGCAACCATGTCGGCCGGGGCAAAAGTAGCTTATCTAATCGAAGAGCCATTGGCTGCAGCCATCGGCGCCAAAATTCCAATTGCCCAGCCGGCCGGACATATGATTGTTGATATCGGCGGAGGCTCAACCGAAGCAGCGGTAATTTCCTTGGGTGGAGTGGTTGTGCACAGTTCTGTTAGAGTCGGCGGAAATAAAATCGACGAAGCGATTGCCAATTACATTAAAAGAAAATTCAACTTATTAATTGGGGAGAGAACAGCCGAAGAAATTAAAATTAACATGGGAAATGCTTTCCTGGAAGAAAAAAAAGTTTCCGACCAAAAGAAAACCGAAATAAGAGGTCGTGACTCAATAACCGGACTGCCACGAACAATCGAGTTAAACGAAGCCCAAGTTAACGAAGCGATCTATCCGGTTTTAATTGACATAATTTCGGCGGTTAAAGGAGTTATGGAGCAAACCCCTCCGGAGTTGGCAAGCGACATTATTGATAAGGGAGTGGTGATGTCGGGCGGCACATCGCTTTTGATGAATTTTGATAAGTTAATGACAAAAGTTACCGGAGTGCCATGTCATTTAGCGGAAGACGCGCTGCTTTGTGTTGCCAGAGGAACGGGCGTTGCATTGGAAAATATTGAGCTATACAAGAGAAGCATTGCGAGGAAATAATAATCAAGATTGTTAGATTATTTTATTGTTGAATTGCTGCGGTAACTATAAATTAATATTAAATCGTAGTAACAATTTCATCAATTTAGCAATTGAGCAATATCTAATTAGATTTATCTTATATTATTTTAGATGAACTTTAAAATCGTAATATGGCACAAGGGGAATCGCGGACTTTTCACAAGAGTTAAGTTTATAGTATTTAGATTGTCAGCGGAGCATAAATGCGCTTATTCATAAGAGAATGAGCTAAGACAAAGAGTGAGATGCTTGAATAAAAAATATGTTCAAAAAGGTAGTTTTTTAGAGTATCGATTTTTTGAAATCTATCTTGTAGTAAAATGACGATTTTTGACAAAATATTTTTACTGGGAGTTGGCTTTTCAGACGTCAATGAGCATGAAGTCTTAGAGTTTATCATTACAGGCTTACCCAATCAGTCGGAAAAGTACTACGTTGTAACCCCTAACCCCGAATTATTAGTCATTGCCAACAATGATAGTCGGTATAGAACAATACTTAACAATGCAAAAATAGCCTTACCGGATGGCATAGGGGTGATGATAGCAAGTAAGATCATGGGTAAACCTCTTAAGGAGAGGATACATGGTGTTGACTTGGTCAAAATGCTCTGTAGGGAGGTATCAAAAAAGCCTATAACGGTGGGCTTTCTCGGTGCCGGACCTAACGTAGCAATCAAAACGGCTAAGTGCTTACGTGAAAAGTACCCAGACTTAAAAGTTGGCTTCACGGAAACGGAGTGGGACTTTGAAAAAAAATATCCTGCAATTGACATTCTTTTTGTGGCTTTTGGCTCGCCAAAACAGGAAATTTGGATTTCGGAAAACCTTAATGTTCTTCCCGCAAAAGTAGTTATTGGTGTTGGTGGAGCATTTGATTTTATCTCCGGAAAAGTGAAGCGCGCGCCGGTAATTGTTCGGAAAATTGGCCTCGAATGGTTGTTCCGGCTCATCATCCAACCCTGGAGAATCAAAAGACAATTAAAGCTTATTCAGTTCATGCATCTAGTAGCTATGGAGAAATTAGGGATTCGAAAATCCTCGCTTTAAATTTTACAAACATTCATTAAAGATGTAAAATACAATTTATGGTTTTAAACAATAAAAAGCAAAACAGAAAAATAAGAAGAATCTGCATGATTAATCCCCAGGGATATTTTCAGTATCCGGCTCCTTTAGGGAAAACCGATACGGGGGGTCAAACCATTTATGTTTTGCAGTTGGCTAAGGCCTTAGGCAAGAAAAATATTAAAGTCGACATTTTTACCCGTAAGTTCAACGATTTGCCGACAGAAGAGCAAATTTTTCCGAACGTAAAAATCATTAGAATTCCCTGCGGTCCGGCGGGTTTTGTGCAAAAAGAAAAAATGTATGAAATCATGCCTGAATTTGTTGAGAATATCATGGCGTATATCGATAAAAGCAAAAAAGAATATAACGTTATTCATTCTCATTATTGGGATGGAGGATACGCCGGGCATCTTTTGGCAAAAATGCTGGATATTCCGCATGTTTACACGCCTCATTCGCTCGGAAAATTAAAGAAAATCGAAATGCAGGAGCAAATTGAGGAAATGCCGCTTAAGCAACTTAAACCGGTTTACCGCTACCATGTTCGGATCGCCATTGAGCAAAAAATTATGAATAGCGCGGATGCGATAATTGCGATTTGTGAAACTACCAGAATTCAGATTCTCCAGCATTACTTGGTAGATTTTGAAAAGTTAATGGTTATTTATCCGGGAACCGAAACCGAAATTTTTAACACGAAAGAAACTAAGGAAGACGCAAAGCTAAATTTAGGCAACAATGTTGTTTTAACAGTTTCGCGCATGGTTCCGGCCAAAGGCTTGGATAGAATTATCGGAGCCTTGGCCACAATCAAAAACGACACTGATTTTCATCTTTACATTGCAGGGGAGACGGTTGAATCGCCCGAGTCGCGTTCCAAAGAAGAAATAGAGACGGAAATTGAGATCAAAGAGTTAATTAAAAAGCACAGAATGGAGAAAATGGTGACGACCATTGGTTTTATTCCGCATGAAACAGCTCTTTCCGCGTATTACAGACAATCGGATATTTTTGTTTTGGCCGGAAGATACGAGCCATTTGGTTTAACTACGCTTGAAGCGATGGCTTGCGGAACAGTGCCGATTGTTTCATCGATCGCCGGAAGCAGAGAAGTAATAATAGATGGTCTAAATGGATTCGTTATCGATACTCATGACCGAAAACTCTTGGGGCAAAAAATATTGCAACTTCTCAAAGACCAAAAATTAAGGAGAAAAGTCTCGGAAAACGCCGCTTTTACCATCAAAGAGCATTATAGTTGGGACAGGATTGTAGAAAAATTCATAAACCTCTATACTAGTCTTGTATGAAGATTGGCATAATCGCCACAAGCTCAAAAATCGTCAGCCTTGATGCCCCCGGAGGTACGGAAGTTTTCTGCGCAACGCTTACACAGGGTTTAATCAAATTAGGCCACGAAGTATTGTTATTTGCAACTAAAGGGTCAAACATAGAAGGCGCGAGATTAATAGTTGCTTCGGATAAAACACAGGGAGATGTCAACAAGCTTTTCCTGTCTCAATACGGGCGAGACTTAACGACGGAAGAAAAAAGCATTGTCGACATTAACTTTTCCGCAAGGCTGCTTTTAAAAGCTAAAGAGTTTGACGACGAAGTGGATGTTTTTCACGACAACCTGTCGTCTTTTTTAACCGGCAGTTTGTCTGATTTATTCCATTCGCCAATAATTACAACTATGCATATGCCGCCGACCACGTATGATAAGTATTTAACTATTCCGCCGCTTATTACTAAGCCCACAAATAAATATATTGCAATTTCCAAATGGGAAAAGGAAAATGTTTCGGTGGAATCGGAAGTGATCTATAACGGAATTAACATAGGTGACTATATCAATCTACAACATGCTGATCGCGAACATATCATTTGGATCGGGAGGATTAGTCCTAGAACCCCTAAGGGGTTAAAAGAAGCGATAGAAGTAAGCGGTAAAACAGGCAAGCCATTATTATTTTCAGGATTTGTTAGTGATCAAGCGTATTTTGATAAAGAGATAGAACCGAATATTACAGATCAAATTACGCAAGTTCCGATTTTTACTTCTACCCACGAAAAAAACTTATTTTATTCATCAGCCGCAGCCGCTTTGTTTCCGATTATGTGGGAAGAGCCATTTGGATTAGTGTTTATAGAAGCCATGGCAGCCGGAACTCCGGTAATCGCTTTTGCTAGAGGAGCAGTGCCGGAAATCGTTGTGGATGGAGTTACGGGTTTTATTGTTAATTCCTCAGATGACGATAAAAGAGGGGACTGGATTATTAAGAAAACCGGGATAGACGGTTTATGCGAAGCGATAGAAAAAATATATGCAATGTCCGGTGATGAATATTTAGAAATGAGGAAAGCATGTCGAAGACATGTTGAGAAAAAATTTACCTCAGAAAGAATGGTTAGAGAATACGAAAGTGTTTATAAAAAAGTTTTGGAAAATTCAAAAAAAGCTTAGAGTAGTGGAGTCTTGTGGTTTAATCATCGTTCGAGTAATTTTCTGATATAAACATGGTTTTGAAGCTAAATTTACGTATTCCCGAATAATTACCGAAGAGAAAAACAGAAGTATTGACAGCAGCGCTTAGGAGTGAAAATTTAAGTACAAGAATCCGATAGCAAATAATTTAAATAAGCTATATAGTCAGAAACCACTAATAGCTCAGCGCAACAATAGGTCCACAAATCAATCCAAACAGCATATTTTTTAATATATCACTTGCTTAGTTTGATTGCTAAAAATCAATTTTTCAAATCCTATAAAACCTAATATTTCGTAGAATCGTTCTGATTCAAGGAGAAAATGAATATTCGCTTTTTTTTCGATTAATTTCTGCTTCAAAATTTTCACAGAAGGCGATTGCCGTTCAAATTGTTAAACAAAAAATACAGTAGTCTTGCTAAGTAGCGGTGGTTGATGTTAAATAAGTATAGATAGTATTTATGGATTTTAAATTTATTCAAAACCCGGTTTCCAGTAGGTGGATTATTTCTGCTCCAAGGCGGGCAAAGCGTCCGGACACTGCCAAAGGGCAAGAGCCGGTTTGTCCTTTTTGTGTTGGCAACGAATTAAAAGAGAAGGAAGTCTACCGGATAGGTGGAAATGCGGACGACCAAAATTGGCAAGTGAGAGTAATTAACAATAAGTTTCCCTTTGCACCGATCCACGAAGTAATTGTTCATTCGCCCGATCATCACAAAAATTTTGACGAGCTGCCACTTTCCCAATCGGAATTGATCCTGCGGACCTACCGGCAGCGCTTTCAGACGCATCAGGATAAAGGACAGGTTTACATTTTTCATAACCATGGCGAAGCAGGCGGGGAAAGCTTGCCTCATCCGCATAGTCAATTGGCGGTTGTGCCGGATTTTGTGAAGCTGGATGTTGTGCCGGATAATTTTTCAAAAGAAAAAGATGAGTTTCAGGAAACAGAACACTTGCTGATTTTTTCACCACTGACGAGTGAATGGCCGGATGAGGTATGGATTGTGCCAAAAAGAGATGGTTTGTTATACTCGGAAACTTCCGATGAGGAAATAAAAGATCTGGCAAAATCACTATACCGCTTAATCCAGATTTTTGATCTTCGCCACGGCCATGAATTTCCTTTTAATTTTTGCATTTCACCGTCCAAGGGCTGGTCTTTAAGAATTGTGCCAAGGATTAAGACCTTGGGAGGTTTTGAAGTGGGGACCAATATAATGGTAAATACACAAGATCCTAAGGAAACGATCGCTTTTATTAAGGAACATTTCGAAAGTCCCGATGAGGAAAAAATTAGAACCGTCCACAAGGCTGCATATAGAAAATCTGTCTAGGAATTATTGCGTTTGACCACGAAAATTATCAGTTTACTCGAACGAGTGCTAAAGAAAATTTTTTTAAACAGTGGGTTTTCAAAAGTTAGTAAAAAACTGATGCACTTAGATCTTCTCTGATGGTGAGTTCGTGGTTTCTGGTTGCGCTGAGGTCTCCCGCTCAAGCGGGATCCCCGCGTACTATGATTTTCGATTCATTTGAAAGCGGGTTTCTTCCATTTTTTTCAGTATTTCCTTAATCTCTAACCATTTATCAATGGCGAAATGAGTATTGACTATAGGGATTTTTCGATGTATAAACTAATCCATGAAAGTAGAGTGGATTGAAAAAGCAGACTCAGCAGCGCAAGCCCAAGTGGATGCGAAAGTACAATGGTTAGAAGAAGCAACAGCAGCACGGGTTCAAGCAAGTTTGGATAAGGCTGCTTTTGACGCAGAGGATGCAGGTACGGAAGCCTTAACAGCATTCACGGAACGGTTTGAGAGTCCTGTTTTAAGTATAGTTAGTGATCTAAGAAGTGCAGGATATGTTGTTGATGAAAACGAACCAGATCTTCTTTTTGATGGACAAAAAGGTCGCAAGAGAAACTATTCCAAAGTAGATCCGAGAGAGGTCCATTGGACTATTGGGTATAGTTACATTAATTATTATTCATTTGGAAGAGAATGGATTGTGAGAAAACTTGGAGTGCGCGAAGAAGACCCACGTGACGATGGATTCGGTAGAGATGTCGTGGCAACAATTAGATTACATCCAACAAGAGGCAAGGGAACCCATTTTGCCGGAGCGGAATATGCCGTCTGGGACGGAGGAGCCAGAGATGATTCTTACAAGGTGACGACCGTTGCTGAAATAAGCGCTACCGAACTAGAAGCAGAAGATAAAGGAGTCGCTGCTTTTGAAAGAGTAACGGAAGCATTACAGGGATTTGTTGGCGAACTGGCTGCTAAAGATAAGGTTGAAAAACTTATACAGCAAGATCCACGTTTTAGTAAATCATAAACCTCAACATCCAACGGAAAGAGTCCAGCCGGTTCTGATAATAGAAGAGGAATTAAGGCTTGGGAAGCGGGTTTTATTGGCATTCCAAAGTTGGAAGTATTTTGTGCCGGCGCCTAATAGTTTTTGGGCGATTGACCAAAACGAATCGCCGGGCAAAACCGTATAGTCGCTGCATGATCCGCCAAGACCGGCTCCGCCGGAGGATGAGGGCGAGCTAGCATAAACCGTGGCAGTGCTGCCAACGGAATAAGCGGTTCGAAGACTTAGCGTATTTGACCAGGCACCCGGCATGCAACCATTATTGGCTCTGACTTTAAAATAGTAAACAGTGCCGGAATTAAGGGCGTTAACGGTGTAGGGGATTGCGGTTTGTTTATCGGAATAGTCAAAGGTTACATTGTACATGTCTGCGCCGCTGTAGAGGCCGTAGCTTACGGTATATGAGTTTTCATCGCCATGACTTGGCACAAAGTGCATTGTTGCCTGATTTTTGCTTGCCCAAATCTGGAAAATCGACGGCGTGGAAGGCGCAGAATTAGTGCAAGTTGGGGAGGAATTGGAGTCGGATGAATTCGAATTATTATTTCCCGAAGAGGAATTGGTTGAGGGCGGGGCAGGCGGCACATAAGGACTATTTGAGAATTGGGTAATGTAGCCGTTTTCGCCGCCGTCAAAGACTTGAAGATTGGTGCTTCCTACCGGATCAAACTGAATGTTCAAGCTCTTAGTCGATCCGGCGACATAAAAATTATGGAGAAAATCAAATGCGCCGTCAGTGGCTTTTTCATCATTTGACCCTCCCCAAACATAGCTGTAATTATAGCTTCCATCAGAATTTAAAACAGTTAGGAAGCCGTCGTCTCCGCCGGAACCGGGGATAGAATCTCCGATCTGCGGATTATAATCAATGGCAGGATCAGAAGTGGTGCCTTCTCCAATAAGATAAATTAGGGAGTTGTCATAAAATGCGATTTTTTCGATATTTAAGCCACCTGTTTTCCAGGAAAGGCTGTAGCCATAAGCCGCGCCATCGCCGGTTAGTTTTGTTAAAAATGGTTGATTCGCGTAAGTAGCTTGTCCGTCCTCTGGATCTCCGGCTGTCGGATTAAGATTAAAGCTGTCGCCGGCGTTGCCAAACTTACCGGTGTAATAGATATTGTCGTCTTTATCAATGGCAAGAGTTCCGGCAGATTCATTCCCTGTGCCTCCGATGGTGTAGATAGTTTGGTAAGCGCCACTTGAATCGTATTCGTTAAGATACATATCATCTCCGCCCGCAGATGTTTCGCTTGCGCCAGCGCCGCTAAAATCTACAGTTCCGGAGAAAATGCCAAAAAGAAAAACATTATCGGTAGAATCTAATGCAATATGATCCATTTCGAGATGGTCCGGATCAGTATTCGCGAAAGTTTTTGAATAGTCGTAAGTATTGGGAGTTGCGTCAAGTTTTGTATAAAATGCCATAGTATCTCCCTTATTGGTAAGAGTTTTCGGATCGGTTGCGCCAAAGATGTCAAGATTAACATTAATAGGATCGGTAGTAGTATTGTTGATAATTCCGGCAACGTAAATACTATTGTCTTTGCCGATAGCAAGATCGCGCAAAGTAACATACGGACTTCGCCAGAGATAGGTCTGCTTATAGCTTCCGTCACTGCCGATTTCGGTTAAGAATTGCCATGTCTCGCCGTTGGAAGAGTGAAAATCCACATTCTTGGTGGTTGATGTAGTTGGGTCAAAGTCGACATTGCCGTTAAAAGATCCAAGCAGGTAAATATTGTTGGCGCTGTCGGTTGCCATTTTGGTTAGCAAAATTGAAGTCTGCTTATCCTTTACTACCAATGGTTGATCCGCTTCAAAAATGTAACTATAGCCGTAAGTAACGTGGTCGGAATTTAATTTGGTCAAAAATATAGCGCCGGTGGTGGCGATTCTAGTGCCGTCTGTTTGGGTGTCGTGGTCAAGATCGTAATTGGGATTCATTTGAGTAGCGGAATTACTGGCAAGATAACCGGCATAGTAAATATTGTCGGCAGTATCAACCATAATTGCCGAAGGAGTGGCGATGTGAGTCCAAGTTAAACCGTAAGAATCTTTAGCAAGGGCTTTTTGCGGAGACAAGAAGACCAGGGAAATTCCCAACAACAAAAACAAAGTCAATTTAAGACAGAAAACTTTCATCCAACTACATCATACTCATATATTTTTGTGAAAAGCAACTTTTCACAAGTTCAGGAGGATTTCTTAACCAGTTTTTTGCGAAGGTAAAGGGCGGCAAAGAAAACTATAATTAGTCCGATGGCGATTTTGCCGAAACTAAACATTCCCTGGGAGAAAAATTTGATGGTCGCCGTGGCTTTTTGGTTGGTTTTGCCAAATGTCAGATCAATTTTGGCGGTATAAACTCCAGGCAAAAGAACTTTTTGGTAGGTGGTAACTTTTGCCTGATAATCCCTGATACTTTCCGGCAGAGAATCAAGTGAATCGACATTAAAAGGACCCCTGGCGACCAAGTTTCCCAACGGATCAAGAACTTGGATTTGTCCATAGGGACTAACGTAAACGTTGCCGTTATTTTCAAATCTGACTTGATACTCGTCTGGGTATTCAATACTCTCTCTAAGAGCGCTAAAATCGCTAATTTTGCCATCCTCAATCTCTTGGCCGGTTGATGCTCTGACAAAAAGCAGACTTGAAAGTACAGCTTTCACAGCGACCTGTTTATCTACCTCCGGCTGCTGAATTTCTGCCAAAATGCTGGCATAATGTCCGCCTTTGGGAATGCGGTTTTTGTCAATAAATATTCTGACGTTCTTTTTTTCGCCCGGATTAAGTTCTAATTCTTTTGTCTCAAAAGAAATCCACGAAGATAAAGAATATTTATAATTCGATGCTGCTTGTCCGGTAAAAAAGGAAATTTTATAGCTGTCTTCAAGCTCGGTAAAATCCTGGGCGCTAAAGATAAGATTAATGCTGGTTTTGGTGTTGTTAAAATAGCTTAATTCATATTCTGGCGGATCAGTGGCAAGGTCGATATGCATAATTGATGGAGTAACGGTGATTCCTTGTTGCTCCTGCGCTTTAGCGCGCGCAGGAAATACTACCAATACTACCAATACTACCAATAAGTACCAATATTTTAATATTTTTTTATTTGTAGTATTTGACATTTGTAATATTTGAAATTCTACATTTATCATAGCAGAAGCAACATGGGTTGTTAACCCTGTTAAATGGTCCCGCTTTGCGGATTTAACAGGGTAAACCCTGTTCTCTTTAACAGGATCATGGAGATCTGCTATCATAATCTTATGAAGAAAATATTCTACTTCACAGTCGCGTTGATTTTGATTGTCGCTATGCTTTCGGTCTTCCTGATTTTAAACCGGACCACGAAAACTATGTCAAAGGCGGAAAGCGAGGCGGCTTTAGCCAAAATGCTCGGGCGAAAGCCAAACTTAGACGTTAAAAATACTCCGACGGGCAACGTTTTATACAAAGGCAAATACGTGAGCTTTATGTATCCGGCAATAGCCACGATCTATACGTATAGAGATCCTGCTGCTGCTTCGGACAAAACAGAAATCGAGAATTTTTCTTTTGACATAAGCGATCCTCGTCTGGTTTGTAATTTCAGCGTTGAGCAAAATTTAAGTAATAACATAAGTTTAGATGATATATCGGGGGTTAGGCTCAGGGAGGACAAAAGCAGGGGATACCAGCAGTCGGAAATACTGGCCGACGGACAAAAGGGGTTGGCTTTTACGCAATCGGGCGATCAATCCGAAAAATCCGGTTTTTTTATTGTCAACAGCAAGATTTATTCACTTTCGGTCACGGGCAATGACATAAAAGAGGTAGTGAATCTATTCGATAATATAATTAAAACCCTGCAGTTCGTCAAATAGCTATTTTTGCAGTCTCTTCTTGATCTCGCGGTTAATATAGAATTTTAGCACGAATCTTAGTAAAATAATTAAAACTACGAATGTTCCCAGCATTAAGCCGATGACTTTGTAAGGAAATACCCAGAAGTCAATTTTTGCTTCCAGAGGAACGTCTCTTGTGCCGTTATCGTAAACGACTAAAAGATTAGCAGTGTATTTACCGATGCGGAATTCGGTCAGTTTATTCCAATTGATAACGATTTTTTCAACCGGCTGACCGTTTTTGTCTAATTTCACCTGATTATTTTCGATTACCGGTTCTTTAACCAGGAATCCGTTAAGCCAGCTGGTTGTAAAAGTTTTTTGGGTTCCGGGAATAATATTGCCCTGGCCGGGGTTAACATCCAGGGAATCTAAATCATGATTGCCCTCACTGATAAAAATATTTCCGTGGGGGCTGACATGGACATTGCCCTGATTCTCGATTCTAATGGAAAAATCTACGGGTAAATATTCACTGACGTAATTCTTGACACTAAATTTGGTAATTTTAGCTTCAGCCTTCGCCCCTTCTTTTTTAACATTCAAGAGTATGGGTACTGCAGCTGCTCCGGTAATGATTGCGCCGGTTTTTTTGAGAGTTGAAGTATTGTCTTGAGTAAAATTGATAGCAAAGTAATAGCCG
>Ga0182027_10001178_pt1 | contig 43870 bp, 31 predicted proteins | sample 712E1DmetaG_FD_121300 | JGI IMG/M metagenome (GOLD analysis project Ga0182027, IMG submission 121300) | Permafrost microbial communities from Stordalen Mire, Sweden - 712E1D metaG (Illumina Assembly) | ecosystem: Environmental > Terrestrial > Soil > Wetlands > Permafrost | place: Sweden...
GCAGGAAAGCTGAATGCGGGAATGCAGGAAAGCTGAATGCGGGAATGCAGGAAAGCTGAATGCGGGAATGCAGGAAAGCTGAATGCGGGAATGCAGGAAAGCTGAATGCGGGAATGCAGGAAAGCTGAATGCGGGAATTCTGGATGCCGGATGTATGGGTTTCGGGATTTGTGTATAGGTTTATTATTTTCGCTACTTCGCGTTTCGCTACTTATAAATCTTCGCCTGAAGTTCCCCTTTGATAAGGAGCAAGCCGTTCATGGCCAGTGCGCGCATTTCGTCTTCTCCCGGGAAAACATGGACCGGGGCAATTTTATCCACATGCTCCTGGATAAAGGAGACGAAGTTTTTATCATAAGCGATCCCGCCGGTAATCAAAATCGCATCGACCTCGCATTTCAGCACCGTATACATCTCTCCGATGTATTTTGCAACCTGGTAGGCCATAGCATCATAGATCAGCTTGGCTTTCACATCGCCGGCTTCTACCATCTTCTCCACCTCAGCGGCATTGTTGGTTCCCAGGTGGGCTATAAGTCCGCCCTCGCCCTTGTTCATCTTCAGGACTTCTTTCTCGGAATATTTTCCGCTAAAGCAAAGCCGGATCAGCGATCCAACGGGTAAGGTCCCGCTTCGTTCAGGAGTGAAGGGCCCTTCGCCATCCAATCCCTGGTTCACATCGATGACACGACCTTTTTTATGGGCTCCAATGGTAATACCCCCGCCAAGATGGACCACGATAAGATTCAGATCTTCGTATTGTTTCTGGTTGGCTTTGGCATATTCCCTTGCGATTGCTTTGTGGTTGAGTGCATGAAAGATGGAGATCCGTTCGAAAAGCGGGTGGCCCGAAATACGGGCAATGTCATCCAGCTCATCCACCACGATGGGGTCGGCAATATAGGCTATGGCATCCGGGAGTTCGAGGGCAATATCATGTGCGATAAGCCCTCCGAGGTTGCTGGCATGTTCTCCCAGGGGACTGTTCTCAAGGTCGTAAATCATGGCTTCATTCACCTCATAAACACCGGATGGAATGGGCTTCAGCAATCCTCCGCGGCCCATAACGGCATGTACCTGTTCAAGAGAAATGTCCGCATCATAAAGCTGCTGGAGAATGATGTCTTTACGGAAATGAAACTGTTCTGATATTTTATGAAATGGAGCGAGGTCGTCAGGGGTGTGCTTGATATTCTTCAGAAAAATCGGTTCCGAATCCTGGTAAACAGCAATTTTGGTTGAGGTAGATCCCGGATTGATCACAAGTATTCTGACTTCCTTCATAATCTTAATAAAATAGTTATTCCTGTTTCGGAATGCCGGGATTCCTCAGTTTGCTTTTCCGGATCCCGTAAGTAAAATAGATGATGAACCCTATTCCCATCCAGATGATCAGACGCAGCCAGGTATCAAGGGGCAATGCAGCCATCTGGATAAAACAGATAATCGCACCCAGGATGGGAACGTAAGGAACAAAAGGCGTCCTGAAAGGCCGTTTCAAACCGGGACTTGTCCTCCGCAGGACAAGGATGCTTATGCAAACGATCACAAATGCCAGAAGGGTGCCGATGGAAACCAGTTCTCCGAGAATACTGATCGGAAGAATTCCGGCCAGAATAAGGGCAACCGATCCGGTAAGTACCGTACTCACATAAGGAGTCTTGAATTTTGGATGGACCCTGGAAAAGACAGGTGGCAAAAGGCCATCTTTTGACATAGAATAAAAAATTCTTGGCTGACCCATCAGCATGACTAGGATTACCGAACTTAGTCCTGCAATGGCAGCGATTTTTACGATGGGCCGCAACCAGAACATTCCTTTTCCCATTGCATTTACTCCTACGGCAACCGGATCGGCAACATTGAGAGCTGTATAACTGACAATCCCGGTAAGTACCAGGGCAACCAGGATGTACAAAACCGTGGAGATACTTAACGATCCAAGAATCCCTATCGGCATGTGCTTCTGGGGATTCTTCGCTTCCTGGGCCGCCGTGGAAACCGCATCAAAGCCAATATATGCAAAGAAGATCACACCCGCACCCCTAAGGATCCCGCTCCAGCCAAAATGACCCCACACGCCGGTGTTTTTCGGGATGAAAGGGTGCCAGTTGCCATTTTTCATGAATGCAATTCCAATAGCAATGAATAAAATGATGACTGAAACCTTTGTGATGACCATCACGTTGTTAAAATTGGCCGATTCCCTGATCCCTATAACTAGTAATAAAGTGAGAACCGCAACGATAAACATGGCCGGCAGATTAAGTATGGCCGTAATATGAGGTAATGAACTGATATCAATTCCCTGCAAATGAAGATTGGCGATAAGGTTAGTAGTCTGCTGCTGCCATCCTATGTTCGGGATGTTTACCAAGACACTCCCGGTTGCTGTCGTGTATGCAGTCGGGATATGGATCCCGAAATCACGCAGGAAACTCACCATATATCCCCCCCACCCCACGGAAACCGTGGATGCAGCAAACAGGTATTCCAGGATCAGGTCCCAGCCGATGATCCAGGCGAGGAATTCACCCAGGGTGGCATACGAATAGGTATAGGCGCTTCCGGCAATCGGGATCATGGAGGCGAATTCAGCATAGCAGAGACCGGCAAACGCGCAGGCAAGCCCTGAAATGATAAAGGAAATGACAATGGCCGGGCCGGCATATTGCGCAGCTGCCTGGCCAGTAAGAACGAAAATACCAGCCCCGATGATGGCTCCTATCCCAAGGGTTGTCAGGTTTGTTGCTGTCAAAGCACGTTTAAAACCAGATGTGGAATCAGTCGCCTGGCTCATCAGGTCGCTGATTGATTTTTTGGCAAACAAACGGCTTGACATAGTTCTTCTGGATTAGATGGAAGTTCTTAATTCGGTATTTCCAGCCTTCCCTGCAGAAAGAGAAGAAAGCAGTTTAATTCACTGCAGCTGCCATGATGATACTGGCTTGTTTTGATTCTTCCGTATCCGACCGTGAAGTAAGAATAATGGGCGCTGCAGCGCCGAGAATTACAGCTGCCAGGCTTGCATTGGCGGAAAAGCCCCAGCATTTGTATAATGCATTCCCGGCTTCAATATCGGCAGCAACCAGCAGGTCGGCATCCCCAGCGACATCACTGACAATCCCTTTATGTTTTGCACTTTCACTGCTCACGCAATTGTCGTAGGCGAGCGGTCCATCGATTATGCAGTTTCTGATCTGTCCGCGCTGGTTCATCTTGGCGATGAGCGCTGCTTCCAGCGTGGCCGGCATCTGCTCATTGACCATCTCCACGGCACACAGCATGGCAACTTTCGGCTTCGCATATCCCAGCTTGTTCATGAATTCAACGGCATTGTTGATAATGGCTACTTTGGTCTTCAGATCAGGGGCGATCACCATCGCGGCATCAGTCAAACCGATCAGCTTGTGATAAGTAGGCACCTCAAAAAGGGCAAAATGCGAAAGCACTTCCGATTTCCTGAGTCCCTGTTCTTTATCAAGGACCCCACGGAGGAATGTTGCGGAAGTAACATTCCCTTTCATCAGGATGTCGGCCTCCTTGTCGCGGACAAACTTGACAGCGCGTTTTACGGCGGCTGTATCATTCTCTTCATTGAAGATAGTAGCATTCGTCAGATCCAGCTTCAGCTTAACGGCAATTTCCTTGATTTTTTTTTCATTGCCAACCAGGATGGCATCTATGATTCCCTTTTGCATCACGGAACAAACCGCTTCCAGGCAATGTTCGTCGTGAGCCACTGCAACAGCAACTTTTTTCTTTCCGGATTTTTTTGCGAGTTCTGTTAGATCGGATAGTTTGGTCAGTCCGGTGATTCCGTTGGTTTCTTTTATAGCCATGGTAATAAATCCTCCTTCAATAAAAATAGAATTACAGGGATATTTAATGTTTCTCTTTCTGTTAGCAAACCTACATGAAATTTGCAAATTACACAAACTCTTCCGAAAAAATCTTTAGTCAGAAAAAAATTCTACCTTTGAAGCCTTATAAACCTAACCGCTTTTATGGAACTCCCTTTTTCTGAATCCTACCGGATTAAAATGGTTGAAACCCTCCGGAAAAGCACTCTGGAAGAACGTCAGAAATGGATCAAGGATGCGAAATACAATCTTTTCCTCCTTAAGAGTGAACAGGTTTTTATCGATCTTCTGACAGATTCCGGCACAGGAGCCATGAGTGATAAGCAATGGTCGGAAATGATGCTGGGTGATGAAAGTTATGCCGGTGCCTCTTCCTATTACAAGATGAAAGAAGCGATTTTTAACATCACAGGGTTTGATCATTTTCTTCCAACCCACCAGGGCCGTGCCGCAGAAAATGTTCTTTTTTCCGTCCTTGTAAAGGAAGGGAACATTGTTCCCGGGAATTCCCATTTCGATACCACGAAAGGGCACATTGAGTACCGCAAGGCGTCTGCCGTTGACTGCACGATCGACGAGGCATTCGACACCACCTGCTACCATCCGTTCAAAGGGAATGTCGATCCGGAGAAACTGGAAGATGTGCTAAGGAAATCTGCCGGTAAAGTTCCGTTTATCATTATTACCCTGACCAACAACTCGGCAGGCGGCCAGCCCGTTTCAATGGAAAACCTGAAGATGATCAGGCAGATCGCCGACCGGTATGGAAAAATCGTTGTTTTCGATTCCGCACGCTTTGCCGAAAATGCCTATTTCATCAAGGCGCGCGAAGAAAAATACAAGGATGTACCGATCCGTACTATCGTACTGGAAATGTTTTCTTATGCCGACGCCATGACCATGAGCAGCAAGAAAGACGCGATCGTGAATATCGGGGGATTCATCGGGATGAGGAATGACGAACTTTTCAGGCAATGCTGTGTGTTCAACATAATGTTTGAAGGATATATCACCTATGGCGGACTTGCCGGGCGGGATATGAATGCCATTGCACAGGGGCTTTATGAAGGAACCGATTTTGACTACCTCGACACGCGCATTAAACAAGTTGAGTACCTGGGTAGCCGGTTGATGGAATTCGGGATTCCCATTCAGCAACCCATTGGCGGCCATGCTGTTTTTGTGGATGCCAAACGGTTTCTCCCTAGTCTTAAAAAAGAAGAATTCCCGGCACAGACCCTTGCCATACAGCTTTACCTTGAATCAGGTGTGCGTGGTGTGGAGATCGGGGCCATTCTGGCCGACCGTGATCCCATTACCCGCGAAAACCGCTTTCCAAAACTTGAATTCCTCCGGCTGGCCATACCGCGCAGGGTATATACCAATAACCACATGGACGTAGTTGCAGTAGCCCTGAAAAATGTTTTCGACCGCCGTAAAAAACTGACCCGTGGCTTTAAGATCATCCGTGAAGCTCCTATCATGCGTCATTTTACCATCGAACTGGATCTTGCCTGAAATTCCTGAAATGGAATCACAAAAGAAAAAAGGCCGTTACATCCGGATTTATATTCAATTGCAGAACCTTCTGAAAAAGTCAGATGATATGGATGCAAGGATGGCAACGATCGTGGCTGTTCTTCATCATAAAATGGAAGCTTTTTTCTGGACCGGTTTCTATTGCCTGAAAGATCATGAACTTATTGTAAAAACTTACCAGGGACCGGTAGCCTGCCAGGTATTGGAAAAAAATACCGGTGTTTGCTGGGCCGGAATTAACCAGGGGAAGACACTCATCGTCCCTGATGTTCACCAGTTCCCTGGCCATATTGCCTGCGACCCCAGGTCAAAATCAGAGATTGTTGTGCCTGTCAGGGATACTAAGAACAGGATCATTGGAGTTCTGGATGTGGACAGTTCCTCGCTGAATGCCTTTAATCAGACCGATTCGGAATTCCTGGAGAAGATTGTTGGACTTATTTAGTGAAGGGTGAAGAGTGAGGGGGCAGTAACTTAAAACTTTAAACTTAAAACTTAACACTCCGTCATCTCATGTCATTCCTCGAAATATTCTTAATCGGACTGGGTCTTTCCATGGATTGTTTCGCGGTGTCGTTAAGTTTATCAGCATGCGGCAAACTGGCCTGGAAGGATGTCCTGAAAATATCTGCTTTTTTCGGAATTTTCCAGGGATTGATGCCGGTAATCGGATGGCTGATCGGATCATCTTTTCAGTCATTGATCCAGGCTGTTGATCACTGGCTGGCTTTTGGGATCCTGGGCGTCATCGGGATCCGCATGATTAGCCAGTTTTTTGTCCATGAAACAAGAAGAAAGCGCATCGATATCAGGAAGACCTCTGTCCTGTTGACCTTGTCGGTTGCCACCAGCATTGATGCCCTGGCTACAGGGATCAGTTTTGGGTTTATCAAAGTGAACATCCTGGAAGCTGCCTCCGTCATCACGGTTGTAACTTTCCTCGTATCCCTTATCGGTTCAAGGCTGGGAGCAAGATCAACCTTCATCCCGGCAAAATGGGCGGAACTGATCGGGGGGATCGTCCTCATCGCAATTGGAACCAAGATCCTGTTCAACCACCTGGGAATATTGTCATGGTGAGTAGTGAGTAGTGAGTAGTGAGTGGTGAGTGGTGAATGGTTGTATTTGTGAGTATAATGATTGGGTTAGTAGAAAGTTACATTCCTTTACAAACTTTATAACTTTATGAACTTTATAACTTTAAGAACTTCTTTATCTTTGCTCTAAATTGATTCCATGTCGACAATCCGGATCACGAAAGAATTTCGCTTCGAAGCGGCCCATGCCCTCCACGGTTATGATGGCCCGTGCAAAAGTATTCACGGTCATTCGTATGAGTTATCCGTAACCGTTACCGGAATTCCGATTGGGGATAAGGAATCGCCGAAGACCGGCATGGTTATGGATTTCGGTGACCTGAAAAAAATCATTAAGAAAAACATCATTGATTCTTTGGATCATGCCCTCATCCTGAACAAAGATTACCCGGTGGCAGATGTTCAGAAAATCAGTGAGGTCTTTTGTAATATCGTTTGGGTCGACTATCAGCCGACAAGTGAAAACCTCCTAGCCGATTTTGCCGGCAGGATCATCCCCCTGCTTCCGCAAGGAGTAAAGCTGCATTCCCTGAAATTAAGGGAGACTGCGAATTCATACGCTGAATGGTTCGCCTCCGACAATACGTGACACTTCACACTTCACACTTTACACTTCACACTTAAAACTTAACACTTCTCACTTAACACTTTTCTGATGGAAATAACCTGGCTTGGCTGGAGCAGTTTTAAAGTGAAAACCTCCGGTAAAACGATCTATTTCGATCCGGTGACCGATTCTGATGAACCCGCAGACCTGGTGCTGATATCGCATGGCCATTCCGATCACACGAACAAAGAAGTCCTTTTGAAGATCCGCAAGCCCGGCACTGTAGTGCTCACTTCTATGCAGAATCACCTTGCAGTAAAGGGAAACGGACTGAACCCCGGCGACAGCTATCTGCTGGATACCATCCGGGTGACCGCTGTTCACGCCTATAACCTGGTCAGGGGAAGCAAGCCCGGTTCGCCCTTTCATCCCAAAGGATTCGGGCTGGGTTGGATCGTGGAATCGGAAGGAAAAAAGATCTATCATCTGGGCGATACCGAACTGATACCGGAGATGAAAGACATCACCGGGATTGAAATCATGCTGGTCCCGGTCAGCGGGTATTATGTGATGGATATCGATGAAGCCGTGAAAGCAGTAAAGTTGATCAGGCCGAAGCGTGTGATCCCCATGCATTATGGGGTGATCGACACCACGGGCAACGACCCTGCACATTATGAATTACACGCCGATCCGCAGGAATTTGCAGAAAAACTGAAAGGCATCGCTGAAGTCAGGATATTGAATAAGGGAGAATCGTTGAGTTTATGATTTTTTCTTGGCAGGTGACCGGGATTCGAACAAAAACTTCAACCCCCGTGGGGTGACCCTTTAGTAAAGTTATCTTCCCAAAATGAATTTCTTAACAACAACACCACCTTCAGGTTTTTGCACCTTTACATAATACAATCCCTTCCTGAGACCTGAGACCGGTATTTCAATTTTGTTTGAACCCTGGTGCAGGTTTAATGGAATATCGATCACGAATTCGCCGGTGATTGAATAAATAGTGAGGGAAATCCTTATTGGATGTAAAGTTTGGATGTTCAGACTGGCAATGTAGGAAACAGGATTGGGGTAAACATCCGAGATCACAAATTCAGACTGGACTGTTACGTCATGAATGCCGGAAATGTTGTCTCCCTGGATCGCGAATACTACATTTGCACCGGTATGGGTCGCATCCAGGATGACTGTAGTCGGTGTGGTCGATTTCTCTATCATTTCAGGATATACTTTATAGGTACCCATCGCCATTTCCTGGAAACTGAATTCCCCATTTGTATCGGTCATCGTGAATGCAAGTACCTGGTTGGAAACATCCATGACAAGTATTTCCACATTGGCAGCAGGCGTGCCGTTCCCATTATATTTACCATTCTGGGTGATGGTCCCTGAAATGTTCCCGTTCCCCGGTAAATAGCTGCTGACATGGTGCATATGGATATTATACGGGTTGTAAGGCTGACCCAGCTCGATCTGGGTTGCATTGGCCCAATTAACCGCGTCATGGTAATATGTCGGTACATATTGTCCGTAATAGGCTGATGATGGAAGCAATGTTGCCCTGATATAATAATGACCGGGAAGAACTCCTCCGAACCAATACATACCGGCTGAATCGCCAAATTCCTTCGAATCTACAACGGTAGCAACACCGGAATCCACCCGGATCAGTTCGGCAAGTCCGTGATCCACATATAGTGAGTCCGAAAGGTAAGCAAAGCCGTAAAGATCAACGGTTGCGTTTGTATGAATTGTCTGGGTACGGGTCCATGTACAATTGATGGAGTCGACAGAAGTTAAAATAATGTTGTAGCTGCCCGAGGTTGCAAAAGTATGTGTCACAACCTTCCCGGTGAGTGCCCCGGAACCATCTCCCATGTCCCATGTATAGGTGGTCGGATATATGCTGTGTGTGTGGCCTTCAAACGTAAATGTAAGTCCGCTGGAGGTATACGTAATCCAGTTTTCACAATTGTTGGTATTGGATCCGACGGTAATGCTGTCACAGAATGTTGATGTACACCCTGTTGAAGTTGCGATCGAGAGACAAACATTGTAAACCCCGGGAGAAGTGTAAACATGCCAGGGATCATAATTGGTGGAAGTGTTGTTCATTCCCGAAGCGGGGTCTCCGAAATTCCATAGCCGCGCGGTGATCAGGTTCTGGGGTGTACTGGTGTCCCAGAAATGGATATGAAGGATATTGATACTGTCGGCATAAAAAGTGTAAGCAGCTTGGCATCCTGTGTTCTGGCCTACCGTAACATCGTGGCAAACGGTACTGGTACAACTGTTACCTGTAGTAATGGTCAGGCAAACCGTATAGGTTCCTGCCGCAGCATACATATGAACGGGGTTCGGATTATTGGATGTCGTTCCGTCCCCGAGATCCCAATTCCACGAAACAATATCATTATGGGGAGTGCTGTAGTCATAAAAATGTACCAGGTAGTAATCGGAACTGTCCACAACAGAATGGAACCCTGCTTCGCAACCGGCATTGTTACCGTTACAGATAACAAAATTTATCGTATCGGGGGTGCTGGTCCCGGTAAAGTGCTGTACCAGCCAGGTGCTGTCGCAGTTTTTGGTCATCACGGTAAACGTAACGGCCGCTCCTGTGTTAGGAACATGATTGATCGTACAATCATAAAAACCACTCGCATTGGTAAACCGTGAGGTATAAAAGACAAACCCATAGGTATTGCTGTCGGCTTGGATGATCAATTCATGATTGGCAACCGGCGCATTCGTTGAATCACGCAATACCGTACCGGATATATGAACTGTTAAGGTCTGGGCAGTAAGGGAGAAGGTTACAGCCAGCAGAATAATAACCAGAGAGAAGAACTTTTTCATATTATTTGTTTTAAAAAAATATAATTTATTTTTTCAAATCTGAAGGATCTGTCAATTAGGAACATGAATATATTCAATAGTTGCCTGAACTTTAATTTTTTATGATTTTTTGTGTATTGAGAATACGGCCATCCCCGGTTTTCACAACAAGGAAATACATGCCGCAGGGTACGCTCCTCAATGGAAGAGTCATTAATATCGTTCCCTGCACCGGTTCAATTATTTTTATGAAGATCTGCACACCTGTAAAAGTCAGGATCTCAGCCTGGATCGTTATGGTGTTCTGTGATTGAACCATGAATTGAAAATCTTCTGTAACAGGGTTGGGGTATATCTTTCCGATCTTGATGTCATTTCTGTCCGGGCCGGGAGATATCCCGGTGATGTCATGGTCGAAGACTTCCAGCTGCAATCCATCAATAATGAGATGTGCCGAATCAACGGTCACCTGTAATATCCTGGCATATTTACCGGTGACTTCCGGGTAAAGGTTATACGTCCCGAAGGGAAGTGCATGAAATTCAAATAAACCTTCGGCATCGGTACTGGTAGCCCTGACCGGTACCAGTTTGTCATCGAATAATAAAATTTCCGCGTTGGAAAGTTTCGAGTTGTCGCCCATATAGACCGCTGATCCTTTCATCATGGCAGGCCCGGAAAGGCTGTCATTGGCAGCAAACAGATGAATTGTTTTATCAAAGATATTTTGATTGAGAAGAAAGGAGGCGGTCATTTGCCATTTTACCTGGTCCCCGCTGTAGGCAGGCAAATATTTGTTGTAATGAGCCGAGCCTTTTGTCAGACCGGCTTTTATGATGTAGGTTCCCTCCGGCACATGCAGGAAAGTATAATATCCCAGGTAAGTAAAACGAGTTGTATCCACAGGTGCAATCCATTGATTGTGCGATCTGTACAGATAGGCCACTCCTGTGTCTCCCGTAAGCTGAGGATTGTTGATCGGAAACAGCCCGGCAAAGAGAAGTCCTCCAACATTGTAGTAAGAACATGTTCTAACGATCCTGCTGGTCGTATCGAAACAATCCCAGGCACCGGTCGAGTCTTCTTTTGTAATTGTAAGGCAAACCGTATAATTTCCCGGTGTTGTATACTGATGAATGGGATTCCTGTCCTGGCTCGATGCGCCATCTCCGAAAGTCCAGGCCCATTTGTTGGGGTTTCCATAGGAAAGGTCCTGGAACAAAAATGAATTTTCGACTTTGTTACCGGAATCCAGCACGGCAATAAATCCTGCTCTGCATTGGGTATTAAGGCAAATATTAAAATCCACCTCCATCGGCGAAGGTGAACTGTAAACCGTATTGGAATGCAGAATATTGTTGCAATCATAGGAGGCAACACTGATGGGGATTCCGTCGGGTACTGCAGTAATAGTGTCTGCATAGGCCCCGCCCGAATCGCTGTATACAACATTCGAATATTCGATCAGGGTTGTATTGATCATTACTGGTTGGTTCGGGATCGGTCCTCCGGTTTGATCATTTGTTATATGTCCCCAGATGATGACACGGTCCACCGGGATCCGGATAAAAACCGTTTTCACCAGTGAATCCGAGCACCCTGTTACTGAGTGAATAATCAGTTTAACGTTATAGATGCCTGACGCGGAATAAAGGTGATGCGGATTCTGAGAGGAAGAAAGGTTGTTCACTCCGGATGCGGGATCCCCGAAATCCCAGTTCCAGGAAATAATGTTTGAAATGGATACGGAACGATCTGTAAACTGATAATCCAGACCCGCAATGCTGTCATAGGTAAAATCGGCCCTGCAGCCGGAATATGGAGGAACACAGATATGGAAGTCAGCTGTGATAGGAGAATTGGTGCTTAAGCCGGTGATGAGATGAACCTCGTTGTTGCAATCATAAGTGGAAATCTCGAACAACACAGGGAATGCGGGTACATTCTGTACGGTATCTGCATAATATCCATTCACATCCGTGTATACCGTTTTGTAGTAATGAAACGGCGATGAAAAATCGGTCTTTATATATACCTTGTGATCCGGAACCACGGATGTTCCCTGGATGTCGGTGATCGTGCCGCGTATGTAAACCGTTACCCCGGATACCTTACAAGCAATCAGAAGTATCAGAAAAAGGAAGATGAATCTACGGGCTTTTATCATGGTTTATTCTTTTTTTGTCCGAAGTTATACCGGGCACCAATTTCAATTCCAACAGAATAGGGGTCTCTTGCTTTAGAGGAGGTAGTTTCCTGCGTTTCAAATGGTTTGAAATAATGTTTATAGGATGGTTCTGCATATATGCTGAAATCCTTAACCAGCCTGTATTCAAGATCAAGAGCTGCCTCGATCTCCCAGTTCATTTTGACGCGTGACAAGCTGTTATTGTCTACGCGGATCAACCGCGCATTGGGATAGTCAATGAAGGGTAAGGCTTCTTTTGATCCAATGAGGAATGAGATGGCCGGACCCGCTTTTATTCCGAGGCTAAAGCGGTTGCTCTCAAACAACTCATATCCGATCATAAGGGGGATACGCAGATAAGTATAGCGGCTAATGGCACGGTCGTCGGCTGCATGCTGAAGGCTGTCATAAACCGGTATATCCTTGGTAGTATAAACAATGATATTGCCGGGCGTCACGGTGAAAGAAATAATACTGGTAAAATACCCGATGCTGTCTTTGCTTTTGTAGTTGACACGGTAATCAGCATGGTCAAAAACATAACCCAAACCTATACCTGTCTGGACTGAGAATTTCCCCACATGATAGGTCATACCGGCATTCAGCCAATAATTGGTTTCTGAGTACTGGTCACCGTTTCTGTACATTGAAAGTTCAGGAGAAATGCCCATGTTAAAGGTAAAGAATTGCGGGATCTCAACATGAGTCCTAAGCGGGATATTGGTTATACCGTTGAGATTTGTGAACCGCAACAGGGTATCTTCGTCAACGGATGGGAACAGATTGGTACCTGAAAGAACAGGCAGGTATTTCAACTCATAACTGTTCGTGCTTCTTTCCTGTGAAGTTAAAAGACGATCTTCACGGAATTGTTTTTCAGTCCCTGATGGGGATAATGATGCTGTTTCTGAACGTAAAATTACCTCATGGTTTTTATTTGTTTTTGTGATCCGGGTTGAAATATTGCCTGCCAATGAAGGAGATGCTGCATTTATTTGAGTTTGCCGGACAGAGGGTCCATTCTGGATAACCCGGGCAGAGGAACCTCCTGAAAATCCAAGAGGATTCCTGATGGTACGGACAGACTTATTTTCGGAAGACCCTGAAGTTGTATTTCCTTTCGGTATATTTTTAATAATAATGGGAGAATAGTCATTCTCGGTGGTTTTACCATCGGGGATCTGGTTAAAGAGAAAGACCATTCCAACAAGGACCGCACCTGCTGCTCCGATCCAGAAGGCTTTTGGAAGATTGCTGAAATTGAAATGTCTGAGTTCTGCCCGTAGCAATTTCCGGCTGATGCCTTTCCAGAGACCTCTGGAAGGTTCTATCTGATGGCTATCCAGCGTATTTCGGAACAAATTGTCCAATCCGCTATGGGCATCAGCCTGAGGTTTTTGTTCTTCACTCATTGATAAAATTGTGTTTTTTTATTGAATAATATTCGTTCAGTTTATTCTTCAGGGCCCTTCTTGCCTTCAGCAACTGGGTCTTGGATGTATTCTCCGAAATGCTCAGTTCGCTGGCGATCTCTTTATGGCTGAAATCCTCCATCACATATAATGTAAAAACGATGCGGTAGCCTTCCGGCAAAGACCGGATCATTTCAAGGAGGACATCTGCCGGCACAGGATCCGGGTTTCCTGCAGATTCATCCGGGTCAATAATCTGTGTTTCATTGATCACATCGATATCTTCAAGAAACGGTGATCTTCTGTTTTTTTTTATTTCGTTTAATGCATTGTTGATCATGATCCTCTTCATCCATCCTTCAAAAGAACCTTCCCTTCGGAAAGATGAAATCTTTTGAAACACTTTCAAAAATCCTTCCTGAAGGAGATCTTCGGCCTCATCCCGGTTCCTGGCATATCTGAAACATACTGCCAGCATTGAGGAAGCGAATTTCCTGTACAACTCGTACTGTGCTTCCCGCTTACCTGCAATACAGCCCTCAAGTATAGTTTCATCAACAATCATCCGGAGATTTGCCGTTTAGTAGACATAAAGGCAGATAAATGGTTGCCTGATCAACATCAAAGATACGAAGATTGAAAGCGGATCAGACTATGAAAGGAAGATGGAATTAAACAACAAATAAACAGGCGGAATATTCCTGTATCGAACGGGTTATCGCGCTAAACCAGGCCGGCCTTCAGGCGTTTGAAATTCTTCTCAAAGAAGGAGCGGCCTTTTGCATTCATAATCCCCTCCATATGATAGACAAAAACCTCATTAAACACTTTAACGGATACGAGTTCTTCCATCGTGAAGATATCATTGTCGAACATGTTCTCAACCCTGAACACATGTAACCGGGCAATGATCTTTGAATTGAGTTCCTTCCTGTACAACCCCTCCTTCTTCCCCTTGTTCATATTGTTATACATTGTATCATACATGCCCTTTCTGCGAATATCCTTGACCCTGGAATAAAGATCCGGGTAATATTTATGGATATCGTATTCCATGGATGAATTATAATCCCTGAACATCGAATTGATCATCCGGTATACTTCGAAAAGTTCTTCGATCGCATTCAGGTTCCTGTTTTTTATCTCCTGGAAGAACTTTTTGCGATTGCTGTGGTCCATCAGCACGACATGACTGACCAGGTCTTCCTTATCTGTGAAATGCTCATAAAGGGTTTTCTTGGAAATGCAAAGATGCTTTGCCACATCATCCATGGTTACGCTTTTAATACCGTAACGGTGGTAAAGCCGTCTTACCTGTTCAAGAACATGAAGGATTTTATCATCCATTTCACAAAGATACTACAATTGAACTGAGGAAACTATTTACAAAGAAAAGTTTTTATACTATTTTTCTCCCTGAAGGAAAAAAGAATCCAGGTTGTACCCATGGTATATCAGTTCCGGTCTGAAATGTTTGTAGAAAGTCCTGAGAGCTTCAACCGGAATAACATAGGTAACACCATAGTTGATGGATTCATTCGTGCCAACGTGAATCTCCCCGTTGTAAGGAGCATTATTATTGTAAGTGTATTCATGAATTTCCTTCTCCGGCCGGAGAACATATTCTTTTTTTGAATAAGCTGACCGTACCATTCCCACCAACTCAAATCCCGGGGAGCCCTCCCTTGCCGCCAGGATGATGCCTCCGCTAAACCCTTTGTTGAACAAGGCATCGATCATAAAAGTCCCGGTTTCATCTTGGTTCGGATTGCTTATGATTCCCCTCGTTATCATCGGGGATCCCATAGGAAACCCGATCACATAAGCCGCACAACCCCAACCCAGTTCCTTTGCACGACCAGCAGGAAAATTAAAGGGATTCATGCCTTCTGGTGCTTCAGAACACAAACGTCCGATGAGGGCAATATCGTTCCCGCGATCCATGGCAAGCAGATCCATCGGCCCGCAACCCGGAAGGTCCCTGCAATAAATTTCCTGCTTGTCTTTGATCGCAATACTTTTTATTTCATCGGTTGAAAATGTTTTCGAAGGATCGGAGAATGCAACCACAGTATCCGGTAAATCCAGGATATGGGCACTGGTAAGAAATACTACCCGGTTGTCCACCCGGGATATCAGGGTAGCTGTTCCGCTGACCGTTTCATGGGAAACGGTAATGCTGACTGCGCTTTTTTTGTAGTCCCCGTCAAAGAGCGAATATTGTTTGATGTGAGCCTTTGCATCAAACCCGTAGTTTGTATAATATGCAACTGTGATCACTTTACTGACCGAATGGGTGATCGATTCCAGCATTGTTGAAGAATTCGGAAAGGAAAATTCCGTAACATAATGGGTATTTTTCTCCTGAACTGCAACCGGTTTTACCGGTTTCGGAATGCAACCTTCAAAACCCGGAAGGAACAGAACGAACAGAATCGGACACCACCCTTTCATCTGGTAATAATCTGTTTTTAATCTCTTTCTGACACCCTGCTCAAATTTACATAAATTTATGAACGGGGAAACTTATTTTTTACAGTTCAATCCAATAACTGTGAAGGGCCGGATCCCGAGGGTGGAATTTGATTTTTAGACAGGCGTTAGGGTCCGGTTCTCAGGTAAAAACAAAATATGCCGGAAAGCATGATTTCTAAAGGAAACTTTTATATGTAAAAAGTTTTTTCATCCCGGAATTTCTCTATATTTGCATTTGTTTTTAACCAAGTGTTTTATCATCCCTAATAATCCTTTATTCATGAAAAAATCACTCTTCATATTTGGCATATTGATATTTGCAATTGCATGCAGCAGCCCGGATAAAAAAGCGAAACTCGAGAAGCTGAGAAAAGAGCATGATCAGATCTCCACCCAGATCGCCGGCCTCGAAAAGGAACTGAACGCCACAGATAAAGCTCCGGCTACCATCGTCAGTATTCAGCCTCTGACACTTCAGCCTTTTGATCACTACATTGAAGTCCAGGGCAGGATCGACGGTAATGAGAACATCGGGGTAAGTCCCCGCACTGCAGGGGTGGTCACCCGGGTTATTGTCAAGGAAGGTGAGATCGTGAGAAAAGGACAGGCTCTTGCAGAACTGGATGCAGATGTGCTGAAGAGGAACCTTTCCGACCTGCAGAGCCAGCTCTCCTTTGTATCTGATCTCTATGAAAAGCAAAAAGCATTATGGGACCAGAAAATAGGTTCGGAAGTACAGTACCTGACAGCAAAAAACAACAAGGAATCCATAGAAAACAAAATCGCCTCCCTGAAAGATCAGATCAGCATGTCGAGCATCACATCACCCATTGAGGGAACCGTGGAGGATATTCCCATCAAGGTTGGCCAGCTGGCTGTGGCGGGTGTTCCTGCTTTCCGGGTGATCAATTTTGCCAAAGCCAAGGCCGTTGCAGATGTAGGAGAAGCTTATAGTTCCAAGATAAAGACCGGTGACCAGGTTAAGATCTTCTTACCGGATTTCAATGACGAACTTCAGCAGAAGGTCACTTTTGCCAGCAAGTTCATCAATCCAACAAACCGTACTTTTATTGTTGAAGTTGAACTTCCTCCTTCTCCAAAAATGGTTTATCGTGCCAATATGATTGCAGTTATACGGATCAAGGATTACTCCAACCCGTCCATCATAGCCATATCCCAGAACTTCATCCAGTCATCCAAGGATGAAGGCCTGTATGTATACCTTGCAAAAGATGACAATGGAAAAAAAGTAGCCCATAAAACATTTATCACGACCGGGGTTACTTATAACGGGCTGACCGAGATCCTGAGCGGATTGAAAGACGGGGATAAACTGATCACTGCCGGTTATAAAGACTTATACGATGGACAGGTCATCGCATACAAATAAGCGCTTACTATAAAATTCTCATACTAAAACTGTTCATACGAACCATGGATGTAAATAATGTGTATTCCATGTGCCCCTTAAAATAAAAATTATTTCCACATGAAAGAAACACAGAAGAAGCTCAAGGAATTTTTTGCTACCAGCTGGGCGATCGATAACCGTACAAGCATCTATGTCCTCACCATTATCATTACGATGCTGGGCGTGATATCCTATATCAGTATTCCGAAAGAACAGTTTCCCGAAATTATCATCCCCACCATTATTGTAAACACCCCATATCCTGGGACCTCTCCCGAGGACATGGAAAATCTTGTTACACGACCGATTGAGAAAGAAGCAAAAGCCCTTGCCGATGTAAAGAAGATCACCAGTAAATCAGTACAGGATTTTTCCACGATTGTCGTCGAATTCAATCCCGGCATCGAGGTGTCGGAAGCAAAACAGCGGGTGCGTGATGCCGTGGATAAGTCCAAGACCAATCTGCCGACTGATCTTCCAAAAGAACCGGATATCATGCAGGTGGACCTTTCGGAGATCCCGATCATGTACATCAATATCTCCGGCGATTATGACCTGCAGCGGTTGAAGAAATATGCTGATGATACCAAAGACCGGATCGAAACCCTGAAGGAGATCACCCGGGTGGACATTGTAGGTGCGCTCGACCGCGAGATCCAGGTTAATGCCGACATGTATAAGATGCAGTCTGCCAGCGTTACCTTCAGCGATCTGGAACGGGCCATTTCCAGTGAGAATGTTACCATTTCAGCAGGAACGGTCTCAACATTCGGTTCCAAACGCACAATCCGCGTGGCAGGCCAGTTTAAATCACCCGAGGAGATCAAGAACATTATGATCAAATCGGGAAGCGGCGCCATCGTTTATGTGAAAGACATTGCAGAGGTAAAAGATTCTTTTAAGGAACAGGAAAGCTTTTCCCGGATCAACGGAAAAAATGTAATCACCCTCAATGTGATCAAGAAAAGCGGTGAAAACCTGCTTAATGCTTCCGATAAGATCAATACGATCCTGGCTGATATGAAAGCGAATTCATTCCCTCCTGATCTTTCCGTTACCCTGACAGGCCAGCAGTCGCGTTTCACACGAAGTACACTTGAAGAACTGAACAACACCGCTATCATTGGTTTCATTCTCGTAATCCTGATCCTGATGTTCTTCATGGGATTCAACAATGCTTTCTTTGTCGGCCTTTCCGTACCATTGTCGATATTCGTGGCATTTCTCATTATGCCTAATATCGGTTTCACCATGAACATGATCGTGATGTTCGGGCTTATCTTCGCCCTGGGAATCATTGTGGATGATGCCATTGTAGTCATTGAGAATACCCATCGAATACACCGGGGGGATCCCAATATTATAACGGCCGCCAAACATGCGGCCGGGGAAGTTTTCCTTCCTATCCTGTCCGGAACATTAACAACATTGGCTCCCTTTTTCCCGCTGGCATTCTGGCCCGGTATTGTGGGAAAATTTATGTATTACCTTCCGGTAACCCTGATCATCACCCTGTTTGCTTCATTGTTTGTAGCCTATATTATGAACCCGGTATTTGCAGTCACTTTCATGAAGCATGAATATGAAAAGAACGAACACAAAACAAACATCCGCCGGTTACTGGGCATCAGCGCGATATTTCTTGTGATGGCCCTGATTTTTTATTTCAGCGGGGTTTTCGGTATGGGAAATTTGCTGATCTTTTGCCTTGTACTGAATGCTGTTTACCGTTTATTCATTAAAAATGCAGCCAGTAAATTTCAGAATTCCGGTTGGCCGAAAATAATTGCCTTCTATGAAAAAAACCTGAGGCTCTTCCTGAAGAAGAGAAATCCATTTTATCTTTTCTACAGTATTATTGCACTTTTCTTCATTTCCATAATCATCACTATGGTGACCAAACCCAAAGTGCTTTTTTTCCCCGATAATGCGCCAAACACCATCAATATTTTTATCAAGATGCCGGAAGGAACCGACCAGGTAGTAACAGATTCCGTAACAAGACTCGTTGAGAAAAAGGTGGACATGGTTTTCGGTAAAAACAATTCACTGGTGGAATCCATTGTTACGAATGTGGGTTTTGGAGCCGGAGAAGGCATGTTCGACAGAACCACGGCCTCCAACAAAGGGAAGGTGTCGATCAACTTCATTGAAAGCCGTTACCGGCACGGAGTCAATACAAACAAGTTCCTTGACCAGATCCGTAATTCAGTGAAAGATGTTCCGGGGGCACAGATCAGTGTGGAGAAGAACCGCATGGGCCCTCCAACCGGGAAACCTGTAAACATTGAAGTTACCGGAGAAAAGCTGGATGAACTCATCATAGCTGCCATCAATTTCCAGAATTACCTGGATTCCCTGCGTATCCCGGGAATTGATAAACTGAAATCCGACTTTGACAACAAAAAACCCGAGATCACTGTCGATATCGACCGGGTGAGGGCCAACCGTGAAGGTATTTCGATAGGCCAGGTTGGGATGGAGCTTCGCACCGCCATTTATGGCAAGGAAGTTTCCAAATACAAGGAAGGTGAGGATGAATATCCTATCCAGTTAAGGTATTCAGAAGAACAGCGAAAAAATATTGATAAGGTTATCAATGCCCGGATTACTTACCGGGATATGAATTCCGGTCAGCTGCGTCAGATACCTATCTCTTCTGTTGCAAAACTGGGATACAGGGATACCTATGGAGGCATTAACCGTAAGAATCTCAAGCGGGTTATCACCATTTCATCGGAAGTGCTTTCGGGGTACACTCCAAATGAAGTGGTTGCTTCGATAAATCAATCCCTGCAAGGTTTTACCCTCCCGAAAGGGATCACGATAACCCTTACTGGTGAACGCGAGGACCAGGCCGAAACCATGATGTTCCTGATGAAAGCCATGCTGGTCGCCATCGGGCTTATCTTCTTCATCCTGATCACGCAGTTCGGATCGGTGAGTAAATCACTCATCATCCTTAGCGAAGTGGTGTTCAGCATTATCGGTGTTCTCTTCGGGATCTTCGCCTTCCACATGACCATCAGCGTGATCATGACCGGGCTTGGCATCGTAGCCCTGGGAGGCATCGTGGTGAGGAACGGGATCCTGATCGTTGAGTTCAGCGACACTTTGCGGGAACGCGGACTCAGGACCCGGGAAGCCATTATCCAGGCAGGTATGATCAGGATCACCCCTGTCGCCCTCACCGCTACCGCCACCATACTGGGATTGATACCGCTGGCCGTGGGCATGAACATCAATTTCGTCACTATGTTCACACATTTGAATCCTCATATTTATTTCGGCGGCGACAATGTGGCATTCTGGGGACCCTTGTCGTGGACGATTATCTTCGGACTGAGTTTTGCCACTTTCCTGACTCTTATTTTTGTACCAGCGCTGTATCTTATCGACTTCGAGATGAAGCTGAAGTGGAAACGGAATAAGATGCACAAGTCGCTGAGGAAGAAAGTGGTTGCTTAAGGAAACGCGCAATTCTGAGGTGTTTTATTTCACTGTAAAGACGTGAAAAAACCTCAAACCGTAAATCATAAATTGAAATAACTTTGTGACTTTGTGACTTTGTGACTTTGTCACTTTGTCACTTTGTCACTTTGTCACTTTGTTACTTTGTTACTTTGTTACTTTGTGACTTTTGCTAGACTTTCTCCAGCAGTTTCGTAAGTTTGAGCCCGTTCTTCAGAAGATCATAAATGGATTGGATATAATCGGATTCCGACAACAGGAACTGACTGTATTTCTGATTCAGATCCGTACTGGAAGAAACACCTTGCTTATATTTTGAGAATGTCTTTTCATAAATCCTGCCGGCAAGATCCAGCCCTTTTTTCTTATTCATGAAAACCAGGTAAGTATTGGCAAAATCCTTTTTTGAGGTCTCTACCTGGAGCTGGAGCTGAACTCTTACTTTTTCATCTGTTACCTTCATTTTCTCCACGTTCAGCCGGGCCTGGTCCATGGAAAATTTCCGGCTTCCGCTGCTCCAGATTGGAACAGTCAATGTGAGCCCCCAGTTCACAGTTTTGTACCATGGGTACTTGTCGTTGAAGAATGACCATTCATTGCGCTGGGCATTTCCCGAGATGCCGAAGAAACCTGCTAGTGTAGGTTGAAACGCGGTTTTGGAAAGTTTGTACTGCATCAGGGTAAGGTATTCCTGTTTTTTGAGGATCGTGTAATCGATATTTCGGGTATAATCGAATTGCTGGTTGACCAGAAAATCCTGGTTCAAGTTATTCAGGAAAAACGGCAGGTTGTCGGTCAGTGCAATTTCCTGGTTTCCGTTAATCCCCAGGAGAAATTTTATATAATTATAAGCAATCAGTCGCTGACTTTTTGTGGAAATCAACGTAGCTTCCAGGTTTGAGCGGTTCAGTTCCATCTGGTCAACATCGATATCCTCGATTAATCCTTGTTTCAGGGTTGCTTTTCCGTCTTCCAGCATCTGGTTCACCGTCTTGTATGTGGAATCGAGAATTTTCGTGCTTTCTTCAACGATTAAGAGTCCGATGTAGGCTTCGGTAACAAGATCTCTCACATCCATTTTATCTTTTACCATCTTTTGTTTAGCAGTCTCAAGAAATGCTTTTGCAGTCTGAAGCCCGACCAGGTATTGGCCGCTGTAGATCAGCTGTGTTAATTTTGCCCGTAATGTGGCGTTGTATTCCTGGCCAAATGTGAGCGGGATTGAAGAGCCAGACGGGTATTTTGGTTGGCCTGGCGGCAGCATCAAATTGATAAATTCTGCCGGGAGCAAGGTAACGGGCAATGACAGGTAATCCATATAGTCAATCCCGCCATCTAACTGCGGAAGACCGATAGCGGTGTTTTGTCTGACCATTTTTTTTGCGATCTGCACGTCATAGGCAGAATTCTTCAGGTCATAGTTGTTGGCATAGGCATAATCCTGTGCCTCTTTCAATGAAAATGACAATACCGGTTTAAGTTGTGCTTGTGTTCCCGAGTGGATGAAGAAACCTATAAAAATAGCTACCGGGAAAAAAATCCGCTTCATTTGTTGAATTTGTTAAAATTTAATTTTCTCTTTTGCTTTTCGTAGTACTCAATTCCCTTGGGATTGGCGATTCCACGGATGAAGTTGTCGAACATCGCTTCAAATAGGGTTTGGAAAGAAAACTTATCGGCAGGGAAAAATTCGGGGTTATGCAAGTCAATAAGGCGGCGGATGTAAAGCCGGGCCACCAGTTCCACGCTCAGGTCATCCCGGTAAACACCTTGGTTGATACCTTTCTCAAGATTGATCTGGATCTTTCTAAAGATAAAATCGATCCGTTCTTCAATATGCTTGTGATAAATGTCGGGATAATATTTTTTAAGGTCGAATGTCACCGAAGGACTCACATCGCGGAATCGTTCCCCCACTTCTTTGCTGACCGTAAGCAGAATATCGATGGCATTTACGCCTTCAAAACTATAGGTATCGAAAATGATCTCAAAGTTTTCTCTTTCCAGTTCTAGAAGTTTCTCTACCAGTTCATTTTTACTGGAAAAAAGCTGGTACAACTTTTTCTTGGAGATCGCAAGATCCCGGCATATGTCATCCATAGAAACACTCCGGACGCCATATTTGAAAAAGAGTTCTCTTACTCTTTCCAGGACATCAGTTAAAATGCTATCCATGAAGATCCATTTAAGTTAGACGTGGAATGTAGGATAAAACCTGCCTGGAATTCGTAGCAAAGCATGCAGATACATGCGTTTCATGAGTCGCACAGGAATTTCCCGGGAGGCAAAATTAATGAAATTTAATGAGAAACAAAATTAGGTTAAAAAGTTTTTTCGTCTTCTTATTCGACGATCATTTTCCGTCTGACTGAATGTTCATTATCCACGAGGGAATAATAGTACAGGCCGGGTTCAAGGCCATAACGGGAGATATCAAAGTACTCGACATACCGTCCAGGGCAGGAAAGTTTATTATCGACCAGGGTTGCAATTTTACGCCCGATCAGGTCATAAACTTCGAGGGTGATCCTCACCGGCCGGCGCACTTTGTAAGCTATACAGGTAAAGGACTTGACAGGATTCGGATAATTCTGATCCAGGGAAGAGGAAAGGTAGGATTCCGGTTTCTGCCCGGTGCCGGTAAAAAGGCTGTCGACGATGGCCGTCAATATACTGAGCTGGCTATTGTCCAAACGGGCCCATATCGGCCTTACTATATTATTATAGGCTGTGATATTGGTATAGTCACCAAAAAAAATGACAGGGTCTGGGATGAAAGGCGATTCGCTGACCTTGAAATTCTGAAAAGTTTCTCCCCCGTTGCGGGAAACCGCCATATAAACATCGGTAGCAGAGTTTGAATAGGCTCTGCGGTCATAAAAAACAAAATAGATGTAACCGGTTTTCTGATCCACTGTCATCCAGGTAAAAAACTGCTGCTTCCCGGGAGGATCGTCATTCACCCTTTTGCGGGAATTCCAGGTGATCCCCCCATCAGCTGATTTTGCAAACCAGATGTCGGTATCGGTTAACCCGTTTCGCTGATCACTCCAGTTGATATATATATTTCCGCGGTAGGGGCCCTGGCTTAGATCACAACAGGTAACTGGTAATCCATTGGTACGGTATATATTGGGAATGGTATAATCCCATCCACCGGGAATATCCGAAACAAAAATATTCGTATCCATCCAGGTTTCGCCATGGTCGGTTGAACGGTTGAAAACGATTCCTGCCGGGCCAGCCCAGGCAACATAGATCTCTCCATCAGGGCCTACTGCCGGAACTGCTCCTTCCACGGTATTGTCACTGTCGGTACAATCACCGGCAACCCGGTTTATGCGTTTTGCCGGACTCCAGGTAATCCCTTCATCTGTTGACCTTGAAAACAGAATAAGGGAACTGTCGGCAGGGTTTGAGGTGCCATAAACATCGAATTGGGTCCAGCAAACATAAATGTTGTTCGTCTGCGGATCTACAGCGGCCCACGCTTTGTCCTGGGCCTTGCTTCCATTCAGGCCCATATAGGTCCCATCGCTCCATGTCAGTCCACCGTCAGTCGATTTCTGGCAAACGATCCTGTCAATCCAGTTGCCGAAAGAAGGATTTGAGAGATGAAAAAAGTAATAATTCCCAGCCGTATCTATCACCAGACAGGGATCTCCGTAAACGCCGTAGGTAGAGGAAAGGGTTCCCTGCTGCCAATTCAGGCCTCCGTCGCCGGATGCGTAAAACAGGTCGATATTGGCTCCTGCAACCATCTGGCCAGGGTTCTTCGGGTTTATAACAATGGCAGGCTCTTCAGGCCCTCCGGTATTACCGATGAGGATATTGGGGAACTGGGCAAAGACCATGTTTCCCAGAAACAGGAAAAAAAGGAATATACCTGTACTTCTGTGCAGGAAATCCGGATTAAGATTTTCTTTAGAAATTATCATAGGTGTGTGCTTGTCGGACACCAGTGTTAATGCATGCGCCACAACCGCGCAGTAGTTTGGTGGTGTTACAGCCTGATATAATCAATCCGGGCTGTTTTTCCGGCAAGGCTTATTCTGGTGCGCAATTATCCCGAGTGATGGTTGAGCTGGGACAACCATCCGTATAACATTGTCCATCACAATAATAAGCATGCCCGGGAGTGCAGCAAACTTTAACATCCGGACACCATAGCGGATAAGCTGTATTTGTACAATGCTTGGTGGTTGTGGAGTCTTTTTGGCATCCCATGAAAGTCGTTGACATGAGGGCAATGACCGTGATGACTGTCAAGATAATTCCCATTCCAATGGGCAGGGCAAATTTGAAAAGTTTTGATTTCATAGCTTGACTGTTAAATTTATCCTTTATTTATGCAGTGGGATCTGTAATTGTTTGCTGAATGTAACCGGAGAAGGCAATACGGATCGAATGATCGCTTTTATTGTGTCATGCTCAATGTAGAATGCTGTCGGGACAGCATCTGTCAACTCACTGATTTCTTTCATTGAAATATCCTTAATATAAAAATCGGGATGAAAATTTTGAATAAAATAGAGTTTGTCGCTGTATTTCCCGTTTGCAAAAGTGATTATACTGTCAACCGTATTCTTTATTTTATATTGACGAAGGTTTTCAATCGAGTTCCAGCAGTGCGGGCAGGTATAGGAAAAACAAAAAATTAAATAGGTCCGATCCGGGACGGTTTTAACATACTTCCACAATTCTGTATTCCTGATGTTTTGATTTTGAAATTTATGCGTTTGTACATTCCCTTTTGAAAGGAATGGCATCCTGAATGTATAACCTGCGATAAAGATCGACGGGCAGATAACAGCCAGAATCAGATATTTTTTCCATAAAGGAATAAAGATCTTCTCTTCAGGATATTTAAACCATACGATAAATGACATTATTAACAGAAGAATATTCCGGATGAATGAAAAAACAACCGGAATTCCGGAAGGCTGCATGGAACCGAAACATCCGCAATCATCCACCCCGTTTCTGAAATGAGCAAAGGTATAAGCAGCTGTAAAAATCACCAGTAAAATAAAGGATAAGAAGGAATAACGCCTGGGCCTGATCAGAAGGATCAGGAATAGACCCAACAATATTTCGATGATCACAATCAGGGGCGATAAGATCATCATGTATCCCAAGCCATATTGAAAGATTAAATCGCTGAATTTTGCGGTTGAAAATACTTTCCCTATCCCTGAAATAAGAAAGAATATTCCAACGATAATGGAATATATGTTCAGTGCCTTTTTCTCAAACATATAGTCAGATCAGTAGAAATTTGTTTTTGCAGCCGGTTGAATATTTTAGCCCCTGACCGAATGTTCAAATGTACAATAAAAATTTTATTCTATGATGGTTCCGGTATTTTATTAACACCTTAAGTTTTTTTACCAGGACCTACAGATAAAATCTGAAAAAGGCGCAATAATTCTATCTGATAGCTCATTTACAGTTACGAACCTGATATTCTTAAAAATTGAGTTTTAGAAATAGATACGTTCAAAAACGGGAAAATTAATAGGATCTGAGTGAAATTTTCCCTATGTTTGAGAAGTTCAAAATGGTGATTTATGAACCGCATTTTTTCTGTCATATTCGTGTTCCTTTCCATCGTCTCGTTTGCACAGGTTGATGAATGGGCAACTTTCTATGAACTTTCCGGAAAGAAAGAGACTCCCCGGTACCAGCAAACATTGGATTACTGTAAACGGCTGGAAATGAATTCAAAATGGGTTCACGTGACCTCTTTTGGAAAAAGTGCAATGGGAAGAGATCTTCTCCTGATGATCATCGATAACCAGGGTCTTTCTGATCCAAAGTCATTGCATGCTTCCGGGAAACTGGTTCTTTTAATCCAGGCCTGTATTCATCCCGGGGAATCGGAAGGCAAGGATGCCGGCCTGATGCTGATTCGCGATCTCGTTATAAATAAAAAACTTGCCGGTCTGCTGGATCATGTTTCCATTCTTTTTATCCCGATCTTTAATGTGGATGGGCATGAGAGGTATGGACCTTACAACCGGATCAACCAGAATGGCCCACGGGAAATGGGCTGGCGCGTGACAGCCAATAACCTCAATCTGAACCGCGACTATCTGAAAGCAGATGCACCGGAAATGCAGGCTTGGCTTAAAATGTTCAATACCTGGATGCCAGACTTTTTTATAGATACCCATACAACAGATGGCGCCGACTACCAGTATGTGCTGACCTACCAGATGGAGCTCTATGGTGATATGGATCCCGGGTTGACGGATTGGTCGAAGAACATTTTCCTGAAAGACTGGTCAGCACAGTTGGAGGATGCAGGTTTCCCGGTATTTCCCTATATCGAATTCCGTAACTGGCGGAATCCGGAAAGCGGGATTGAAATCAGTGTAGGGCCACCCATGCTTTCCCAGGTCTATACAAGCCTCAGAAACCGGCCCGGCCTGCTTCTTGAAACCCATATGCTGAAGCCTTACGGACAGCGTGTTTCTGCTACCTATGAAGCCTTAAAGACCAGTATCGGCATCCTTGGACAGGAATCGGCAAACCTGAAAATCAGGATCCGTAAAGCAGATGAAAATGTGGGCGGAGTGGAATTCCGGAAAACCGGCTTTCCGCTCCGTTTCGAAACGCTGAACGACAGCACCCTGGTGAACTTCCTTGGGGTTGAGTACCAAAAGGTAAAAAGCGAAATAACCGGGGAGGATTATTATCAGTACGGTAAGACAAGGACTACTTTCAGGATTCCTTATTATGATAAAACAAAACCCGTTTTATTTGCCGGACTTCCGGAAGCCTATATTATTCCGGTAGAATGGAAGAGCGTGATCGACCGGCTTGAACTCCATGGAATCTCGGTGAAACGTTTGTCCAGGGATACAACTCTTACAATTGCCACCTGGAAATTCTCCAGTCCCAAATGGCAAACCAATCCTTATGAAGGAAGGCATCCCCTGACAGCCTTTGAACTCAAGGAGATCAGCATAACCCGGGTTTTCCCGGAAGGTTCAGCAATTGTGGATATGGCCCAGCCTGGAGCAAAAATCATCGCCCATCTTCTTGAGCCGAAAGGAAATGGTTCATTCCTTTACTGGGGCTTTTTTGATGTCATCTTTGAACAAAAAGAATATGCGGAAGATTATGTCATGGAGGCGATGGCTGCGAAAATGCTGGCTACAGATCCTTCCCTGAAAACAGAATTTGAAAAGAAGAAAGCAGCCGACAGCGTTTTCGCAAAGAACCCCAATGCTATCCTGAACTGGTTTTACAGCAAAACGCCTTACTGGGACGATCGTAAAGATGTTTATCCGGTCGGGAAGATCTTTGAACGGAAGATGCTCGAAGGGCTTAGGACGAATTGAATACTCGAACATTCCATCCAGATAAGATGAGTATTCTAACTGTTTTCAATTCAATTTACCCGGATCCGCTTCCCCTTCGTAATGTTACCGATCACCACCGCATCACTGATCCCTACAAGGCTGCATCGTTCAATGAACTTATCCGCTTCCCTCGCCGGCAGCGTGATCAGCAATCCCCCCGATGTCTGCGCATCCGCCAGGATCACTTTGGCAAGTTCGGGCACAGACTGATCCCAGTCTACAATGTCGTTCACGAACTCCAGGTTGTTTCGGGTGCCTCCCGGGATCATGTTCATGGCTGCAAGTTCCCAGGTCATCGGCAAAACCGGTACTTTCTCATGATCGATAACGGCACCGACATGGCTTCCCCGGATCATCTCCTTCAGGTGCCCCAGTAACCCGAACCCGGTTATATCCGTGCAGGCGTTCACAGGAAATGCGGTCATGATTCCTGCGGCTTTATCGTTCAATTGTGTCATCACCGCAATCATGTATTTTTCCGTTTCCGGGTCGACATGACCGCGTTTTATCCCTGTAGAAAGAATCCCGGTTCCAACCGGTTTGGTCAGGATGATCGCATCGCCTGGTTTTGCAGAAGAATTCGTAAGGATTTTTTTTTGATCAATGCTACCGGTAACAACCAGTCCGAATTTAGGTTCCGTATCTTCAAGAGTGTGGCCCCCGATAATACTGATCCCTGCTTCTGAAACTTTATCCGAGGCGCCCAAAAGAATTTGCTGAAGAACTTCCGGCGGTAGAAGTTTCTCAGGGAAACCCACAATACTTAATGCAAACAATGGCTTTCCCCCCATTGCATAGATATCACTCAGCGCATTGGCTGCCGCAATGGCGCCAAAGTCGTACGGGTCATCCACTACCGGAGTAAAAAAATCAACTGTCTGAACGATGGCAATCCGGTCATCGATTTTGTAAACTGCAGCATCATCTGGGTCTTTCAATCCGACAAGGACATGCGGATCAGTAGAAACCCGCAAATCCTTCAGGATCATTTCAAGAAATTGGGGACGTATTTTGCAGGCACAACCTAATCCGTGGGTGAAGTGGGTGAGCTTTATTCCGGATTCCGAATGCTGGATGCTGGATGCTGGATGGGAATCAGTAAGTGCCTTGTATGCATTTATGATGACAGGGATGGCAGCTTCGATTTCGCTGTGTTTTGTCATCCGTCCAAGGGAAAAACGGACCGAGCCCATGGCCAGATAATCGGGTATGTTCATTGCTTTCAGGACAGGTGAAATCACTTCGCTGCCCGCGTGGCATGCTGCACCTGCGGAAGCAGCGACAGGAGCTATTTTTCCGAGTAACAGGGTTGCTTCAATCCCTGGGAAGCTGATGTTGAGTGTATTGGGAAGTCTGTGTTCAGGATGACCATTCAGTTTAATTTGCGGAATCTCATTTTTGATCTGCTGAAATAAATAATCCCTGAGGTCCTTCACACCATCAGCCTGCTTATGCAGCCTGTCAGTAATGATCTCACAGGCTTTACCGAATCCGACGACCGACATCACATTTTCGGTTCCGGCCCGGAGATTCTGTTCATGGTCGGCGCCATGGATGAGTTTTTCAAGATGAACCCCTCGCCGGATGTACAAAGCCCCGACACCTTTGGGGGCATAAACCTTATGGCCTGCCAATGAAAGAAGGGACACTCCCATTTTTTCCACATTCACCATGATCTTACCGGCACTCTGGGCTGCATCACTGTGAAACGTTATCCCGTGCTTCCCTGCGATCCTGCCGACCTTTTCAACTGGCTGGATCGTGCCGGTTTCATTGTTTGCATGCATGATTGTAATCAGGATCGTGGATGAAGTGATGTTTTTTTCCACATCTTCCGGATCTATTTGTCCGTATTCATCTACCGGCAGATAAGTTACGGTAAATCCCTGTTTCTCCAGGTAACGGCATACTTCCATCACGGAGGGATGTTCAATGCAGGATGTGATGATGTGATTTCCCTTGTTGCGGTTGGCAATTGCAATTCCCTTAATGGCAAAATTGTTCGATTCGGTTCCCCCACTGGTAAAAATGATCTCGTCAGGATGGCAGTTCAGCATTTCCGCAACCTGTTTCCGGGCAGTTTCAACCGCTTCTTTTGCCCTTATGCCTTCCGAATGGATGCTGGAAGGATTCCCGAAAAAATCATCCAGGAAGGGCCGCATGGCATCAGCTGCCAAGGGATCAATCGGGGTAGTTGCGTTATAGTCGAGATAAATGCTTTCCATGGTTAATAAATTAATTCATTTTATCGATTTTCCCGTTTCCAGGATCAATGCGGCATTCTTTAACAGATCATCACTTTCAAACGATACCGATCGGATCTCCTTATTTTCCCTTTTCAGAACAGAATGGGCATAGGTTTTATCATAATAGTATAAGGCCAGGCTGGCTGCTGTTTCGAAATCACCGGTATCAATTGCTGCCAGTGCTGTTTTCATGTTGGTCCCTCCCAGCTTTTCGCCGATCTTCAATACAGCCCTTTGCAGGTCTTGTTTTTCAACCTTTGCATATTCCCCGACAAGCCGGCGTATTCTTTGTTCCCTGCCGGTTTCAATCTTTATCATCATGGCGCGGTTCATCTGTTCAAACAAGGAATCCGGGATACTGACATTCCCGATCATCCGGCTCTCATCTTCGATCCAAAGGGTCCTGGAAAGATCAAGATGGTCCCAAGCTGCAAAAATATTATTTTCAAATTGTTCATGAGTAGGTTGACAGGGTTGTCCGAATCCCCCGAAAACAGAGCCTTTGTGACATGCCAGCTTTTCAAGATCAAGAACTTGTTCCCCCATTTTTCCAATCAAATGAAGAAGTTCTGTCTTCCCGCTTCCGGTTAACCCGCCCAGGATGATGATGTTTGCAGGTTGTGATAAACTTTCCCGGATAAATTGCCGGTAGGCCTTATATCCGTGTTTCATGACGAAAACTTCGTACCCGGCCACCTGAAACAGCCAGGCCATACTTTCACTCCGCATCCCGCCTCTCCAGCAATGTACAAGAAGTTGTTTCTGATCCGTTATTTTATGCAATTGTTTAACAAGATCAACCAGTTTCGGGCCTGCCAGTTCCAATCCTTTTAACACAGAAGCTTCCCTGCCTGAATTTTTATAGAGTGTACCCACAACCGCCCTTTCCTCATTGTTAAAAAGAGGCAGGTTAAGGGCTCCCGGAATATGCCCCTGTAAATACTCCTTCTCCGAACGAACATCAATTACCGGAAGTTCCCGGGCCCGTTCAAGAAATTCGATGGCAGTAATGCTATTTATCATTTGAAGGATAAATTTAATAAAATAACCAGATGAAGAAGGTATTTACTTATCTCATTCCCGGTTTTGATCTGATCCTGACTGATTATTTTCTTATCTTTGCAGCCTCATTTAAAATTCCTTTCTGAATGAGCGACAGGATCAACCATGAATGCGGGATAGCCCTTGTACGTCTTCTGAAACCACTCGAATATTACCTGGCAAAGTATGGCACGGTTACCTATGGCATGAACAAACTGCATCTCCTGATGCAGAAGCAGCATAACCGCGGGCAGGATGGGGCAGGGATTGCCAGTATAAAATTTGATCTTGAACCCGGAAACAAATACATCAACCGCCTGCGTTCCGATTCTGATTCCCCGATCAAAGATATTTTTTCAACCTTCCACGAACAGATACAACAGGTTGTTGAAAGGTATCCTCAACGGCTTTGTGATGTAAATTGGCTGAAATACAACCTTGACTTTATAGGGGAACTTTACCTGGGACATTTGCGCTATGGCACCTACGGGAAAAATTCCCTGCTGAACATCCATCCCTTCCTGCGGGAAAACAACTGGATGACGAAAAACCTGGTGCTGGCCGGGAATTTCAATCTCACCAATGTTGATGAACTTTTCGAAAAGCTTATCGATCTTGGGCAATATCCCGTTGAAACCTCCGATACCATTACCATTCTTGAGAAGATCGGGCATTTCCTCGATGAAGAGAATGAAGCCCTCTACCGGAAATTCAAAGAGCAGGGGTTCCCGAAAAGGGAGATCACTAAGCAGATTGCCAGGCACCTTGATATTCAGCGGATATTAAAGCATTCGGCTGAAAGCTGGGATGGCGGTTATGTTATCGCCGGATTACTCGGGCATGGTGATGCATTTGTAATGCGCGATCCCAGCGGGATCCGGCCGGCATTTTATTACCGTGACGAGGAAATCGTAGTTGCCACATCCGAACGGCCGGTTATCCAGACCGCTTTTAATGTTCCCTTCGAATCAGTGAAGGAATTAAAACCCGGATATGTCCTGATTGTTAAAAAAGACGGGACGATATCTGAAAAACAATTCCGTAAACCCCTGGAGAAGAAAGCCTGTTCCTTTGAACGGATTTATTTTTCCCGGGGAACTGATAAAGCAATATACCGTGAACGGAAAAACCTCGGTAAATTTCTTGCTCCCGCAATCCTGAAAGCCATCGATTATGACCTCGATAACACTGTTTTTTCTTATATCCCGAATACTGCAGTGGATGCTTATTATGGTCTGATCGAGGAACTCGGTCTTTTCTGCAACACCATCAAAAAGGACCGGATACTGGAAGCCCGCGGGAAACTGACGCCGGCAGAACTTGATGCTATCCTTAAGCTGGGGCCAAGGGTGGAAAAAGTTGCCGTGAAAGATATGAAACTGCGGACCTTCATCGCGCAGGATTCACAGCGCGATGACCTGGCTGCACATGTTTACGACATCACATACGGAAGCATACGTAAAGGAAAGGACAACCTGGTTGTGCTGGATGATTCCATCGTCAGGGGAACCACACTGAAACAAAGTATTATCCGGATCCTTGACAGACTGGAGCCAAAGAAGATCATTATCGCTTCCTCGGCTCCCCAGATCCGTTACCCTGACTGCTATGGTATCGATATGGCCAAGCTCTCGGATTTTATCGCCTACAAAGCTGCCATCGAACTGCTTAAGGAATCGCACCTGGAGAATGTGATCAACGATGTTTATAAAAGATCAAAAGCCCAGGAACACTTTCCAAAAGAAGAAATCAAGAATTTCGTTAAAGAAATTTACAAGCCTTTTACAGCCCAAAGGATCTCTGAAAAGATCTCTGAACTCCTGACGCCAGCCACCGTTAGGGCCAGGATCGAGATCATTTACCAGACTATTGAAGATCTTCATACGGCTTGCCCCGATCACACGGGCGACTGGTATTTTACAGGGAATTATCCGACTCCCGGGGGTAATAAAGTGGTGAATAAATCCTTTATCAATTATATAGAGGGGAAAAATGTCAGGGCCTATTGAGTGCTCATGGCCCGGGAAATACTGGCTTACCTGTGAATCTTTCCCTGCAATCTTATTTCTTCAATGCTCCGCTGATCCTTGTTGCAATCGCAGCCAATTCTTCCGGGGAGAGCTGTAATTTCGGCTTCCGGAAATCGATATCATAGATCGTTTTCAGAGGTACAAGGTGAATGTGAGCATGCCTCACCTCAAGCCCGATAACTGCTATACCGATACGTTCACAGGGAATGACTTTCCGCATGGCTATAGCTACCTTCCTGGCGAACAAAAATAATCCCTTGTATTCTTCATCTTCAATGTCGAAGATATAATCTGTTTCCTTTTTGGGAATAACCAACGTATGCCCTTCCGCAAGCGGATTGATATCAAGGAATGCATAATAACGGTCATCCTCTGCAACTTTGTATGAAGGGATCTCACCGTTAATGATCCGTGTGAATATGCTTGCCATCAGTGTCCGTTGTTTCTTGATATTTCAATGATCTCAAAGGCAACTGTACCTGCGGGTACCGTTATTTCAACCCTGTCACCTATACTCTTTCCAAGAAGCCCTTTGGATATGGGGGAATTGACTGAGATTTTACCCAGTTTTACATTGGCTTCATTTTCGGGAACCAGGGTATAGCTGACCACGCTGTTATTTTGGGTATTTTTCAATTTAACCGTAGAAAAGATAAGAGCTTTGGTGCTATCGAGTTTGGATTCATCCAGAAGTCGTGCATTGCTGATCACTTCCTGTAATTTGTTTATTTTCAATTCCAGCATGGATTGAGCTTCCTTGGCAGCAGCATATTCGGCATTCTCTGAAAGATCTCCCTTATCTCTTGCTTCGGCGATCTGTTTTGAAATCGATGGACGATCCACTGATATCAGCTTCTGTAACTCCTCCTGGAGTTTAGCTAATCCTTCCTGTGTATAATACTTGATCTCAGTCATGGCTTCATATTTTCATCGACCAGATAATAAGGCAAAAGACCCTTTGAAGGGTCCTTATGCCATATAGAAATAATCAGGACGAAATGAGGTTAAGGTATCTTCTAAAAGTTGAGCTTCAGTCCGATACAATGTGTACCGGAATATGGGTTTGTAGTTCTGTAAGAATAATCAATTCCTATGCCTGTTTCTTTTTCTTTATTAAAGGGAACGAAAACAGAGAAACCTGCATTCAGACCGGTAAATACGGTTCCCCGGTCAACAACGGAGGAACTGAAGATACCATTCTGGTAGGTGTACCCTGCTCTCAGTGAAAAGTACGGTTTTAAAGCATATTCGAGACCCAGCGTGAACTGGTCTTTGGTGAAAGAGTTGGAAGTAAAGTTACCTGCCAGTGTGATGCGGTGCATATCACCGATGAGAAAGTCATAAGAAGCGCCGATCCTAAGGGTAGCAGGCATTTCATATTTTTCCGACCGGGTAGCAACCGTAAAGAGGTCATTATCGTTTCCATGAGTCGGGATGATACCGCGGAAAGAGAGGCCATCACCACTGAATTTCATGGTAGGGCCAATGTTTTTCAGGGCAACTCCAAATTTAATCTGGTCTCTGTCCCCGGTGATGTATTGAATCCCGGCATCGATGGCGATTCCCGTGGCGCTGGCATCCTGAATGGATTCGGAAATGACCTTGACATTCAATCCGCCATTGATGCTGTTTGAAAACGCTTTTGAATAAGCAAGATTGATGTTCAGGTAATTGGGTTTAAATTGACCCAGGTGGCCTTCCGGGGAATTCGTCGTAGTGATATCAATTTCACCAAAATTCATCGACATGATACCCAGACTGAGGACTCCTTTATTCTGTCCCAATTTCTGAGAAAACCCGAAATTCATTATACTGATCCCGGATCCCTGTAACCAGTTGGTATATGAAAAGATGATCTCCGTTCCTTTGGTTGAAGCTGTTCCCGCAATATTTGCATACATGGCTTCGAGTCCATAGGCATTGGCAGTATTCACACTTCCCCATCCCGAACTCCTTGCCCATGGATCGATCATTAACTCCGATGCCCCCGCCTGACCTGAACGGTCCTTATTACCGGCAGAAACCTTATCCAAAGAAAGGACCATGAATCCTGCTAAGAATATTGCAAATAAGAGACTATAAATATTTTTCATATTCGTAATTTTAATTTTTCTAATCATATATTACTCTGTTCACAGTTCAAAGGGAGTATTAGAACGAATTCAAATCTGTAGGACGTAATATTCCAAACCATTTTATGGTCCTTTCACCAATTCCATCCGCTTTTACATGGATCAGGTAAACTCCTCCGGAGATCGGAATTCCGGCAAAGTTTTTCAGGTCCCAGTCGATGGATGTCTTCGAATCTGTATTCTGATCTGCCGTTGAACTTCTTGGCTCGGTGATCCCCGATTTATCAACAACAAATTGCCGGATCATGGTTCCGCTCATGTTGAAGATCGTGACAGTACTTTTGAGTGGCAGGTTGACGATCTTGATCCTGTTATCCAACTGGTTTCTTTCATAATCGTCATATCCATAATAAGGATTGGGAACCACGTTAATCAGGTCGAGATCACTTGACATTTTATCCGGATTCTGTTTGGCGGTTGCAATCGAAGCAGTATTGAAAGTATATTCCGGCCAGCAATTGTTTTCAGCTGTATCCGAATAGGATGCAGGAAGGGATCCGGCAAAATACCGGCTATATGGCTTCGCAACGCGGATTTTAATTTTCACCTCGTTGCTGAGCCATTCTTTTCCTTCGATTGCTCTTGGCATTCCCATGTACATGCAGGATCCAAATCCATAGGCTTGCCAGAGTTGTTTCGGCACCAACTTAAAATGGCTGATAAAGTAAGCGCCACCATCATATGCCGGAAAATCTATCGAATAGATTTGCGGTCCAAGTGTTACTTTGGCCCGAAGTGATCCCATGATATAAACATAATGCATACCACCAAAAACCGGTTCACCGGAGGCATCTGAAAGCCGGGTCGATGGATTCCATAACATATCCCGCCCGTTATCTGCACTGAGCCATGAATTCTCCCCAAACATTATGTTCAGGCGTTCTCCGGTTTCGAGGTTGATGGCATATCCCGGGAACCAACCCATTCCGTATGCACTGATAAAGTCGGAGTTGTACTCCGGATTTGAATTTACAACAGCAGTATCTCCATCCACATTTACGGACCTGTGTTTTCTGAGATCAAACTTTGGAGCTCCGCCTTCAGATAATTTTGGATCAGGACACATCTCAAGAACAGGGCAGCGGGTCCATTTTGTTTTATCGGGTGTTATGACAATATCAACGGATGCCAGCTTGTCCATGGTACTCTTTAACTTTGAATCTTTTGAAACGGCCGGTGCAATATTCGGAGCTCCAGGTTCAACCTGATCATTCGCAACAGCAAGGCAATAGGGTGCCCAGGTTCCTCCCTGACCCGCATAAACTGCCTGGATCTTTGCATAAGCCTTGTCAGGGTCCCATGGATTTCCTACCGCAGATTTTCCCATATCCCAGTCGAAGTAGTAAACCGGCGGGGCCTTGTAAATACCGGCACGGATCCAGTTCTCCGGGCTCTGAGGAACATCATTATCCGGAACTCCTCCCAACCATATCCTTGAGCTGTCGGCATAAATTGCTGAAGGCGCTGAAAGCAATCCGTTACCAGCATAATGTGATCCATCCCTGGCTGTATCTCCCGCGAAAGGAACCTGGTTGATCGTGAGGGCAAGGCCCAGATTCAGGAATAATTGTTCGTAGGGATAAAGCGTAGTTGTGTCAGAAGTATAAGTGGTTCCGGTAGTCTCGTCATATAACTTCCATTTACCGAATTGAATTTTGGAATTCGTGAAGGGAGAAGTTGCAGGGCCCGGAAACATGGAATCGAATTTTACGATAAAATTCCCCGATGTCACATTCAGGGGGTCAACCACTTTGACCTGCAGTGGTCCCGCAGAAGCTTTGTATTCCGGGTGGTAAGAAATCGGATAATCCGGTGTTCCGTAAACATTGGTAACAGAATCGGCAATCGGTTTGGCAAGGATCTCGGCAACGGTTTTGTCGGAGAATTCGATGGTCATCCCACCGTTTCCTTGTCCCTGAATACGGATAATTACCGGTCCATCACCAATGGATGAATTTATATTATCGCCGATGGGGATATGTGGGATAGCTGTATATCTTTTAATATTTCCACGTCCCTGCAAATAGGGTGTTCCCTGTCCTTTATCAATCGAGTCGGGCTGATAGGGCTTATAAAGGTTGTAGCCATAGGCAACCGCCATATAGTAATATTGTTTATGATTGATGAGTGCAATGGAAGTAGTTAGCGGGAATTGGTCTTCGGTAAGAACAAAAGAATGATGAATCCCATTATCGGCCCCGTTTACCATCACCTGTCCCTGATTTCCATTAAGGTCTGCATTAAACGTCCAGTTTACAAGTTTTGAGATGCCATTCTTAATATCACACTGCGCAACCAGCCGTGCTTTGGTGTTATCTGAAAGATCAGAAGCGCTGACTGTTGCATCTTTTAACTGGTAGATCTGGTATCCTTCAAAACGATAGATGGAATCGTTTCTTTTATTATGTGGCAGGTTATCAGGGTTCGGAATATTCGGATCATATTCGGAATATTTTTCCTGAAAGTTGTTCCCTGCATCATTTGATTTCCGGTTCGAGATATAAACGATCAGTTTTTTATCCAGTTCCTGGAATGAAAGATCCGGAGCATTGGGACCGTTCAGAACAGCGAAACAATTATCAAACAATTTCTGGCACTTATCATCTACGATCTTTAACAATTCGACGGATTCCCAGGGAGTGCCTGCAGCCCTTGCCCATGGTATTCCGACGGTGATATAGTTACAGGCTCCCGGCCGAAGTGTAAACGGACCTGCCGATTGCATGAACCTGCGGTCGTAAGGAGCATTACCTGCGGTCACTTCGGTCCATAATTTTGGAGAAGGTTCTTCTCCTCTGGTTCCCCAATTGCATTCATCGGATAATTCAGGAAACATAAAATCACAGACCGGGCCAGTACCGCCGGATGACGGGTGGGCATTACCGCCATATCTCATACGCTGGCCATCTTTCCAGATTCCTTTCAGAAAATTATAATACTCGGGAGCATAATCCGGGTCGGTCATGTAGCTGGCAACGCCTGTGTTATTATGGTATACGAACCTTCTCATACCAAACCTTTCATTGTCTATGATGCCATCTCCAAAGTTGATCCCGTTTATGGCTTCGGCACGTACGATAAATTTTCCACTGTCTGAATTATTGGCGCCATAATACATTTCTATGGTAGCGCTATCCAACCCGACAATGCTGCAACTTCCCTTGAAGGAAGGGCCTTTCAGGATATTCCCGTTAAAGGAAGGATTATCGCATCCATCAGGGTCAAGGTAAGGTCCCTGGAAAAAGTCAACACCTACAGCCGGCGGATGTGCGCCATAAGCCTGGGGTTGTCCGCCACCATCCACCGGGTTTCCGTTGTAACAATATCCTAATCCACGGTTCACATCACAACCCACATAGTCATCATAAGCATAACCCAGGTCGGGGTCGACCCATTGGCTGAAATATGTTGATGTCAGGGTATAAGTCGAACGGTTGATAAGTTCATAGCTGTAGAATGTCATGTTGTTAATCTCATCATTGGTGGCAAAGGCGAAATATTGTGCCCTGATTTCCATCCCGATGGGATCACCCTGGGTTTCAGAATGAACATTACCTTTATCATTATAAACGCTCCAGAGTGTCTGGTCGCCTTTCAACACCTGGTCAACCAGGATTCCGAGTGTATCATCTGGGGTACCATTGGCGATTTTACTTCTTTGAATTTTTTGACCCGGTTTAAGAAATCTCGGACAGAGTGCATTTGCAAAATCATAATACGGATAATCCCCATCCTGCGGGTTATATTTTCCATCCGGATTATCAGGATTATCATAAAAAGGAGCAAGATAATATGCATAACCCCCCGCCCTGTCACCTTTTGCCGGCCAATCAAGGATGGATCTGGGAATTGTGCAATCAGGGAAATCAGCTTTATTCTCCCACCATGCAAGGTATTCCTGAACCTCTGCACGGGTCATCTCGAACAATTGGTCGTATTTTGCACATGTCACCTCATCAACGGCAGCCGTTCCATCGACTTTTAAAGGTCCGGGCCAGAAATCGTTCTTTGTATGTGCAGTTCCGTTAGTGGGGCCTTGCCCATAACGGTAAGCTGCCAACTTCAGGTTGTTATTCAGGTCAATACCCCCGATCCAGAGGGAAAAAGAAAACATGGAAGTTTTCTTGGATCCTTTTGGAATTTCATATTCGGCATTTTCCAGGAACCATCCGTTTCCGTATGAATAGATCAAGGTCCTCACGTTGTTGATGTCAAGATATTTGTAATTGGATCCGGGAGCGCAGCTAGCCGCTGTCTGTTTTATGATCTCGGAGTCCTTTTTACCCGACTGTGGAACCTCCCTCGCATAAGTTACCTCGAAAATCAGCATAAGGCCGAGAGAAAGCAATAAGAAGCGAAACATATTTTTCATGGGTATTGAATTTATGACATTAGCTGTAATACTTTTTATCATCATTGTGATTAAACTTCCGGTTTAGAAATTAAACATAAGGCCTAACCGGGTCTGTCTGGGTGTGCTGTAGTTATAAGGCCGGTCCATAAAAATGGAGTAAAGATCCCTGTATGATGATTCACTGATCTGCTGGCTGATCTGGTTCTGGTATTCCGGGGCAGACAGGTAACCGTCATCATTGGGTGAACCCGTTGCAGGGTAAACACCGACAACATTCATGGTATTCAAAAGGTTCAGGATTTCAAGGTAAACATTGAGAGTGGCGAATTTTTTCTTTCCTTTTCCCATCACGAAGTTGAAATCCTTATCGATCTTCAGGTTCAGGAGGAATTGCCAGGGCAGACGGGAACCGCTGATGGAACCGAGGATCGGACCCATCGTACCGTATTGCATCACCTTGGAAGATTTTGTATAGGGGTATCCTGATCCCCCGGTAAAAGTGAGGTTTGCTCCGAGGTTTGAAAATATCTGTACAGGAGGCTTACCACTTTTTTTGCGGGCTATCAATGGTCCGTTGTAATCTTTTCCGGTGCCCCAGCGATAGTCGAGTTCGGCGTTGAATGAATGGCGGCGGTCGAAGCTCAAAGGGTTCATCGTACGAAGGTTTGGCTGGTCAGACCTTACAATTGTTGAAGCGGCATTGGCATCCGACCCGGTACCATCAGCAAACTGTAAGGTATAGCTGAAACGGATCCTTGCATTACCGGTTCTGCGAAGGTCATATGCCACAGTAAGCCCTTTCACCGTACCAAAGTCAATATTGGTATAGGAATAATAGGTCTTGGGATAGGCACCGCTGAGACGGTATTGCTGGATCTGGTCACGCATCTCACGATAGAAGATGGACAATTTTAAGGAAGATGCATTGTTTATTTTTTGCTGGAACCCCAATTCATAATCAATCGTTTTTTCAGGCAACAATGCCGGGTTCGTGTGAGTCCCGGTGGAACCTGTCACTCCGATGAAGTAATAAGATACCGGATCCAACTGAATAAAATTACTGGTAGGTCTCTGGGTAAGGATATCATAATGCGCATAGAACAGGGCATCGTCGGAGATGGGGAAAGAGAAGGAGATACGCGGCATGTAATTGACCTGGGGCTGATAATCCTTAAATGCAACCGTACTCATGGTTGTGTTTGAAGGTTTCTCAAGATAAGGTTTTACGCCGGTCGGGTCAACAGCAACAGGGTCAGAAACAGGCGTACCATCTTTGTTGTACCACTGGTTCCCGCTACGGTAACCGGTAATAGCAGTTGGGTTTGAAGGATCATCCACATAAACCACAAAATCGTCACCAATATTGCTTGGACGTTTTCCCCAGATACCCGGATCAAGTTCTGCAGCGGTTTTAGCCGGGAAGAAGAGATAAGGATCCCTTAGCACCATCTGGTTTGCATCAAACCGGTCAACACGTAAACCCACATTGAAGATCAGGTCTTTAAAAGCAAATTTATCCTGAATATACCCGGCCATGTATATGGGTTGAAAAGCTGCTACTTCACGGGTGAAATTACCGTTGGCATCTTTTTTATTGAAGAAATCATCCAGGGTCGGCTGATTTTTCAGTTTCTTTCCGGTATAATCATATCCTGCATAACCTACGAGTGGTGAACCTCCGGCGAAGAGTTCGTCAGGAGTGAACATATCAATGGATAACAGATTATCAGTTAACCTGATGGTATGCATTTTCTGGTTCTTATCATAGTAGTTAATAGTGCCGGCATCAAAATTATAGGAATTAATATCGATCCAATCGGTTCCATCAACAGGCAGTCCGAGTTTTTGCCTCAGGTTGATATCGAAATTCTTCTGCAGCGTGGAAGAATATCTTCTGAAATAATTGATGGTATCCATAAAGGTATTATCCCGGTAAATAAGTTCCGGGTTGGATTTATCCAATTCTCCGATATGAGAATTGGTTTCCAGCCTCATTAATGGCCACAAATCGGTTCCATCGACTCCATAAGAGCCATTTTTTCTTTGCTGGTATTGCAAGCCAATCTGGATTTCATGATGTCCGAAGTCGGCGGCAAAGGAAGCCTGTACATTTAACTGGTCAGATTCACTGTAGGAATACCCATTTACCCTGGCCCCGACATTCGACCACATACTGTAAACATTTTCCGGGGAACTTCCGTTGATAAGCCCTCTATGGTTAATGATATCATCTGTACTCAGGTAATTTCCGGTTCCGTCAGCATTGACTTTAGGAAGCAGGTTATAATATTCTTCCACCCAGGCAACCGCTTCGGGATTATAATTGTTGGCCTTAAAAATCACACCTGTATCTTGAAAACCAAGCTGGAGGTGGGCCATTTTCCCGGTTACGGAGTCCTTTTCGCGATCTCCTGAGTAGTTACGGCGGGTTTGGGTGGCAAAACTTCCGATATAACCATATTTAAAAAGATCTTCTTTTAATTTTGCATCCTCCGACTTGGCGTTACTCCTGGAGAAGTCAGCTCCGATAGAATAATATACATTTTTCACAAATGATTTGCTGTCGGAAGCAGTGGGGAAACGCTGGGTAAAGCGCCCGTTCAACCTCCAGGTACTGCTTGTATTGTGCTGATTATACATGTAGTCAAAGAGGGACTGGGAATAATTGAACCCGTAGTTGTCATTATAGGTGAAGGTACCGCCGAATGATATGTTGATGGTTGGGGAAAGGCGGAAATCCAGTTTTCCCGATGCATTGATATTATAGAAAGAAGTGTTCTGACTTGTTTTTGCCTTTTCCAGGTCGTTTTTTGTAATGTATTCTGCATTCAGCTCAACGGCCTGTCCGTTCGTGGATAAACGGATGGGACTGTAACGAAGGTAATCGATAACATCATCTTTCGCTTTATAATATTCGGTTGCCCCGGGGACGCCATCTTTCTGGTAGATAAATTCACCGGCTATAAAGTAACCCATGATCGGGGTTTTCGTTTTGGTAAGGGTATCTTTTTTTGAGAATACCGGACCGGTAAAGTTCAGTCCAATCCTGTTATAACCAAAACGGTCGAGGAATTTTGAGGTCTGGACATCAATGCCAGCACTGTTTTCCCGTGAAGGCCCTTTTGTGGTTACACTGATAATCCCTCCTGTTGCATCCCCGTAACTTGCCGGGGTGCCCCCCAGGATAACTTCCACTTGTTCGATGGCGGATTGAGGCAGTGCATTGTTCCCTATGACGCGGATACCATCAATATAATAAACCGTTCCTGTTGAACGCTGTCCACGCATACTGGTAATGCCACCATTGGCATCAGTTCCAACTCCACCCACTGTGGTTGCAACTGCCTCCGCCGATTTATTTGCCATCTTGGCAATGTCTTCGGAGGAAACGGTAGCACCTGAAACCGTCTGGTCCTTTGAGATCAACGGAACTTTGTATTCCACAACCTCCACTTCCTGCAGGTTTACCGACTGTGCCTGCAATTCGACATTCTGGAATTGAATCTTGTCACCAAAGATTACAATCCCTTTCATGGTAAAGGGAGTATACCCCACATAAGTTGCTTTCAGATCAATTTTTCCGGGAGGAATGGGTTTGATCATGAAATTACCGTCAAAATCTGTCGTGGATCCGCCTACCTGAACGCCACCGGTTTCAACAACAATATTCGCAAAGGGAATGGGCTCCTTTGTTTTTTTATCAGTAATTCTTCCCTTAAGGGTGCCGGATCCGGTCTGTGAAAAGACTAACAAATTTGTTGTCAGAACCAATGCAATAGCTAATAGTAAATGTCTTAACATACCATTAATTTTATGTTAAATTATACTTCGGGCTTAAAAAGATGGTAAA